>Ga0123352_10008812_pt1 | contig 15728 bp, 6 predicted proteins | sample TergutLab28metaG_FD_89700 | JGI IMG/M metagenome (GOLD analysis project Ga0123352, IMG submission 89700) | Labiotermes labralis P1 segment gut microbial communities from Petit-Saut dam, French Guiana - Lab288 P1 | ecosystem: Host-associated > Arthropoda: Insects > Digestive system > Gut ... | reverse complement strand
CACATGTGCTTGAAACATGTAGAGGCATGAAATAAACTTATTGTAAAACAAAAATTTTGTGCATCAAGTTGGTTAATTACTGAGATAAATATACTGAGATGCACGGTCAGCAAAACGTCAAAACTTATCAATGTAGGTCTGTCAGTTGAAATGTAAAATCTTAAAAACTTTGACATTCAGCGTGTATGCGTCTTGAAGGACTGATGCAAAGTAAGTAGAAATTTCTGAGGAAGAAGCAGATTAAAGAAATATCTGCTGCATTTGATCTTGCATCTTAATGAGGTTCATGTTGTTTTCTAGTGTTTTTGGAAAAAAAGATTTGATTTCCTTTACATAAAATGGGAGTAGATGTGCAGTGATACAAACTAAAATTAAAGCAATTTTTTTTGTATAACCTGTACCAGTTTAGACTTTCAATACATACCACACATCTTGGTTAACTTGGCTGCCCTCCTGTTTTACATGCATAAGATCAAGCCCAGAGACCACTTGTTGTGACTGAGGTGTCTCTGCATGTTAGAGTGTGTGTGTGTGCGTGTGGTTTTTCTTAGTCAATCCTTGCAAATAACATGATAGTGCCTGAAATTATGCCATGACTGCTTCCTTCCACATCGTGTAGATTTCATTATTTGCTAAATTTGTGATTTGATGTTGTGTTACTTGTGCAACTTATACCATTGTGAAATAAACAATAAAAGGGTAAATAAATAAATAAATACCTTATTGCAGCCCAAGTGTGTGAAATTTTCTTGTACGTGTGGTATGGTTTGTTGCGCAGTTCTGTGTGCAGGAATGTGTGTGTTTCAGGGCCGTGAGGGGATGACAGCCTATTATCTTACCAAAGGATGGGCTGGCCTTGTCGTTATGGTGGAAAATCGTCATGAGAACAAATGGATCCATGTCAAGTGTGACTGCCAGGAGAGTTACAATGTAGTGTCAACTCGTGGCGAGCTACGCACTGTTGACTCCGTTCCTCCTTTACACAGGTGAGCTGACAATCACTGATAGTTACCATTATCACATTATGGTAATTCAGTTTTGTATATGTCAATCTTGGGAGCCTCTCACTGCAGAGGCCTGGATTCTGACCAAGGCCAGTGCTTGTGGGATTGGTGCTGGACAAAGTAGCAGTCAGACAGGTTTTTCTCCAGATACTTCAGTTTTCCCCTGTCAGTATCATCCCACCAGTGGTCCATGCTTGTTCCATCATTCCTCACTGATGCTATATAATCCTAACATTTGATGGTGGCATTAAATCACGTGCACAAACGTGGACAGAGAGAAGTATGTGCGTGTGCGTGTGTACACGTGCATGCATGCTTGTGTATGGGTGGGTGGGTTGGTGTGTGTGCACGTGCACATGTGTGAAGATCAGTTTTGAAACATCTAATCATAGGAACAGGTCTGTAGTATCCAACCCTAATCCAAATGCACCAGTCAAATAAATAAAGTGTGGCGTCAGTTACTTAATGTGAATCATAAAGTAAGTTTCACTTAATATTTACCTTGTGCATTTCAAAATAAGTTCAACATATTTCTAGCATATTCTACCTGAACAGAAAGAAGATCATAATTTGGGAATGTCTTGCCAAGTCTCAGGATCCAGTCGATAAGAACTGTTAGATAAAAATTGCGAAGGGAATATGTTACAGAATATTGCTCCACAGTTTAGTCCCAAACCAAAATCCATCTTTCCCATCTTAAATTCCAGTGATACTGTGTGGAAATTTAAATTCGTCTTCTATGTAGGCAAGTGATCATCGTGCTAACGCAACTGGAGGGAAGCGGGGGCTTTTCAATTGCCCACCGCCTCACACATAGACTAGCCAATACTGGTGGTCTTCATGACTGGGGTCCACCCAACACAAGCCATTGCCCTCCAATAGATCGACAAGTAGAAGGACTCCATTCTCCACGACTCATCACATAGCATAAGCCGGTGCCACAGAAACTATTGATCTCAACAGCCAGTTCCAGCAGTTGGAAGAGACTTTATTCTCCACTGCAAGAAGGCCTCATCTGAAAGTTGTCATTTGTTATTGAATAATGGTTAATATTATTGGATGAAAACTTGGTACAACATTTATTTAGTTCATGAGAAGTATTCTTAACAAATGGCCCAAAACCTAATAAAAAAAGTTTGTTCTTTGAGGTTAATGTGAGTCTGTTGTTGAATGTGAAATGATACTGTTGTATGAACTTTGGCCTTAGCAGTGTGATTTTTATCTAAGTAGCCATGTTATAGAGATGTTGGGAAATGGATGTTTTCAGTGAAATCTCTGTGTAGTGTTCTTCCATAGTTCTTTGATATTTTCCTGTAATCTTTGAACTTGTGACAATTAACAGTAGACCGTGAACTTCGGTTATTATGGTTCCACCATCTGGAATTATTAACTACCATATTCACGCAAACTTCAGGAAAAAATTCTTCACTGATTTTTCTTCTGGAAAAAAAGAAAATGGGGCTTGTCTTATAATCATGCACAGAGTCAAACACATTGGGTGAAGAGGGCAATTTTTTTTGTTGTTGTATTTTCTGCTATAGCTGTATGAATTAAGAAAGTTATACAGCTGTTACAATACTCATACACATTACCAAATCACAAAACACAACCAACAAAATGCAGTGTTCTTCTGTAGATATTTATATTCTCTTACAACACAAAGTATTCCTACATGTTTCAGTCCACATAGGATAATCATCAGGAACAGGTATCAAATAATAATGCATAAAACTAATTAAGTATTTTTTCCACCCAATTAACCCTTAGCCGCCGAACGACATATATATATATATATATATATGTCGCGCAGTGAGCTCTTTAAATAGCCGAATGGCCACTAAAGTGACTGGGGGGGGGATTTAATTCCAGCGTCAAAGATTTAATTGCGGCATCAAAGGGTTAACGTCTTATGCCCGCTGTAAAAGAGTCAAGTAGTAAAACTTGATTCTTTAAAGACTGGTTTTGTACATAAATGAAAATGAGTCTTGATGTACAGTATCTCTGGGGCAGCTTGCATACCTAACAAAGTTTTTTTTTTTTTTAAAAGCAAAGTACCGTCATACACAACAATTGAATATCAGTTGTAGTTTTACAACTTGTTAATCAGGCTCCATGTTTCGGCCGTTTTATCTGGCCATCATCAGGCCTGCAGAATAATATTGTCAATTAAGGTACATTTGTTAACTCTGCCAATGGTGAAGTGAGAGAGAAAACCAACAAGATGCAACAGTTATCCTACAATACATCGACACTATCCACAGCAACATCCGATTAAGTCCCACGATGGAATCCGAAAACAACATCCACTTCCTCTAACTGTTGCATCTTGTTGGTTTTCTCTCTCACTTCACAATTTGCTCACTATGCACGGTAACAGAAACCTAAAGTCTACCAATGGAATCCCATTGTTTACACTGGACCTTTAAGTGCATTTAAAAGCTTATGTTAGCGGTTAAAATACTATTGGATATAAAAGCAGATATAAAACTATATATATATTTTTTAACTTTCCTTATAGGGGTGGACATAAGTAGCCATGGTATCACTTAGTTGCGTAGAATTTATAGAGCATGCTTAGGGTGATAATTCACACTAGATTAATGGATCTTGGTTAGTTTCTTAACATTTTGTGGTTCAAGATTACTGCACTCCCATTTTATATGCCATGTTACGTTCATGCTTGTGGGCCTTGTACCCTCGTATTGCTGCACTTATTCTTGGATTTTGTGTGAAGTTGAGCATTTTTTGTATACAGTTTTTTGTTTTTGAGTTCACTATAGTTAACAAACTGTGTTATTGATTTTCACTTTTAACCGGTATGTGCACAATTTAACATCGTGGTGGGACTCTAGTTTCATAATTTGGTGGCTAGAAAGACTCACAGTCATTATGCGGTGGAGCTTGATGGTTGTGTGCCAATGTTGGGTAGCGCGCAGACTGTAGAGGGATTCGTTGTGGACCCTCGTACTGTAAATTACTCTCTGTTGTTGACACGGGATGATTTTGTCGTATGGTGCGCCAGTCGATAAGGTGTATGCGTAACCAGATGTATCCCTGTTTGTGTGTGTGTGTGTGTGTGCAGGCTACTGGCAACTAACTAGTTGTAAAACTACAACTGATATTCAATTGTTGTTTATGACGGTACTTTGCAATAAAGTTTATTACACATGCACAACGGGATGGCGTCATTCAAATTCAAGTTAACTAAGATTGCCGCTGCCCTGGAGATGCTGTGTATCAAGATTCCATTTCACTTGTGTACACAACTGTTCTTCACAGAACTATGTATTACTACTTGACTCCTTTCTTAATTGTGTGTATAAAATAGCTAATTAGTTTTGTGCAGTATTGTTTGATACCTTTTCTCTGATGGTGATCCAGTGTGGATTGAAACATGTAGGAATACTCTGTATTATATAAATACCTAAGGAAGAACATTGTGCATTTTTTGGGCTGAGTGTTGTGAATTGGTTGTCAGCAATGCATAGAATGAACAGCATAAAGCATACTCGTTACGTTGTATTTCTGATCCCGAATTCCAACAGTTCATATCAAGTCAGCTGGTTGAAGTCAGAAGTTGTTTAATTTGGTGTTTTTTAACATCATGAGTGATTGTGGTGAAGGGAAAGGTACAGCTTCATGTCAGTTTGTTGCAGTTGCAATGCAAATTTTACATTACTATAATTAAACATGCAGAGGACACCAACAATTGTGCTGGCACACAGAAATTTCGTGTGACAGAATGCAATGTCTGGTACTGGGGAAGACAGAAAGGGCTGTTATAAATCAATGCAGATTCTACTAAGAGAGCATTCTGTGGGCCCAGGCAGGAGATTTTATTGCCTTGCTGTGAGAGTCCTGGAGTTAATGCTAAAGAAACATACAAATTACCTTCTAATTACCAGAGAGCCACCAAAATGGAGGACTTGAAGGTTGCTACAGACATGTTGTTTCTATGGCAAGATCTAAAAGCCATTTATGATAATCAGTAAGTATTATGTTTTGTAATGGGTTCTCTTTTGAAGCAAGAACTACATTAACATGACAGTTCTCCACGGAACAATTTAAAAAATAAATAGGATGCCAATTGCAAAAAATATGATTACCTCTTGGGACAAATGGCTAACACAGATGAAACCCCAGTCTTTTCTCATATATTGACCAACATTGCTGTTGATGCAAAATGATCAGTACCAGTGCTTATCAAAACAATGGACATGACAAAACTGAGAATCGTCATGATGCTTTCAGTTCTGGCTGATGGTGATGGGAGACTGACAATATTTATTAATATGAAGAGAAATATCTGAAAGAAAAAAACTTACTATGGGATTATTCAGGATGAGTCACTGGAATCTGATGATTTTCAGAATTCAATAAAGAAATTGATGTCAGGCTCCTGTGACTCACCCTGTATTTAAATATTGATAAGGAAAGTGGACGACAGAAGAGCTCATGGCTGATAGAAATCTGGCGCAGAAGACCAGTTTCTTTTCTAAAGAAAAGAGGATTGCTGGTATTAGATGCTATCAAGGGTCACTTAACACAGAGAATAGAAACTTTTAAGTAATATTCTAAACACAGGTCTAGTGACCATAGCACGGGGCATTTTCACTCAGTTACAGATTCTGATGTGGCAGTGAACAAAGTTTTCAGAGATTGGCTACATCCGCCATTCGTAGAACAGCTGTTAACTGGGAATTGTGCACTGACATTAGCGGCAAAGCTGCTGTTGCGGTGGACTGAGTCTAAAGAGTAACATTTTACCAGACACCATTTTCAAGGGATTTAAAAAGTGCTGTTTTCAAGTGATGTGAGTTGAAGTACAGAATGATGTGTGATTCCAGGCTCCCACTGCAGTGTAAAAGGGGACTTTACTCTTCTGGAATATAATGCAGCTTTGATATAGTGGTTATCTACCAACATTTTGGGACAGCCTGTTGGTCCCATCCTGAAGGGTGAAGTGCCTTCCTGGGCGGCTTAAACCCTTGAAGATGGTACTGAAAATGTCAGTAACTACCAATGAATGCTGTATAACATCCCAGAAGTGCAAAGGCCTCAGCAGTTGATGTCCTATGGCAGGAAGATTTTTAAGAAAACCTCTTACAGCGATGAAATTGGTGACTAATCTGGTGATGTGTTTGTAAGGATTTAGTTCACTAATATTCTAATAGTTTAAGTCTGGCAGTCCTACAAATCAAAAACATTAAGCATACAAACACCATGTGATCTAAGAATCTGCCTTATGTAAATATGGAAATTTTCCCAAAAGTTTGAGGATGATGAAGTTAGGTCATCTTATATGCATGTTTACCTTGTTTTGGAGTAAATACAGTATTTGAAAGAGTAATATGTTTTTGATGAAAATGTGAAAGAGAAAGTTAACATACAAGAAAACAGTTATTGAGGTTGGAGGATCCTCATGTGATGACTATGAAGATGATGTGTCTTCTGAAATATGACACCATGTGGGCTTTCAATGTTGTATTAAAATTTTCTTTGGGCGTCTGATTGGTTTAAACTTGTGTATATATTATCAAAGTTTTTTATTCACCAACTGATACACAAGGGAATTGTCTTAAAAACAATATTAAAATGTACAATAAAACAGCTCCGATGTGTTTCGGTGCAAACACACCGTCATCTGTGCTTGCTAAAGTTACGGTTGTTAAAATAGTCAATTAAAATACATTGGTGTGGTTAGTTTGGTGGCGATGTGGCTGGCAGCCACATCGCCACCGAACTAACCACACCGATGTGTTTTAACAACTGTAACTTTAGCAAGCACGGATAATGCGGTCCCTGATGACGGTGTGCTTGCACCGAAACATGTCGGAACTGTTTTATTGTATATTTTAGTATTGTTTTTAAGACATTTCACTTGTGCATCAGTTGGTGAATAAAAAACATTGATGTTATCAAGATGCACAATACAACTGTGAAAATTTGTGTATATATATATATATTGAAAATATTGATTTCCCAACAGGTTTTTCTTAGACTAGGCTGTAGCCTACACAGACTGTAGAGATTATCTGAAAACTGAAGGTATATTGTGAAGAGTGCTATAACTTTAGTGTGAAGTAAGAAGATGATTGTATGAGGGGCTATGAAAAAATACGTTCGCAAGTCATATATCCTTTATTCTTTATTTGTATTTCTAACTAAAGCAATATACATGCAGTTTTATGACTGCCACTGTACCTTTCAGTGTCGTCTGCACCATGATTGAGGTATCTGTCATATCTCACAAATAGCTTTCCAGTTCCCTGGCGATAGGAGTCCGTGTCCTGCAATTGCGGCCACTATATGACAGCTGTTTTCGTGTCATCATCACTTTGAAATTTGTGGTTGTTAACCCTTACCCTGCTAACGTGGAGAATATGATGAGTTCCTAATAATGCCAGCAAATGGCAGATGGGATTTAACTCGGCGTTTAAAGTGTTAAGATCTGGTACCCAGCAAATACCATCTCATTCCTGCTCTAAAGTATCTCCTTGGTAGCCACAAATTTCAAAGTGATTATGTCATGGAGACAGCCATGTTAAGGTGGTTGCAATTGCAAGACACAGACACAGACACCTGTCATCAGGGAACTGAAAAGCCAGTTCCATGGTACAACAGATGCCTCATTCCTGGTGGGTACCGTGTTGAAAAGTGAAGTGGGAGTCATAAAATTGCATACGTATTGTTTATGTTAGAACCACAAGCACATAGTTCAGAATATGTGACTTGTGAACTTATTTGTGGACTGCCTTGTAGTTATGGTACTGTGTGCTCAAAGTAATCAGTTGATTGCCTTTTGTTTTTTTTTTACATGAGATATTAATGTAGTATGGTAACAGTGGGTGTGTCATAATACTGATGAATTGTTTTTATAGGTATGTGTGAGTACTACACTGAAGAGTGCCATAATAGCTTGCTCATACTGCTGTGCATAAAATTAGTTTTCTTTAAACAATGATAAGTTAGTCAAATCATGACCTTTTCAGAAACAGTGTCAAGTATAGTGGTGTCTGTATTTCATGTCTGCTGGATGAACCACAGACTTCTACATACATTCATTTCCATGTGAGGTTTGAGGTTGTGGTGGTGGTAGTGGTGTCTGCTGGGATGTGGCTCTGTGTGCTTTTGTACCCACTCCTGAAACTGTAAAGTCACATCCTGAAAGACAGTCAGCCTGGTGCTTGTTCATACAGTAGAGTCTTGGCATTTATGAGCATGGATGGTTGGGATTTTGCTGATGCATATCAGTACCACTGTTTCTACCATTCATGACTGGTTCCAGTTTTGGCCTAGGAGGGACAAAGTAGCAGGGTAGTGGGGAAGACTACATAACAAAAAGCTTTATGATCTGTACTTCTCACCATATGTCATTCAAGTGATCATATCGTAAAGTGATGGGCAGGGCATGTTGCACACATGGGTGACAGGAGAGCTGTGTACAGGGTTTTGGTCAGGAGGCCTCAGGGAAAGAGACCACTTGGAAGACAAAGGTATAGACTAGGGGGACAATATTAAAATGGATGTCAAGAAGTGTGTTGGTGGGGCATGTACTGGATTGATTTGGCTCAGAATAGGGACGGATGATGGGCCCTTGTGAATGCAGTAATAAACCTTTGGGTTTCATAAAATTTGGGGAATTTCTGGTCAGACTGATAACCTGTTAGCTTCTTGGAAGGACTCTGCTGCATGAAGTTAGTTGGTTGGTTAGTTAGTTAGTTAGTTATGACTGTTTCCAACAAACTGGGCTGAGACGACTTTTCTGCCGCTGTTGTTCAGTTCTGTCATTAAGTGAAGTTGCTTGCTTTCATGCTCCGTAACTCCAGTGTACAAACACTGTTTATTATTGTAATTATTATTCTTTGTATAAACTCCCATGCTTTTGTGTTTTTTGAGGATATTTTGTATTGTTATTGCTGGTATTTTGTAAGATCTTGAAGCCAAATAGACATTTTACATTGAAGGGATTCTGTAATTCTGATGTATGTGATTGTTTTATCAGTCACATTTAGTCATGAAGATTGAGACTGTTCCGTACGTTGGACGGATCCAGGATAGCCTAGTCAGTATAGTGACTTGCTACAGGCTGGAGGGTGCGGGGATCAAATCACAGTGGGGGGCGATATTTTCCGCCGACCCAGACCTCCACTGGGGCCCACCCAGCCTCCTATACAATTGGTAACGGGTCTTCCCCAGGGGTAAGGCAGCCAGGGCGTGGCGTTGACCATCCACTCCCATATAACTCCGAGGTTAAAGAAAGAGTAGAGTTGTACCTCTACTCCCCCTCTGGAACTTCCTGTGCTAGGGTGAACTTTACTTTACTTTACTTTATTTTATGTTGAACATCTGAATTTTTGCATAAATTCAGAGAATGTAAGTTTTGGCAATATTACGTTCCTTACAGGGAAAACTGAGAGTGTGACAGTACAAGTAATGGAACCAAAATACTGACAAAAGGCATGTGGAATGGAGGGTAAGTCAGGGCTTAAGAAATGGGGTGAAGTCTTATAATTTTCAACAGTCTTCAGTGTTGGTATGCTTAACACAAGGCCCAGTCAACCTGTTTCAACCCATATATGGGTTAGAAGCAATGCAATAATTGATGTACTTGGACCTAGGACCCACTTAGCATCAGCCAGCCTCCTGTCCATTGGGTGGTGGGGGCCCTGTTATCATAGGTAAAGACTAACAAAGGTGGCCACAATGGTGAAGCTGAGATACGTCTAAGTCTTAACATCACATCCCCATATGTCTTCATAGAATGGTGCTGTTTCTTCTCTCAGCTAGTGTAATTCAATCTCTCTTACCGTAAGTGTGTTAATTACGTCGGTCTAATTGATGGCCATAGACAGTGTTACATATTGCATATACTCATTCTTGTGCGCCATTGCAAAATGTACGGCTGCCTGAGCCATGGGCCTAAATGTTAATAGCTAGAAAGTGCAGTGGGATCCACTAAGAAACATTGATATATTAAAGTTCAAATTAAATTTGAATATGTAGATATAATTTACACTTTTGCAGTATTTTGACAGTGTAGTTTAGTCTCATGTGTCATTGCTTGATTGATTGACCAATTGATGGAATGAATGAATGAATGAAGTACTTGTGTTTTATGTGCAACACATAGGAGCAACACATCACACAACCTCAGTTTGCTTTTTGTTCTACACATCCTGCTATATTACCAGCTTTATTTTCTGTCATGTTTCTTCTAAAGGTGGACCGGGACAGCTCAGTTAGTATAGTGACTCGCTACGGGCTGGGCGGTCCAGGGATCGAATCCCGGTGGGGGTGAGATTTTCCGCGCTCGTCCAGACCGGCCCTGGGTCCCACCCAACTTCCTATACAGTGGGTACCAGGTCTTTCCTGGGGTAAAGCAGCTGGGGCATGGCGTTGACCACCCACCCCATCTAGCGCTGAGATTAAAGAAAGGGTAGAGCTATATGTCTACTGTCCCTCTGGGCCATTGTGGCCTGTTGTAGGGTGAACTTTTATTTCTCTTAAAGAGGGACAGAAGAACGTGCTCATTTGTTTGTAGTGTTTGTAGTATTTGTAGGAAAGAATTTCACAAATTTTTGAGTGCTTCAAAGGGTTCTGAGGATGGTATATTGTGCTCAGGATTACAAGATTTGTGCACCTTGTGCATTGCCTCATTTTGAGAGGAGAGCACAGAGTTGCAGGATTTGGTTTTGTTTCCATCCTCATACGAGTGGTTGGGGAGGCAAGTGCTGGGTTGGTTTCGACAGAAGGAACAGTTCCCAGTTACAGGATGCTGGATTCCTTTATAATACAAAAAGTCCACTAGTCAGAAACTAGAATTCTTCACCAAAAACTCAGGTTCAGATGATCTTTTGTCCGTTTTTGAACACGGGACAGAAACCCAGTAACTGCAGGTTAAAGTTTTGTATGCAAATGATAATTGTAACGTATTATTACAAACTTGCAATAACAAGAACTTTGCCCATTTGTCTTATATATATATATATATATATATATGTGCACATGCACTGTAGCTGCAGTTTTAGATAAATACAAACGCATCAGCCAATAACATGACAATTTTAATATACAATAAAAGTATTATATTGTCAAGGCGACATGTTTCGACCTTTATTGGGTCATCTTCAGGCCCTCTGAGAAACAGATCCAAGAGCTATCTATATTTCAGTGCATTGTGGGATCCCAAATGCTTACAGATTATATTACAGGAATGTAAAGTAAAATATATGAGTTTGTATATATTAGGATCCATGTAACAGTCTTAGGATTAAAAAGTTAAGAATTATCTGAGGGGTATACTAAAACCAGTTGTGTTTAAAAATGACTGTATAAAAACTTGGTTCATTACATTGTAATTTTTAAAGTGTGAACTTTTTAGGGCGTATTCTCCATTTCTTCGGTGATATGAGAAACTGGTGTTTATCTCTCTTTGATGGCGAGGAGACAAGGTGATATTCCATTTCCCGTGAGATTAGTTATTTCTTGGTGGTATTGTCATGCGTTCTTGCAGACTAAATGGTCTATGTTGATCTTTGCATACGGATGGTTCGAGTTCGCTGTCTTGTACTTGGGTGAGTAGATTATTGTTTCATAGCGTTGTATTGAATTTTGTAGATGGTGGCGGAGGTGAACGGCCTGACGTACTTTGTTCAATACTAACTTGTATCACTATGCAGTTTTAGGTTTCTTAGGTATGTGGTGGATTTTGACAGTGGACCGATGATAGAATCTAACTGCAGGAAATGTTTACGCTGAGATTATTATTTGGGATTGATGAAGTTTGATTGTTAAATGACAGAAAACGTTGAATTGAGGGATGGTAATGCCGTATCTACTGTAAAAGGAAAAGAGTTCTGCCGAGTTTTGAACCAGGCACCTTACAAATACAATTCTTGAGTGTTACTACCTACTAAATTTTACAGCATGATATTTGCTACATAGGTGTGTGTATGCATTGTAATCCTCTGGTACGTGACATGCCGTAGTTATGTAGGTGAATACCAACATCACAGATGAATCTGCTTCCTTTGTGTTCAGCACAAACTCTGAAGTATCCGGGGATAGAATCTCGGTGAGAGCGACATTTTCAGCACCTGTTCAGACTGGCCCTGGAGCCCACCCGCCCTCTCGTAGAATGGGTAACAGGTCCCTTTTCTGGGGGAGGGGTGGGGAGAGGGGCATGGCACTGACCACCCACCCCCACCTACTGCCAAGGTTAAAGTAAGAGTAGAGGTATTCCTCTGCTACCAGAAGAATTATGTCGATAAAAAATTCCAGTGACACCATCGGGAATCCAACCCGCCACCTTCCAGCTTGTGGCCAGTGCCTCATCCAACTGCTTGACCATGTACCCTCTGATATTGTAATACTGTATGATTTATTATACAATTGTAGAAGCTTACAGTGACCTGTAGAGACCAGTGAAAGTACGACCTCATATTCCATAGAGGTAACGTGTGGTCACTTTTAGGGAGTAAAGATGTGAGTAGGATGTTAAGTGTCGAAGTTCTGAAATGCCGACTTCTTTTGATTATAGGTTTATTTATAATTTATGTTTTAAAACAATTTAATGCTTAGCATCTGACTATTTTTATCAATTTTGTACCTATGTAAACATTTTACTTAAAGTTTGGAAATCATTATTCATGTTATTGAAGTCAGCCATGACAGTTTGAACCCTGATTTTAAGATGCACATTTTTAACATAAACTAATGTTTTTACTTACAGGTGCCATTTTTAGTTGCAGTCTAAGTTCTTTATGTAAAAGTTGCCTGTCTAAAGAGCCGTGCATGATTTGGTCAGTGACAGCAAAATAGTAAGTGCTCACTTTACCCGTAACTAGTTGTGCCAACTTGCGTTACCCAGCTGGTTGTGTGGGGTATACCTGTATTCCATTTTGTTAAGATTAGACGGGAAGATGTCAGATACATTTGTTTTGCAAAAACTGGTTATTGTTATTTACATTATCTGGTGCTTTAAATACCTCTTCATTCATTATTACTTACTTCTTATACTATATCATAATTTTTTAAGCTCATGGTTCCGTGCATCGTAATTAAGTGTTAATAAAAATCCAACCAGATGCAACAGTATGCAGATATTTATTTACTGCAGTCACTCTACATGTTTAGGGTGTCACAGCACCCATCATCAGGAGTACTAAAAACTGTAACCGCATCCTCCGGTACAGATCATACTGTAAAATACAAGGATTAACTGGAATGAACTAACAGTGTGTGTTGGCTTGTTAACTTCTGATAGTAATGGGTGGCGGCACATTGACAAATTTACAAAAGTCTGGGTATACAATATCGTGGATATTTATAAGTTAAAATCTCTTTGGATAATAAATATAAATATGAATAGTTAAAAGCACGATAGGAAGATGCAATGGATGGAGTTAGTTAATAAAGTACTCACATACTGGTACAGATACTTCCCTCCACTGTGACTAGTTCAGGACTGGTTTGTGCGAATCATGTGGTAGGTATCGATCAGTTGAGTATATGTAGTTACGTAAGGTTCCAACATGGCTAGGTCAGGACTGGTTTGTGCGAATCCCGTGGTAGGTATTGATTGGTTGAGCGTAGGTAGTTACGTAAGGTTCCAACGTGGCTAGGTCAGGACTGGTTTGTGCGGATCGTGTGGTAAGTGCGGTTGTGGGCAGGTAGTTACGTAAGGCTGTAGTCTGTAGCTAACAGAAATAGTGGGTTTTGTTCGCCACAGTTTTGTTTAGGAATGAGGTTTCAATTTTGATGGAAAGTTTGGATTAGTAATTGTTCATAGGGAATTAGCATTGAGGTTTTGTGGATTGGTTTGAGTAGTGACGTGCTGTCTTTGAAGGAACCATATTCATGTATGTTTTGCAGGATGTGCAGTGCACAAGCGGACTGGGGATTGTTGTTTTTTATGTAACATGTGTTTGCGGTACCTAAGTGTCAGGTTTCTACTGGTATGGCCTATGTACACTCTGTTGCATGTTTTACATGTCAGTTTGTATATGCCGCTTTTGTCGTGGTCCTGCATTGTGTCGTGGATTTGGGGTTTGGTCAGTTGTTGCAGTGTGTTTGTACTTTTAAAGACTATCTTTATGTCTGTCTGTTTGAAGAGGTTGGTTATCTTTCTGGCTTTGGAACTGTGATAAGTGAAGGTGGCCCATTTATTGTTGTTGCCGTTGTTGGTTGTGTTCATCTGGGTTTTATGTTGTATTTGTGCTCTCAGCTTGGCTATGTAATGAATGGGGAATTTATTGTTGTTTGCTATGGTTTGTATTTTTTGCCATTCTGGTATTCTCCTTTCAGTTGAGAGTGGTAGTGACAACATCATGTTGATCAGGTAGTGGTAGGCTGCCATTTTGTGTTCGATAGGATGGTTCGAGGTATAGTTGATAGTTTTATCTGTTGTTGTCGGTTTTTGGAAGATGTCAATTTCTATTTGGGTGGGGTGTCAAATTATTAGTAGATTGAGAAAACTTATGCTATTGTTGTATTCAAAGGTAGGGGTAAATTGTAGGTTGGGATGTAACTTATTTATGTGACTTATAACTTAACAAACTTCTATGATATTGTATACCTAGACTTTTGTAAATATGTTAATGTACCGCCACACATTACTATCAGAAGTTAATAAGCCAACACACACTGTTAGTTCATTCCAGTTAATCCTTGTATTTTGCAGTATGACCTGTACTGGAGGCTGCGGTTGCAGTTTTTAGTACTCCTGATGATGGGTGCTGTGACAACCGAAACATGTAGAGTGACTTTGCCGTAAATAAATATCTGCATACTGTTGCATCTGGTTGGATTTTTATTAACACTATATCATAATGTTAGATGTCATCACCACTACTGTATATTAACTGTGTGTCACAGTAATCAGACCGTCAAGTGCAGCATATATTAAAATCTAATATAATTGTCATTAAAATGATATGTGACCCAGCTGCCCAATAACTCCTGTAGAATGCAAGAGCTGCGTTGCTCGTAGTTGAGATTTAGTAATTCTGAATTTTCATATCATTTTTATTGTTCTTATTCTTATTTGTTGTGTTGGTTTCGTTGTGTTCTGTGAAATTGTATGACAAAGTAAGAATATTAATGTTTAATTTGAACTTTAAATTTTGAAATGCCACGCGTTGCATCACCCATTATTACATGGTGCACATTCTTCTTCTTAGTATGGCTCTACAACTCTTAGTGCAGAGTTTTGGTCTTCTCAACCACTTCCTTCCACCTTCTTCTATCCTGGGCAAGGGTCTTCCAATTTGGCACTTTTAACCTCTGTATATCTTTTTTAACATCATCCTCCCAGCGTATCTTTGGTCTTCCCGTTGGCCTCTTGGAAATGGGTTTCCAGGAATGTATTGCTTTGACCATTCTTGTTTCTTGCATTCTTTCAATATGACCATACCATCCTATCCTTTGCGCTCTGGTGAAATTTATTATGTTCCTATGTTTTATTAGTTTGTCCAATTCCTGATTAGTTTTTATTCGCCAGGATCCATTTTCATAAGTTGGGCCAAATATTTTCCTCAAAATTTTCCTTTCGAAAACCGTACACGGTACACATTCCTTTATATATATATAGATATGTGTGTATATGATTATGTGTGGGGGGGGGGGGGGGTGTTTTTTTAGGGGCACAACACCGCCATTATAAAAGATCTGGTTATCCGGGGTGTTTATTAAAATATACAAAAAAAATTTTAATATTTTTTT
>Ga0123352_10008806_pt1 | contig 15731 bp, 7 predicted proteins | sample TergutLab28metaG_FD_89700 | JGI IMG/M metagenome (GOLD analysis project Ga0123352, IMG submission 89700) | Labiotermes labralis P1 segment gut microbial communities from Petit-Saut dam, French Guiana - Lab288 P1 | ecosystem: Host-associated > Arthropoda: Insects > Digestive system > Gut ... | reverse complement strand
TGAAAACTTAGTCACAACGAAGACAGCAGGCATGTGAGTCCAATCATAGACAGACAGACAGATTGCAAACTCGGACATGTACCTACTGAGACGCAGGAAAAGCACGGAGAGCGATTTAACCAGTACATTTCCACCATGGGAAAGCGATACCAAAGCAAGTGGAGTTGCAGTGTGCTGGCTGAGCACTGCTGGACACTTGGAAGAGACGTTCCACACGCAAAATGTAGCAGAAAGTCAACCGCTGTTACTGTTTATGTAATGTATATACTGCCTGTAATATAATGTAAAATCAGGTTTTGTTCAGAATTCAACTGCGCGTCACTTAAAAGCCTTGCCTGATATAAACAAATACTTGCAACATATGTAAGTTCAGAACAAAAAATCTATTGGGTTTACCTACTTTACTTCGTGTGACGAAAAATAACAATTATTTTGTCATTCAGTGTAATTTGTTTTGCTCGCGTACGGTTTGAGACCTCTGTTTTAGAGAATCACTGGGTCATACGGAAGTGTACACACATCTTGTTTTGTTTGAAGTTATGTACTGAACACAAATTACACTGCTTCACTTCATGTGCAGAATTTCGCGTCGTAATTTTGAGACGAACAGTGGGAACGTGTGAACTTAGCAATAAGAGAGACTGCGAAGTATGCTGTAGCTGTTATTGCTTGTTGTGATGTAATGTGGAAGAATTCGTATGGTCAAGGCGAGACAAAAGACAATCAAGGACATGAAATCTGGGACCTTCCGCAACTGAATCACTTATTGTTTCGTGATGCAGACAGATCTGAGGTTTCCATACTCAGATGAGGTCCCTCCGCCTCACTGCCGTAACAATAGTGGTTAAGCTAATAAACCGCGGCAGTGAATGGAAACGGGTACTGGAACATTGAAAATTTGACCACAAAAGAGGAAACCCCAGACGGTTCTCACATTAAACAACCAAACCGCATTACCGGAAACAGTTTGCCTTGCAAGACACAATGGTTTGGGCAGGACAATTAAAATTGATAAGTTAGCTGTGAGAAACACGAAATGGGCTGGTTTATTTCATACGGCGCACAGCAAATTCAACTACGCTTAGCACGTTAATAAACTTATGTTTTAACATCTCTGTGAGTTGGCTTGTTACGTTACGGACTTGTGGTTTCTAAGAATCAAGATACCGCTGTTATACTATATTAATAACCATACTGTAGTGCAATTTATCCATGAAGTTACGTTTAGGTACGTGAAGTACAGCATAGGTCAGATCCTAATCGAGAGAAAATAAACTGCAAAGCATAGTAATTTCAGTTTATCAGACGGGCAGCAATATTCAAACATGAACTAGGACTTTATGCAATTCTCATCGTTGTATTTGCAAAAATGTTGACTATATTGATGAAATTTGGATTGAAACAGGTTGAACAGCAAAGCCAAATTAACTGAACAGGCTAAAGAAGAAGAAGGGACCAAAAAAACCGAACGAACGCTGCAATAGGCGTAAGTAAGGTGTACAAATCGACACCAAACATTACGATAAAGGAAAAACAGCTGTCACATACCAGAGTAAGAGGTCACGTGCATTCTCACCAAATAATATACACAAAAAGGTCAAATAATCATACCATTTCCTATTATACTAGCATTACTCTGCCTACACATAAATATATCATAAACTGTCAGCTGTCAGTGAAAGAAATACATCACAGCTGGGTTTGAATAAAAATGCTGTTTTGAAGACACAGATGTTGGCCAGTAGCAACACACGTTCATAACAGAACTAATAATTTAAAAATATTCAGTCCTGAATCTTATCACATTCATACACCACCAGCAGTAGCGAACGTCACCCGAAACAAGTAAAAATAAAATAAATATAATTTAAGCTGTCGTTATGCCTAGTAGCTCATATGTAACTACTACGAAACCCTGCGGTCACTTCCAAACACAAAGGTTTCCGCCCGCTAACCAAAAACATAGGTTAAATACGTTACTTATATAATGTAACATACTCCGTCTATACACAACTATATATATATATATATATATATATATATTTATATATACACTCAGATCACATTATGGCAACATGTTTCGACCGTAAGACGGTCATCATCAGGCCAATAAAGAACATTTTTGAAGTACAACAATGTGAGTACTCAATGGGATCCCATTTCGTTTACAGCCAAAGTTAAAATAGCGTAACTGTTGTTTGAAACTATTTTAATGTTTTAGTTTCAAACAACAGTTCGTCATACGCTATTTTAACTTTTACTGTAAACGAAATGGGGTCCCGTTGAGTGCTCACTTCAAAAATGTTCTTTATCGGCCTGATGATGACCGTCTTACGGTCGAACATGTTGCCGTAATGTGATCTGAGTGTATGTAAAAATAATTATCACTGTACTGATATATAGTTGTGTACAGAAGGAATATATTACATTATATAATTTTGCTACTACACAACGGGATGGCCTCTGTCAAACAAACACGTCACACTTTAACTTGCCTACATACCGGTCACCACTGTCTCGATCTTTCAGTCATGCAGGTTTCACAGGCCGCAGTTTACAGTTTTCTGAACACATCCAATACGAAGCAGCTATGATTAAGACGTAAATTCGCATTTAGGCTAACCTAATTTCTACACGAAGAGGTTCAGGGGAATAACCGTGTCGTGCTAAAGTTGATGGAACAGTCCAAGGTCTAAAAGAAAGGCGGTAAGGTGAAGCTAAAGTTGACTGTGAATGCATGACGGCATATAAATAGTGTATATTAATTGCACTCATTCCTAATCTCGGAAATGGATGAAAATGTCTATATAAAATATGTAATTATCATCCAACGAAGGCCCAAGTCGTGTATGTTAAACACTTGGGAAAAGACAAACAAGATGAAAACACTTTTCTGTCTAATGCTCCCCGATATCTGAAAGAACGCTGTTTGGTTTGGTTTGAAGGTTCTTAGCTTTCGCCGTTTGTCCTTCTGATAAGAACGGTAATGAGATTAAGACCAGCAGGGAGAGACTGTGGAATAACACTGGCACGGTAAAACCGAAATACTCGGATAGAACACTACCCCAGCACCACTTTGCTCACCACAAATCCTGCATGACTGACCTACACCACGGAGCACAAAGCCCGTGGCAATTACAAGAACGACTCAGTTAACGCTGTTTAGGGCAATAATCACTGCGAACTGCGAGGATCGTATGAAACACGTAAAAACACCATGTGAGAAAATGCAGATTTTCTAAACGCAGCAGCAGGTGCTAAACAGAGTTGCCACTGTACTTTAGACTGTTGCTAAATGCTGATGGCCTTGTATTATAAAAGATATAGGCGTACATTTTACTAGGCAGGATCGCTTCTATTACACATACGAATATCCTCTGTTGTCATACTGTCACTTCTATCAACTAAAGGTCAAAATGGAGCTATACCTCCACTCCACCCATACGACTACATGGCGTAGTACTTAATCTGGCACAAGGACACCTTGCCTTTTACCGCTTCCTTCCACGTCCTCTCCCATTCGTTCTGCATACTCCATCCCATCTTTGGACAATATACAACTCGAGCTATCAGAAGTTAGGTTAGTGTAACCGTGAACAAACAGTAAAAGCTCCAGTACCGTCGCGGAACCTCATTTAAAAACGACAGATGATCAGAAGGTGGTGACAAGTATTTCGAGATTATTTTTTCTAAGACGTCAGGGCACGTAATGCGGTAACAACGTACCACGTTTCGGAGATAGGTGTTGCTTCCGTTATCACAGTTCTTCCGCCTGTACGTGGCGAGAGCAGTTACCGTCGAGATGTTTGTAACAAACTGCAAAAGAACATGACGTCACATCAGTGACATTACAGGGCACCTAACGAACGAGCCTCCTCAATGCGAGTACTAAACTATTTATTATTCGAGAACCATTCTAATAGGTAAGGTAAATGTAAATGTCACCCTATAACCTGCCATGAAGAAATAGAGGATAGCAGAGAGAAGGCTGTACTCTTTGTTTAACCTCGGCGCTAGATGGGGTCAGTGTTAACGCCACGCCTTGGCCGTTTTATCCCTGGAAAGGAGACCCGATACCCGTTGAACAGGGGGCTGGGTGGGCCCCAGACCCGGTCTGGACGGATGCGAAAAATCTGTGGCCCACCGGGATTCGATCTCCGGACCCTCCAACCCGTAGCGAGTCGCTATACCGACTACGCTACCCCAGTCCACCAATTTTGTTAGGATTACCTACAAACTTTCACACGAAGTAAGAATACATTTCTGCCTGAAACTTTTGCAACCTCCCCACGTCCGGCAACCGCGTGCTTATTTTAAGGACCAAACCATGTACAAAACATTTTGGTACACGGAGCTAACTTGTGCAGTATCCAGTTCAGTGACTTCAGGAATGTTTTTCCAAAAAATTTCAGCAAAAAAAGTGTTTGTTTACTTAAAACTATCAAAATTACATGCCATTCCGCAAACACGGGTGAAGAACTGGACATAATTTGACAAATGACGATGGTCTGGATATGAATGCGTTCCTGCTTTGTTAGATTATAAATAACAGAAATAGGGCCCAGCAGCGATATCTCACAGCTGCCGGCAAATCAGCGCCAGGGCGCATGCCGTGAACCCGCCAGCAAAGAACGTAACGACGGTCGCTCCACCGAAGAGTAATCTAACGACCGTCATGTTCTGTCGTTAAGCCGCTATTATAACGAGAGGCCCCATTCTTTCACTGTGTATTTGTTGCATGTCCAAGATCCCCTCAGCACACTGGCATTGTTTGCAAATCATTCTTCTACTCGTTAGTCGTCTGCTATTGTTTTTGGCACTTGTACCGGCGATTGAAGCCTTGTTAAGTCTCAGTGGGTGGCTCCCAGACCCTCCCCGCACCTCACCCTGCGTGGGTGGAAGGTGCAACTAGGAGAGGTGCTTGAATAGGACCAACTTCAGGAACAATGAATCGCAGTCCTATCAGTCAATATAGTCTTGATTAGGAGTGCTTCTCACACAATAGGACCGATGGCTACTGCAAGGATTGGTATCTTACAATGCGTACTATCCAGACACCGGGTAACACAGAACAGATATGAAGGGCCCTAATAATAAAAGGAAGATCATAAAACAACCTCCCAATGAGGAAATTGTCTTCTCATTTATCGAAGTAATTTATTTGCATTAAACAAAAGGATAAAGCAATGCAAGTCGTCTTACCCCTCCACATTTAAACAAAACTGTCTAGATTGGATGTTCTATCTTTAACCGCACTAGAAGTTATGCTTCGAGTCAATTAATACCGCATTCCGAAGTACTGATGCTCTGAAGGAACCCCAGTTGTTCCTGTTACAAAGGGAGTAATTCCAAAATGTCTCCGGCTCCTGGCGAAGGTAACTTAAGCTAATGTCACATGGCGTGAGGGTGCGCGAAGTCGTGTGCGCGTATATCAGTGTGTTTATGAAATCGGTGTGGTGGTGGTGGTGCCAGTATTCGTCTACTTACATGGTAGCTGCAATCATGTGACGGACGGAGGAGGGCAGTAAGGTTTGTGAGACTCCCGCCGAAGACGGTCACACAAAATGGCGGAGACTTTGTGGAAGTAAACCTGTTACTCCTAAAGCACGGATATAGGTAGGATGCAAACTTTACTGCACTCATCTTGTACGTAGTGCACTGCGCAAACATCAGTTCCACATAAGGGAGTCTACGAGTAATGTCGTGTTAGCGAAACGTAAATTTGCACTTGTGATCATTACACGAAACACTATAAGACTATGGAGCACGCAGGAAGAGATCCACGTATCCTAAACTCGATATCAGATAAAGACGACTGTTAAGCTTCACGCCCAGATCGCTTTATCCTCAAGAAAAGGGTTAGTAGAACACCTCCCGTGGCCAAATCACTACATCGACTGCCCAATCCCGGTTCGTACCGGTCAAGCAATACTAAAACGAATTCTGTTAGAACTAAGAGTCAGAGGAAAGCAGACGATGGTGAAAAATTACGTAATATAACAGGCCTGTACACGTCATAAAGGCATAACGGTGAATGGACGTTTAGCTCCAATAATTCTTAATTACAGCAACAGATGGAGATGAGTGGCCTCCGTTGCTTTAATTACAGGGGAAAAAGCTACCCGGTACCCAATAAACATGCTGACCGATCTTTACAAAATTTGGTATGAAATTTCTACAATTGGCGGCCATCCCTGTCTCGTACTTTTCAATTTCTTGTACCTTGTAACTGCAATATGACGGACGCTAACCTCATGTTGCAGGGACAACAGTGACACAGCAGTGACAGAATAGTGACACCTAATCTAGAACCATGTTCAGATTACGGTACAGACGTTGGAAGACATACGATTTCTATTCAGGTAACATTTTTGGCCGAATATCAAGCAACATAACATTCAACAATTCTACAGCATCTGCAGCTTTTCGGTTTGAAGGCGACGAATGATGTACATTCAGAGTGGGCATGTGCAGGTCTGTACAGGCACACAGCACAGACATGCAACAAATTCACTACGACAGCTGAGCGCAAGCAAAAAATACAAAGAAGGTGATGGTACAGACTTTGAAGTTATGTCCGATAGTTTTAAAGCAGACAAAATGTATGCTTAACTAATAACCTTTCCCTACATTATTATTATTATTATTATTATTATTATTTAATTCCCATTCCTCATTTGTCGTCTAATGGCAATTCCAACTCAAGAGTTCAGTTTTTAAACGCAGATACGACTTCAAACAGTTCGAAGAATATACGCGGATTCAGGTACCTAAATTTGATGGTTTTAACTTGCACGCTGTAAACCATCATTTTTCACCTACTACATTGCTTATTAATTTTGTGACAAATTTTCCTTTTACCGTAAGCTAGTGACAATATAATAATAATAATAATAGATTATATAATACATATAATATATAATTATAAAATAATAAATTTCAGTGGCATTAAGCCACCGGTAACACCATCAAAGCACACGGTACACATCTTGCGAAATACGTTTCTTCGTTCAGGAAAAAGGGTAACAATTCCACTCTCCTTGAGCGTCATGGGAACCATTCGACGATTCAGAGGTACTTTCAGTCTTCAACAAACCTCGCTTACGTGACTTTCCTGCTTCTTCTTCTTCTTCTTCTTCTTCTTCTTCTTCTTCTTCTTCTTCTTCTTCTTCTCAGGCATCCGATTCCATACATTTACTGCCTGTTTCTGATTCAGACATCCAAGTGTCCGTTATCAGCCTAACATCTTAAAAATCTAATCGATTTTGCGGTATTCCTGGCATCATTACGAAGGGTTGTTCTAACATTTTTACGCCCGCACTTACATACACTTTTAACCTTATTTCATCTCAGGAAAGATTTCCTAACTTTCGAAGCACGCTGCTCTTGTGCCCGCTTTCAAAAATGGAAATAGTGCCTCAGTTGGCAACTACAGATGTCTATAACAAATTTTTGCAAAATATTTGGACCTGTACGTGGTAGCAGGGCAGTGGAGAAGACTACATAACGAGGAAATTTGTAAACTGCACTACTCACCAAATATCATTCGAATGATAAACATGAGGTGGACGGGAACTGTAGCACGTATGGGGGAGAGGAGAGGTGCAAATATGGATTGGTGTGGAAACCCGAGAGAAAGAGATCACTTGGAAGACCGTGGCGTATATGGGAGGATCAAATTATAAGGGAATCAAATAAGTGGAATGGGAGAACAGACTGGATTGAACTGGCTCAGGACAGTGACAGGCGGCGAGCTCTTGTGAATGAGGTAAAGAACTACCCCGTCCCATAAAATGCGGCGAAATTCTTGACTAGCCGAAAACCTGTTAGCTTCTCAAGAAGGAATGTTCCATGGAGTTAGTTATTTTGACTTGCCATTCATGACCAAGAATCTAAATTATTAGTCCAAATTCACTCCGTGTCACCACGAACTCCACTTACGAAGTCACAACCTGCTGTCACCAACTTACTTAGACAACCTGAAAACCTTTTGCTCCGGTTGTTGACTCCCAGCGTCAAGCTCATGCGATTTCTTTTGAATTCAAAAACGCTTCAGGCCTCCTACTGAATGCACTGCCCCTTCACAAACTCACTAATTACACTGGTCGACAAAGATTTTGTCCCATGAGGAAAAATGTCCGTTTCTGATGTATTTTTGGATGCTGAATTCAAATATCAGCCACACCTTTCGCTCCAGGTTAAGGGGCTGGAATCTTCTGTGCCAGGACACTAAGGTGTGTTTTTACCGTGGGCACCATGAAGAATTAAAGTATTTTTCTCCCAGGAATATGGTGTAGTGTTTTGCAATGATGTTTGTTACGTTATGGAAGTTCTTGGCAATGAATTTAACCCAGATCAATGGCGCTTGTTCATTGATTCATCAAAAGTGAGATTGAAGGTGGTTCTACTCCACAACGGAAATAAATTACCCTCTGTTCCTTTGGCTCATGCAGCCAACATGAAGGAAAATTATGAAAGCATGAAGCTACTGTTGGGAAGGATTAAGTATGATGAATTTAAGTGGAAGTTATGTGGTGATCTCAAGGTTGTGGCACTGTTACTTGGAATGCAACTCGGGTATACAAAATACTGCTGTTTCCTGTGTGAGTGGGACAGCCGGGACAAGAAGAATCACTATGTACATAAACTGTGGCCTAAACAAACATCACTGACGCCAGGGGAGAAAATCGTCGTCAATCCTCCTCTTGTTCTTCTGGAGAAAATTTTTCTGCCCCTTTTGCACATAAAGCTGGGCCTCATGAAAAACTTCGTGAAAGGTATGGATAAAACCAGCCGTGGATTTGAATATTTGAGGAATAAGTTCCCAAATGTGAGTGATGAAAAAATCAAGGAAGGTATATTTATAGGACCCCAGATCAGGAAATTGATGCAAGACAAACATTTCGATGAAGACCTGAATGAGACTGAAGGAAATGCATGGTTGTCTTTTAAGAGAATTTGCAAGGACTTCTTAGGAAATCACAATGCAGTGAACTATCAGGATGTTGTGCGTGACCTGTTGACTTCGCTCAAAGCTATGGGATGCAATATGAGCCTGAAAATCCACTTTTGGAGTCCCACTTGGATTTTTTCCCAGATAATCTCGGCGAAGTCAGTGACGAACATGGTGAAAGATTTCACCAAGACATTTTGGCTATGGAAAATCGGTACCAATTCAAATGGACCTCAAGTATATTGGCAGACTACTGCTGGACACTGAAGAGGGATGTACCTGAAGCAAATTACCGGCGAAAGTCATACGCCTCAACATTTTAGAGGTATGTTTCTGCCTGTTTCATTAGTGCGTAAAATACAATTTTGCACAAATAGAGGCCTCTGCATCTTTGAAACTCTGCCTGATAGAAAAATTCTGTATACATATTTCAATTCAGCATAACAAGTACTGCTAAGTTCACCTATTGAAGTTCGTGGGCCGATAAAAAGTTAAATTTTGTTGTCCAGTGTTATGGCCCATCTGCAGGTTATAGCAACTGCTTTCGTTGTTACACGAACAGCATAAAACCACATGCCTGTTACTGTAAAGCTCTTCCTTCCACTGCTCCCTTGTGAGCCACAAGGAAGAAACACTTTGAAACCGCTCCTTTTCAAAGTATTTATTAACGACGTGTGTAATGTACACACAGATTTTCGAATTACCTTCTTTCGGTTGGTGTCACAAAAATTTTTAGAGGAATAAGGTACCCTTTTGGCACTGGTTTATTTCAGTGCGATATAAATTCTATTCGTGGTTGGTAGACTGCGTTTGAAATGTGGTGGCACACGCGCAGAAACCAGATTTCGTCTTTCGGCGAAACGGACGAATCCATTTAAATCGGCAGGGGCGTCAGTTCAGTCGACTACTGGCAGCCGAGGTGTGCGCATCAGCGGTAGTAATGCTGGATAAACCATGTTCCGAGGTAGTGTGTACGGTACTGGCTACCAATCCATTCGTCAGTTCCCCCTTCACTTCCCCTCCCTGCGTCACCGTGTGCCATCACATTTCAACTGGAGTCTACCGCTCTAACTTCAAGAAACTTAACTTTAATAACACCAATTATTAACCTTCTTATGACAAATTAAACGTAATCGGCTTTGAGGACGACTTATATGTATCTTGCATTAAACACGCACTGACTTCATCAGGCACTTACCGCGCCGGAACTTTATTTTCGCCATCGCTTTAGTCACACTGGCTATTTCTATAGGCCATTACGTTCTTCGGTCTCATTCTGACTGTAACGTTTTACTCTTCCCCTCCGGAAAGGCTTCAGAAGCCGTAAAAAGTAAAGAGTAAAGGTATCCCGTATACGCCATGCAGGCGTACAGCTCCACTCTGTCTCAACCTCGGCGCTAGATGGAGGTAAAGTGGTCAACGTCACGCTCCGACCGCTTTACCCCATAGCAAATAACCCCCGTGTTTACTGAAGTGAAGGCCCCCACAAATCGCATTTACTTTTAGTTATGAAAGTCAGAACACCGTGTGTGACTGAGTTACTTCTACTGAAGCCAATAAGCTTGAATGCATCCAGCGGAAGTGTTGAACTCCTTGTCAAACCCGTTTTTAGGCGCGTTCGCAAAATCACGAAAAGCGACTATTAGCTCCGTTATGTTTGTCCGTCCGCATGGAACAACTTGGCTCCCACTGGACTGATTTTCATGAACTTTGATACTGGAGTATTTTTGGATAATATGTCCAGAAACTCAAGCTTCATTACAGTCTAACAAGAATAACGAGTACTTGACATGAAGACCAATATACATTTTTGATCACATCTCGCCCAGTTCTTCTTAGAATGTGAAAATTTTCAGAGTTGTAGAGAAAATCAAAACACACATTTTATGTCCAATAACTTTACCCGAACACTGTGCCGTTTATGAGATGATGTGAAAAAGTACTGTACATCCAGAGAGGCCACAGATAACAATATAGTACGGCGCACGCGCATTTCATGATGGATAACTAAGACTCCAGGCGCACACTCAGAATATGTAATACTTACTGCTTTTGCACGGCAGTAATGGTTACGCGAACGTGCCCCAATGTTACGTTTATACGTGCACTGTCTGCCTTGTTATCCACGAGCAAGCCTACCTTTGTTGAAAGGAATCTACTCTCAAAGGGAATGGTGCTCCCCATACGACGGGATTTTTGCTGTGTATATAGGGTCATATCCATGAACTGGTGCCATTAGGAGCTATGCCCTCCACTACACTTCGTAAACAAACGGCAGGGCGTGTGGGTGTATGCTGAATACATGAGTACGGTAGTAGAAGCCAGTACTCATAGCGAACACTATGTTCTTCCCCGTCTCTGGGTACTGCTGTTGGCTTTGTAAACATCATAATCACTTCCGAACAGCACTTCATACAGTGACTAGTGTTTGAACTAAGCCTGAGTAGGCCTACAAAGCTCGACTTCAAAATATCTAACGGAAAGAAACCAGTCCGAAGTCATTCAGAGCGCAATGCACCAAGAGCTGTCGGTCAGAAACGCATGCGAACAGAGGAGTAAAGCCGTAGAGTCAATATCTAGTTCAGAAGTGCCCAGATAAAGTGTAAAGGAATAACAACAGAATTATGGAGTCTGAATGTTTGTGATACAGATACAAGGGCTTAATTTCCAGTCTATGAGAGCTGTCGCGGAAGCAAACGAAGCCTGCATCCGGCGGGAATTTAGAATCAGTTCTCCGCCTGCAGTTCAACTTACTTTATGTCACGTAACAGTCTCGAGGTCACGACCTCCAACTTCTAAGTAGGCTTCGTAACTTCGAACAATATTCTCAACACACCTCGAAGCTCTTTTTTTTTAATCGGAAGTTTCTTTTGCGAAAACTGTCCTTTAAAATCCGCAAAGGAAATAAGACTGTTCTACATTCTCTCTTCTTCCGCAAATTTCAAGAAATGAGCCAAATGAGCGTACCAGTCGAAATTCTGAAACTGTATGTACCGTGCATTTATTAGATATTTACAACATGTAACCAACAAATAATGCACAATATGTGCATTTGTTGGTTATACATTGTAAACAGTCGAAATTTGTTCCGCTCAAAAATAGAGGGCTCATGATTTTGTACGCACTCATTGCACACCAGACACCGAATCCAAGGTCGTGTAAAGGAAATTCACGAACTGCAAATGGGGCCCTTGAACGTCACGGTCTGTTACTTTCGCCTGGTTTCGTATTGTACTTTTGTCTAGAGCCAAACCTGTCGAAATTATTCAGGAATTTCCTATGCATTCTTCTCTTAAAAGTGCACTGTTAAGCGGGATTTTCTTTTCACGAAACTCCCGGGATTATTTCCCACGACATTTGCTTTGCAGAAGTATTGACAATGATCAAGTACTTAGAGATTACTCTCCTATGACAGCGCTCGTCACTATCGCCCTAATACATAACACACAGTCAAAGCTGCAGCCAACAGCGACGCCGGTATCGGCGAAGCTTCGGCGTACATGTTTTAACTCTACATGGTGCCGGATGTAATCACCAACCCACTCCTCAATACCGTAGCCAATGCGTCCTTGAAGTAGCCGCTACCTTAATGTTACCATTCTACGATTTTTCCTCTACATGCGTTTTACAATGATACGGCTTGCCATCGTGTTTCGTCAAAATTTGTCAGTGGTCTCGGGTTTTAGTTATGGTTGACGATTTTAGGTTCGGTTAGGCAATCGAATGGTGCGGGTGGCATACTCTTCACATAATATGCACACCAAAATGATAAATCATGTGTGTAATTTAAAACTTCCAGCTTCAAACACAAGAGATATCGCTTAGACGAATATTTGCCCTTCTTGCCGCCCTAGCTGGAACAATGACAATCAGATTCCGGATTCAAGAGAAGAAAGCGTCTTTGGATGGGCCTTAGGTCATTCATGCACCGCACTAGTGTTCATTTCAGATGCAATTTCATGATTGCGAATTCTTCGGTTGTCCCGTACAGCTAATCGAGCTGCTTCCTCGCCACGACACTAGTTACAATCGCCGGCCACCCAGAACGCGGTCCATGCACCGCATTCGCACGCCTTCCCTTGAAAATTCCCACCATTCCTAAACATTCTTGTGGGTCATATGAACATATTAGGCCTGCAATATCAAATTTGCGCACATTTCACTACCTTTCACACCTTTCGGCCACGCAGATGGACAATCCACAGAAGTAAAGGGGTGGGAGCGGGAGGCGTGGAAGTAAGTAATTCAGAATAAAAACAAATATAGAAATAGTATACATAACTTTAGGTCTAAACACTAACACAAAATATCTATTGCAAGCACAAAAACACTTATTGTTTTTAAAAGCATTTACGACTGCCCACAAAAGACATCTGGCAACAACGTACGCAAATTACATTACGGTCTTTAACAATTTTTAACAACTTTTACAAAAACAAGAAGATATAACCAGAGACGGAATATATGATTACCTACATTTCAAGTGCTAATGAACTTACATGACTAGCACAATTTGTGAGGTATCATACTGAGTTTTAAATATCATGCGTTTAAGGCCTGAGGATGGTCAGTAATGACCGAAACATGTAGCTTGTGTTGAAGGGACTAATATTTTTCGTGGTTGGCGGTATATGTTTAACAGTTCCTAATGTGAGCCTGATGAATCCTCTCCATCAAGTGTTGTGGTTAAAAATGAGTGGAGATATACAGTCACTCCCTCATATGACTTCTTGGGGTGTACAGGATAAACTTTATTTCAGCGTTACCCTCTGACCACAGACTGTTGCTATTTGATGCGTCCTAACAATGCAGCTACAGTGTTAAATATGTCAAAACAGTAGCACCACTCCCAGTTCATGACAACCATTTTCAGGCAAATTAGGGAAGGTTTGTGTTTTTAAAGATATGCACCATATTCCTCAGTCACATCACTTATGATATAAACTTAACACACTTTTTTTAGGTTATACATCCCCGTTGTGTATTTTTCAAAGATTAACAGAAGTATAATTTTAGTCTAACACAACTTTATTATACAAGCATAGCTACATGTTTCGGTTTACTTGAAGCCATTTCGGTATTTGACTTACAAGAATTAAATATATAATTAGCAACGCCTTACAATGACGCGATCTCGTTTACATTCAACAATTAATATAACATAATATAAAATATAAAATAACGTAAAGACGTGTAAAATAGAACTTAAATATGATAAATGCGGTTCTAGGAATTGTATGTATTGGGCAGCTTTGTAGAAGTCGTGATTAGATATTAAAGTTCTATTTTACGTGTCTCTTTTATTTGTTATTTTGTGTTTTATATTTAACATGTTATATTAATTACTAAACGTAAACGAGATCTCCTCATTGCAAGGCGTCGTTAATTACATACTTAAATCTTTTAAGTCCTATCCTGAAGATGGCTTCAAGTAAGCCGAAACATGCAGCTATGTTTTCTTAAATTGTTGATATAATAAATTTTAAAGAGGGCATCACAAAGTCCTCTAACGAACTAAATAACAAATTTACTAATACATGTCAGCACAACAAAAATTTATTGGAGTATATAGGCTACACGTTTCGACCTGTTAACAGGTCATAATCAGGCCTCTAGCGGAATAAGTCTCAGGTGCTGTTTAGATATTGGGATCCCAATATTTTTACAGTTGTGAGATACAACTTATCCGGTTGGAAATACACAGAGTATAAAGTAGCCACTCCTGACCGTCAGTTTGAAATACACTGGACAACACGGACAGCCATAAGAGGCTGTACCACACAAGTCCCACCGCACCAAGTGAAAGTACAGTAACAACCATAATCCAGTGATAAAAGCGGTCCAAAGTGTCAAATACCTACTCTTGTTTTAATTGTTTTAACTAGACATTATATGTTTCACATTTTATCCAGTATCGGTTTTTATGTACGTTCACAACTGTAAAAATATTGGGATCCCAATATCTAAACAGCACCTGAGACTTATTCCGCTGGAGGTCTGACGATGACCTGTTAGCAGGTCGAAACATGTGGCCTGTGTACTCCAATAAATATTTGTTGTGCTGACGTTTACTAGTTAATTTGTTATTTAGCTGATACAATAAAGTTGTGTTAGACTAAAAATTTATACTTCTGTTAATCATATTAACGATTTTTCCTTTCGAATTTGGTGTCTGAGCCCAATTACAGAAGCACGCCTCGCCACCCTTCGCACTTAAATACTGCTGTCCGTGGCTCTTCAGCAACACAGCCTGGACACTACTGTGGAAATGTGCTAGCATAATATTTAAAAAACACCGTGCACCGAGTTAACGTTCAGAGAACAAAATATAATAGCAAGACAAGCCAATTCGTTGACGTGCATAACACGGACAGAAGGCCCCCGTATTTAATATTAAAGCCTGAAAATTACATACAAAAAAGAAACAAAGACGGCACCTTAATAACCACATCATTTCTACTAAACGTCATACTGGCAGCAACACCTTTACTAAGAGCGGAAAAGGAGGAATAAACTCTTGTTGATAGTTTTAAAGAAGAAGAAGGAGGGTCTTGACAACAAAAAAAAAGTCTTTTCATCGTTCTCTCCTCCTATGTCTTGCAACTAATAAGGCTGGATAGCTCGCAGCGGATTAAGCATACAGTGTGTGCGTGTGTGTGTGTGTGTGTGTGTGTGTGAATGAAGACATCGTAGCAATTAAGAGCGAGCAGCAGCAAAACGCACGTCGGACCTGCCGTTGACCCGCCCCCAGGTAGCGCGCACGCACACACACAATATA
>Ga0123352_10008804_pt1 | contig 15733 bp, 19 predicted proteins | sample TergutLab28metaG_FD_89700 | JGI IMG/M metagenome (GOLD analysis project Ga0123352, IMG submission 89700) | Labiotermes labralis P1 segment gut microbial communities from Petit-Saut dam, French Guiana - Lab288 P1 | ecosystem: Host-associated > Arthropoda: Insects > Digestive system > Gut ... | reverse complement strand
TTTTTCGTATCTTTGCACTCCGAAATAGTAACCGGAGAGGTGGCCGAGTTGGTCGAAGGCGCACGCCTGGAAAGTGTGTAAGCTCCAAAAGGGCTTCCAGGGTTCGAATCCCTGTCTCTCCGCCAAAAATTGAAAAAACCATACAAAAATGGACAACAAACGTAATGAATTAAGCAAAAAACTCACCGAAACGTTCAAAGGTGGGGTAATTATGGATGTTTCGACGCCTGAACAAGCAAAAATCGCCGAAGAAGCCGGTGCAGTTGCTGTTATGGCTTTGGAGCGTGTTCCTGCCGACATTCGTGTTGCAGGCGGTGTTTCGCGAATGAGCGATCCAAAGATGATCAAAGGTATTCAAGCCACAGTAAAAATCCCGGTAATGGCAAAAGTGCGTATCGGACATTTCGTGGAAGCCCAAATTTTGGAGGCTTTGGGTGTTGATTATATTGACGAAAGCGAAGTGCTTTCGCCTGCCGATGATGTGTATCATATTGACAAAAATAAGTTTAAAACCCCATTTGTTTGCGGTGCAAGAAACCTTGGAGAAGCGTTACGCCGTATTGTTGAAGGCGCATCGATGATTCGTACCAAAGGCGAAGCTGGAACGGGTGATGTGGTGCAAGCCGTTCGCCACATGCGTGCAATCCAGTCGGAAATGCGGTTGTTGCAAAACAAAAAAGAGGAAGAATTATACCACGCCGCTAAAGAATTGCAAGTACCTTACGAATTGGTAAAATTCGTTCACGAAAACGGCAAACTTCCTGTGGCGAATTTTTCAGCCGGAGGTGTTGCTACACCTGCCGATGCAGCGTTGATGGTGCAATTGGGTGCAGAAGGAGTATTTGTTGGTTCCGGAATTTTTAAGTCAGGCGACCCTGTGAGACGTGCAAAAGCCATTGTTCAAGCCGTTAAACACTACAACGATCCGAAAATTTTAGCAGAAATCTCTGAAGATTTAGGCGAAGCGATGGTCGGCATCAACGAGGACGAAATCAAGGTGATTATGGCGAACCGAGGAGTTTAATTCTTCGGTTACAATCCTATTTCATTTCCATTATAAAAATCCAAAACCTTTACGTTGAAAATAAACTCGTACTTGGCTTGGATCTGTTCGGATTGGGCTCGTTCCAGATTGTTTCTGGACTGCTGCATATCGAAAAACGTTGTCCGTCCGGAAGCAAATGCTTGTTCGACAAATTCAAACGATCGCTGATTGGCTTGAACTGCATTTGCAGCTGCAATATAGCGGTCTCTCGAAACGTGTGCGTTGAGCATCGCACGCTGAATATCGTTGTAAATGGCATTTCTCGCTTGTGCCACTTGAAACTCCTGATGTTCGATTTGCATTCTGCTTTGCGAAACATTTGTTCTTACTGCAAAACGATTGAAAATCGGAATGTTTACCGACATTCCGACAAAACTCCGCCAATTTTGCTCAATTTGCGAACGGAAAGGATCGTTTGGAAAGTCGCTTCTAAGCATGTGAAAATAACTTGTTGAAGTTGATGCTCCCAAGGAAACAGTAGGAAAATAAGCCGATCTGGCAACTTCCAAATTTCTTCTTGAGCTTTCCAAGCGATGTTCTTCGGCTCTCACATTGGGTAAGGTAACGATTGCATTTTCAAAAATTACAACAGGGATAGGCTTTTGCGAGATATCAAAATAGAAATCAGGTGAAGAGATATTAAAATTTTCAACATCTTCCAAATTCAAAAGTTGTGCGAGATCCAACAATGCCAAACTTAAATTTCGTTCGGCTCCGGTTATGTTGAACGCATCGTTGGCGGCTTGTGCTCTGAGTTCGTAAAGTCTTGAAATAGGCTCTCTTCCGTTTTGCACCAAAACTTCGATACGATGAAGTAGGGTGTCGGTCAGAGAAAGTTGTTGTTGTGCAATTCTGAGGTGTTCCTTCTGTAACAGCACGTTTAGAAAGTGCGACACAACCGTCAAACTCACATCATTTTTAATTCGTTGATGATCCTCGACTGCAGCCATAAAATCATGCCTTCGTGCAGCAACTTCGTGTGTGATGCGGGAGCCTTGGAAAATCGGAACGTTCATGTTCAGTGACCCGTCTGCGGAATTGGAATTTTGGTTGATGTACATGTTATCGGGTCCGAGCGTTCGTCCGAAAGCAAATCCATCGGAAAGGGTTGCATTTACGGCTGGTAAACGGTTATTTCTCGCTTGTCGCCAGTTTAATTCGTTGTTTTGCGAAACAATGCTTGCCTGTCTGATTTGAATGTTGTGCTGCAAAGCGTGATTGACACAATCAGCTAAAGTCCATTGTTTCTGAGCCAAGCCAAAGAAAGGGATTGCGATTAGGATAAGGGTGAGGATATTTTTCATAACTTTTATCGTTTTATTGCACCGCGAATGCGATCACCATCATTAATTCCACTTAAAATTTCAATGCGAAGTCCGTCGGAAAGTCCTATTTCTACAGGCGTTCTTTCAAATTCTTGTCGAGGTCGTTCGACAGTCAAAATATGTACAAAGGCACTGTCGCCACTAAATTCGAGGCTTGATTCGGGGATGGTCATCACATTTTCACGTTGTGCGGTAATGATGTCGGCGTTTGCCGAATACCCGGCTCTAACAAAAATATCGTCCGGGATTGTGAGTGCAGCCCGAATTTCAAACATAATAGCACCGGCTTCTTCAACACCTCGAGGTGATATGAATTCGAGGTTGGCGTGCAGTTTTTCGTTTTGCAGAGCGCCCAGCGTGATTTCGACATTTGTTCCCTCGTTAATTCTTCCAATTTCTGTTTCATCGATTCTTCCCAAAAAAATCATGTCGGTCATATCGGCAACTGTAGCAATGGTTGTGCCATCGCTGAAATTGTTGGATTGTACAACGGAGGTTCCCACTCTTACCGGCATATCCAAAATCAAACCGCTCACTGTGCTTCGAATCAGCGTGGTGCTGTAGTTTGCCGTGCGTGAAGATACACCGGTTCGGATGATTTCCAAATTATCTTTGGCGGCTTGAAGTTCCTCTTTGGTACGCTTGAAATTCATTTCACTTTGTTCAAATTCTTCACGGGCAATCACGTTATTTTCGAAAAGTGTTTGAATGCGTTCCATTTCTCTTTCGGCTTGATTGAAACCGATTTGTGCCATATTCACACGACTTTCGGCGGTATTTAACATGCCCATTTCGGGAACGACCATCACTCGAGCAATGACCTCATTTCTACGAACGTATTGCCCAACTTCTTTGTAAAGATGCGTGATAATGCCGTTGATTTGTGGCTTGATTAAAATTTCGTCACGAGGCACGACTGTGCCTGTTGCCACAGTCCTTTGTGTAATCGTGTGTTGCTCCATTTCGATGAGTTCAAAAACGATTTCTTGCGGTCTTGATTTGGACCAAAGGAAGTAGAACGTGTAGATTACGACAAATCCTACAACTGCGAGGAGTGCGTATTTGAAGAATTTTTTCATATTGTTGTTTGTTTAGTTATGAGTTATGAATTATGGGTTATGAGTTGTTATTGTTGTTTTGTGAGTTATGTTTTCGATTGGGCGAAGCCACTCATAATTCATAACTCATCATTCATAATTAGTTATCATTCATCTCGAAGTGCATCAATCGCCTTAATTTGCATTGCTCTCCATGCAGGCAGCAATCCCGCTGCAACGCTGAGAGATAGCAGCACAAATGCTGCGGAAATTGCTGACCAGAACGGAATTTGAAATCCGGATGTTTCGCCACCACCACCACTTATTCCCAAATCGGTTATTTGTAAAACAAGCACGCCGAATGAGATTCCCAACATCCCTGCAATTCCTGTTAATACTGCTGTTTCAGACAAAACCTGAGACAAAATCTGCCAAGGTTTCGCACCAAGTGCTCTTCTCACGCCGATTTCTTGCGTGCGTTCTCTCACGGTTACCATCATGATATTGCTCACACCAATCACACCGGCGAGAAGCGTGCCAAGTCCTACAATCCAAATGAGGATATTGATACCCAAAAACAGGTTGCTAAACATCAGATACTCCCTTTCGATATTCATCATGACAACCGCTCTTCGATCGTGCGGAGCGATGCGGTGTTCACGCTTAAGAATTTGCGAAACTCTTTCTTCCAAATCGCTGATGCGATGCCCTTTTCGAGCAGTGAATGCAATCATGTCTAAGTGGTCGCCCGATCGAAACATCAGTTGCTTGGTGGGCAATGGGAGTACTACCATCTCGTTGTCGTTTCCGCCGATGTTCATGTTTTCGGAAATTGGCTCGTAAACACCAACCACCTGCAATGACACGCCATTCAGCAAAATCCTTTCCCCAATGGGATCTTGGCCGGGCAAAAACAGCGTTTCGTATACACGTTTGCCGATGACGGCCACCTTTCGTTGTTGCAACACATCTATTTCGTTGATATAACGTCCTTTCAACATGCTTGGTTGATGGATTTTGGCATACAACGGTGTAACGCCACGCACATGGGCTTGTGTGGTGTTTTCACCCCTAACTGCCGTTTGTCCCCAACGCATATTTATGCCTGTAATATATTCTATTTCCGGTATTTGTGCTCTAATGATTTCCACATCTCGAGTCCGCATCGACCACCACCGCCCTTCACGGAACCCTTGGTAAGGTTCGGCTGTTCTGTCAGTCCAGATAAAAGCAGAATTCGTAGCGATACCACCGATTTGCTGTCTAAGGAGATGATCCAACCCATTGCCTCCACCAATCAATACAACGAGCATAAAAATTCCCCAAAACACACCGAAAGCCGTCAAGAAACTACGTGTTTTGTTTCGGGTAATCGTTTGGAGGATTTCGTTGAATTTATCGAGATCGAACATAGGTGTGAGTTAAGAACTAAGAGTTAAGAGTTAAGAGTGGCTTCGCTTAACTTTTTTGGTTTTGGTTTTTTTTTCATTGTTTTTATAGAAGATACGAGCATGCTGATAATTTCATCACAATCCGAAAACAGACTATTGCACAATTTTTCATTAATATAATCGGTATCTTTCAATAGTAATAACCAATATGCAGTTTCATTGGCTTCTTTCAGAGAAATGCTAAATTTATTGATAAAATCAGCATCACTTTGAGCATATTCTGCCTCTCGAATCAATGCTCCAATAGCCGTCCCACTTCTAAGAACCTGCTTGTTCAATACAAGTTCTTTCTTTTCTTTTTGCAAGTGTTGAGATAATTTAACTATCCGAACAGCAAACCGATAACTCTTATCTCTCAGTGCAGATTCTTTTTTACTCATAACTTATATATAAAAAAATTCATAACTCATAACTCTTAGTTCTTAACTCTATTTTGCAGATAGCGCAGTTACAGGTTTTATCATTACAGCATTTCGTGCAGGGAAAAATCCCGCCAATGTGCCGGCAATAATCATGGTTAAGGTAGCTGAAATGGCGATAGATAAATCGACCGTAGGATTGGTAAACATTTGCGATGCTCCATCCGCACCTTGTGCCTGCATCAAGGTATGAATACCTTCAGTTAGTCCTATGCCCAAAAGCATTCCGATGTATCCGAAAATAGTTGTGATGATAATTGATTCCAACACAACCACTTTCAAAATCGACATGGGCGAAGCCCCAATCGCTTTGCGGATACCAAATTCTTTGGTGCGTTCTTTCACACTAATCAGCATGATGTTGCTCACACCCACAATACCCGAAATCAGCATGAATAATCCAATAACCCAAACGGCAATCGTCAACACACGCATAATCGCATTAGTTTGCAAATAATTTTGGTACATGTTCCACATCCAAACGGCATTTCTATCATCGGGATGGAATTGTTTTTTTTGTGCTAATGCTCTTATAACATCTTGTCTGAAATTTTCGTTATCTTCAGCCGTGGTGAGATTTTCGAGAACCATAGAAATGCCACTAAGAAACGGACCTGTATTAAATACTTCTCGTGCAGTTGTAAAAGGTACAATAAATCTTTGATTCCGTTCCCCATCACCAGCCGGAGGGTCATAGACCCCAACCACTTGGAAAAGAACACTGCCAATTCTGACATGTTGTCCCAACGGGTCTTGATTGGGAAACAAAATAGCTACTGTCTGCGGGTGGAGAACCGCCACTTTCCGATGTTGGTCAATATCGATTTGGTTGATAAACCGCCCGTTACCCTGCGAAATGGTAAAACCTTGTATTGGTGCTACCTCCGGAAACTCCGCATTGATATTGACAATAGCAGAATTTGTACCTGCCGAAACCGTTCTGCTCCAAAGTCGTAGTGATGGAACGATTGTGGAAATGTTGTCCGGAAATCTATTTTGGAGAAAATCCATATCATCCATCTCCAAGCGGATTTGACGGTTGACACGAAAACCTTGATGAGGCATGGAAGTGCGACCGGGGTTGAGCCCGGCTACATTCGTCGCTCGCCCCTCGAACCAGGAAAGCGAAGCATTTATCAGCCCATTCCCGGCTCCCAACAAAACAATGAGCATAAAAATACCCCACGCCACGGCGAAACCCGTCAATGCTGTGCGTAACTTATTTTTACGGAAAGTGGCTAGTATTTCGTATAGTGTGTCCATGTTGCTTTTCTGTCGTCATTGCGGGTCAAGCGCGGAATGACGGCTTTTTTTATTCCTCAATAACCCCATCTTTAATATTAATAATCCGTTGCGTTTTTTCTGCAACGCTTCTTTCGTGTGTAACAATAATCACCGTTTTTCCCATACGATTGACCTCGCTTAAAAGTTCGATAACTTCTTCGGAGGTTTTGCTGTCTAATGCGCCGGTTGGCTCGTCTGCCAAAATAATAGCCGGGTCTGAAATCAATGCACGAGCGATTGCAACACGTTGTTTTTGTCCGCCCGACAACTCGTTCGGTAAGTGGTGCCACCAATCTTTCAATCCCACCTTATCCAAAAAATCCAATGCGATAGTGTTACGTTTTCGCCGTGAGATATTGCGATAATACAGCGGTAATGCCACATTTTCCATCGCATTTTTGAAATTAATCAAATTGAACGATTGAAAAACAAAGCCAATCATTTCGTTTCGAAGTTTTGCCGATTGCGTTTCTGTTAGATCCTTGATTAGTCTGCCGTTCAGATGATACGTGCCGGTGTCGTAATTATCCAAAATTCCCAAAATGTTGAGCAATGTGGATTTTCCCGAACCCGACGCTCCCATGATAGACACATATTCGCCTTCTTTAATATTTAGGTTTATGCCTTTCAAAACGTGTAAAGGCTGCGCACCGAAATAGGTTTTGTTTAGTTCTGAAATTTGTATCATGAACCGGTATTTTTTTGTTTCTATACTATGACGAAGAAAGGGGCAGTAAAGTTACAGCAAAGATACAAAAAAATTTATACCCGAACAACTGTGTTTGCTTTTGTTGCCAACAACTCGTTGTGAGTAACCAAGATACAAATTCGCTGATGTTTTTCTCGTTCTAAAAGTTCCCAAACAAATTGTGTTGCAGTTTTATCCATGTTATTGGTTGGTTCATCAAGCAACAAAATCTTAGGATTGCTGAACAAGGCACGATACAAACCGACCAACTGACGCTGTCCACCGGAAAGATTAACACCGTCTTCACCAACTCGGGTCAACGGGCCTAACGGTAAATTTCCAAAATATTTTTGCATATCTAATTGCGTGCAAAAAGCCAAACAACGTTCTAAGGTATCTTGGTCATTGGTCAAGCAAATATTTTCTAGCAGGGTCGAATTAAACAGTTTGATATTCTGAGGCATAACGCCAACCATATCTCGCCAATCGTGTAGCGGAAAATCTTTCCGGTTTTTTCCATCAACAGTTAATGTTCCGGCTTCCGGCTCATAAAAACGGGAAATCAAATGCAACAGTGTACTTTTTCCTGAGCCAATTTCGCCCAAAATAGCCGTAAGTTCGCCTTTTTTTGCCTCAAAATTAATGTTGTTGAGCAGCAAAGGTCTACCCGGAAATCTAAAACGAATGTCTTTTACTTCAAGCGTATTGACTTGTTCCGCTTGCGTGGACGTCCACGTCCGTGCGACATTATCAGAAGATTCACCTTCTAAACTTGCAAATTCATACAAACGATCGTAAGCCACTTTCGCCTCTTGCAAAGTGATGTAAGCACCGGAAAGCGAAGCCGACGACGAAATTACCATTCCGGAAAGCGATATAATAGCCACTAATGCTCCCAAACTCAACTGATCGTTCAATACGGCTAACGAACTGAAAGCAATAACAGCAATCGTTGCAACTGTTCCTATATTTTGGATATTTAAGCCTACTTTATTTCCCAAAAGCGTTAAGTCGTATGCCGATGTTTGAAAATTAGCATAAATTTCTTTGGTGTAGCGTGTAAAAAATTCCTCTTTGTTGTTGCCTTTAATCACTTCCGCACCTTGCACGGTATCGAAAAAGTTGCTTTCCGCACCTGCGTAGGAAACCATGACATTACGTTGTCCGTCTATAATTCGTTTTCCGAATTTCCAAAATACCAAAGCAAACAATAAACCCCCAAAAAGAGTGGCTGCTCCCGCCATCCACCAATAAATAAAAAGCAAAACCGTACAAACGATAACCGTCAAAACGTCTATCAACAATGTTCCTGCTACGTAGTTAATTGTGCGTTGAATACGAGCCGCATCGTTGAGCCTTGCCGTGATTTCGCCGGTTTTTAGGCTATCGAAAAACGATTTTGGCAAATAAAGTAATTGGTTGTAAAAACTGCCTACAATGCGATTGGCAAAATCCCGACTTTGTCGAGCTACCAAAATAGTTCGTACGTAAGAAAGCAAGTTTCTTGCCAATAGCAACAGCGCTAAAAAGATGATAGCCATCCATAAAGTTTGATGTTCTTCTGACGGCAGAATATGGTCGATTAATCGTTGAGAAAAAATAGCCAGCGAAATACCTGCCACCGACACGATTAACCCCAAACCTGCAACTACGGAAAGTATCGAAATATCGGGCGTAAGCAACTCTTTTAACCAAGCCTTTTTTCGCTCAGCAGTGTCGTTTTCGGTGCGAAATTCTTCGCCTCGCTCGACCAACAAAAGTTTTTTACTTTTCCACAGTTCCGAAACGTCCTGTTCGCTCATGGTTGTCATTTCTTTGGCAGGATCGCCAATCAAAAAAACGCCGTTTTGATAGCCGAAACAGACCACATAATGTTCCAAGCCATCGGGCAAAGAAAAATGTAAAATTGCGGGATGTTCCAATTGTTTCAAATCGTCGATTTCGGCTTCAAAACCTTCTGCTTTTAAACCTATAGCGTTGGCGGCTTGGTAAAGCCTCAACAATGTTGTTCCGGTTACGGAAGTACCACTTTTAGGTATTAATTTTTCTTGCGGAATGTTTCCGCCGTAATATTTCACAATCATTGCCAAGCAGGCAATGCCGCAAGACGCCTGACCATGCTGAGGAACAAAAAATTTATCGTATTTTTCAAGCATTAGTTTGGTAGATGGTTTATGATTGTTTCCATTCTTACAGCACCTTTACGGGCAAACAACAATTTTTTGTCGGCACCATACAAAAACACCGAAGGAACAGGCGGAGCGCCATACATACGTGACACTTTGAGGAAGTCGTCTATCAAAAAATGCACATTCTCGTATTGCGATAATTCATATTGCATATAAAATTCAAAAGCAAGTTCTTTATCGGCGTGGGTTATCATTAAAATGATAACGTTTTCAAATTCCGGCATTCGGTTTTTCAGTTGGTTGGTTTTTTCGTGGCAGAACGGGCATTCGGGATGTGTAAACATAATCATTATCGGCTTTCCGGATAATAATTCGGTGCAGAATTCGTTCATAGTTTTGAGGTCGAAACTGCAAAATTCTTGAAAGGTTCTTATGGTTGCTTCAAATTTTCGCTGTTCGTCCAAGCGTTGATAAATCCTTACGCCAAAAAAGAGAAGTGCCAAAGCAACGACACCGAGAATAACCGTTTTTATGATCTTTTTTTTCATGTTGTTTTAGGTTTAGTAGCAGGCGGATCCCTCACTCCACTGCGTTTCGTTCGGGATGACGAGGAGCAATTTTGAGAGAGGGGAAGCAGCGGTGGCGCAGCCACCGCTGCTTCCCCTTATCCCGTAAGACAGACCGTCATTCCGAGCGGAGCATACGAAGTATGCGAAGTCGAGGAATCTGTTTGCTATTTGTTGCATGATGTTAGAAAAGTAATGTAGTAATGTAGATTACAGCAATGACTAATAAAATCAACCCAATGCCATAAGTGGTCAATATAAAATAAAGCGACCGCCAAAACCCTTTTTGGGTAAACGTAGAAACAAATGCCGCAAGCAAAATCCAATAGATAAATTCAAAAACACTCAAAACACCCAGCGGATATGCCAAAAACGGCAACACATTATCGGGCCCCAACCAATGCAAAAGCGAAAAAAGCGGTGTATTGATTTGTTGTAAAGAATCCGCACCTACAATCGAAAAATAATTGATGCGGATCATGATTTCCATCAAGAAAATAGCATCGGCTTTGAGGGCAAGATTGTAAGATTGACCAAATGTTAGATTTTGATCACTCAAAAGTGCTCCCGTTGAAAGGCACAACGCCGTATAAAAAGGTCTTAGTAAAAGTAGCAAAGGAATAAGCAGATAACCAAATTTTTGATAAAACCTTGTCTGCTCAATGAGCCTTCCAACATTCTCAACACCAACTATCTCGCCGAATTCGCGATAAAACAAGGCATCGTCAAACAAGATGAAGTTTGCCATTATACTGTAGCCGATATAGACTGCACAGTATATGAGGAAAAAATAGAAAACGGGAAAGCTTAGGTATTTATTCATTTGTAAGCTACTTTAAATACTTCTATTTTCAAAATACTTTTCCAGTTCTTCTCTTATTGCAGGAGTTGCGCCGATTTCATCGCGCACAATTTTTCCGGATTCGATAATAATGATTCGATTGCAAATATCGGCAACGTATTGGATGTTATGGCTTGACAGCAAAATCGTTGTGCCAAATTCCGTGTTATATTTTTGCAAAAGGTTTTTCATTTCTATTTGCGAACTTGGGTCAAGAAAATTAAACGGCTCGTCTAAAATAAGCAAGCGTGGACGCATCAGCATCGCACCAATAATGCCTATTTTTTGCTTGTTGCCTTTCGAATATTTTTCAATATATTTCTTTTTTCCAAGAATTTCATTGTTCATAAACTGGCGGAAGTCAAGCAAAATTTCGTCAGTTTCTGCTTTGCTTTTTCCGTAAAGTTCGCCAATTAAATAAAAATACTCCTCGGGCGTAAGAAAATCAATCAGAAACCGCTCGTCGAGAAAAGAGCCAACGAAATTTTTCCATAGTTCTGTTTGAGCCACATCCTCATTTTCTATTTTTACATTTCCGATTTCGCCTTTGAGCAAATCCAAACACAGACGGAAAAGCGTGGTTTTTCCCGCGCCATTGTTGCCCACGATGCCGACTAATTCGCCCGCGTTGACGTTTAATTGTGGGATGTTTAATACTTCGACATCGTCGAAACTTTTTGATAAGTTGTTTATTTCTAACATAACACTTCTATTTTTCTCTGAAACGTTTTAAACGATAATATCTTTTTTCTTCAATTTTTTTCGCAATAAAATTAAGCCAAATTTTATGCGTGGCAATAAAAGCAAGCCCAATGACTGTTTTTAAAACTACAGCAACCGTTTCATTAAAAAGCCAAAACATCAATAGTATAAAACTAATGCCAGTAAACAAAGGAAGAGCCGGCAACAAAAAATTGCCTTTATCCATACCTTGATAGTTGGCAAATCCGGAAGACTTAATGTCAAATGGTTTATACGAAAACAGAGTGCAGCAAAATGAACCAAAAAGCATAAAACCGATTACAAACAAATAAGTTGAAAAAAGGTCAAGAATATGTATTGTATTCCAAAATGAAATTGGCAAAAAAAGTATAAACGGAATAAGTGATAAAATACAGAAAAAATAATACTTTGTTTGTAAAATCTTGAAAACAGACAATGGGATCGTCAGTTGTTTCTCAATAAACGAGGCATTTATTGCAAGAGGAGCTACTGCATACTGTGCAAAAAGGCTCATCATTCCTATCAGAAAAAATTCTGTAAATAGAGGAGATTCTTGTAGCAAGGATGAGGTAGTAAGTTGATACGAAAACAACAAAAACAATGCAATCAGCGTAAAAAACTGATGTTTCAACCTTTTACTTCTAAATAATAATTTCCATTCAAACCATAATAAATTCATAAAGCAAAACGATTTAATTCTTCGTGTAATTTTTCTTTCAAACTATAGTGCAAGGCTGCAAACGAGCCGTATAGTGCAATCGCAAGAAGCGAAAATGTAAACACAGGATTTAGCAAATGAGCGAGAAACAGCATACCTCCGACAAATGTAAAACAAACAGGATAAATCAAAAGTGAGTATGTACCAAACTGCGTCTTAATAAAAGCAATTAGATAATTATTCAGCAATGTAAACAAAAGTAAGAAAACGACATTCCAAAACGCAAAAGCGTCGAAAAGCAACAAAATAGCGCAATAAATCAAAACAATACCCCAAACGCTAAATTTTCTTAAGTCAGATACGACAATAAAATTAAGCAGTGTTTTACGAGGAATCGGCAATGTCAAATACGGAAAAATCATTGCACTTGATTTTTTTTTATAAAAAATCGAAACGAAAAATCTAAGATTATCAATGCCGGCAAAACGAAAGGGGAAATAATGTCTGCTTCTTCCATTAGCATTGGAAAAAACGCCAAGCCAAACGGTACCACAAGTGCACAAAGAAACACGACAACACCTATTTGACGTCCTCGGTCTGTCTTTCGCTTTAACGAAAGTCTTTTATGGTTGCTAAGGAAGGTTAGATATTTATTCATTTGTAAAAACATTTAACAAATGGTGGCTATTGCAAAACAATAGCCACCGATGTTTTGGAACAGTAAAGCATTCGTCAGTCATATTCTGCGGTAATACATCTCTATTTAATCGTTACCTTGAAAAAATCTTTCCTTTTCATAGCAAAAAAATAGGTGTCAAAACTCATAAGCAGCACAACAGCCCACATAAGAAACAGATTATTTAAAACAAACCCAGCAATTAAAATCAACAAAAGTCCTAGTACAGACGTAATGGCAAATGGCCAATTTGTAAATTTACTCATGATAATAATCTGAGTCCCCTCGGCGAACTCGTCAGAATTTTTTGTTATTGTAGGCGAGCTGTGGCGGTATATACGACCAGGTGTCGAAACCGTAATCTTGTACAACGAATTAGGCTCTATATCTACAGATTTAGTTCCTATTCCTTTGAACAAAAATTCTTGCTCATTTATACTGATTTTATATGTCCAAAACCTTGTTACCAGATCAAATGGACGAATGATATGACAACGCATGCTATTTTCTAGTTAGTGGCCCAATAAACGGTCATCATTGCAAGTGTTGTGTGACAAGCAACCGTTGTAAAAACTCCAGCTATCATGCCAATAGGTCCAAATACCTTCATTACCCTAGGACCAACCCCGCATAGGATACCAAATGCGACATCTCCACCACTAATTCCGCCATTAACTTGTTCCATTTGTTCAAGATTCATTTTTTTCATTGTTGTTTTGATTGTTTCCATGATTTTTTAGTTTTTTGTGAATAATTTTTTAGTTTTTTCGAAAATAATTCAGTGTACACTTGTGAGGTATTTCCGACTCCAAAGATACAACTTTTCACCGTCAAAAATGACGGGGAAGAAAAAACTTTAAAAAATATTTTTTTCATGCTACAAAGATACGAAAAAAAACACAAATAGCAAGGGGATCCCTCACTCCACTGCGTTCCGTTCGGGATGACGAGGAGCATACGAAGTATGCGAAGTCGAGGAATCCCCTTATTATTAGGTAGCACAGATAATATATTCGTGTTGGCAAATAGTTGCCAGAACTTGTTTTAGGCTGTTGATTTTATCTTAAAATGAACATCAACAGCCTCATCACTATTGTAATAATATGTACTACGGGTGCGGCTGTATTTAATTTCCGCACCGTGAGCATTCAATTCTTTAATTTTACGTTCTAGCGTGCGGCGGCTAATGCAGAGCCGTCTTGCTAATTGCTTCGGTGTGCCGGTGCATTCTTGTCTGATGAGTTTTTCTAAAACAACTAAGGTTTTGATTTTTTCAATTCCGTTCATTATATTGGGTGGTTTATTTGTTTTTAGGATTGGGTATGAAAAAACGTGAGCGATTACCCTGATGTCTTCCATTCGCCTATTGAGGTCTTCGACTACCTTTGACTACAAATGTTTTACAAGTAAAAGCTCACGATTTCTCGTGAGCGCTAAACTTGTCCTGTAGTCTCTGAAATTGTCGAAGTTTCAATAGGCTGGACGAAAGCTAACGCTTTTTTTCAAGAAGTTTTGCGTATTAGTTACGCAGTTTTTTCATAGGCGGTGTTTTTATTTTGTTTTATTGTTTTCGTTGCAAAGATACGAAAAATAAATAAATAGCAAGGGAGTTAATTATTCATTTTGCTTAATGTTTGATTTGATTCAATGTGATTATCTCGAGCCAAAGTCAAAGCAAACAAGTCGTTCAGTTCTATGCAGTTTTCTATTTCTTTTTGCATTTTTTTAGCCGATTCAAGGTAGTTGTCTATTGGAAAGCACTCCAAATAAAGCTTTCTTGTGTCATGGTTGTATTTTATCCATGCGCCTGCTCCCCAATTGAACACTTTTAACTTGTTTCTAAATTTCAATATACAGCCGGCATCATCGGAAAAAGTGATCAACCACTTTTCGGCAATTTCTGTTTTCAAACGGCTAAATTCAAAATCCTCCGGCACATTAATTTCAGACGAACACATTGCTTTAAACGTAGGCTTTTCGATTTTATTGCGTTCTAAATATCTCAGTTTTGGAAATGTAGAATATCCAATAAAAAACAGGAATGTTGATACTGGAAGTACTGAAAAAAGTCTGCTAAAATCCCAATAACCGTCATAGTCAAAAACCGGCAAGACAACAAAGAATGCACACATTGCCCAAACGTAAATTGCAAAATATAGAAGTAACCTTTTCATGACAAGTTAGATTTGCTATTTATATTTGTACAAATTCAAAGCTATCTATAAACTTATCGTTAGGAATTACAATCATACTCTTCCAAGTAATACGTTAAATGTATTCTGTAATTCTTCCATACTAACAGGTTTTGCCACTTTATGGAGTTCTTTTAGGTATTCGAGTTCAGCACCCTCTTCAACGGGGTCAATATAGAAATTATTATCAACTATTTCAAAACTTTGCTTCGCAATGCTGACATATACCATTTTTCTGCTATCTGCAAATTCTTGTAGGATTTTTGCATCGTTAGCATTTTGCGGATAAAATAAAATCGGGTTCATTTTGTATAAGCTTTTATTTTACTTTCTGCAAAGTTACAAAAAAAATCCGAATTGACCAAATTTTGAAGAATCAGCACCATCAAGTCCGATTAAATACGAAGAAGCCCCTAAAAATTATAGGTAAATCTTACTTAAGCTAGAAAGATTACTTAATTTTCCTCTCGAGCAAAATCCACCGCCCTATTAACATGATCAGCGTACGGCTTGGTTTTCTTAAACTCTTTCACACAAAAATCCAACAATTTTTTGTCATCGGCAAGTAATTTTTCATCAAACGGTTGAATAAGCGAAAAACTTTTTTGTTTGATGTACTCAATATACGGACTATCCGCCGGAAAACCCTTTGGCGGGCGAGAAAGTCGTCCCTCTTTGTCGTTGTCCCATTCAAAACCT
>Ga0123352_10008803_pt1 | contig 15734 bp, 9 predicted proteins | sample TergutLab28metaG_FD_89700 | JGI IMG/M metagenome (GOLD analysis project Ga0123352, IMG submission 89700) | Labiotermes labralis P1 segment gut microbial communities from Petit-Saut dam, French Guiana - Lab288 P1 | ecosystem: Host-associated > Arthropoda: Insects > Digestive system > Gut ... | reverse complement strand
TTATTTTTTTTTTTATATATATAAAAAAATAATCCACTTTTAGAGGGGTCAAAATACAAAAATATAACTTTTTAGACAAAAAATTCACATAAAAAAAAAAAAAAAACTAATGCATTCCACAATACATTTAATGAAATAATGCAGCAATATGAATAGACAATTAGGTTTACAACAAACGACTTCTGTCTACAATGAGGCATGCAACATCGAAAACAAAACATCTGGAAAATATCTGTACTGCATCTGAGTACACCACCACGCTCCTGTTATATTTAAATTTGAATCTAATAAATGTCAGCCCAATATCATCTGCCACCTAAATGCATACTACAGACATTTATCTGTAAGATCTGAATTTTGTAGGGTTATACTGAAAAAGGTACACGTTGTCTGGAATGTGACCCTCTGCTGTTGGGCAAGTATTTCCAAACGTTTCAAAGGATAGTAGTGCCTTCATCTTCAGTGTCTAGCGTCACATCCTGTAAGACTTAACCCTATGTAGAACCTATTTCTTAAGAACAGACCAAAGCATTTAGCAATTAAACCTATCAGAAGCTTATATATAACCGATAATATTAAATGCATTTACTTATTAATTTTTTGCTTTCCTTCCATAATTTATTTCAAGGTGCAAACATTATCCATGAACAACATCCACATTCCAAACCCAAAATGTATTTCCACTACTATTACTTCAACTGTTTTATTTGTTGTGTAACTAGTTATATTAGTTCCGTAATTTGCAAGTAAAAAGTACATTTAATCAACAAAGATTTACTTATATATTTGAAACCTTAAAGCTCTTATCTATCTAAAATGTTTGATGGTATCTGTCACTCACTATACATTGTTGATGACCTTCAATATGTGCAACAGAAATGTTATCAAATTAAGAAGATTGGAAAAATTAACACACAGAACTGGCCATTAAAAAAAAAAAGTGATGGTAGATGTACTTCAACAAGCCCCCGATCTTTATTTATAGTCGCAGCAAATGCAATTTTGATCAGTTATCATCCTCTGCACATTTTGAAGGTAATGGTAAGATCTGACAAACGTAAGTGAATCCTGGGTATATCAGTTTCTATAGAGCCAGTAGCTTCTGCTGCTAAGCAGTGCTTGTGCAAGCCTCTTACAATAATGTGTTGTCAACACCAGAGACCAACAGAAGCCAATATATTTCATAAACTTCCCCTGGCTTCCAGCAGATGCAACACTATAAATTTTTAATGTTATATTTTTTGTTAAAACAATTTTTGTACGCTGCCATCACGAGACTTATAAGACAGCCATTTTTACTATTATCTATCATGTCTCCTTTACAGCTGACAATCCTTGCTAAAAATGAATGATGTAGGCTTATGAAATCACCATGTTGTGTGCATATGACCCCACTTCACATTTTAAACTAGACCACTGCATTTCGTAAGACTTGGTGTGAACTTCATGCCATTGCAGGACACTCCAATGCCACAGATTTTAATTTCAAGCAGTTGGTAATAACTAGGTGGACACTTAAACTTGAGAGGCAGAAGCAACACTAGCACAACTTACTTTCGGGTGTTATGATGTACTGTAAGAGACATTCAAAACATATGCAGCTTTTATTGTGGCAATGTTGTCTTCTTGTAGAAGGTAAAACAACAAAATGGTGGCCATACAAAAATTTTCTTCAGCTTTCAGTTTGATGGTGATAACTAATGGGCCAATGAAATACTGTTTGTACAACAGTTACAAACATGAGAACAATGTGGAAGTTAATGTACACATAAGCCTTACCTAAGTAAAAAAAAAGTTTACCATAAAAAGATAACAATAAATAGCCAGAACTATAAATTTATGCAACAAAAAGTAGTTTCTGAGTTATACTCCTAATCCCATTTTTAAAAACAAGGTTCATACTTGCTATTAACCACTCTGGTGCCATTATTTTTGTTTCCAACATACTTCATACTGCATATGGATAATATTTTAATAAGAGGACAAAAGCCACATTTAATTATCTATGCCACATGATTTATTATTTCTACTTACTTGTAATTCTCTCTATAATTGAGACACAAGTATCTTTCACCTTAACTTTCTCTTTGCTCTATCCATGACTTCATTACATACTGTATTCTTCCACATCTTTATAATTTATGGTTTGGATACTGGAAGTCCTTTTAATTTTCATATATATTTTTAATAATTTTATACATGTAATTCTGTCTCCTATGCTGAGTGCAATCTGTGTTAGATATATATCTCTCTGTTAACTCCCCTTGTCTCCTCATTATCTAATACACACTCTTTCTTGTAGGTTATTTGGTGCAGATGGGTTCAATAAATTTTTGAAACAATTTTTTTTTCTGGATTCAAACTACTGTTATACATTATGTATCCATGTGCTTAAAATTGGTTATTTCTGTAATCATCATGGATAAAAAACCCCCCCCCCCCCCACCCTGGGGCAACCCTAAGTAATGCACAAGTTTTACTGTGTTGGCAGCCAAATGTCATGGAGAATATTTATTATGTTCAGTTGGCAACCCAATGTATCAATGTTTTTATTTTGTTTTGTTGACAGGACATCACCTTGTGGATATTCATCTGGTACAAGTGAATTGTTGCTACTGAAAGTCAAAGAAAATATTGAGTAAACCAGTGCTCCAGTGTTATTAGGAATCAGTGGGGGAGGGGGATGATGATATTATTATTATTATTATTATTATTATTATTATTACTACTACTACTACTACTACTACTGCTGCTGCTTTAATAACATTGTGACTCCTGGTTTTGATATGTAATTATGGAAGTGCTTTATTATATATGTGGACATTTTACACTAAAATCTCAAAAGAGAATAATTATGTCTCTTATAAAGCACACAGACTTTATTTTTATTTTGGGTGTCCAGTCAGTGACCAGAGCAGACCATGGGCTCATCATTTATGGGTTGTGGATCTTAGAGCCCTGGCTAAATGGAACAAATCACGGTATTCCATTTGGTGTTCCTATGATTTGGAAGGAACCAAAACAACACATTTCTGATTACTATTTTTGATTACCTCATGTTTCTGGTCACACATCTAAAACCAAAGACACTATTTGTTATCCAAATCTACCCTAAGCTTTGAGACCTACACTACATGCTGAAGGATTACATTTTCGTAAGAGACCAGAATTAGGAAATCTTGAGTTTAATGAAGTGATGGATTGAAACGGGGAAAACAAGTACGAAGATGTAGAATATGTGCCACCAGACTTGTGCCTTCATTTAATAATGCAGCCTGAATTAAATAATCTTACACATGATTTGAATTCATTCAAGATTAAAGCAGAGGTTACTACTTCCAAATTACAGAATGGAACCTTCTGGAAAGGAGTGTTATGACTTCTGTTTATTGCAACCATGTAAAATATCTCTTCTATTTCTTTTCTTTCAACTGAAAATATGTTCTAGTGCAATGATGCTGATGGCTTAATGAACTCACTGGGACACAACTGTTAGTGTGAAGAATGGCAATTGTTCATGGATGCATCTAAGACAGGCCTGAAAGGTGCTCTCCTTGATATAGGAATTGAATTCCCATCAGTCTGTCTTTTTCACTGTACTCAGACAAAAAAGCCATATGAGAACATGAAATTTATCTTAAGTTACATACAACATAACACGAAATTGTTGGAATATCTGTGGATACTTGAAAGTCATAGCTCTCCTTGTTGTCATGCAGCTTGGCTTTATGCTGTTCTGTTGCTTTTTATGTGAATGGGGCAGTTGTGCAAAAGATCATCACTATTCTGCAAAAAAAATGGCCCAAACATGAGCAATTTCTAACAGGACAAAAGAACATATGCAATGAACCATTAGTACATCCAAAGGAAATATTTTTAACTCCATTATATGTCAAGCTAGTATGATGAATTTTGTTGAAGCTATGGACCATACCAGAAAGGCATTTCAATATCTGGAGCAGAAATTTCCACAAACGACTCAATCCAAAATGAAATAATAAATCTTTCTTGGTCCCCAAATTAATGATCATACAAAGTACAAGCGTTATGATGCATTGCTAAAGAAGACTGGCAAAGCTGTCCAGGAAGCATTTCAAGTAACTGTAGACAACATTTTGGCAAAGACAAAGCAACTAAATATGGGACACTTGTTGAAAATACACTTGAAACCTTCAAAAATAAGGGATGCCAAATGTCACAACTGCACTTCCATCACAGTCATCTGGATTTTTTTTTACCAAGCAACCTTGGAGATGTCAGTGATGAGCAAGGTGAGAGAGTTCACACAGATATCTCCATCATGGAAAAATGCTACCAAGTAATGCTTACCAACTACAGCTAGCATCTTAAAAGAAAAACTCCAGCTACATACAAGAGGACTACAAGACTAAAAGCATTTTTTTTTCCTGCCACCCTCTTGATCACCAGCTTGCTGCACCAAGTAATTCACCATCTAAATTCCTCTCCTTTGAATCCCATTGGTAAAAAACATAAACATCCATTATCAAGAACTAACTTCATAATCACCTCATCACAAGAATCCTTCAGAACCAAAAGATGGGGCAATTTTCTCTTATGTAAGAAAATAAACCATAACCATCATTAAATTATTCAAACACAAAACTAAAAACTACATTATGAGCTAAGAACTCAACAGAAAACAACTTAGGGAAGAAGAATGCACACTTTGACAACACATACTTTATATTCAGGAATATACCAAATGATTTGGCCCATCTGTCAAGTGGCATATATTGGCCAAACTGACAAATTTTTTAACTGAATACAAAGAACACTTACAAGCCTTTCCTACTAGTAACTGCAAGTCAAATTTTGCACAATATCTGTTTAAAAATGGCCACTCAATGGGACAAATAGGTAATACAATGACAGTACTAGAAGGTACTACACATTTCTACTAATGGCCTGTATCTTGATACATTACAGATGTTTTATGTTTTCTTTTGGGGGGGGGGGGGGGGAGAAAAAATCAAACAAGTGATAAACATATGATCAGGCATAACAAGATTTTGAACATTACCCAATAGAAACAACCCCATTAAATACCTGTTCCACTCAGTATTTCTTATGCAATGCTAGTGTAAGGAGGCCTATGCAATACCAAGGGGTTTGCAACACTTATTTATATTTCGTAAGTACAAACACACATGCTCTCATGAACAAAATGTTAAAAACTTTACACGCACAGTTTATTTCAATGTATCCCATTTACAATTATACCTCTGAATACAGTTACACAATTTAATGAAGATCAGTTTGTAGAACAACAAGAAAAGTAGGAAGTGATGATATCATATACCACATATTCTCGAATCTAATCCACACCCTTCATACAGTTTCAGAGGGCTAAAAAATCAGATGCTGATTTGAATCACGTGCGGATTAGATATGCGGTAATGAGCTGGATTTTGGAAAAATTACAGAGCCGCTGTATGTGCCATAAGAAAAATACAATACAATAATTTATTATTTTATTTATTATTTATAATATTATATAATATATTATATCATATTTATAATTTCTTATTCATCAGACTTGCCGTCATCACTCATAACTGAACCGTTATCCATCACCCAGTCACTATCATCTTTATCTTCACCATCCTTCTCCCATAGAATGGCGGTCCAAACATTGCTTATGTAACACTTCTTGAAAGATCTGACGATAATGCTCTCCGGGATGGCTTTCATGCAGCTGACACCCACCGCGCAACTTCTGAAGGAGCTGCGCGTTTTATTTTTCCAGTTTCTGTTAACTCATGGGCAGGATCCGCAATCCAGGTCAGATATTGTTGCCTCAACCTGTCTTTAAAGGGCTTGTTAATGGATACATCCATTGATTGCCACACTGATGTCATTCCACCTGGGATGACAAGCTCAGTTTTCATCTTGTGGAGCTGGTTCTTCATGGAATCAGTGAGATGCCCTTTGACTGCATCAAGGACAAACATTGATGGTTGATTTAAGAAGGCTCTAGGCCTGTGACCCCACACTATTTTCAGCCACTCCAACATCAGCTCCTCTGTCATCCATTCTTTTTCCTGGGCCCTGACTATAATGTCCTTCAGAAACGCCTCTGATTTGAGTAAAGTCTTCCTTTTCAAAATTAGTAGGGGTGGTAGTTTTCTCCCATTAGCAGTTGCCGTTAGCATTACTGTTAGGCGAAGCCTTTTGCATCCAGTGGTTTTCAAAAGTACCTCCTTCACGCCTTTCTTCTCCAACGCGTAGTTTGGCGGCATATCAAGATAAATGGCCCTTTCATCAGAAAATTTCCCGTCTTCCTCAGATTGGTGATGTACCACTGATAATTCAACAACTTTTGCTCAGAATCTTTTGGGATCTTCTGGTATATCGTCGTCCTATGCTGCAACGCTAGCCCCATCCGGCACATGAACCTTATGGCCCATCTTTTACTGCCTTAAAACGATGTTGAGGAATGTTCAAAGATCTGGCCTTTTTTATCGTCTCCTCGCAAAGTAGATCATAACTCACAAAGAGTCCAGTCTTGCGTCTCTCATTTAAGGACGTGAAGATTGCATCATCAATTTCAGGAAATCATCCTTTCTTGGGTCCAGTGAATTTCTTTCATGACGCCTCACACTCGCTGATCACTGCCTTGTGTTTCCGCCACAGTCAAACATTGCTTTCATCAACTCCAAAAATTGCAGTGGCTTTGCGGTTTCCTGAATGCGCACTGAATAACTTCACGTTTGAACTTTGCCGTATATGATAGTCTTTTAGATTTCTGGTATCCCTCTTCCATAACTAGGGTACACAAAAAATTGTAACAAGCAGTCTGTTTACCGGTATTCCTTCAGTTGAAATTATAACCCCAAGTGGAGTTGAGCAATGAGGCATTTCAATTTCAGCATAAAAAGTGTGACATCACAGTGCAGCCACTAATTACCCATATTTACTTTGGTATGCATCCTGTTCATTGTTTTCCTACTCTAAGAGGGCATAATCTAAAATAAATGTAAGACAGGCATGAAAGAACCTATATAACATTGGCAATTTATGATACAAAGAAAGTGACTTGGTTTGTTTTGGCTGGGAAACAGCGTGCCATATATCAGCAGTGATATTAGGTACGGTATATGGTCATATTTCAGTGGGGTACACAGCAGGAACATTCTGCTACAAAACACGCCGTTATTTAGATGTTCCTGTAGACAGCAACGCTTGGCAGATTGAACGAGGCTTCATTCAAGGAATCGTGACTGTGCTGCCCACGCTGCTAACATATCATGAGAAGGTAATGAAAGGCTCCCTGTTGCATAGCATAGTGAAATAAACATACCAGGTTTCTAAGATTGCAGGCTGTCTGCCAAGCGCTTTATTCATGAGGTGCATATGGACATAATTGGGTAAAGTAGCCGGAGCGTGAATCTGACCACAAACCATTATACAATGTGGAGTTAACTTGTGGGGCTATAATTCTATGCCTCTACATGAATGTACAAAGCATTTAAATGGCCGCAGCGCTAATCAGCTGTGGTGCGTTTGTACCGCTGGCAGTTAAATGGCCACTTCACACATGGTGCATTAGTCGGATAAGGGTTAAAGCATTGGTAACATCCAATATTATTCAATCAGTATGCCTTGCAGACAAGGGGTGGTTGAAGGAAATGTGCTGATTAGAACCGCGAACTAACATTTTTTGTTTAAGAAATCGGCAAAAACTAGTGCGGATTAGATTTGAGAATATACAGTACATTCCTCCAACTGCGAGTATATATCAGGAAACTTAAAATATAAAAGACCCACAAACCAATTATTTCATCTGGAAGTACTAGTTTACTATTTATGATGTTAATTATTTTAACACCATACCTTTTAAACTTCTCATTTTTTCCACATCTCTAAGGAAAAGGTAGTTTTTTTAAATTTAACTGTTCTCAGCTTATCAAACTGTTCTGAGATTTGAGAAGCTGACCATTCAATGGTCTAGGAAGGGACCAAAACATGTAGCCATGCTTGATGCTGATGATTGTATATATTGTTGTGATCTGATGGAATAAATCATTTGATTTTATTTCGAGAATGAAAGCACAACAGGATGTCTTCTATTAAAATAACTTTAGTTAGTCAAGCTAAATCCATCAGTTTGTATAATAATTTAAGAACTAAGGTCAAGAAGTGCTGTACTAACAACTACTTTAACCGACAACGTCTTAGTAATGAGGATGGTCTAAGAAGGGACCGAAACATGCAGCCATGCTTGGATGCTGATGATTGTATATATATTGTTGTGTTCTGACAGAATAATAAATAATTTGATTTTATTTTGAGACATACTAAAAGAATTTAGTTGTGATTGATGGCTTATATGATCACAGCTTGTAAAAAGGTTCAGTGAAAATGTGTTTTCAAAAAGAAATGTTTGTGTATTCTAATTCAGTGTAGTAAAAGGGAAAAGTAGCTGATAATATTTGGCTGTAATAAATAAATATTAATCCTAACCTAACCTAAATTTCTCCTGAATATGAGAACACTAAATTGATTTATTTTTTCAAAGGAGGAAAAATCCAGTAAACATTTCTCAGAAATCTTACATGATACAGCTTTTAAAATTCCAGATTCTGATACAGAAGGTTGAAGTCCGTACAGAAAACGAAGTTTTGTGGGGGGAGGGGAAAAAAGTTGTTTTGTACCTTGTTACTAAGTTAACTTCATTCTTCATACATTTCTTGAAATTTCTGTTGTGCTGACTTGACAAATATGAAGGCAACTTATGAAATATGTATAGAGATATTTTTAAAACACCCGCAATTAAAGATAAGAAAACAAATGGTGACAAAGCATGACAGTGTGTGTCAATGACTGACTGATTAGCAACTGTGCCTGCCAATTAAATGAGATACAAAACTAAAAATAAAAGGTCTCTGCTATGCTTTAGATCAAACTATCAATAAGGCTGTGAGCAAAGAAAGGTAAAATTGGCTGTTTCATAAGAGTAAGCTGCAGCTCTCAGCAACTTTTAATTCCATGTTCTAGATTGCAGGACATAAAAAAATTCGCACAATTAATCAAACAAATTCAATACATCCCAGTCCTCAAACGGATATAAATAATGTGGCATAAAATCATCAAGAAATTTAATGGAAAAAATTCATAATAATCGCCATAAAAGCTAAAATTTATTCTTAAGGGCATCTGTCTTTGTTTTCACAACAAAAAAGAAGAGGGGACATGGGAAGAATGGCTACAAAAAAGATCTGGCAAAACTTAACAACTTGCAAAACTTAAAAACAATTTGTTGTACTGTACAAATTTCTCTAACATGATAACGTATTTTCAAAAAAAAGGACTGTCAAAGTATTCACCAGGAATACTTAGGACCTCGGATTTTCTCTCCTTGAAACTAATAAGAAAAACACAATTTGCTTCAGGCAGTACCAGTGAATTCCCATGCTCTAAAACAGCATTTCTCAACCCATTCTGAGTGGGTCACAAAACAATGAGTCAGTACTGATTTTACAAAATATTATGATTATATTCATTTAATTCATTCACTAAAATGTTGCATTCATTATGCCAATTCATGGTATTGTATTTTACATCCCTTATTTATAATTCATTGGCTTGCAAAACAAAAACATTAGTCTGATCTGGGCCACAGCTCAAAAATGTCGAGAAATACTGCCGTAGGGGATAAAATTATTATTATAATTTAAAGTTCAATGTCGCTTTTCAGGCAACACCGTGTTCAAACTCAGCATTTGCATATCTCTATATACTATGAATCAGAGAAAATAAAAATTACATCACAAACAAAAAAATAAATAATGCTTATAAAACAGATACACATAAAAATTTTTGAAAATGTTTGCATGTGTGCATGCACGCACAAAAAAAAAAACCAACAACAACGACAACAACAACAAAGTGTAAAATCATAAAAGCACTTTCTACCAAATGCAGTACTAAAGCAAAACAGTCAAGAGAGGACAAGTGTTACTGCTTATACCTGCAAGTGTTCCCATCATGTATGAAGTGAAAGCTCAGGAAAACAGGCTGCATGTATAAAGTAAAGAAATACAACATAAAGCTCCCTGTGCAGAATTCTTACAAATAAAAAACACAAATTAGTGACAGTATTAAGAAAAAGTTGGTGGTGCATAGAGTCTGCTGGAAAAACTAACAGACATATACGTGCTTTGAAACTCCAATTACCGATTCAAAGCTGCAGGTGAATACCAGTTAATAACTGACATGCAGCGCTTTGCATAAGATTTAATATTTTACAATTCATCTCTTTGTTTTTTGCTACTCTTTTCATACAGTCAAATGTCCATACACAGACATGTAAATAATATTTTAATTGCATAAAATGTTTTCATAATCCATCCACTCCCTACACAAATACATGCCAATGTCATTTTCATAATTTTCGGATGAGTTCACTTACAATGGAGACACCAGGATTATGTAATTCTTGTGATTTTCATCTGGACCATCACTGTGCCTAATCAACTCAAAATCCCTCTTTTATATTTTATCTATTGTACTCCATGGAAATGCAAACAGCCTTAAAAGGGTACCACTTTTTCTTCCATAAAAGGCTGTAAATTCAAACTGCAGTGTTAGAGGAATAGGAAAGAGTATGAGACCTCCACTCTCTCAGAACAACACAGAAGCATGCATAGCTAATAGTCAACTGACATGCCATCACTGAACAAGCAGGTACAGAACCATTCCATAAGGTTGTACAGGGCCCTAACAACAGTTCACTGCTAAACTGGCATGTTATGGAACATACCAGTGTGTGCACACACACCCACCCATCCACCTGCATGCACGTACATGTGCGCTCATGCGTGCGCACACATACACACACACACACACACACACACACACACACACACACACACACACATGCACACTAGGGCAGGCTGAGGAAAGACCTCAGATATGGCTTTTTTTAACCAGTAATGAAACTTCAGGGTTTGTAAATGACAGAGCATTTTTTCACAACATATAAGTTACAATGACCGCCTTAAAAGAAATCGGAAGCTACAAAATGCAACAACCATCGCACAGACAGCCTCACTGCAAGATAGTAGTGAGGATACTTACAAGGACTGAAATGAAAATCAAGGATGTACTTCAAGAAGATCAGTTTGAATTTAGAGGATGGAAAGGAACTACAGATGCAAATGGGATGCTGAGAATATCAGAATGAACATTTGGCACAGATGAACTGTGTGCTTGCTTCATAGACTGGCAGAAGGCATTCGATTTTATAAACTGGACCAAATTAATGCACATCCTAAATGAAACTGGAATCAACTAGCACGAAAGAAGACTGATCAGGAAATTTTACATGGTTCAGAAAGTTAAACTAAGACAGTATCAAGGGGAGATAAAGTGTGAAGATTAAAAGAGGAGTTAGAAATTGCTGCTGTCACTGATTCTACTTAAACTTATACAGTAAGTACCATAACAGGGGATCCCTTAGAGGGTTTGGAGACTTCAAAATAGGAGGATAAGTAACTTGCACTGTGAAATATACAGATGTCCTTGTGTTATTGGCTAAGGAATAAATGGTGCTGCAGGACATGACTGCTAGACTACCTGAATTTGGATGTTGCTATCGAATGAAAATGAAGGTGGAAAAAACTAAGGTTATGAGAATATGAAGGCAACCATCCCCGGTTCATATTATGATAGCTGAAAAATAACAGGAGAATTTGGAATATTTCAAATATTTGGGTTGCATGATAACATATGATGCAGGATGTAAACATTAAATTAAATACAGGATTGTCATGGCAAAAGCAGCATTCAACAGGATGAAGACACTTTTCATCAGCACTGAACTTAATTTTAATGAAGAACTAGTAAAGTACTATATTTGGAACACAGCCTTGCATGGTGGTGAAAAATACACACTTCAGAAAGTAGATCAGAAATACCCAGAAAATGTGAAATTAGGTGCTGCAGAAGGATGGTGAAGATCAGTTAGACCTATCAAGTGAGAAATGAAGAAGTATAACATACAGTCAAGGAAGAGAGGAACACCCTACCCACAATAACGAGGAGGAGAGCTAATTGGATTGGTCACATTTTGCAAAAAAAAACTGTCTTCTAGAACATGTTATTGAAGGAAAGATGGAGAGAATGATAGAAGTGATGAGAAGACGAAGACGACAACGTACGCAGCTACTGGGTTACCTTACGGAAATGGGAGGATAGTGGAAATTGAGAGATGAAGTACTAGATCACACTGTGGACCTGTCTTAAGACAGACTATAGAATGAATGATAAATACATAACTATTAGCCTTTCCAAGTGGACTCTTGAATGAGGGAGTGGTGAGTTCAAGATAAAATTATGGGGAATAAATTGCACAAAAATTTCATAGTACACAGTTTGAAAACTGTTATTATTTCATTTACTTCCCAAACTGCTGAATGCAGGGATAAACAAATAATAATTTTGCTCATCAGTTCTAATGGGTATCTCTGAGGTAAAAACAAAATTACATGTGTATGCAAACATAGTGCCCCAGAATATACATATCTGGGCATTACACAGGGAGGAACTTCATGATTTATACAGGTCATTTACCGTTGTGTGACATTTAAGGTTTTCAAAGTGACACTGCTAAACATGAAAAACTTATCGGATGCTAGATCATGCTGATTCATAAATAGTTACCAATGTTTTGAAGAAATGCAATGCATTCTTCTTGAGGGTCAAGCAGTCCAAGCATGGGGACTTGGACAGTATGACCCTGAAGATGAAGGCACCAATATCCTTCAGAACACTGCTAACATCCCAGCAGGCTTGGATATTCATGTTGCATTGTTGATAAAGAGGTGGATGGAATGGGTTTATTAACATGTCCAATGGCAAGCTTTGATATCAGCACTGTTCTCCTACCACAACATGTGTTCAATTAAAATGTATTAAATTAACAGCAGAACTTTATGATATTTGTTTCAGACAATCTTATAAATTCAAGACTTCTTACAGTTCAAGAGTGTGTGTGTGTGTGTCTTTGCATAATATTTTCACACACTGTCCATTAGCATATAAGTTCAAATACATTCTAGACAGTGAAACAAAAGTGTGCAAAATATTACTATTTCAAAAGAATTCTTGACAGTTTTATAATAAGCATGAATAAAAAGGGAGATGCAAAAAGCCATCATGAAAACTTTGTAATAAATACACTTTACCTTGTGATCTCCCATACAGGTGCTCGTCCCCATCAGCCCATACAGCACACTGCCAGGTTCATTTATCTAGAACACATTCAAAGAAGCAGTTAACTAACATTAACAAATGAAGTTTCCCTGCACATAAAGTATTTACCATTTTCTGTTCATTCTAAGAACATACAGCACACTGCCAGGTTCATTTATCTAGAACACATTCAAAGAAGCAGTTAACTAACATTAACAAATGAAGTTTCCCTGCACATAAAGTATTTACTATTTTCCGTTCATTCTAAGAACACAGGTACATGGGACTACAATTAATTACAATTTCACCACTGAAAATATCTGAAGAAATTTCAGTGAAGCTGAACTACCACAATACACTGTGAACAAACGGACACTCTTGTAGATGGTTACAAAGGCCAGCAGTATGCTCCCATTTGCATAACACTCTACAGAAGTCTCCATCTCAGTGTGTCCATAATGTTATGGCATGGTATTGAAGCTCTCTTACATTCTTGTGATTAGCACCAGAAACATTGTGTTTCCTTTATGCAACCTGCATTTAAACAAAATCTGTTTAATTTCAATTTTCACACATAATTCTGAACACCAGTGAACTGTAACAAATTTTCCATACAAATCTTCCCCACAATAGCACTACACTGTACTGCTCAACAGCACTCTTCTTCTGAGAGAAAAGGTGTCTGTGACTGAACAGAGGGGGCATAGTAATATTTTTTCTTAATAAATACACCTTAAAAATATTACAAAATAGCATTGTGGATCTTATCATACTGTCAGCCATTGTACGTTTTTGTCAGCAGTTTTCATAAACTCACACAAATCCTGCAATACATCTCCAGCTTAATTATCTACAAACCAAGATGAACTGGCAAATCAGTTGGACTATAATGACACTACTGGGCAATGAGAAGGGGAATCCTCATTTTAAGGTACTGTGTGTACTTCATATGCTGTGTTTCAGAAGTATCAGATTTTTGTCAGGGTGTCACAGCTCCTCTGTTCATGGCATGATTCATATTTTCATGACAGCAGCTGATCTTACACATTTCGTGACAGTTATTGCTGGGCAATGCCATGGCTCTGGCAGTTAGTCAGTGGCACCTAACCAAGGAGTCTGGGTTCAATTCCAAGCTAGCCTATGTGGGACTCGTGGTGGACAAAGTCGCAGTGTGACATGTTTTTCACCTACCTTGGTTTTCACCTGTCAGTATCATTCCACCAACACTCCATACTCATACTTCATCTACCAACAACATTATATAATCCTAGCAAATGACAGCATCATTAAATAAAATATTACTCTCTCTAACAGACATACACTGGTTTGGATTCACTCTAAGTAGAATATAAGTAGATAGTGATGCTGACTTAAGTCAGAACACATCTGTACAACCTGTAAAAAGTGTTGGCAGCAAGAAGTGATTGTTGGTGACATCTTGAGTTGGGGTAACAGTATAATTATATGATCATTACTAACAGCTAGCCAAATTCACAGGAATTTTGAGATTCTCATGGTGGGAAGTACAAAGGCTGTTCCTAAGTAATGCCACTGTGCATGTATCTCATGCAAATGGTGTGACCTTCAAGCGGTACTTATCCTAAACTGTTCACTGTTCCTTGGGATTCAGTGTGTAGTGGAGTGTGTTGTATTCTGTGCAAACCGTGGGTTTTGTTCTCAACCATCAAACAGCATCAAAGAACAAGCCGTTATTGAATTTTTGAGCCATGAAAATGAAACTCCCATCGAAATTCACTGGCGATTATTGGCTTGCTATGGTGAATATATTGTGGACATAGGTGCTGTGTTGTTCAGCAAGATATAGAGGAGCAGCAGCAGAAATGTCAACCTAAAAAACCAGCCACAGTCTGGAAGGCCTGTCACAGCAACTCACTATGTGAATATGCAAAAAGCCCAAGACCTTGTTGCAAAAAATCAAAGAACTTCTCAGACAGCCATAGGAGAGAAGCTGAATACTGGTTTGGCCCATGTCAATGAGATTATTGCAGGTCTGGCTTACAAAAAGTGCATACTCGATGGGTGCCACTTTAGTTTATGTGTGAAAGGAAGACGGCAGGACTGTAAGAATGTCAGTGATCAGTCTCTCACTATGAAAGTCACAGTAATGATCTTTTGTACAGCACTGTCATGGGGAACGAGTGTAGGGTGCATAACTACAACCCAGAAATGAAAAGTCAGTCACTTCAATATTGTCACCCCACTTTTCCCAGACGTAAAAAAGTCCAATGACGAGTCTTCCACTGGAAAATGCATGCTTACAGTTTTCTGGGACTACAGAGAGGGTTACATGGTCAAAGGCACGAGAATCAACTCAAAAATTTACGTGAAGATTCTAAAGAGGCTGAAACAACAAATAAATTGTGTATGTGAGGGGGGGGGGGGGGGGGGGGGGAACCTTTTCTTTTTCAAAAATATTCCCCCTGGTTGGGCCCTTCACCGAACAAAAAAAAGAAGGGTTTTTGTTTTTTCCCCCACCCCCCACAACACCAAAATTGGTG
>Ga0123352_10008800_pt1 | contig 15734 bp, 15 predicted proteins | sample TergutLab28metaG_FD_89700 | JGI IMG/M metagenome (GOLD analysis project Ga0123352, IMG submission 89700) | Labiotermes labralis P1 segment gut microbial communities from Petit-Saut dam, French Guiana - Lab288 P1 | ecosystem: Host-associated > Arthropoda: Insects > Digestive system > Gut ... | reverse complement strand
GTAATTTCACGAAGTTAACTTTAAATTCGTACTTTAAATGTATCATGCATTATGCTAGTTTATTATTTTGTTCCGTTTATTGTCAGTAATCGTTACCTTCTATTCCGAGATTCAAACGGTCATGTATGTTGGTCTTTTGCTGGGGGGGGGGGTGATAAGGCAGTTTCTCAAAAAAAAATTGGCATTATTTTGGAAGTGTCATGAATCATTATTCTAAGTATATGATCTCAGTTGACTACCGTTATTGTATAAAATAGGGCTTGCTCTTCACATTAATTTTGGCTTGCAGTTATGACAAGCCCAGTTTGTTGCAGAGCTGTGTATGCAATTACTGAGAGATGGAGAGCTAAGGTGGAGAAATGTTTCTGTGTCTGTCAGATCCCTTAATTACAAGTAATAATTTAGTCTGAAAGCCAGGATGGTGTAGATATAGCAACAAGACTACAGGCTGGATAACAGGAATTGTGGTTCAATTTCTGGCAGGGACAGGAGATTTTTCTCTTCTTGAAATCTTCCACCCACCCAGCCTCTTGTTCAGTGGATATGGAAGCACTTTCCCTGAGAGTAAAGCAGCCAAAACATTAAGCTGACCAGTCACCACCTGGTATGAAGAAGGAATGAAGCTATACCTCTGTTGCTTCGTATTTTTTCCTGGTGTACACAGGAACAACTTCACCTTCTTTAATATTTTCCAGTAATGCATTTAACAAACCCATTCTCCATGATAAATAGCTGAAGCAAAGGTCATTTGGTGTGTGTGGTTATCAGCAATGCAGAAGATGCTCCTTCAGCTAGGAACTGATTAAACATTTAAATGACTGCTGCACATCTTTGGTATTCCTGAAGTTGATCAAAATGTCAGGAAAACAAACTTTTTGAAGCACCTAGCATCTTCATTACCCTGGTAAAATTTACATGTAGCTATGTACCGTATATGAATATTAATCATAGTATATTACATAGTTTTATATATTTTTTTTGCATATTAATGAAACATTTGTTATGGTTTGTTGTCATTTTAAGAAAACAATGATTTTTTTCTTTTTATTCTAGGAAGTGTTAGGTTTCAAGGTCTTTTGGAATGTATTGTTCCATATAAAATGGTGCCATCTAAAGCAACTTTAATTTTGCTTCAGTGGTTATTCACATATTACCACACTGCACCTATTGGAAGTGTAAAATCAGCATTAGAATGGATAATAGGTAAGCAGTGCACGCTTTTAAATATTGGACGTTTCTTGGATCAACATCTAGTTTGTTGAGCTAATAAAATGGTGATTTTGGAGAATGGATTCAAAGTATCAAACATATCAGTATTCATTCTGTTTGAATCTCATATTGGAATCAGATATGTTGTTATAACAGAAGTTGTGTTAAGTGCAGTATATATTTAGAGTAGCTAATGTCATTTGAGCAGTATGTTGAACATTAAGGTAATGTTTTTGTAGAATGTAAAATAACAATATGGCCATGTGAAATTTTGGGGGGTTTTTTGGTTTAATGGCTGTGACTGATGAATCATATGGGACAGGCATGTGAAGTTTGGCGCTGAGATCATAAATGTTTGTGGATAATATGTGTAAAATATTGAAGTCCTTGTTCTTCTGGGATGTGATTCTGTATCACTGAGTGATTGGCATAAAATATTGTTCATAAATCATCAGTTACAAACATGGCAGTGACATGAATCATTCAGTTTATATCTGACCAATTGAATGTACACAGAATCTATACTGAAGTAATAAGTTCTTCACAGAAACGAAACGTTAGTAATATTTAGGTCTAGAAATCTGTGCAGTAAGAAAGTAGGCTGTATGTGTTCATCATTAAACTCCTTATGGATTAAGAGAATGAAGTTATCATTTGCCAACTTCATCACAGCACTGGCACCTGCTGTTGGAGTTGATGTGTTCAGATACACACGCTTCTCTTGTGTGATCTTTGTTACAGGTTTAATTGAGTTTGGGTTAACAGATGATGTGTCTGTTCATGCCTTTTATCACCATTTCTATTTGCTGCTTGAAGTGGAGAAACTGGTAAAGTGTTCATTCATTGTGTTTACATTTAATAGGTGTTATAAGCCTTTTAAATAACATTTTTATCTTTAATCAGATATGCACACAATTTGAAACCATTAACCTTTTTTTGTTTGTGTTGCATAAATTACAAATAGTTACTGTTCACCATCAGCACACCTTCTGTAGATGGTGAACAGTAACTACCTACAATTAACTTCTGCAAATTGAAGTTGCATTTTCTGTAGATTCAACAATTAATGCAAAGTAAATAGACACCACACAATCTTAATAACTGGATAAACACAACTTTTTTAGATAGTGTGATGATACCAGAGGCTGTATAATACAATTTTGACCTCCTGATGATGAGCACATGTGCTCTAAACATGTAGAGGCATGAAGTAAACTTACTGTAAAGCAAAAATTTTGTGCATCAAGTTGGTTAATTACTAAGATAAACTTCTGAGTGTTAGTGTATGTATAAAACCAGTGAATGGTTAATAGATTTCACTGTAACAACAATTTTAGTTAACTCTTCTGTGTTTTATCTGTCATTTGGTTTACAGGCTCTGCCTGCCTGTAAATTAATACATCTATTAACAATTCCTAGTGATGTGTCACGGTGGAGAGTGAAAAGAATCTTGAAGATAGAACAGAAGGTTGGCAAGAAGAATCACACTACTTGTCTTCTATGGTAAATATAGCTGTGTCTTAGACTTATGAGCCTTGCTGGTTTGAAGTAAGTTAGTAGAGCTGATTAAAAAAAAAACATTCTTTGCTCTGAATGACAATCATTGTTGTCACTATCATCAGTGTCATTATTCGTTGTTGTCATCATTTTTATACTTGGCAGTTGGCTGTTGAGTGTAAATAAATGAATCGTAACTGAAATGAGTTATTGATATTGTGCATTTTGTAACAAATAAGTCACATGATTTTAGTGCAGCATTCCTCATGTTCTTTTTCTGTTTGGGTATTTGCAGTCTGTATTGGCAGCAGAAGCTTTTCACAGAATCATTTACTGTGCAAAATTAGGTGTATGATATTGATGTGACGAATTGAGTTTGTATATGTTTGCATTGTTTGATTAGTACTTGAATGTGAACTGTGAAGAAATAAATGTCTGCAAGTTAAAGCATTATTCAAGCTGTTGGTTAAGATCATGGTCTTATTTATATTCTGTTGCTTGACATTTTGTTCTAAATTTTTTATTTGAGCTATAAAATCTATTTCCACAGTTTTATTTAAGTTGTACCCTTTGCCATAAAAGCCATGTGTGTGTGTGTGTGTGTATGAGTGTGTGTGTGTGGTGCGCACACGCATGTGTGTGTGTCTACATTGAGATTCAGGATCTCAGTTTTTATAGAGGAAACTGATGTATAGTTATTTTTTTTTTACTAAAATATGTCATAAATATAGTGCATGTATCTTATTTACCCAAACATAAGATGAAAATTTTTTGCTAATTCATCATTTAAGTTGGGCTTACTGTATACTTGAAGAAAACATTAAGCATGTCCTGTATAGGTATTTTCCAGAAAATTGAAGATTGTGAAGGTAAGTCACTTAATATTTGGGTAAATCTGATATTTGTTGCCTTCTGTTACACTTGTATTACATTATTAATACAGTAATTTATATGTTCTGTTAGAAGACATGATACAGAATGGATAAGCATCTGACCTGCATTTTATATTATCTACAGCCTTTTCAAATCGTACAAACCAGAATGTGTTCCTGAGAGGATTCCGGCTGTAAATATACAAGTCGCATTTAAGGCTGCTGGTAAAATGAATCAATTTTTTCAACAAGCACGGTTAAGACTGGGTGCTGGTGATGTTGACCAGGGAAATGGTGAAATGGTAAAATGGAATGTTGACCAAGGAGTAAAGAGGGTAAGTGTAAATGCTGCTGTGCATAATGATATTTCTACTTCATATATAGCTGTTTTATTGCTAGTATTTCCCTACCCCTATGACTTCCTATATGTAGCTATAGAAGTGTTTGAGAACAGTGTACTGAAGGGAATATTTGGACTTCAGAAAAGGGACAAAACAGGAAGCTGGATAAGCTGCATAATGAGATGCTGCATTATAATATATATGTAGTCTTTATCAAATAATATGAGGGTGATCAAATCAGAAGGGTTTTGATGTTAAGATGGAGTGTGTGTGCATGAGAGAAATAAACACGTATAGAATTTAGAGAAGACACAAAGAAAGAGATATTTGGAGATATTCATGTAGAAGGTGGGGAATATTGTAAAGAGTGTCTTAAAGTAATGTAGTGAAAGAATGTGGATAAATACATCTTACTTGTTGTAGAGTGAAGTGGCTGATCATTTGAACATGTTAAGTAACCTGTAGGCATCATAAGAGCCAGATTTCTTTCATACATGGAGACTAAGCTTACCACAGTAGTAGATTCTGCTCTGTGGAAATAACGAGCATTTCATTCGTCTTTTATGTGCTTCAGACCAGGAAAAAAACAAAAGTGGATGCTATTCCTTCTCTTGACTATGTGCATTTTGGATCTGAACTCTACAGAGAGAAGAAACTGCATTCTTTACTGGAATTTAAAACGTAAGTATCGGACCTCTTCTTATTTTGCATTTGTTATGCCTTATTAAAAGTGTGAGAAAAGGTTGCTGTAAATCCTGTCCTCAAAACTGTTTTTGCAGGACTGATAACTGCAAGTTGTAAGGCAGTAAAAGAGTTCCTGCCGTTAGTTTTGCATTGGGTATTGTATCAGCTTATGTCTGATCAACAGTAGATGGGATTTTAAGTTTACACAGCAGTGAAAACTCAGATTCATGTCTTCTGGGTTGTGACACTGTAGTCTCACAAGTGGTTACCATTGCTTTAGAGAAATCTGCTGCCTTCATCTTCAGAACAGCATGTACTCTGCATGTTATTTCATCCCAGAAGACGACAGTCTAAATTCTTCAAGTATCTTTGTTCTTGCACGATTTACTGGCTATAATTTCAACTTTTTCTGTTTTGTTTGTATATGGATTTTAGTGTTAATTGATAGTGTTAAGTTCTGGATGTGAAGTTATTATCATCCATTCATGTGTAAGAAAGTAATCATATCATGAATGGGCAAGAAAGTAATTATATCATGAAGTGGAATAAGTTATGTTATGTGTAGTTTCTGCCACATTATGAAGTCCTAATTGCCTCATCTAAACAATGAAAGTAGCTACAACCAGAGGACAGCATTCATTCATAAAGCCATTCATAAGCTCTGTTTAGAACAGCTTTAATTATATGTGTTTTGCACTCTTACACTAAAGGGAAAATAACAAATAATTTTCTTGTGATTTTTTATGCTGTATGCAAACAGTAGTTTTGATTGATTTATTTATTTTATTTTATTTTTTTTTCCTGACTGTGCGTCTCAATATATTTATCTCAGTAATTAACTAACCTGGTGCACAAAATTTTTGTTTTACAATAAGTTTATTTCATGCCTCTACATATTTCGGGCACATGTGCTCATCATCAGGAGGTCAAAATTGCATTACACAGCCTCTGGTATCATCACACCTATAGGTGGCTGTCTCGTGCACAGGTTGAAACATGTAGAGGCATGAAATAAACTTACTGTAAAACAAAAATTTTGTGCATCAAGTTGGTTAATTACTGAGAAAAAAATAAAAAAAAATAGTTTTGATGTTTGACGTGTGTTATTTCTCCTCATAATTGTCCTGTTTTTATTGCATTTGGCCCTGGTCACACGTTTCCAAATACCACCAAAATATATATTTTGATTTGAATATAAGGTATTATTTGACTGATTCTTCCCATGAATTACGCTCATTTCAGGAGCATTTTCATATGCTGATCATTCAGTTGTCTCCTCTCAGATACCATTACCTATGTATGTCATTTCAGAAGTTTCGTTTATGATTTTATTGTAAAAGCAAAGTTTAAGATAACAGCACTGCTGATATTCCTGAATGTTTACACACATATTGTCTTCTCAGTGTAATCACCAGCACTGTTCACACATAATTACATATATGTGATGAACAATCAGTTGCAGTTATGTATTCATCCTTGTTCAGACAGTGTAAAGAGACAGTGACAGCAGTGTTGATATCATCTTCTGATTCAAATCATTTACCCCAAAGCTGTATTTCCACATTTTCAAACAAACATTAATCACATGGGGTGAGATCCGGAGAGTTGCGAGGATGTTCCAACACCTCCCAGTCCCAACATTGTACCAGATTTTGCATATCACAATGGTTATGAGGTGTTGCGAGGTCCTGGAGCAAAATGACACCATGCACAAGCAGTTGTGGTTGTTTAGGTTAAGATCTGGCCTCACCTTATCCTGCAAGAGTGTGCAGTAATATTGGCCATTGATAGTTGTACCAATTGGCACACAGTGGTCAACTACAAGTCCATTTTGGCTGAACATGATGTGCATGACTTTCAGAACACCCTGACCGTCCTGTGCAGTTTTCTTCCTCGATGTTTGGGTATGCCATTCAGCATTCTGTCGTTACATCAGAGGGTCAAATGAATGCATCCATGACTCCTCAACCATTAAAATGCAATCGAGGAATGTGATTCCTTAATTTTTCCAATGCTGTAGATGAGCGGTGGCATGAAAAACATGCGTGATTCATTGGTCATTGTTGAGCAAGTGTGGAATCCATTGTGCACAAACTTTTTTTTACTTGAGCTATTGGTGAGGATCAGTTAACACTTGCTAGAGAGGTTCTGACATTTGTAACAGTTGCTGTGCATGAAATACTGTGTGTACGTTCAGGGACAGATTCCACTTTTTCCATGTGTTATTCATCCATCGCTGATGTTGGGGCTCTACTGCGAGAGTCATCATCTGTCTCTTCCCAGCCATTCTTGATGGCATTCACCCATCAGTGAACAGCTCGATATGAAGGAGTGTATGTCCCTAAACATTCCCTCAAAGACATGTAACACTCTAGAGCACTTTTACACAACACAACATGGAATTTTATTAATATTCTTATGTATGCAAGAAACTTGCTTGTAGCCCTTCCCCATTCCACACGATCACCCTTTTTACCTTGTATGTCCCAACGTGCTCAGGCTGGTAGGTGAACTTCTTTCGGGAGATGGGTGTGGTTCACCGAATCACCTATAGTTTTAGTTACTTTTTTTACTTATTATATTATTTATTAATTTTATTCTTGATATAAAATGAAAGGCTTGCTGTATCTAGTTAAACAACTACATCTATTATTATTATCATCATCATCGAATTTTTCACTTCTCATCTTTGGCTGGGAAATATTCACCTATCCTGGGATGAAGTAATCAACAGGATTAGGCTCAGTGGTCTTATTTGTAGTTTAAAAAGTTTCTTACGATTGAACATGTGCCAAGAATTACAGATTTTTGCAGTTGTATGTATGTATTCGGATGCAAGTTAAGTCTTGTTAGACTTTGTAATAGTGACTTTGCAATTACTCCTGTAGATCATATTACTATCGGGATCACTTGTGCTGCCTTTTGCTTCCACATAGTGCATATTTCATTCGCCAGTTATTATTATTATTAAAATAACACAATCACTTGTACTCCGTCACATCGCTCTAGTAAGCAACTGACTCTTTCAGTGGATTGTTGGCATCCGTTATCCACTCCCAACCGTTTCGCCGTTTAAATCTCTCCCCGTACAACCCCTCCTACCTATCACCAATGGTTCCTTGACATACATTGACAGATTAAACTTATAATGTATGGCCATGAACCATCCGTAACTGGCACAAACAAACCTAAGAAACAAATATATAAAAAACGTTCACCTACACCATCCATAGCTAAACAGCAACTGACATCACAAAGACAGTGCACCTTTGTGACAGCAGTGATAGTGCCACCAGTGCCACACCAATGATTTGAGTTCAGTCAAATGAAGCACTGCAGTGCTGCCACCATACACAAAATTTCTGAAATAACCCACATACATGTTCCTGCCCTGTGTCTGCCTACACATGCTGCTTCTGTGTGCTGGTCTTCCAAATGTAGGCCCAACTTGCCTCCTTTAAGCTGGTTGTTACATAATGATGTTGTTAAAGAATACTTCTAGAGGTTTCTGATATTGTCATATTTATTGATAATGAGTCTGCCCACCTATTACAGCCCTGTGATGTATTTGTGAACATTCCTCTGGATCATACAGTTATTACCGTAATTTTATGCACACCCACTCTTCTGTCCTTTTTCTTCCCAGCTCCAGTAGTGTTGACATCATTTCAAATAAAAGTTGTAATGAATGATCACAAACAGAATTTTAACTCACATATATCAAAAACACATGTGTACCAATGGCAGAAAGCAAAACAGATCCAGTTATAATATTTGCCACACACACACCCCAACACACCCCAACACACACACACACACACACACAAAACAGGCTTTAGCTTAGTTGATGCTGATTATGATGCTAGTGAGCTCAAAATGTCTCCTAATGGTTCTTGTGATAAAAGGGTTTTGGTATTTAATGAAAATATATTAAGCTACTTATTCACATGGTGTACAGAACACTCAACTGAACCTGTTTGAAATTTTTTCACTATTTTGTATGTTGTTCAGGTACATGGTACTGTCAATGCTGGATATTTCCTGTGACATATATTTTGCAAAAATAAAGTATGTTTTTGACTTAACATTGGTGTGAGTTATGAAGATCTGCAGATACACAGACACATATTCTTTCTTTTTTTCAACAATTTAGACACTTAACCTTCTACAGTTATTCATACCATGTATGCAGGGTTTATGTATTATGATACAATATCATATGGTATGTTACCTGTATATTTTATTGTACATATGTTTATGTTATGACATGTTTACATTGAAATCACTTCACATACAATTTTCATAATTTTATGCTACTTTTTTGGGTTTCAGAATCCTTTGAAGCAAGCGTGTACTTAAAAGAATTGTATTGTGTTCAGCACTGTTGGATGACACAGTTTGCAGCTTTCACCAACTGTTTACTTCTTTGTCTTACCATATTGCAAGTGAACACTCCTCAACCAAACACATTTGACAAGAACACTGAGACTATGTGAGACCCATGTCTAATGAGATGCTTAACATTATCTGGCCATTCTGAACACTCAGTTGACAGCAGCAACAAGAGAGCTAGAGTATTGGCTGTCATTCCCCGTGCCCCACTGCCACATATACATGCACACCACACAGAAGTTTATATTTTCCTGTGCCTGGTGACATGATAAATCTACTTCTCTGTATTTTGTGAAACATATGTTTGTCATACTTTCATTATACCACCATTTTTTTCTACATAGCCACTTTTGTACTCTCATTTGAATAAGCATCTTTGTCCTTCCATCCATCTGCCTTATTCTTTCACTCTTTTTTTTGTATCCTTAGGGTAAGTAATCATGAGACATGTTTAACAGCACTCCTATATTATATACTTTTATATTTCACTAGCCTGAAGTCATTGAGTGCTCATCAGTTAAACCTGGATATTCCATGTAATTCATTGAGCTTGCTGCAAAATATGGCAGGAATCCATGTCCTGGCCTTTGGAGACAGAAGCTTGCAAAGTAGATTCTCCTTTAACCTATACTATACACTTCACAGAGGTAAGATCTGACACTATGTATAGACTTTCTTGTTACTCTAGTAAACTGGTAACCTGTAACTTGCAGTGAGAATAGAAATTGTATTCATCAAATATTATTTCAGTAATCAAACTAAGAATGAGTTAAGCAGGGTGTATAACGTGCGAAAGCTATAAAAAATGTGTGAAAATTTGTTGTAGAAGTCTGAAGAGGACATATTATTTGGGAGGTATAGGTGTATATAGGTGAATAATATTGAAGTGAACTTAATAAAGAACTGGGTTATGACATTGTGAACTGGATTAATCTAACTTGGGACAAGAACAAGTGATGACCTCTTGTGAACAGTCATTAAGTTTGAAGTTCCCATGAAAGGCAGTAATTTGTTTGACTAACTGAGTCACATGCAGTTTCTTAAGGACTGTTCCTTCAAATTAGTTATGGTGGAAGGCAACAGACTCCGAATGTTTTGACCATATCTGAACCTGATTCGTCGTAGAAAGAAATACGAAGTGCAGTGTGTACAGTAAATAGTATTATAAGATACCAAGTGGGACTTGTATACTGTGATTTTATATCGTCTCCTGAGTTAATGTAACAGAATGGAGTAAATGCAAGGCTGAATGTGAATGGTGAATCTGGAGGAATCGGAGGAAGTAATTGGAAATTGTTTTTCAACATGTTGTATTTTTATTGGTGTATTTGATATTTTATTATATCTAGCATTGAGGGTTAAAATGAGTTAGAGCTGTATGTGTACTGCTATGCTCTGCCTGCATGGCATTACAGGGAGACCTTTACCTTGTCATGTTTAATATTATTTTATTGTCACAATCAGTGAAGTAGTGTAGCATTAAGTTGTTGCTTTAGTGTCTCATATGATTGGCACTGAACCGGTTACACCTTTTGTTTTCCCAAAGCATTCTTCGAGCAGGATAATGATTTTTCGTACAAAGAGAAGGAGAATCTTTTGAAACAGACCGTTGCATTGGAAGAATATATGCAGCAGGGTATTCCAGTCGTGTCTCGATTTTTAGCTGAGTATCTTCCTAGATGGGATGGTGAGGATTTCCAAGAGACAATATTTCACTTGTTGCAGTGGGTCACTTTCAGCTCGTATTTAGGTAAGAGTAATTTAAATTCTTAGATGTTTTTGTAGCAGTACAGGATATGAGAAGCATGAAAACCATTGAAGTTTTGGATAAAGTGATGTTAATTTTGTTACTCTGTGCATTGGTTAAATGAAATAATATGACCAACAAGGTACACTTTTTTCATGATATGTTTATTTACAGTCCCACTTGTTCTGGCTTAACAGCCACCTTCAGGGATAGCATGAATATTTTTAGGAAAATTCTTAAGACTTACACATTAGGCTGAATATAAAAAGTAAAAGTGATAAAATACAAAACATACGGCTATGATAACAGACAGTAAAATAGTTGAAATGTCTAAGTAATAAAATATTGACATATAAGGTACAATGGAACATACCGGAATATTGATCATTGTAATTAACTGAAGGTTTTGATATCATTATGGACACATTTGGCATATACACACACACGTGTGCACACACATACATATGTACATACATACATACATCATATATCTGTCATTGAGTTGGGCCACTTGTTGACCCGTTCCAGTCTCACGTATCCAGAAATCTCTTCAAAGGTCTACCATGATTCCTTCTGCCAGTTGGGGAGTAGTGTTTCATTACCGTGGGTAATTTATTTCGAGGCATTCTATTTACATGTGTTTACATACATATGTTGTATATTAATGGGCTGTGGCAAGACATAGATAAGGTTATTCAGTAGTATGGATATGAATATCTTGAACTGCATATTAAAACGTGTTGTTGGTGATCTGTCCTAGTGAGGTGGAAGGTAAAAGGCAATGACACAGTGTTGCAGCATGTTCTACCTTTTATGACAGAACTGTCTGTGTGTCAATGTTGACATTCCAGTTGAATTGCCACAGACTTCATCCATTTCACATTTCATGTAGTACACTGGCCTGTATCTTCTAGCTGTCCATATGACATTTCTAAAATTTAATCTTTTAATTTTTTTTTTTTTGTATATTAAGCATTTTATGCGTATTTTTATGCAGAATTTTCAAACCTAAAACAGTGTTATTGAATGCATATTCTGTAAATAGTAACTTTAATAGATGCACAAAATTTTCTTTGGTAAAAATGTATTTAATGTGAGCTTATCACTGCTTTTATTCTGTTATTTTTTTAATGTACTTTCAAAATAATATTTCTAAACATTCATTCTTTATCATTTTGAGTTTAACAGCATTGGGATCTGTCTCTTTGGAGACTTCATAAATCTGATTTTTACATGGTTGAGTTGCTATTCCAGCACTTAACCCATAAATCTGGTTGAATATACCATTGCTTTGTTAGCCAGTTTTGAGGTACTTGATTGAAATGGCATTTGTGTCTGATTTTTCCTGTTTTGGATCTTTCCAACCTGAAGTATCTCATGTGAATGTAATTATGCAACTGATACTATCAGTTGATGTGGGAGTCTGGGCACACTGATGTGGCATGAAACTATCTTTTTATCTGCCTTCCTCCATGCATAACTTTTTTGGTATATTCCAGTGTCATCCTACTCCATACTAAAACAATCTATGGGGCACAAAACTAATAGTCTTCTGATATATATATATATATATATATATATATATATACACTTCCCTCCACCCGATGCTGGAGACATTGAAGGTTAAAAGTTTGATTACAAGTGTCTCCACTTGTGTGTGAAATAATATCAGTTTGTTTAATATGAGTGTAGAGCATGTGGGGGTAAGCTGCAAAATGAGCTCTTATTAAGCTTTACCTTAAATTTATTCAGAATTACTGTGTTAAATGGAGTCATATGCAGGACAATTTTGTTTAATTATGAAAACTTTCAGATTGGATATATTCAAGACCAATAGGCTTTAGATATCCCAAACTAAGTGACAGTTTCTCCAGATGTCCAAGTACATGTAATTTAAAAAAATTAAAATTGCAGATGTTTTTTGTGTAGTTTCACTTGGCATTAGCCATGTGTGAAATCCTGCCCACTAACCATTTGAGGCAACCTTGAAGATTCTGTGTTTCCTTTAATTGAATACTATAATTTTTGGCTTGTTGTAGAGCTTCGTGACTTGATCTTGTATTACGTCCGCAATTTATTTATGACTTCTGGCACGAAAGTGAAATGTTCCATTATTGCCATGTTGAACAGATTTGTGCAGAATTTGGTAAGTGGTATAGTGTTAACTGAAAATAATTTCTTTGTACTTAAGAGTGGCAAAATATATAAGCTAATTAGATGTGCCATCTCCTTCCTTGCCCATGATGGTGTTTGTTTGCTTTCAACCAAAGAGTGCAAAAAGCTGTTATTTCTGTATGTTGAGCGGAGGTGACAGCCATAGCAAGACACCATAAACTGTAGATCATCCATTTTTTTAACGAATAGATTATTAACTAAGTAAGCAGATAGTACATATCCTACAGAAATAACATTTTGATTTCTTGAATTCAGTCTTGGGACAAAAGAGTTGCACTCTTTGTGTTCTCTCTGTTGTAGCTATCAAATTGTGTGTCTTAGTTTGCTGAACTTTGCTTTTTAAACTAAATAGGTTATGTAAGTCAACCAGGAGGATTACTCAATATCTGCATTGATCCACACCAATTGAGTGGTATGTAATGGTACCTAGGATGGCAGCACCAATAATCAATGTGGGCTGTAGGCTGATGAATCTCAAATACTCTGTTGTAAGAGCTAAGACTGTCAGTTTTATCATCTGTTGGTAACTGAAAAGAAATCCATGTAGCATCTTGCCATGGCACTGGGTGTGTTCAAATTCACCTGTGAGTTGTTGTGTACTACAATGCCACAACACTCGTAGGAGGTTTCCTGCTGTGGACAGCATACCAGCTGACAATCACAAGAATGCCATTACATGCCACTTGCTGTGTATGAGTTATAACCATTGAATTATAATATTCATTCAGCAGACATTCAGTTGTCTGTAAATGTCATTATAGAAATATTTGCTTTTTAAATTTTTTTTTCTTCTACCTTATATAACATGCTTGGGTTGAGTAAGTGAGAGAGTCAGTATAGTAGCCTCACATTTTGTTTTTGTGGTTGCTGGGTGTATGAGAACAGATGGCAGCAGTCCAGTAGCTGGATCTAGAACTTGCTTGTTTCCATGATTGTAAGAAGCTTCTTTATTGTATGTTGTGTAAACAGCTCAAATGCACATTAAAAATTTTTGCATTTATTGGGACTGAGAAGTGATGATACATTACTGTTCATGCGTACTGAATCTCAAAATAAAACTCATGTTTAATCTGATTGTTGTTAATTGAATATTGCAATTGTTACAAATGTCAGATGATCAAACATTTAAGAAAATTGTAATGAAAGAATTACTGACCTACTGAAGTTGAATATGGCTTTTTATTTTATGAGGTGTGTTATCGACTGTCAGTTATTATTCATGTATGAAGTATGAATAAGTATCACCTATTGCCAGTGTTGTCTTTTAAAATGTTAAAAATAGTTTTACCACCTTAATTAACAAAACAGTTCAAACCGTTGTTTCCAAATTCTTTTTTGAATTATGTGTGGTTAAACTTATATTGCACATATACAAAGAAGGAATCATGAAAATGTTGATGCAAGTATTGTTAGATGGTTAAAAATGCATGAAAAATATTTCAGTGAAAGTGTTACTGCATGACTGAAATGAGTGTGAATTTTTAGGCATGTTGGCAAAATTGCAGAAAGTGACTGTTGGCTTCATCATGTCTTATCTGCTCTGGTTAGAGAGTTGGCTTGGATATCACCTGTCCTGATAGAGAATTATATGACTCTCCATTTCTGTAAAATACTGGGGACATACATACTTCAGATAGGTGATTATGGGACTACTCTCTGATACATGAATCACCTAACACAGAGTTGGCAACAATATTTATTTGCCAGGTCCAAGAGCACAGTGGTTTTATTCAACTGTGTAGTATGCATAAAGATTGATGCCCTTATATTTGTTCATGGTGAACACTTATTTTAATATTTGACCTTATTTATTTATTAAAATAAGGTTTTGTGTTGTGTTTCTTATAATTTTTTCCAGTTTCAGTGAACATTATAATGGATGTCTTACAGGTTTCTTCTGGCCTGTTCCGAAAACATAAGGAAATCTCTGGCTTGTTTCTGGATACCAGTGTTGAATGGAATGAAATTGAGACTCTGCAAGATATAATCAGATTTGTAACGGACCTCTGTGTGTCTGGACTGATTGTGGAACAAGGAAATTACTTGCTTCTACATGAAACCCTGAGGTTTTTTGAAATGGTAAGATCAATAAAATATTTGACTGATTGCTGTCATTTGTAGCAACTTAACAGTTGAGACTAAAGAAATGCTTCTGCTTTGTGATAGAGTTTAGATAATTGTGAAGTTGAAACTGATTATGACTAGAAACATCATTCAATTTGGGAAATAGTGTCAGCCTGTAAAATAAATTACGTAAAGCTGTATTTAACTTTATATTTGGGATTCATATCTTGGTGTTCCAAATTCAGTTCTTGGTCAACATAGAGTTGTCAGATGCAGCTTGGTAGAAGTATATCATTAATATAACCTGTGTTACATTGGATTACATTTGACGGAAGGAGCGTGTTGGGGCTAAGTAAGAATAACGAGAAATCAAAAACTGTCATCCATATTCTAAACAAGCAGGTGTGTATGGTGATAGATCATGCAAAAAAAGGGGAACAACATGTGAATATTAAAGAATAATATAAATATTATTACAAGATTTTGGGTTTCCACATTAGTTTTGTTGAGGATTCATATCTGTTAATATGTGATGTGTCTCTGGATTAGTGTTTTCTGATATTTTGAAGAGAGTAGTGTCTTTAGTTTCAAGGGTTGAGAGATCCAAGAAGAAGGCATTTAAGTAAAGACATACGAGGTCTGTTAGAAAAGTATCCGACCTTTGGCCAGGAAAAAGAAACTGGCTTACTTGGAGCGTTGGACACCTAATCACCCTCAAAGTAGTTCCCTTGGGACTCCACACACTTCTCCCAG
>Ga0123352_10008797_pt1 | contig 15736 bp, 15 predicted proteins | sample TergutLab28metaG_FD_89700 | JGI IMG/M metagenome (GOLD analysis project Ga0123352, IMG submission 89700) | Labiotermes labralis P1 segment gut microbial communities from Petit-Saut dam, French Guiana - Lab288 P1 | ecosystem: Host-associated > Arthropoda: Insects > Digestive system > Gut ... | reverse complement strand
TGATAGTTCAACAATGTAGTCGCAAACTCCTGAAGATGGACGTATTAATGCCCAAAACATGCTGAGTATCTAAGAAGTAAAGTAAATATAACAAGTGACATCTAGTTGGTTTTTTATTCTTCAAAATATGTGAATTTACTTTGAACAAAACTGCCAGTCTGTGCATAAACTTACAAGTCAAGGGTTATCAGTCCCTGGTGAAACTGGCAGAACATTACAGGATTAAACTGATATGGGTGCCAGGACACAAGGAAATTGAAGAAAATGAAATAGCTGATCAATTAGCCAGAGATGGCTCCTCAAATTCATTCACAGGACCCTAGTCTGCATTTGGTATATCTGCAAAAGTTGCCAGGAGGCTGATCAGGAACTGGAGGAGCAGGAAACATAATGGGCTTTGGTAGTCCATATGTGGACAGAGGCAGGCGAAGGGCTTTCTTAAAAACCCTCTATGAAAAAAGGTGGAGAATTGCTCAGTCTGAGCAGAAACCAGCTAAGAATAATGACAGGGGTGCCAAAAGGACACTGTCACTTAAAAGGACATTTGTTTAAACTAGGGCTAGTAAACAGTCCTGAGCGTGATAGACACAAGCAGGCATCTGAAACAGCCTCACACATTCTTTGTGAATGTGAGGTTTCAGCCACATTAAGAATCAGGCACCTGGATTGTCATTTATGGAGTCAGATGACTTTGAAGACATCTCTATCAGCAGGATACTGCACTTTGTTCAAGGTGTGGGGCTGCTAGATGCATGAATATAAGGGCTGCACAAAGGATCAAGTGTGGTCGAAGTGCACGGGTCACTAATGTGCCCGTCCTTCTTATACTCTGTTCTATTCTACATATCAAGAACCTTCTAGATACTTATCTCAATTGTAACAACCACTGCCACACTTCCCACACTAGTTCATACCTTCAATTGGTCCATACTCAAAACCAAATAAACCTAATCTATGCCCTCCTATCCTTTTTCTATAAAATTTGTAATAATATTATTCTTTCATATATGCCTTAGGTGTTCCAAGTGGCCTCCCTCCTTCAGATTTTCTGACCATAACTTTTCAGCATTTCTCTTCCATGTGTGTACATGCCCTGCCCACCACACTTTTTTTTTTAATAATCCAAATATCTGGATTCTTCAGTACATAATTTTATCCACCCTCCTGTTCATTTCTCCTTCTTTGGTCCAAATATTTCCCTCAGCATCTTGTTCTCAAACACCCTCAGTTAATGAAGACTGCCTGCTTCCACGATATGACACCACATAGTCTAGTAGAATATACTGATGTTTTAGTGGATCCTACTGCTGTCATCATTATCTGCCCTATTCATGGGGACAGCAATAACATCTGAAATGTCTGTAAACTTCTACCAGGTCACATGGCATCACAATCCAGAGGACAGTAATCTCAGTAGTCACCAGCGTTCAAACCTCAAATCTCGCCCTCCGATTATGTTCCTCTGCAGTGCGAAACATAAGGTTTCACACATATACAAAACAACAAGAAAAATTACAGTCACACTTCAATCCAGATATTTTTTGACAATACAAGTGAAAGCTAACATTCTGAGCTGAATGATAGCAAGCATTCCTTCGAATGAACCTGCTCTTAATTTACTCACGAATGCAGTTACTTTGACATGCCAACGGTATTACCAAATACCTGAAGTTTACCACATTCCCAAAAAATATACTGGTTATCCTTCTTTTATAACAGGGAGTTCGGGGTTCGATTCCCAGTAAAGGAATAATTTTTTTTTGTCACAGGGTTCAGACTGGTGCTATCATGTGCATTAAGCCAGCACTTGGAGGCTCTTTCCCCTGCATAACGGTAGCAACGTTAATTTCACCAGTCACCTCAATCTCGCGCAGAAGTCTAAAATAAGTAGAAATTTACCTCCAATTTCTCTACGCGACTCCTTGGCGTGCTGTTCCGCATGTGACATCTCACACATTGTGTACTAAAGGACGACAGATTCAACACTTTGCAGTATCGAATCTGTGGCACCACCGAACTTAACCTCAAATCGTACTGATTTGTATCCCTTAATTTAGTAATTCAGTGTACATACTCAAATTTCGAACGCTGAGTTTACCAAAAGCCGTCACAATTTTTGAACGAACAATTTGAGTTCAAGCATAAAAACAATGGAAATAAGACGCTCATTACTTTCAAAGTCGATTCCCAACAACATCCATTTAAAGAATGTGTATGACACATAAATTGCAGTGATAATGATTATTGATTAGAGCTGCTGGTAAATGCACATCTTGTCACTGCCAGCCATCTACAACCGGCTACCTCTCCTTGGTAATCCGCTGAATACAGAATAATTACAGCGTCCAAATGTATTATAGTATTTTGAAAAAAAACCAAGCACGTAATATTTACGATTTTCAGAAAAGCACTTACCAACAAATTGAGCAAACACTCACACCAAACCACTCAAAATAAAATTCTTTCTAACACAACAATGATTACTTAATACAATTTCACAATGTTCGATTTTTACCAGCAGATGGGGCACGGTACCGCACTGGACAACCTGCGGTAACGAACTCTTACTTTCGATACTTCAATTCGATACATACTATTACAGTGTCATCTGTGCAGAAGACGCCTGAACTGTATTGAAATGGTTACATTGATGAACCGATAAAAAAAGGGCTCCCCCTCCCTGAGGTAGTTACCACAACGTGATTGTTCATAGACAGTTCAATAAAACTTCCACAATAGCATAAGTTTAGGAACCTTAAATGGAAGTTTCAGTACATATTATGGCGTTCAAGGTAATTAGAATGGAGTGGTATAATGAGGAGAATAAAAAAATGACAGAATTGTCAGGAAATAAATCTGAGACTGCCAGAATATGTCAATCATGACACAAGAATATTTTAAAATTGTTTACATACTTTTTATTCATTTTTGCTAATGTGTACTACTACATTTTTCAGACAAAAAGATGACATTGCATTTATTTTGTTTATTTTTGTTCAAATACCCTTGTAGCTGATTGATATGAATAATTTCTTTACTTTCATAGCATAGCATTATGTTATTAAATAACAGACACAAAAACCATTAAGTGGTGCACCAAAATTGTCTAAATTTTCCACACTGTCCAAAACTATGGCTTCAGAAACCATTTTAATAGGCTACTTGGTATCCACAGCATAATGGAAACTAAAAGAGGACACCCGTGGAAAGGATGATAAGTGGTGGTTGAACCAAGACGGAATGAACTTGCAAAAGACACATAGCTCATCTGTTGTTTTGTTTACATAATTTCCTTCTCAGGTATATTCATCTTTTTCTTATTACTTTCAATTGTAAGTGTTATGTGGGTATGTTTTCATGTACTGTAGGGGAGGGTAACATTGGATAAAAGTTAATAATTATTATTTATTTACCTTTATTTTGATTGGTGCATGCTACAAATATTTGCACTCATATAGTAAAGTAAGTTAGCAGTCAACATAATAAATTCACATGTTGGCTGTCCTCAGTATGTAGATTTCTTGCCAGAATTTGTAGTTTTTTTTGTAAACTTAATTTTACCTGTTCTCTGCAGACAGTTCCCTGAGATGGGTGGCAAGTGTTCTTGTGATGACAAAAACGTGCATTCATCTTTCTAAAAAATTAAGAGATTTGTAATGTTGAAAAGCAACACACAGCATTCACATAGGTTAAAGAAAGAAACTCTGCACTCGCACCTTAATGACATGTGCAGCCCAAGCTTATGATTCCAACACAAGCAGTTATAATAATGCAGGAAATGGTCTTTTTTCACAGACTCTGATTAATTACTTATCAAATATGTCTACCCATCATTTTTTACTACTATGTTCATCAAAATTTTATTTTTATTGCCTATGGTTTTATGGACCCTTCAGGTATATTCCAGCATAGGCTTGCAAGTAATGTTCCAGTAAACTAGATTTTGGGCCCACTGCTGACCATGCTCCATTCTACAAGGAAATGCAATACATTAACAGAAAAATGACAACAACTATTTTTCTGTATTACATCTCCTCGTTTTGTTACCAGCTATAATGCAATGACTATGCATTTTTTAAAGCAGCCTAATAACTCTAAACTCTTTATCTCTACAAATGGCTTGTAGATGTCAGGACCAAATTCAGGTACCTGTTTTTTAATGAATAAAGGGCATGGACAAGAAAGAAACGGAAAACTACAGAACTTATCTTGCAGTCTTACCAATTAATTTCAAAATGTCCGTACTTACGTGGATCTCAGCGCAAAAATGTAAAAGCCGTCTAAGCTCAGTGTTCTGCTGTCTGAGCTTTTCTGTTTCCACACTCAATGTGTGGCGGTCTGAAAGAGGGAAGAATTGTCAGAGATATAGTGTAATACCTGAAAGAGCATTAATATAGACATATAATACATTACAACACAGTGCATTTTAAGGTTTTTGCCAAGGTTTAGCTGGGGATTCTCTTCTTCAGGGATAAGATGCCACATCACCAAGTAATCAGACTTTGATGTTTTGGGAGTGTTCTTCTTCTGCTATGTTGAAATGTCCAAGAAAAATTTTTACCAGTGACATAGCTTCATTTCCCAAAAGAACTGATGTCACTTTCTGCCATACTAACACAAACATAGTACTTCTAACAGGGAGGAGAAACTTTAAATTTTTTTCTATTTGTATAATTTACTCACTGCATCATAAACTGTACCCAAATACTTCAAATGACCATGTAATCCCTGCCTGGCTAGTGTTCAATTCCAGACTCCTGCCTAAGACCAGACCAAACTTATAATCATGAAAATTATCGAAATAGTTTCTGGACTCTCCAGGCTAAATCATCAGGCGAGCAATAAATACGCAATATTTATAATATATTTTCTAGCGTCCAGTTATTATGGAAGATCAGGCCTGTATTTGCAATTGCAGTGTTTGTATCTTGGTGGAGTTTCACTCAGGTTACATTTTACCCCAGTATTTAATTCATTATCTGTCACACATTATGTTAAATGAAACTATGATGACAATTATTACTAAACATTTATAGCGCCAATAAAAATAGCAAATTGCAATTTTTATTAGTATAATTATTTTTGTCAAAATTACATTTTCTTCACAGTTTCAATTTTGTGCAATATCATAAGCAAGACAATAAACCAGATGATGCCTGTGACTACTAGCTTGAAGCACATGAATTTATGTATATTATTTTTTGGTTCCTGTATTAGGAAGATGTTTCCGGTCATACCTTCCAGAACACGGTGGTATCTCTGTAGCCCTGGTAACAGGCCGTCCCACAGCTTCTCTTGCTGTGGAGAGAATATCTCACGGAATCTTTTCCAGAAGGTGGTGATATCTTCCATTGAGATGATGCGGGACACTGTGCTGTGTTTCATGGACAAACCAGACATCAAATGTCTGTGAGGTCTGAAAAACATAAGAATACTGGAAGTCTAAAACCATGAAGAATTCTGTAAAACAAATTTATAGCTCTTTGTTAGAGCTGCTGAAGTACAGACCAATAACCAACAATTCAGTTATATGTGGATACAATTCTTAACTCTGTTATAGCTACAAATTTTGGCTAATGCTGAATAATTGAACAAAATTCTAATAATTCCTAAATATTGTCCACGTTCATTTGTATTTTATAAAAATCCATACAGCATGAAATAGGTCCCTTTTTCTGTCAATATGTCTGTGTCACCTGCATGCTTCCAGCACAAGTTTTCATGCAAGATGGTAAAAGAATTCATATTGAAGTCTGATACAAAATGAAACATTTGGAGTCAATTAGAGTTGTCACACGTTGTGCTACATGATACAGAGCCAGATTAATCTCACTATTTTAGGTATTTATAACTGCTGATATTTTCACCGCTCAGAGTCGCTGGAAGCAACCTGAGATGAGGTGATCTAACATGCACAGCACTGAACTGTATGTATGTTGGACAGCTAATTGGCCCCTCTACCCCCCATTCAAAATCCCTGTGCATAGTGAACTCCAAAGATAACCATGCGCGCGCACATACACACACACACACACACACACACACACACCTCTGAAAATTCTAGTAGTTTTACACTCCTTCTTTATGATTTAAGAAGTGATGAACTTAACATGGAACAACACAACTATGACATCTCCTGACCTGTATTTTTCTGGAGCAAATTTGATCACGAAATCTTGCAGCCCTTTCAACACATGTGTAGGATCGATGAGATGGGGATTCATATCAGAGCAAGTTGGCTTGCCATGCAGTTTAGCTGAAAAAGTGCGTGCCATACACCATAAATAGCAGAATATTCTACTGGCATTTATGAAGTGCCCATGAAAACAGGAAGAATTAATATGCAGAACTCACATTAAAAAATGTGAGTTCTGCATATTAATTAATGTTACAGAAATGGCTTCAGGGACATTTTCAGACATCATGGTTGCTCCACACAGTGGAAAATTGCTCTTTGTCACTTGACTGCAGTGAAACTTTTTTACAAAATATAACAGAAATATAGTTTTAATCCCACCTCTTGAGTTTGGAGTGTGCTTACTGAATCTGTGATTTGTATGTAAATTACATATGTTAAAATGATACACAAATTTATTGAAAATGTGTAGGTGGTAAAAACAAACCAATGATAATAGAATAATTAGAATAATTATGAACTTGAGTAAGAATGCCTCTTGTCGGCAACCATTTAAGGAATTAAATATCCTACCAGTTCCATCCCAATATATACTTTCAGTACTCTTATTTCTTACTAAAAATAAAGACCAATTTATGACATACTCACAAATACATAAAATTACTAAGAGGCAAACTTTTGATTTGTACACACCCGCAGCAAACTTTACAATATATCATAAAGGTGCTTATTACCAAGGAATCAAGATTTACAACCATTTACCAAAAACTATTAAAGATTTATCTGGTGAAAAAAATAACTTTAAACTAGCATTAAAAACATATCTGTTACATAACTCCCTCTACAGTTTAAAGGAATATTTTGATACATAATTAGTGCTGATATCGCATTCAATTTCGTTATTACTTAGGCTTATTTTAATTATAGTACTCATAATTACTAGTAAAACTAGACAATGGCACTACACTAAGGCACAGTTTATACTGTTTATACTGAATGTACACTTGCTTGTTATTATGCTATATGTATACATGACTATTTCCACATCTGTGTAAGATTAATGGAATGTGAAATAAATGAAATGAAATGAAATAATAAAAGTTGTTCATAGATACATACACACAGTTTTCCAAAAATTACTGTGTTCCATCTAATGGCATACTGTAGGGAACATTTTGAGGTCAAAATTTTTACCTATCCTGCCAAAATCCTCTTCACTGCAACAGTATGAGATACATGGAATCTAAGTAGGAAAATATGCAGGAGATATTTTTGCAGATGTTATTATTTACAGTACACTTCTGAAAGGAACACTCACTTTTGGAACATTCTGTGTGCATGTGGATGAACGTACTCTGTACTATTTTGTGACCATGCTGGCTTTAATGTTCATTTATTGCAACACCAATCTTTTATTACGAAGCTAATCACATTAGTGATATCAAATTTCACAGAATTAAATATTATTTTTGTGTTTTTAAAATTCATGCCTCATAAAAACTTCATAAAAACTTCAGGGGAAAGTAACTGGTTTATTGTACAGGATATAAATTACACATTTGGATCATATATTGCTCTTTTGTAAGACATCCCATGTTTTGAGAAATGTGACAACTGTACTTCAGGCTTTGTATAAAGAGAGATTTATAACTAAGAAGTAAACACAAAAATTATATTTGTATAAATTTAAGTATGGGCACCCAGCTTCAATTTTGAACACAATACATCAATTATTTTCAGAGATAAGACGTTCAGACAGGAAGATGTGACCTCTACGTTATGCAGATATTAACAGAAAGCACATAAAGGGATCAAGTGACTCAATAGGCACAAAAAAATGTTAAAATGTACATTGAAATCTGTTATGATGAGGAGAAGATATCTGTATGCTCTCCATTCCCTAATACCATGACTCTTCTTTAATGAAAGAGAACACATTTTTTTACTTCACTCTAGTTATCCAAGGCTGTTTTTTATTCAAATATGTAAGTGAAACTGCGTAACAAATTATTCTGTAACATGTATGACATCCATTCTCTCAGTAAGGAAGTTTCAGGACAGGAAAAGCCTGAGCACTGATATATTACCCTTAACATCAGCAAAGGGTCTGACAGGTGTAGAGCTGGTCTCGCTGGTTGTAATATCCTTGTCTTTAAAAGGCTGTTCCTCTTCTGCAGCATCAACACTAGACTTGATGTCCGCAGTTGGCACCAAGCCAGCCTCTGCAGTTTCCGTGTCTCCAGCTGAAGATGTACTGTTAAAACATTACACAGGTATCACAGTGCATCACATTTTAACATCTCTTCCTTATTTTATAAAACAAATATAGCTTATGACATCATCATGTGTTACTGTCCATCACAGTATTTTTCACTCCTATAAATTTCTGAATAGTTGGTTTATAATAGTCTGGTCCCTTCTGTCTACAATGGTAGGTGATTGTTGTGCTTGATCACACTCAGTGACATACACATAGACCCAACACAACTCCTCTGGATGAGGGATCAGTCGGTTACCTGACAACAGACAACACTCAAAAGAGACAGACAGCCAGGCTGCTGGAGGATTTAAACCCGCAATACCAGCAAGTGAGTGGCTGCACACCTATGCCTTAGACCATGCAGCCTTTGGAATCAGCCTTGTGGTTGACAGATTTTTATAAAGACTAATATCAATATAGGATGTCACTCCACTGTTGTAATCTTAATACTACAAACATGATGGCCACGCAAACTTGTGAGACAGATGCAATGCCAGTGACAATTAATGTACAATTATGACATGTTGTATAATAATGGGTCTTGAGAATGTATGCAAGCGTTAACATACATCATAAACACAAGGCTAGCATTAAATCTGTGTGTTTCATTTGACAACTAATGAACCACTGAATCAGTGAAACTAGTCATTGAAACTTACTTGAAGATATGTTAAAAAAAAAAAAACTTTATATATGACATACAAATTACATGTCATCCATTACCAACAATGCAATGGGACATAAATATGGGGTAATATCACTCAAATTAAATATAGTCAAAATCTGTACTAATGGAAAATATGCACTAAACAATGTAATTACTAAATTTACAGTTCTTTCTAATTTCCTAGATTGAAAAATCTGGAAAAAAGTAGCTGACTTTGTGTGGGGTTCCATTACATACAAACATTATAAATGTTTTTGCATAAATCCATGTATCTACACTGTATTAAATAATATTTACAACACACAATACATGTTTTCACATTTTTATTTCCCATGTCTGCAAAAGTATGGTAAATGTGTATCCTTAGAAGAAAATAAGTCATGATTCTTCAATAACATACAAGTAAAAATGCTCATAAACCTGTCGAACTCATGTGAGTCTTTGAAGATGGTGGTGACCTTCTTTTCCTGTGGAGTGGTACATACACTGCACTGCGCATATGGTAGGAAGCATTTCTTCAGCATCAGTATCTCTGTTTCATTCTGTAGTCCTAGAACCTGAAATATAACCCTGACATTCACAAATTCCATGAAACCTAAAGAGTAGACTTGTTTGATATCAGTCCCAGTTTGATGAGCCACCACAGCTGTGGCACTGCACAAACCGTCTTCATTCATACCTTATAATAAGATGCAATTTCAGGATATACAGTTATTTTCATACTGAATAAATTGTTGTACGTTATATGGAACCACAGTTTCATGTTAAAAAATTTAAGGCTATAATTACCATTTCTCAAGCATTATTTATTCTTATTAGTGGAAGTTCTGCATAATGGTAAATCAGTGAATTACAATATGAAATTTTCTGTTATTACCTTCACTGTTTTAAACATCAAGGGCTTAAAAGGGAAAGCAAAGTAAAACTGACACTGCAGTCTATTACTTACAATAAAAACTCTATCCATTTGTATAAGCATCTTCTCCTTGTCAATGTGTGGTCCAAGTAGCTGCTTAAGTTGTTGTTCAGCAAGGAAATCAGAATTCTCAGCCACCAGTTTCAATAAGTTTGGCAGTGACATATCCCTTGCACTCGACTTTTCCACCTCCTCTGTCATTGCTGGACATACAACTGACTGTGATATACTGTTTTTGAATTGTGCATCTTAAATAAACCAAAAAAAAAAATTTATTATTTTTCTAAGCAATAACATATAATACAAAGTCTGTAATGTTTAGAACAATATGAGCACTGGTTAACATATGTCATGCATGTAGAAGAATGCAGCAAAAAGGAATACACTACAGTCAAAACAGAAGCCTCAGTGGGAAATGCCAGTACAAGTACCATACAGACAGAACAAGATATTTCATATATGCTGATAGATTCCATATTTTTGTGGTTTGGTTCCATAACTCAAACAGTCCAACATATTTTGCACTACTGGCTTATTGATTAACTTTACAGTATTTTGTAAACTGACAGAAAGATGTAGAAAATGAACGTAAGAGGAAAATAAGAGTAAAATAAGAATGCTCCTCATCCTCTTGCTTAAACAACTCCAATCTTTGTCTCACCTTCACTGGTAAAAATATTTGCAATAACCTGCAGGGCAGACCGGTATGATGCCAGGTCTTCCTGGTGCAGGAAGGACATATCAGGGGAGGCCCACTCCACTGCCAATTGCTGCTCATGTAATATGCGATCGATGTCCAATATCTGAAACACAAAAAAGTTATGAAACTCTGTAGAGCACAAAACTTCCTCCCCCATCAATACTGAAACCAGATAAAAGTACTTCCTCAAATATAACTGAAGTTTATAATTATGACAAGATACATATTGAAAACATAATGATTATCACCTTATCCAGCAATTTCTTGGCTGTATCTCTGTTCAGTTCCCACACTTGCTGATACTTCCTGTCATTCATTTCTGCAAAGTGGTCGGCTTTATTGTCTATGTCCATGATGCTATGTTGCAGTCTGATCACTTCCTCTGTCAGCCGTGCTGACTCTATTTCAATTGATTTCTCTGTCTCGGATATCTCCTTTTTGAGATTGTTTATAACATCTTGAAGTCTGGAAAGATGCACTTAGATAATTAAAACACCTTTAATATTGGAAAACATTATGCAGTAGTTTACAATTATGTATTTATGATAAGCATGGCCACTAACCCTAACAAGATCAGGCTTCTGACTAAAGGGTTTTACCTGAAGATGGGCTTCTGCACCATATTAAAACAAAATTAGTATAGGCCAGAAGTGCACAAATTTCAGGTGCAAAGTCGCTGTGGTGACTACTTCTGTTACCTGAAATTTGGAGGTCACTCGTAGATTTCCGGAAAATTTGTACACCCCTAGTGTAGGACCATATTATTATCATGTTTACATTGCAACTGTGTGTGTCTCAGAATGGTGCTTCTCTCAGGTTGTAGGAAGACACCAATTAGGAAAAACCATAGTTTCCCATGTAAAATATACATGCACAATACAATCTCATAAAAAGAAAAAAAAAGTGGAACTGCATTTTACATATTTAAGAAATATTAAACATAACTGTTGATAAATATATCATCCCTAGCAATTTAAAATGTTCATGAAAGATGTCTGATGTGGAAGTTGACATGTACCACAGGAAAGGCGAGAGAAACTTTTAAATCCAATAGTCAGCATTGAGCACTAAGCATGCTTAATTTTGCAGTAATGTCATGCTTACAATAAGGGGATACCTAGCTTGAGTCCTCGTTACAGAAATGACTACTCTAGTTAGAAGCCTTTTCTTGAGAGCCTTCAGGCAAAATCTGGGACCCCACGTTGAATGACTGCTTACTCTACAACTTTTGCTAATTAACCATTGCAAATCATCCTTACGTCTGATGTATGTAACTTAAAATTCAACACAGTGTCGTTCTACAATGAATTAAAGTTTTGCAATACCCATTTCCAGATTTCTAAGAGGATAATTTTGACATTTTCGAAACATATTCAATTCACATTTAAAAATTCAACTCTTTGTAATTTCAGTGCTTTTTTTTATATATATATATATATATATATTCTTCAGGAGATAAGCCATGTGACTAAAAGTCAATGGATAACAGACTAATTAAAAATTTGTGGCCTCTGTATGTCAAAGTGTTACATTTTCAATATTATGATTTATGGATATGGTCAGTTAATGGACAGACACAACAGAAATTGCAGTGGATAATATAGAGAGCAGATAATTTACCTGTTGATCTTTCGTTTCTGCTGGGCTTGTACAATGAGGTTCTCCTCTTCTCTTTTCTTAAGCACCTGGTAATTGTAGATAAGCTTCTCACTGTTCATGAGGCACTGCATCTTCACAAGCTCCAGCTCTTGCTGCAGCACCTGCAACATCACACAATTCAGCTACAAAGCAACCAGTTTCTTGTAAAGTTTAAACTTACCAATACACAAACTCAAGGGAGAAATGCTTGGTTAATAAAGGTGTTATTTACTTTTCCGTAGCATAATGAATGATTTCCTTTTAATGACTACCTCATAGGAAAATTGCACAAACCCTTTTGGGTGGTGAGCATGCTCTTCTTCTTGTGTAATTTATTGCCTTGGAAATGAGAGATAGTTTTATTTTTATTCTTCTGCTATTAATGTCAGTGGTTTTTGTCAAGCCCACAATTCTCTGAATTTTATTTATGATTAATATTTGAATAGTTCTTGGGTAAAACTTGATTGTATCCACAAATATAAACATACAAGCACAGTTTATCAGCTTAATGGGCCCCAGTCATTTGACGATATGAGTCATGACAGGACTCAAATTATCACGTCTATTAAATACAGTTCAGATAGTGTCAATTATAATTTAAGGGTAATGACCTTATCCTCACCACAAATCCTCAGATTCATTATTGGTCTAATATTGTAAAGGTATACAGAACAATCCAGTATCCTCCAAACATTATCCAGTAACTCTCAACTTTAAAACCTAATTTCCAATGCAGCAACATGTTGCTCTGAAGGTCAGCATTTACCTCCAGCCACTAATGTTTATCAACCAGACAGCAAGTCAATTAGCTGAAAGCTATACAGCAGTATCGTGTTAATCAGACCTGTATATCAGCCTCCAGCTTGATCTTGACTTCTCTGAACTTCTCATGATGTTCCACAGTTATTCTGTATATTTCATCTTCATACTTGTCAACTGCCTGGAATTTCTTCTGCATGTGTTCCACTTCAAGTTTCTCTCGTTTCTTATATACAACCTCCCATTTTTTGTCATTGACCTCCATCAGCTGCTTGTGTTCAAGCTCAATCACTTCCTGGAAACAGACATGGATGGAAATATGTGCGTGCATGAATGCACACACACACACACATACACACACATATATCAATACAGTGGACCAATATGTTGCAACCACAGGTATTAACAGCTATTAATGATACATGCAGGTGATAATGAGTAAGAATTTAGGAAGGGTTAAATTCCTGACAATAATAAAATCATAACTGAAGATAAAATGTTCTCATCTGGCAACAAATTGGAATAATCTGCAGCACTGCCAGCCACTACAAGTTATCTTTTTTGTCATGTTGGATGGTACAGTGCATATATCATCCCATTACCAGAATGTATACATTTCCAATTCCAATCAGTTTGGCTGTCCTGAGAATTGTGTAGTTTTGTGTAGTTCCTGCATTCTGGGCAGGTCTCAGTTGCTTCAGTTACATCAATCCACAATCATCCTATCATATCTTATTCAAAGTTACATAGTAACAGCAGTTGGTACATTGTCACAAATTAACCAAATCACTAAACAAATCACATTTTTGCAGTAGATTTTTCACCTCAGTAAGCTTTAGCTCATTTTTATAAGCATTCCTCATCACTTTTATTTGATTGTCAACCCGCTCTGCAAGGATCCGTAGATCCTCTTTTTGTTTCTTTTGATCTGTGTCAAAGCGCTCATCTGCTAATTTGAGTTCCTTTCTCAGTTCCTTGATCAGGATGTCCTTTTGTGTGATGAGCTCTGCACATTTCACTGCAAAATGCAAGCAGATAAAATTGTGAATTGAGATTAATGTGTTCTGGAATGTGTTGTCATGCAGTTGAATATAAAAGAATGCCCACTTAATATCATTACCTGATTAGACATGTGACTAAAGATGTCGGGGGGACTGGTATTTATATATACACACATGAAATAGAGAATACGTGTTTTACAGAAGTGATTTGCTGTTTTGTAAATCTCTTAGGCCAAGAGGTTTAGTAATTGCAGTTTTGTGTTACAGAGCTATTTACACAATGAACATGATGTGGCAGAAACCAGAAACTACGGTTCCTTGTATTTCATCAAACATTTACCATATGAAAAGAGAGTTTCTAGTAAAAGCTGTAGATAGCTACAAGGTGTATAATGTGTACATGCACCGATTTTATGCTGACCAGCTACTCTTTAGAAAATTTAAGAACTTTGATTTGAACATCATATAAATGAGAATTTACATCAGAACAGTACAAATAAAAATTACAATAAGCTTCAACTTCTTATGCAGGCATTCAATACCATTTTCACTGAAATCTCTTCTGTAATCCTGGATATAAAACAAATAGGTAGGTGTAAAGAACTTTCCTAAAAGTATTCATTTGGTGCAAGTAACTCATAATGAAGGGAAATATACAGAGCTAATTTGCTAGTACTTACTCAAAATCATGATGTAAACTAGAAATATGTTGAATTTATGTGTTTTCTCCTCTAACCCCTGCATGTAATGTACTCCAGCAATCACTAGAAATGGGGCTATGTGGAATATTCTGTTAAATAGTGCCGCATTAAACACAAGTGAAGTAGACCATACACTAAGAGTCTCAGCAATGAACAAGGAAGTGAACCAGATGTACCTTTCTGTTCTTCAATGTCATGGTACAGATCCAGAGGGTCATTTGATTCCAAGATGAATTTCCATCTAGAATTGACTTCACTGAATTTTTCAGCACTCTCATTTGCTTGATCTTCAAGTCTCTTTCGACGTTTCTCTCTTGCAGAAAATTCATCTTTCCTCCGTTTCACCTCACGAGCATCACTTCCTATACGAACATTTGTTACCTGCATATCGATAAATATAATTATATTAGAAATATGATACTTCATTTATAACTACAGTTCTCAATGATATATCGCAGTTCCTTGACACGCATTGTTATACCAGTCATCCTGTTACCTCTAATAATTTTGAGACTACTTCACTTCTATATATACAGGGTGTCCCAGGAGGAATGTGCCAGACTTCGGGACAGTGTTCCTTATGTTAACGTATACCGATATAACCCAAAACACCTATATCCAAAGTTGAACGGTTATGGAGATAATGGTCTGAGAAAAGTGGGGACTTCTTGCGGTTCCAAAAACTGCAACCTGCACAGCTGATGCGTCGCGCGACAGCGTTGGTGACCTTGAGAGTGGAATGCAGTGTTAATCGTGCCTGCGTGACTGTTAGTTGCTTGTACGAGAGTTGGAAGCGCCATGTAAAGTGCTTGGAGCCCTAAGAACGACCACGGCGTTAATGCAAGTGTTTATGTTGTTCAATTTAATGGCTTTATGTCACTCATACGTTAATTACATGTTAAGTACAGATATTAACATTATAGAAACCACATATTCCTGCCAGTTTTAATATGTATTT
>Ga0123352_10008796_pt1 | contig 15737 bp, 10 predicted proteins | sample TergutLab28metaG_FD_89700 | JGI IMG/M metagenome (GOLD analysis project Ga0123352, IMG submission 89700) | Labiotermes labralis P1 segment gut microbial communities from Petit-Saut dam, French Guiana - Lab288 P1 | ecosystem: Host-associated > Arthropoda: Insects > Digestive system > Gut ... | reverse complement strand
GCCCATCCTCAGGAGCACTAGACTGTGTTTACAGCTTGTTGTATCTTGTATAATACACCGAAGAAGTTGCCTGCTGGTGACCTTGTCACCAGCAGGCAACTTCTTCGGTGTATTATACAAGATACAACAAGCTGTAAACACAGTCTAGTGCTCCTGAGGATGGGCAATATTATCGCCCGAAACATGTTGAGCTGATTGAAATTACTAATAAATTGTTATTGCTGCATCTAGTTGGTTGTTTATACTATTGTATCAGAGATTCACGGTCACACAAACATTAAAAAACGATAAAGAATCTCGAAGCAACGTTGGAAACATATGAAATGTTTATTTATGAAGACACTAATTAAAATACTATTTTTTTTTCATAAATGCACTAAAAATTTCTACAAACCAAACCAAGTCGTGAATTGCATATTTTCGAATTTTTCCTATCAATCATCAGTAAATTTTTGTTTCACATGCGGCATTAGACAAATATAGAGATAAAATTATACATAATAATTAATGCTTCTCTAATGAAACTTAATTCGGTGCATTCAATTTCACGTTGTACGCATGCAGTCCACATATGCCGATGTTGTTCAGATCATATGAATGGTTGAGCAGAATTACCCCAAAACATGCGGTAAGACCTCATCTGACGACCTGTTGCAGTTACGTAATCTATTCAATAGGACTACTGAAACGACATCTGTTGTAATACGCGTCGTATCTGAATGTTCTGCCATGACAGAATTTGCAGATGATTAAAACATGGCTCTGTCATCACTCACGTCATAGTCACATTCATTGCATCATTGCATGTTTTGTGTTTAAAAGTCTCATTTGCCAATATCAGCTGAATTTCCCACTTAACAGGGCAACTTCACCCACCTCCTCCTCCTCCTCCTACTGCTTCTTCTTCTTCTTCTTCTTCTTCTTCTTCTTATACCTATTCTTTTGCCGCAACGAGCCCACACTACTAGGAGATATTCATGAGATATATATTTTATGCAAGTTCGCCACCAGTTTTTTTCCCAGCTTTCTAGGTGTGTTCGCAAAATTGCAAAAAGTTACTATGAGATATATCATGTCTGTCCGTCCGTCCGTCCGTCTGTCCGTCGGCCCGCTTGGAACGAATCGGCTCCCACTGGACGGATTTTCATGAAAGCCGATATTTGGGTATTTTTCGAAAACATGTCAAGAAAATTCAAGTTTCATTAAAAACTAGCATGAACAAGGGGCACTTTAGAAGAAGACCACTACACATTTTTTTTTTAGCAAATCTCGCTCATTTATTCTTAAAATGAGAAAATGTTTTTACCATATTTGTAGAGGAAATAAAAACACACATTTTATGTCCAATAACTTATTCTTTCTAATATTGTGCCGTTTATGAGATAATGTGAAAAAATATTGTACAGCCGGACAGGACACAAATGACAATATGGCTCGTGCGCGTTGCATGCTGCATCGTTAAGGCTACAAAAACACACACACACACACACACACACTCAGAATACGCAATGATTTCCACTGCAACAGTCGTCGCATGAACTCGCCTCAATGTTACGTCATACTACAATGCCTGTCTTGTTTATTTTGTATGCTTACGGTTTAAAATGAGTGTAATACCAGCTACTGCTGAAAAAAATAAAAGTTTGATTTTTGTACCGTCTTATCACGTTTTGTTTTCTTTAGCCACTAAGATCATTGCCTCCTGAGAAGTGACGCTACGTAGCTGGGCAGACAGTTGCCCGTGTTTCGCTGTAATGTTTTGTCCAAGTCTGCAGGAAAGAAACGAAATTTTGTTTGCATTTTGCGAATGGAGATTTTACCAAAATATGCGGCTTCTCTTCTATAAGGCAATAATGTCCACAGTCACTGCCGTTACATCCTGAACATTAATATTATTTTTACTTGCATCTTCCTCATGAAATGTGAAATGCCAACTTGATGCAACAAGGTAATTTTATTGATGTATTCTTCGCTCGACATGTTTCGGGTACATACGCGTCTCTCAAGACCACCACCCACCCAGAAACTCGGTGCAGAAAACCGTATGCTGCAACTCAACATCTAATGCTACTGATGAAGGGCGTATTTACCCGAAACATATCGAGCTAAGAATACATCAATAAAATTACCTTCTTGCATCAAGTTGGCATTTCACATTATTTTACTATTTTTACTCTCATTAGTATCGTTAATTCTGTAGTGGAAGAGAGATCTTCTCGTAATAAGGTGTACCTTCTGTCTTAGTCTTCGAGTGATTTTCTTTAAGGTGATCCGTGGGGAGTTATTTTATTAATATTTGAGGTAGTAAAAGATAGCCATGGTTGAATTCAATGTCGGGCTGTGATTATTGAAGTTTTACCTGCATCAAGTTCATAACTGTGTTTGCAACTTCTGGCCAATAAGTCAGTCTACACTTACAAAACACAAAACATTATACTTAAACAAAATATTGACTATTTACGGTGTATGTGCATCGTATTTGCTAAAAACTATTTTCGAATTTCAGGCCAATTAGCATTCTAATGAATTTCATTGACGTTAATGATGAGCTGAGGTTGATTGCTGCCACAGACATGGCTAAGCATGCTGCATTATTCATGATTATTAGTCATTCACTTCAAAGCAACTATTGTTTAGTTACTAATTAGTTTTCTGAATTAGAACAATAGGTTGTCCCCAGTGAACTAATTTAACTTCATAACTTCTTGGTACGAGTAAACTTGCAAGATTCTCTACGACGTTAAGCAGAATTTGCTTTCTAACCTCTGACTTCCATTCTCCCTACAGTGCTAGTGAGTTACACAGGATTTTCTTTGAAACTTTTCTCCAATGATTCAATTCTGAATCCCGTACGTAACAAAAAACTTTCCAAATGTCTGTAAAAACTTTTGTTCAACTAATTACATGTAAGTTGATAAAGGAACAGTCAAATCCTCGAAGAAATAATTGTAGAAGGTAAAGGACAAACCAGTTGTGTTCTTTAGTGTTCGCTGGAAATGGTAACAGGTCATAACTAATCAAGTAGATTGTGCAGCTGACAGTACTTAGCAATGGTACTCCGTTCAAACAAACCAATTTCCTCTTCGACAGGGAAAATTGTAAAATTGTGTTTTATACATCCATTACTTTCGTCGGTGGAATCAGACATGACGCAAACTACCTAGCTACGCTACAAAGTAATCTATCGTTTTTTAATTGCTTATTTTTCTCTTATTTTTTCTCCCTCTCCTTCTCATTCTTCTCCTCCTCCTTCTTCTTCTTCTTCTTCCTCTTTCTCCATCATCCTCCTTGGTACTGAAGTCCGATTCTTTAAATGCAGGATTCCTTCAATCTTGTCCAGATGGTCAGACTCCGTACTGGGAAGATCAGCCCTTTAAGAGTTCCACATTCACAAGACAACACAATAGCAGCCTACAGAGAAACATGAAAAACATCAATTCTGCGGCGAGTTTGGAACATGCGGCAGAAGTTTTTAAGGTAATTAACGCCATGTTTGATCTAGATTTTCACTACTGTCGACCTCTTTATTTCCGCAAAGCACGGCAGAACCCTTACGACAGAGAAATACAAAAGGATGTGCGAATGGTAATTGTAATCTGCTATCTGTGAATCAAGTGACAAAGGTAAGGAATTAGAAGATAAGAATAAATAAATTAATAGGTCAGAGACGGAGCATCGCGGTTGTGTGGGGGTAGCTTTGCATTAATGATGTCTCTGGCTCAAATACTTGCACCGAGATTGAATATTATAAAAAATTTTCGTAATTTTCCTCAGCCCACACACACACACACACACACACACATATATATATATGTAGGCACAATATCCCAAATTATGACAGGCCTGTTGCCATCAACGCCATTTAACATTCATTTGTCACTAATCACCCCAAATTTCAGAGCTCTAGAATCTCTGCCATCGAAACCACAGAAAATTGAAGTAGAAATTGTTTTCGGATCTATAACTATAATAGAAATGTATTAAAGTGATCTAGATCCTAAACTCATGACAACAAAAACACTGCCTTCACATCCACTTTGCTGTTGGTACGTACGAGCAAAATGTTTTAAACTGTACTGTATCAGTTAATGCAGATTTCGCCACAGAAATAACAGAAAGATCTACAGAATATTGTGCACGCAATTTTGAATCAAATAAGCTACAGATTCTTATACATGACGTAGGAAGAACATAAACGGGTTTGGGGGATGATTTACTAGTGTCTTTTACGCATATATTTTGTTGTAATTGACGTAAGGCAAAGCCGGTCCCAGTGACCGTGCGGTAGACCAAGTAGGTCTGCGGCCGCTCGCCTGCTGAGATAGTGGGTTCGAATGCCACCGGGGGCATGGATGGATATCTGTCTGTTGTGATTAGAGGTCTCTGCGACGAGCTGATCACTCGTCCAGAGGAGTCCTACCGACTGTGGTGCGTCGTTGTGTGTGATCTAGAAACCTCTTGAATGAGGAGGCCCTGGCCCACTTGGGGCTGTTGAATCGGAAGAAAAAAACTGTAAGAGAAACGGCTGTTGTGGTGTGAAACTTTCCGTGTGAGGTTTGTAATGGGCAAAGTAACTTTAGGATAGATTCATTTTTCTGAATACTTTGGTTTTTTTTTCCTGTTAGTGTCAATTCAGAAAAGCTTCGTACTACCTCATTTATCTATCAACTATGCCATATAATCTTACCACCTGACACGTGTCTTTAAATAATGTACATTTTCTATAACCAAGGATAATTGCTAGATTTAGAGAAATAAAAGATAAGTACACTATGCATTTTGGTGCGTTTCAGATGACGTGTTCATTTTGTTCGTGATGTTCATATGAATAGTCCTAGTAATACGGAATGTTTCTAATAACGAACTACATATACGTCGAAGTAGCTAGCGAAGGGAAGTGAAAATATTGACCAGCCGGAGCAAATGTATTGACTCTGCTTATCATGTTGCTCTAATTACAAAGTAAACAATGGAAACAATTATGTTGCCAGTGTGCCATACCGACCCAATGTTATAACCACCACGAGCAATTTAAGGATCTACCATGCCACTCGGCGTGGTTATGTAGTCTAAAATACGCAATTCGCAACGTGCGTGCGCGCTCACCAGAGGAGGAAAGAGACTCCAAAGCTTTATTTGAGCGTCAGGTTCTCCACTTAACAAAATGACCATCTACAATTAGCTCAAGACGGTAAATTTTTACCTTCGAAGCAAGTACTCGATTAGGTTACAATCAATACACACACCAACAAGTGAGTCTAAAAAAAATGCAATTCTTAAAGTTATTCATGTCTTTTCACTAATAAACAATTTACACAATAAAGCCAACAAATGCGCTAATGTTAAAGTTATATTTTTACACACAATTTTTCATAATTCCGACACCTTACGACCTATCATGACCACCTTCACTTAGCTACTTGACATTAATAATACATATACAAAAACACAGACGAATTATAATTTATTAAAATTTGTCCAAAAAATGTAGGTAGATATTTTATAAAATTCATTTGTGGCAATGGAGTGCTGGTTAATAAGATGTGGAATTTGTACTTTTAAATGTTTTTACAGTGGTTCATATCAGGAGGATGTCAAGTTTATGTTTTGGTTGCCAAAAATGTGTAACTCATTGAAGATGATCACGATAGGTCGAAACATTTCCGAGTTATGACAGATTGTGTAAAAAAATATAATTTTAACATTAGTGTAATTGTTGATTTTGTTGTTTGAATTATTAAAATAAAATTCATAACAATTATTAAAACTCCTAAACTTTTCGGCACTCGTTTGCCATCATCAGGGAGTTACTATAACAAAGCAGTAAAAGCCAATCACTTTAGTCTAGGCACTACCCTGCCCTATTTAAATGCTTAAAATGTTAGAATTCTACAGTGTAAAAAATGTATAAATAGTATATACATTGCAATATTTTTATATTAAAATTAAGTAACAGTTCGCAGTGTTAACTTCACAGTTGTTTATATTCGGTATGAAATATGTACACAAACATCTGTCTCGATCTTACGTGATCCAGAGGGATCTATTTCAGGTAGACAAAGTGAGGTATGTCGGGTTAGGCTATTCTACTGGCTGCTGGCTACTCTACACCGCCCGACACGACTTACACTATACTACACATTTCAGTATTTTAAGGCTTTCAGCATTTTAACACAGGCAGTGTAATGTCAAGACTGACGTGTTGGGCTTATACTGCACTGAAAAGGCTTCTGGATGTGTGAGAACGGATCGGGTCAACAGCTGGCCCAACCCAATGATAGCTTGATGATGATGAAATTACGAAAGAGTTTCTCCCATGTGTTGAGTCCCTCTTTGAATTGACTGTAGGTCTTAGAGGGTCTTTCTCACGAATTCAATAGTAGTTCAATCATTTGCTACTGAAACTGGGACTTCATTTTTCGTATTACAGAAACTCGCAAATTCCACCTACATTTTAGTACACTCTTATTGCCTTAAATAACATAGTCTATAGCATTCTTAAAATTTGTTCATGCATTTCCTCCATTTTGCTTCACATATTTACAATTCCAAGTGATTTTATGCAACATGAATTATTCTTTTTATCATTATTACCTTTCGATTACACTGTATGTAATATTATCTCTCCTAGTGTATTTTTCTTATGTTTTCCGTTTTTTCCGCAGTTTTTCAAGGCATTTTTACAAACAGGCCTAGAAGGCTTTCTCCCACATTCAAGTCCCAATTTTCAGTAACTATATCTTTCAACGCTATTAAACCTATTTAAATTAATCCGTCGCCGAATAAGATGAACATCAATCCATTGTATTATCGGCACTATGTAGCTCGCGTATTTCTTTACTTTTCTCTGTCTTATTGTGTTTATCTACTGACATTTAAAATAGAACAAATTCTGCAGCCTCTTTCCTCTTCCTTCTCTATTGCTCTATAACCATATCTATTATTGTAATGTAGCACTCCTTTATTGTGGAACTAAAAATTATCTTTATTTTACGTTCCGATGTCAATTTTCTTCTTCCAAATTACTCATTCCCTTAAAATTTTACAACCTAAAATCAATGTGCCCTTATGTTTAACCCTGTGTTTTATATTCGATACGGTTAGAAAACGACCGACATCCCTATGGACAGCAGCATAGTGAAACTGAATCTTTGAAGCAGAAGGTTATATATATACGTCACGCGCAGTGTGGTGCTCAAACATCTAAGGTCATACAAACATATAAGCCCTTATTCAGCCACTTTATTCAGGGGAAATTTAAATTCTGGCTTCTGAACCTCACCATGCGCATTTAATTCCGGTGTTTACACACAAATGAGATGCCGACAACATTTTCAGTTTTATATTTAATGGTAATGTAACTCTTTCAAATATACAACTGGCCTACACAATATATGAACATGTAGTTACTACCTCAAAGAAAAACACTGCATCCCATTACAAAGAGGAGAACTATCTTTATGATCCGACAATTGAAAGATATCAATAAATACAATCTGCAGGCTAAATGCAAAGTTTCTTTTCGCGATACTGTAGACGGCAATATTAAACATAACTACATATGTGCTGCAATGGGTTTACCTCAGGTACTGGAAATTTTGTGAAAATCATCTTCATTAATTAGGACTACAGAAATTAAATTCCTGTCGGCTTACATATTCATTGAAATAATATCCAGCTGCACGCTGCAAATGATTGTGATACAATAAACTTTGTAGTATCGATCTGCTATTAATGTGTTCATAATTATCTGCATTCCGAAGTCACAACTATCAAAAGGGCAACATTACTTTTCGCCTGCCACTGGTTACCTTCTCGACGAAATAAGCCATCTAAACATAGCTGTTTTCAGACCCTTACGAAATTTGGCTCGAAGAAATAAATTTGTGTTCATTCCTCACCGACGAACTTGGTGCTGAAATTGGGCCTTTATGCGACCATGATGATAATGAATTGTAGAAAGTAACAAATAATTCTGAATGGAGATGGTATGGTTTTCCTTAGTATTCCCATTTCCGAAATAAACGATCATTCACATATAATTTCAAATAGGCAACAAATTATCCTTTCTAAAATACTACCTACGAATTATCCGCTCATGCGACTCGACGGTAAATAAGCCCTTCATTCAAAACAGGTACACAGCTCTTTATGGGCCAGCGGTGAGTAAATATCTGCCACCAAGTTTAGCCTCAAACTATAACTTATTTTTGTCTACTAAGTGTTTATATGTATTCCGTAAGATTCTTAAAACTCACGGCGAATTTAGAAGCTTTTAAGACATAAAAAGAACGCCATATGTGGGGACTATGTCCATTCCTTCGTCCGTCCGTCTATCCGTGACCTAATGAGAGCAACTACACTTTAAAAAAAATTGGATGTAAGAAGTGTTTATGGAAAATTCTCGAACAAGAGTAAGTTTCGTGAAAGTTGACTCAATGGCGGTGTTACTTTATTCGAGAGCTCTTCAGCAATTCAGGTGAAATATGGTTTAGAAAATCAAAATATAATGCCGCTCAAGGGATATGAGTTTTGTGACAATTGGTACAGTGACAACCATAGCTTGCTTAAACATGTACATGAAAACTTACTTGTAATTTTTTTTACATTGTGTACAACTTTTACAAATGTCGGAACAGAAAATTTCCACAAAAATTATGCAGTGACTTTGAGATTCGTGAAAATGGAAGAGGTGGGAGTCCCACTTTGTTTAGGGACGTAAATGAATTTCTCTTTTCTGCTTCCCGGATTGTCAAATTTGGGTGACAGTCGGTACGGTCCTGTGAAATCTACACATTGTTATTTTCACCATTTATACCTTTCGCACAAATTGCCCTTCGAGTGTCAATGAAATGACATGTGTATTTCACTTGAAAGGCGACAATGTATGGAAATCAAAGAACAGAGGACACTTTTGTAAAAATTTAAGTACAGCGTTACGGAGTACATCATTATAGGCCTGATCCACCGTAGCGAATTAATTGATTGGTTTTTATTACAGAGATGGACTGTGTAATCTTCGAAGTACTAACTGGTTCTTTATGTGTATTGTGAATTCATTTTAGCCTTCAAAGCTTTCAACAGCATTAAGTCATATCCTGTTAAGCGGTCTTTATTAACTTTGTACCTCAGCAAGCCCAGACGCAAGAGGCAGCGCACGGTGCGTCCTCATTGTCAATCTGATTAAGTGGTCTGCCATAAATATATGGATAACTGAATAGGTTGATGGTGCAATTTAATCTTATCACCCAAGTTTACGGTGTTTATTAAGCATGGAATGAAACGTTTAGCACCGGTGAATTTGAATAGCTGGAGAGGAAATCTCAGTGTTATTTGGTTACTTTTGACGAACTCAAATGAGGTGACCTGAAGTGTACTGCATTACATAAAATACGGTGACTATGAATGAAGATTCTGATTGCCCAGAGAAATAAATTTTCACGCATTATTTCATGACACTATTTAGACTTTCACTGCTAAAGTCTGGGTTCTTCTGTAAAAACAAGGCTTACAAGAAATGCAACCACTAGCACCTGCATATCTGTGCATTAATAGACAATTTAACAGATAATACCAACAAAAGATGAAGTATGAAATTATACACTTTCACATACAATCCACCAATACAACGACATGTTTCGATCATCTTAGGTCATCCTACGGGAGCCTTACATCAAGCAAGCATATATAAAGCACAACACTTTGTTCCGTAAGCCTCAAATTTCAAGTAACTGGCACTGGTAAAATATTGAGCAGCAAAGATAAAAATGTTTTTATAAATAAACGAAGAGATTTGTAAGTCTTAGTTCCCAAGTGCAGTTAATAAACGGTTGCTGCCAGATACTTTAACCTTTTTGAACCGGAAATCACTCTGCGCACATTTCAATACAGCGCGAGGCGGAACCGCGGTTTATGGGAGAGGCGTGCGAAGACACACACACACACACACACACACACACAAGAACGTAAGATGGCAAGGGACTTGTATATATCAGGCAACTTGCACTAATCCACTTATAGCTGCAATTAGGGAAACCTCTAATTCCTACACTCAACCCTCGACACTACTACGTCAAATTCCCCCAAGTAAGTTTCCTTCCGTGACTCCGTCCTGAATCGTGTTCCTTGCATAGCTGCACGTACGTCACCCTCGTCAGGTGTAGGAAGAAGCAGCATGTCACTTTGAGCCTTGACTGTTGTATTAAAGCTATCTTACTGTTTCTGCGTCTTGCCTCTACGGAATTATATTTTTGACATGCAGTGTTGTGGTGAAAGAGAAAGTGATCATATAATATCAACTAAGTCAACCATCTTCTGGTTTCCGCCGAAGAACGTAAAATAAATATATAACTACTCGTGAAATACAATTTATATTCTTATAAAATATTCTAAGGGTGTAGAATTTGGATTTTTGTGTTATGTAACGAGTACAAATTGATAGGGTCTGGCGCGCTGTTGCGAACGACATAATGGGCTGCACAAAGCAGATATGTTTAAAGTGCTGAGTGACATTCAGCGTCTCATGAAAGACTGCTTCTTCAGTTTATTTTTATTTGGCGCAACAGCCCCCAGTTGGCCAGGGCCTCCTCATTCACGAGGTTTCTAGATCACACACAACGACGCACCACAGTCGGTAGGACTCCTCTGGACGAGTGATTAGCTCGTCGCAGAGACCTCCACAATCCGTGCCCCCGGTGGTATTCGAAACCACAATCGCAGCAGGCAAGCGCCCGCAGACCTACGCCTTAGACTGCACGGCCACTGGGACCAGCGCTCCATAAGTTTAGCTCAATTGAAATTATGAAATTGAAAATGTAATATGTGGGTTCAGGCACTGGACATTCGAGCAGAATATTACCAATTTGACAACATTAAGATAAACAAAGAATCTGCCTGCAAATATTTCCTTCCTTTCCCCGACCTCTGAAGCAAACGAACGTCTGCTAGTGAGAACATTTCGAAAACAACCACAGCCCGGTTCATATTGCACATTCAAAAAATATTATCTTGATGGAAAACAATAATTTCTGGAAATACCTGAGACGCCCACCTGCTCTTCAATGCATCAATAAATATGGCAAACACAGAAGATATTTTGGATTAATAATTGAAAAATTTGGTAGCAATTTTTGTGCGCTATTTTCCACTAATTTAGAATCGGAGAGCATTAAAATACGAAAATCTTCGCATTGTGCATGGATCCGAAACTTTGTCGTTGTTGAGGTGTGGGCTACAAAAGACCCGTGTGTGAAAATCATACTTTACGATCTGTTCAGTGAAGGACTGGACATATTTCTTTCCAGTTGTTAAATGGTTTTATTGAAATTTAAATCTAAAATAGAGATCCCGAGGAAACACCGTTCAGTTTTACATTCTACAAACCTACAGATCTCATGTGACAGATTTTACTTTAATGCCTATTTTGACACAACTTCGCAGGACCCTAAATTGTGATCCACTAATGTAGCGGCTACCTAAGAACGTAAAATTGCTATGCTTGTGTTACTGATGCCGAAAAATTAACATATAAAGTGGCATGACATTCAATCAAGTTTCAGGCGAAACCCATTACTTAGTCACGAAGGAACGGCACAAGGACATGTGGTGCCTAAGGCTATCCGTTGCACGGTAAGGTCTGTGCAGTGAAGGAATCACCACACAGGAAAAGGCTGTGAAAGTATCAATTGAGATAAGATAGGAGGGAGTCTTTTCTATTGCAAGGTGGAACAGAACTCCATTTAAAACAGTCTCTCTTCATTTTTCCTAAACAAAATATTGAGGCATTTTCTAAAAGGCATTCGGTTATCAGCCAGAGCAATAGGACAGTAACTACGGACAGTAACTACGGACACGGCGTACGAACTGAAAAGCATTACGTTTTGAGTTGAAATTTTGGTCCACAAAACCTTGACAATTAAAGTACAGTAGATAGTAATATTACGCGAAAATAAATTAATATATTTCTTCATCGTATGGACGAAACTCCTACACATTTGTACATATATTTTAAATTCTTGGTACTACAGTCACCTTCGGTGACATATTTAAACGTGTTAAATTTTCATTGCGGGAAACGTGGCCGTACGACAGGAATATTGGGTTTCCTTTACAACTCTTGGAATATCACATTTCAGGATGTTTTATGAATGTGTACGAGCATCAAATGGCGTCATGCCTGTGATTTCCTAATAGAATGTGTCAAAAACACAATCTGCGTAATTTTCAGCGCTTGTCGTAAATTCGAAAAGAGAAACACACGGAAAGTCGGGATTCAATTACTGTTCCTCTCCCACTCTCCCGCGCCATCCAACCTCACGCAGTGTTGTGATGTGTAAAAACCACCAGTTCTTATTGTAAAATGTTTTGTTGCTGGAGAAGAAAATAGTAACATCACTCATCATTGGCTTCCCGTTTTACTGTGAAGAAATATAAATAAAAAAGGAATTTATGTTACCATATATTGTGAAACAAAATGTTTGTTTTGTCAATACTTCTATGGCATGCACATGAAGAAACCAAACACAGTGGTCGCCCTTGATGATAATAAATTCCGAACCTCTGCAAATATCAGCTCAAACGAAACCGGGAAACCAAGTTTTCTGCTCATTCTACCTACAGTTACTACTTAATGGGAAAACAGCGTTTATTTCCACAAAACATCATTAATAAAATTTTAGTGGATCGTTAACATGTTGATTGCTAAGTGAAAGGCGAAATTCGAAACATTATTTAGTTCATACTGGACTATTTAGGGGTTACAGTTATGCTACTACGTATTTCTCTAACGTCATTCTCTACATGAAATTTTTACAGAACAGGGTAAAATGGTCTGATAGTTTTCGCCTTAAAAGTTCATAATTGTTGTAATTCAACGCTTATGAGTGTCATGTAAAATAATCAGGGACATAAAGCGGCCAAAGAACCCGGCTTGTCACGGGATTTCTACAGAAAATGAGTCAGGTCCCTAAAAATTAATTTTCAAATTAAAGACATTCGCAGACTTATGCAGTTTCAGGTTACACAATTTCAGAATTACACAAATAAAAAAATCAGAAAATTAAATAACGTTTTTGAAACATGCGCATAATTTTTCCTTGCGGACATGCAAGCTCAATGAGCGGCAGGTGACGGAAGAATACTGCTGGGCGATAACACAGGAAGCGGAGCGGTCATGCTGCGTCTGATCAGGTTCCAGTGTGTTCGAGTTTGCATTTCAACTGGAATCCTTTGTATATACATGTATAGTGGACCACGTTGGTACTCGGTTCTAAGTTGCACAACATTCAGCTTGGCCTGCCATCTCCCGGCCCGTAATTATTGCGCCACTCGCGGCGTGTATCTAGTTACTTTCACATCACGTAATGTAATACAACACCGAACTACATACACATTGCGAGATTTAAGCTTCTCTCAGCATTGTTCCTGAGCATTCAATTATTCTGGGATATAGCGCTGTCTGTGCGTGGGTGGGTCCATAAGCTTCGAAGGAACGTAACGCCTCCAGGGGGTTCCAGAAAGTAAGTCTGTAGCATGAATATTTAAGAATGCTCTGTACTTGTCAACGGAAATGGTATATTTAATCACAGAATACCTGCAAAATAGTTAGGGTAATACTTAAACTTGAACTGTTCCGATTACGACTATGAATTTTTGAAAATTCGGGACAGTTCTAACATAATGTTACACAAAACTGCAATGCCACAAATACATCAAAATATAAAGTATTACTCCGCTACTCCATTATTCCATGGAGCAGAGTCCTTCTTGAGAAGCTAACCGGTTTTCACCTAGTCAAGAAATTCGCTGCATTTTATGGAACCCGAAGGTTCATTACCGCATTCACCAGTGCCCACCACCTGTCCCTCTCCTGAGCCAGCTCGATCTAGTATTACATGAAACAAATCAAGAATGCTACCTTCTACGTCACAGATAAATGTCCTTAAGAATAACAGTAACAATAACAATTCATTTCTCTACTATTAATCTGCTGGCACAACAGTCAAAGGCCAATTACGGAGACAACAAAGAAACCTAAGAAAAATACACAAATAACGAACAACAAAGGAAAACACGAGAGATATAATAGGAAATCACATCTAAAAATAGCACTAAGAGCATAATTGTTCAAGAACAAATTTTAAAAGAGATAATTTTTCCTGAATATCTAGACAGTATCTTCCATTTGATGTAAGCACTCGAATGCGACAACACACAACTACAAAAACACTGCACAGTTACATGGCGAAAGAAGAAAAAGCATAAAAGGGTACAAAATGTAATCAAATTAATTACAAATATCCAATCTAAATTAAAAACAAAATTCATACGGGAAGCCATTGACTGAAATATATTATAAAGCCTGTTGAGAATTCTGATTTACTTAATAAAATTATCTACATCTAACAAACCCTTAATAAAATAGACTTTATGTTAAAGATATTGAATATAATAATAATAATTATAATTTTGATTTAAAGACCGTTTTTTAAATTCCTACTTTACGTAGCGTAGAATGGGATGGTGGATTATAAATATTGAACTAGGAGCAATACAGGAAGCATTAGTCAATTCATGGTACAGCATTTATGACAGTGCTGAACAGGAACACCACAGCCGGTTTCTCAGCCGATATCTGAACCTGGAGCCACTCAAACGTAAACCCGAATGCTGAAGACCCTGAACTGCTGCAGCAGACTCTTTATGTCACATTTCCACATATACCAGGTATTATACATACGTTCAACGAAGTGCGACAAAATGTGAAATTAATGCCATTGTTACCATTGCGTTATGCTCTAACTGGCATATTGCTGCAACATAAAGGGAAATGGGTCGTTTTAACTGAGCAATTACGGTCTAATTAATGGAGCAGTCATCCGTTCAATTGTAAAACAGGTGGGCTGCACTGGTAACTCCAATACGCGTTCAGGTACTCCTGTACTGCGTCGCCTTGCCCATTATCACAGCACGAAACACTGGCGTCACTATTTATAAATACGTATACTCAATATATAGGACATTAACCTGCAATGTGTAACCAACCCCCTCCACCGCACTTGGATATCGTAGGGTTAATAGTGCTCATTATGACTAAGAGAATTTTATTGCTTGGAACTGCAGACTGACAAAACGACCAATAAAGAGACTGATGACGTTCTTGACAAGGTTAAAGCACTTAATCGGCAGAGAGGTGTCAGACGTCAGAAAACTGTTCAAACAATGTCGCTTCTTTTGCGGTAAAACATCTTTAAGCAATAATTTGTCCGTTTGTTAGAAGAGAAAGGTCACATTACGGGATACAAAGCACGCACGAGTAAAAAAAAATTTCACACACAATACGTATTACCTAAATATGGATAGCTACTAGCCAATATTTTAGCGATTGTGATTAATTATAGGGGTTTTCTGTCTCTATTCAAAACACAATGGAATATCTCAGTTGCGGGGAAGTTCACCTAGCCTATAGTAGGTGATACAATTGTATCTTTATGACAAATATTTTAAGGTCTCTCGGCGATAAAATAACACACCCACCCATACACACATACACACACACACCCACCCAAACACACACAAACACCCACACACACCCACACACACACACACACACACACACACCCACACACACATAAACCCACACCCACACACACACATACACACACACACAACCACACAAACACACACATACACACACACAAACACATACACACACACATACATACACCCACACACACGTG
>Ga0123352_10008795_pt1 | contig 15738 bp, 7 predicted proteins | sample TergutLab28metaG_FD_89700 | JGI IMG/M metagenome (GOLD analysis project Ga0123352, IMG submission 89700) | Labiotermes labralis P1 segment gut microbial communities from Petit-Saut dam, French Guiana - Lab288 P1 | ecosystem: Host-associated > Arthropoda: Insects > Digestive system > Gut ... | reverse complement strand
GATTTCCATCTGTTTGGACCCCTCAAGAACGCTCTAAGAGGTCGTCGATTTGCAGCTGATGATGAGGTGAAAGAGGCGGTGCGTGACTGGCTTCGCAGTCAACCACAAACTTTCTTTTCCAACGGCATTAAGAAGCTTACAGATCGCTGGGCTAAATGTATCGAGAAAAAGGGAGATTATATTGAAAAATAACGTTGTTATCACGTCTGTAACATAAATAAAGATTTTTTAAAAAATAAAGTGCGGAGACTTTTTGAAGTACCCTCGTACATTACCATTTCACGCAGAAAAATATAATAGTATCGCACAAAACTGCAAGCTAATCAAACCAGACCTAGCTGGCACATTCGTAAGTACCTATTATGATAAATTACAGGCGTGTATCACTTTAACAGTTGTTTCTTAAAGTACTCAAGAAAGCTATGCACAGTAGATTAAGCTAGCACCCGTATACAAACAACAAACTGGTCACGGAACAGTGTGGTTTTAGGAAAGGGATATTAACTGAAGATGCTGCCTTCGGACTACCAGATGGTTTACTCAAACCTGTTAACCAAAAGAAAATACATAATGGAGGAATTTTTTGTGATTTGGCAAAGGCTTTTGATCGCGTGAATCATAAAATTTTGTTACCTAAAATACATTTCTATGGAATTCGAGGAGTATCCTGAAGATGGGTACAGGTCCTATTTAACTAACAGAATACAGAAAGTTAAAGTAAAAAACATCTAATAGGGCTCAAACTTTTTTCTCTGACTGGAGTACAATGAAACATGGAGTTCCCCAAGGATCAGTTCTAGACGCCTCTGTTGTTCATAACATATAAAAATGTCCTTCCTCTTAGAATAAATTCTGTGTCAGAACCAATATAATTTGCTGATGATATGTCTCATAATTTCAAGCAGAAATTTCAAAGATTTCTGTTTAGTGTCAAATTTAGTTCTCTCTCATTTGATCAAATGGTTTGCTGCTAATAATTTGGTTCTAAATTTATATAAAAAGAATATAATGCAATTCATAACAAAGAATTCATCACATTCTAAATTATGTATTGGTTATAAAGAAAAGTGCATAAAAAAGACAGAGAATACAAAATTTCTTGGTTTGCAAATTGATAACCACTTAAATTGGTAGAACCATATTTAGGAAAAGACTGTTAAGTTTAGTGGAGCATATTATACCGTTAGGTCGATGGTCCATATCAATAACACTAATGCTCTCAAATCAATTTCCTATGCATACTTACATTCTATCACAAAATGTGGAAAAATGTTTTGGGGTAACTATTCCAAGAGTGGGAAGATTTTCACTTTACAAAAGAAAATCATCAGAATTATGGCTGGTGCACAAGCCAAAACCTCATGTAGAAGTCTATTTAAACTATACGAAAATCCACCTGTCCCTTGCCAATACATACTTTCCTTCATGAACTTCATTAGGAAGACTTTAAAACAAATTCATCTATAAACAATATTTATACAAGGAATAAGCAACATCTTCATAGATCAAATGACAACTTACCTTGTTTTGAAAAAGGCACACTCTATGCTTGCATCAAAATTTTCAACTGTTTACCAACTAGTGTGGCAGTCCTCCAGAATGACAAGGCAAAATTTAAAGTAGCCTTAAGAAAATACCTGCATACACACTCTGTAGATGAATTTTTTATATGTAAGGATGATTTATAACATGTTTGTAAAATGTTGGTACTATTTTACACTGTAAATTTGTATATGTGTATTTATGACTTGTTCCAAATCCTGCTGTCTCTATGACACACTTATGGATCCATGGAATGTATGTATAAATACGTACGAATGTATATTTTACGTATGTAAGGCTCAAATTTCGCCACCCAAGTAGACACATTTAAATAAATAATAACAGTACATATTAACCTTCACTCTCACTAACTCCCATTAACCTCTCAAGCCAACCGTCCGAAACATATACTGCATTCACATGATTTCTCTCGGAAATTTTCTGTAACTGGTGCAGGTTATAATGTATAATATCGTTTGCATATCGAAACGAAAACGTTGAAGTGGCAATAATTCACCTGAATAATACTACGTCAAATAAAAGTCCAGTAATGAATAGTCCTGTTGCACTCTACCGCTAAAAACTACCGCACTTTCACCGCAAGCCTGCTTAAAATCACGGATTAGGATAATGCCTAGCATGGGTACCTAGTATTACGTCACTTGTTGCCAGATGGTGCTCACTGAACAGCCTCCACCAGAGATAAATAGTGATGGACGCTATCAATTAATTAAACCGATAGATTTCATTCGGATTTCTAGCCTACTGCCCTTCATTTATAAAAAGGAGGCTTCTGAAAATGACACGCTATTCGTGTGCGTGTATCCTCTATTTAAACTTCTGAAACAGTTGGGTCGATTTTTCATTAAACTTGTCAGCATTAACCTATAGCGGCACAAGCAAATGACATACTTTGAACGATACTAGCGCCGCTGATGAAGAAGATAATCCCCAATAAATCCCCTTTATTATTCATGGCCTCTGGTACCACCATTACAACCCTAAAGTCTGCGAAACGGTACATCAACACATTTCCGAGTCACAATTTAAACTCGGTGCAGGCAGTCTTCGTTCAAGATTGCCCAGAAACTGTTGTCCCCACTCTGATGTTGAAATATTTTAGTGACCAAAGGATTCATGCCGTTTTTTGGTGGCAGCTAGTAAAATCTTCCACGGGTTGTCAGGTGTTGTAATTCATTCTCATGAAAGAAAAGTTCTTTCTACATTGTTTTGCTCCACGTTGATTTTCAGGGCTGTACAGCTCAATGTGAAATGAACCCTTACCAACTACACCTATTCAATCTAAATAGCCTACATGAATATCTCATAGATAAAAAATTTTATCATGTCCCCTGTTACAGACTATACATTTCCACATTAACTGCTGAAAGAGTTTTTTTCCATTGTAGAAATTGGGAACCAGGTTTACAGTGGCAGAGGTTTGTGGATATGGTCACTTACCATGAACAAGGTGCCAAAAAGATGAATTGAATTTATAGGTTAAAGCACACAGTGGTTATTTGGTGGGCAGACTGCAACTGTTTATAGCAACTTTCACATGTGGACACTAAGGAAGGTCTGAAAGCAGCTATTTTATTTGTTGAATAAATGTCTGTACACAGTTTCATTCACAAATATAACCAGAACTACTCACTAACAACAAATAACCCCAACAGTAGCCAGACTATAATGTATGTTATACAATAAAGGTTGCTTCACACATATAACATAGCTTGAATGTAACTACTTGAAACATATCAAGTCAATCTAAAGTCCATTGTGTCAGGTGACAAATATTACATTGCTCTGCTTAATTTCACACATCAAATGTTCTACAGTTAAGTAGTATTGGGTATCCTCAGTCATGCTTTCAGTGCTTGTTCTAGCCAATAAATTTTCCTCATGCTTAAAGCCTCAACAAGAGCAACAGAATTATAGTGAGAAATCACAAGTCTTACCTTTCTGGAACAGGCTGTATTCGAAGTACAGGTGGGATTGTCATACCAAGGACCCTGCTCAGGAGGACGGGAACTCTAAACTCTTTGTCATATCAAGGCTTGTTATGCTATATGGCAGTCATACATCTGTCATATCAATGCCCTTGTTATGGTAGATGGAAACCACAAATTGTTACATCCCAATTGCTGTTACAGAGGATAAGAATCATGACTCTTTGTTATCACACTGTCTACAAAATAATACGTAAGACAGACAGGACACTGCATAATTATCATCATCTACTTGGTATTTACTCCATTTTTCTGAGAAGTGAGACACATCACAGAGACTTTCACCTGTAAATGCAAGTAATGTTTGCATTATGACAAACTAACCTGCTATTTTCTCTAGCTTAAGTGAAGCCAAGACTACAAAAACCAACACTTACACAAACATGTTAGGAGGAAGACTGTTGTGTGGAATATTTCTCATTGCTTTTACTTACAAATTGTCAGGTAATACCACACAAACCGACCTGAACTTCATGCACAGGGATTAACCTACAACTTTAAAACACATAATATGGGATGCAGATATGTTTAATAAAGGTTATTTAAAAGACAGTTAGGCTAATGTTAGTAAAGTACAAACACATAACTCGAATCCAAATCTTATACCTCGTAACATGTTCATCATACTGGGAATAAAAACAAGATGCTTACATGCACATTAATTCCAGTTTCTCCTCATGTGAAAGTGAGTTTTATTATATGTTCAAAGTCCAACCCGAAACAAGTAATAACAAGGTGGCTCATGGGTTGCAGGGACCTCAGTAAGGACAATAATATACCCACTTCAATACCATTTTGTATTCAACTAAAAAAAAAGTTCACATATGAAAGTCATACAACCATGCATGTTTAAAATTCACTTCTTGGTATATTTTTCAGACCAATGAATGCTACAAAGCTGCAAAAATGTGTATGATACTGACCACCTTAAAACTAAGTCTGTTTGAACAAAGTAATGCATAAATAAAAACTTCTTTTAAATAAAATACGCTCTACAGTCAGTCACTCACTCACTCACACACACAAACACACACAAATACAATACTGCATAAAGGATAACATTTTTTTTTTAATTTTATTATTCATTAACTGACAAGACAGAATATGTACACATTGATATATCTTTACAATATGTTTAAACCCCCCCCCCCCCCAAATTTCCTTAGTAACCCCTTCATGGTGCTAATTAACCACCAACTTAGAGCACAAACAATTATGGTAAAATACTCCTAACAAACACAGAAAGTACTGCACTCCTTTATGGCTGATGTACAGCGTGAGGAACAAGGATGATACATGACACCGGCAAGTGCAGATATATCAGTAATTTGGTTGGGCCTACTTCCTAGGACTATTGTGAACTCAAAGATCTATCAAGAAACTAGAGCACATGAGCCACAAAAATAAAAATTTCATCAAAAAATTACTCAAATTTAAGATCTTGAGAGTACAGTCAATATAGCACTCACTGAGCACAGTGCAAACACAGTCATCACAATAACCACATGCTGTTTGTAACCAATACTGTGTCACCTCTTTATCAGCAAAAACCAAAGGAGGACACTTATTTTAAGGAAATATCTTAACTGTTAAAGATCCATGAAATGAAATCTTTCAATCCCTCAACCACAAGACCAAGCAGAGGCAGACTATCAAATATTCTGAAGTATCAGATAGTACCTGTACTGACATAAGATCTTACAGATAATTTTTTGCTACTGCCTCTACATTTGGGCTGCACAACTAATTACAGGAGTATTCCACTTGGATATCTCCTTAAGCTGCTGGTTCAGAGGTATCTGGGTCCCCTTCCATTTTCTCTGGAGTCTCTTCAGGTTCCTCCAGCAATGACTGTGCAGGACCTGGCCACAGTGGATTAGGAGCCTTCATGGCTGACGAAGTTGATGTAGCAGAAGGCAAAAGGTTAGGACACACCACAACAGTCAATGAATATGCACTCCTGCATGCGGCTTGAGACTATTCTCCTCCAGATTAAAGAACTTCTACTGTATTAAATGGATAACCATGGAAAACATTACTGTGATCAGGGGAACATGTAATTATTTTGGAGGCATAATTCCACCAAAAGTACTAGAAGAATTTCATACTGAAGGGTTACAAAAAGATGTAATTGGAGTGATGAAATATTTAGACAGAGTACCATTTTTCATATTACTATTACAATTCTGATATGGTTTGTAAAAATTAAGTGATTTTGACTGTGGTTAGTACAAGTGGTGTTCTTTTATAACATTACAAATTTTTATAATTTATATATTTTCATGTTTGTGATCAGGCATAAAGCCTAACAAAATCATAACTGGTAAGCAAAATTCATAATTATAATATGGTTACAGCTATTTTGTTTCAGATCAACCTTCCCACTGTGTATCCATAATTCAAGGACTGAACACCTTGTTTCCTGGTTCACTTCAGTCATTCCATCAGCAAGATAAGAATGTGCCTACATATGTTCACTGCGATTAAAATGCCCTGTATCTTAAATTAAATGGGTTCAGCTTGGATATGTCAGAAGCAAGAGAAAACACGGCATAGTGACCACTCTCCCTGCTAATATTCTGTCCAATTAAATTGTACTGTTACTCTGCACATAATCATGTTCCTCACCATATTAAAACTGTTCTGATATCTCTGCAGCAGCTAATATCCTGTTATTCAGAAAGCCTTAAATAACTCTATTCCTGTCAAATAACATTAGGGAGTTCCATTACCATTATTGAATTTGAGAAGTAAATTAAATTCATCAGTCACTGAAAGAAATAAAGCTAAATGCACAACTTGAGGGTTGTTTGACCGTGTATCTTCCTCATGAAGTAACTTGAAATACCAACTTGATGCAACTAGGTAATTTATTAATGTATTCTTAGCTCAACATGTTTCAGGTACATAGCCCATCATCTGGAGCAATGGATGTTGAGTTGCAGCATATGGTTTTCTGCACTGAGTCTTTGGATGGGTGGTGGTGGTGGTCTTGAGAGCCGCTGTGTAGTCATGTTTTCGATGTGGATGGTGCCATGCACGGCACCATCCGCACTGAAAACACGACCTACACAGTGGCTCTCAAGACCACCACCCATCCAAAAACTTGGTGCAGAAAACCATATGCAGAAACTCAACATCCAATGCTCCTGATGATGGATGTATGCACCCAAAACATGTCAAGCTAAGAATACATTAATAAATTACCTTGTTGCATCAAGCTGGCATTTCAAGTTATTTCTAAATGCACAAATGTAACATACATGACAAGCTAATGTGTCATTTCCATCAACATTTAAAGTCTACTGAGCATAATCTGAAGTTTATGATAATTCTCGGGTTGTAAATTGTAACAAAACTAAATTAAAACACAATATGAATACAATTAAAATAAAATAATGTGTATTTACAGTTACTAAATTGTCATTTATATTCTCACATTTACAATTTAAGTCAATTTTTAGTGTACTAAATTTTGGTATCAACTTGGTATGTGTTCCATTCTGTCACAAAGCTATTCAGTTTGGAACTCAAAAGACGCAGATTAAATAATTATAAAAGTATGATCTTTCTTGCAGTACTTCAAACATTTCTTAATAGACGCACACGCACGTGTGCATGCGCGCGCGCGCGCGCGCACACACACACACACACACACACACACACAGTGGTATATGAGGAACAAATTTCAATTTCAAATACATCAGACAAATTAAAATCTACTAATTTTCATGGCCAATTTCTTGCCATTCATTTTCAAACTTCTGTGTCCTAATAATCAATATTCTTGTTGGTTTTACAAGTATCAGTTCAGACATGATATGGGTTTGGTTATATTCAATCCACTAGCATACAAGACCTCAGAGATGTAACAAATGCAAAGATTTAAACTCAATACCAAAATGTCCACTTCAATTGCATGAAAGACCGAAAAGGACTTGAATCTTATTCTCTGAAATCCGTAATTAAATGGCAAATGTTTCCAAATAAATACTCCTGTCCTTCCCAAGAACAGCCACAATCAGAACATCCACCACCTAGGCAAGTTATGAATGTTTCTGACAGCTGTGTGTTAAAAATTACCTAGACAATTACTTTGGTCATCATTCATCATGGATTTTTGGGACTACAAAACTGGTTCATTTCAGGCACCAGGTATGTATATGATGAAAGTCACTGTTTAAGTTGGGATGAAGCTATGGTTTTAGAAACTGAATGAAATATGTGTAAGAGTCAAAAACACAAGAAACTATCCCACATTTGGTTTCTGCTGATCCATGACGAAGTCCGAACGTTACAGGGAAATCTGGTTTAACCTACTTCATGATTGTCTAGTCCCAGTTTCTGAAATGTTTTGTTTAGAAAAAATCCATGATGACATACTACTTCCAAAATAAGAATCATATTTATTCCAGACAATGGAATGCAGAATGTATCCAAGCCATACTGTTACATAAGCAACAGAGATAACTTCCCAAAATAATTACATACTTACAGATGTAATTGTTACACACTCAAATATCAACAGCATTCAACATTTATACAAGGCAATTACCGTGATTAATAATATTATTTTATAGAATGTACTGCTCTCTCAGCATTACAGTTATTCTTAAGTATTTATTCATAATGAAATATAATTAATGTTTGACACACAATCTTCAACACTTACCAACAGTTACTTCCCTAGCACCTGCAAAATCAGCTGCTATATAGCTACACAAATTCTGTCTAGTTAAATCATATACTTTGGTTTCAGTAATCTCCTACAAAGAAATGTACACAATGCAATTCTATTTCTTTCACAATGTTTTGATTTTTGTTCACAGTTATACAAAAATTACAAAAACTGTGCAATAAAAATGCATGAAACTTGAAAATCTTTATCACTGGGAGAATAGTCCACAATGACAACAGGTGCTGTACGTCACTTTCTCTTTAATAAGCTACAGCCCCAAGAACTGCATTCATAACATGAAGGTTAGACTGCTGTGCCATCCCTCACACTCATTTATACAGAAAAATCCAAATTCCCCCACAAGGAGTCAAATCATGGCTGTCCAGTTCTTAGTGTGTCCCTTTACAGCTATTCCAAAACACCACAGTGTTCAGTGAATGTCTGACAACACACCATGAAGTGATAAAGACACTTTTAATACCCATGGAAAAATGATAACAGGACATGGCTCATTAGACAGCTTTTTCTTTTTTAAGTAACATTCTTCTCAAGCATTTCTATTAATGCAGTCGAAACTGAAGTTGAAAATTTCATTCACATCATCATACATTATAGCCACACACTGTCCAAAAATAATATGTACTGTCAGCCCAACCTTAGAGCTGATCAGCAAAATATTTCATCCCCAAAATTAAATCACCCCACTCACTTCAACTTGGCACCCTTACGGGTTCCCAGTTTACTTTTTTGTCACCAGTGATCAGTGTTTCTGCATCCTTATTAAACAATCCTTCATATACAATAAGTTACAATCTGTAGAAGAGTAAACCTCTGATTACCAACAAGTACTTTCGGAGAATAACTACCATTGGAACCAACAAGGCACATTTCCTAGGTGTACTCACATCTCTCTTTAAACTGAAAAGTAAAATACAACTTGTAAAATCACCAGTGGCTTCATGATTTTCACACTGTGAAACGTGTGCATAATCATTGTTCGCTCAATTGTTCATCTGTGAAAATTATTACAAATTAGGTGACAAACAGCAGCAAATACCTGAAAGAGTCCTGCAGGAATCAAATCCCCAGGAGGTAAATCTGAATAGCAGATGACTTCTGACCGTCCCTATTATTTCAAACGCAGACCACAGAACTTCCAATTACATTACTGTAGCATTGCCAGTGTGCCTTAAAAATGGATTATTATGCATCTATTTTGTCATGCCATGTTATGTTTCAGGGCTTCCCTACATCAGTATTAAATACATGATGTCTTCAGGGATGGCAACTGTAGTAGGCCAATGTACTATCCTGATATTTGTCCAAGGTGACAGATACAAACAAACCACGGAAACTTCAATACAGCTACTGGTTTCCACAAGAATTTACATCAGTTTTTAAACAAATGTGCATCAAGCTCAGTAAATCCACTTTGTTTCTGCTGAGACTAGAGTTCCACCTACAAACAGAATATTGAATTATAAAGCCTCAATCTGAAGTATAAACAGGCTCCTTCAAAATCAATAGAGATACCAAATCCACATAGAAGCTGGCAGGGCCAGTCAATTCCAGCACAAAAAAACATACCTATTAGCCACTGATTTTCTTAATATACACAACATATAAAATCAGCAGGAAAATGATTTTATAATGTGCAGCCACAGAGATTCACCAACTGTGGCAAATTTTTCTTTCTTGTTACATTATACTAGGGCTACCACATGTCCTCTTTTCCCCCAGACCTTTCCTGTCCTTCAAACCAAAAATTTCTGTTTGGATGGGTTTTTCAGTTTGTAAAAATGCCTGGGGTTATGACTATTTGTTATTGCAGAAAGCCTTTGGGTATTTTAATGGTGCTACAACACAAAAAATTCTACTACTTTTTTAAAGAAATACATAATTATAAGACTGAATTATCACTCTCTGAGTCCAACAACGGAATCATGAATTCAGCAGTCAGACTTCAAAATGTCTTGTGAAACTGCAGCAGTATTAATGATTCTCCTCATTTCCTCCCTGTCAGTGACCGAATCAGTGAGTAAAAAGTAACAGCATGAGTGTATAACAAGGATGAATGGTACATAAGAATGAGGGCAACTACAAAACCGGCCAAAGATTATGTGTACAACATAAGCAAATTTCAATAATTTTTGTGTTCATTTTGTGTATTTTCTTCAAAATAACACTGCTACTTTCACAAAAAAAATTTGCCTATTAACATGTCCTCACTTTTATAACCCGTTTTCCACCAATGTTCTTTTATGGTCAATAAGCAATCTGTTGGGCAGGACATACGGTAGCCCTACATTATACCATAAAGGAACACACAAAGCACATACTTATAAATACAAATGCTTGAAATCACATTACCACAAAAGGCATATAACCTTCACACGTCAGATTAAGTGGTCTTCTGGTACACTGCTGTCACTTCTCTGCTTCCTCACCTACTGACAGGTCATAATGTCTCATTTCCAGTCTTGCTCCCTTGTGACTACTAAAACAGCTCAAATAACTATTCACTTCTTGCACATAAAAACAGGGCAACAGTTTCACTATACAGATCAACATCCAATCCAGTGAAATCATACTCCAAGTTTCTTAAAATCTGTGTTTGATTTACTGGTATTCCTTCATCATGAAGTCAAAATTTAATTTACGTTCCACCTTACATAATGTGAATGATCTTTGATCCAAAGAGATGCAAATACATGGTGTTGCATAATACAGAAGTTTGAATCAAATATAAATTTCAAAGTTTTCATGTGTTGTCTGTGTATACCTACAAAATTTTTAAACATTTGTTTTTCACACTTAAAATAAATCACAATTACATAAAACTTGCTCAATGTTAATTTAAAAAATAAAAAAATGATCAAGTAATTGGCAATAATCAAATACTGCTCATCACAATTCTTAGCTAATAAAATCTGCAACCTACAGGAATTTCCAATTTCTGGGTATTCAGCATTCATTCCACTTCATCCAAGCAATGGTGACATATTACTGTTATCCCCCGTCTAGAGTTTCTTTCTCGGTTCTTACAAAACAAGATACTTGGATTACTTTCCTCAAAATACGCTGAAGAAATGTGTATGGAACTCTTAGTTCCATTAATAACAAGAGGCTGACCATGTTGCTTCATTCAACTGAACATTTTTCATTAGTCATATTCCATTATTTGGTCTATTATTACAAACTGGCAATGGTAAAGTTTCTTTAACCAAAAGAACTAAACAGGAAATAGTCCAAACACAAATTATGCAACGTGAAGTATCAAATCCAGTGTCAACCATGTCACAAATGATCCTTTATTAAGAAAGTGCTGTGACTGCAGTCTTCCATACCTGTACTGCAACAACTGCTCAGAAAGTATCGCAACATATTGCTGTACCCCACTGCATAACTTTCCTCCACAGCTCAAAATTTACACATAATAACTTGTGATATAAATTAAACTTCCATTTCTCATAAATCGGATCTGCTTTATTTAAAACTTTACAGCGTCTGAACTTCATCACAGTGCACACATTGCTTTCCCTTCATGCTATTTGATTTCCATGTATGAGTATTATGAATCAAAGAAATCCTTCTATCAAATTTTGACAGTGTTGCTTAGAAGACAATCTTAGTGATTTGTTACAAAGCATCCTTCCCTGATATTTTGAAAATTATGCTAGCTGCAATACAAAGGCAGTGCTGGCTGAATTTATTTCAGTTGTTCATAATTTGGGATGTTTTTACTTCCCTCTTCATCAGACAGAACCCACAAGCTTTCATACAACATGCCATCTTCGCTACAATTTTGTTTCCTGTCTGAAAACCAAGAAGTGAAACACAGGCCACTTGTAAGCTTTAACATGAATCCATCTATAAATAAAAATATAACAAACCAACAGATTAAATAAAATAATTATGGATTAAAAATTACTGTATCACATGAAACTGACCTAATGGTTTCTTACTTTTTTCAATTAGAATTTTTAATGGTTCAAATTTCTTGGAGATGACACATCATACATGTATCTCACACTCAGAAAACATAAACAACTTTTGACAATGAAACACTTTTATTCCTGGTGAATGCTTAACGTGACATATCTATTCTGAAATTAATTTAGAATTTGTTCCAGTTCGTTGGTAATTATTTCACAAAAAAATTGAAACATAAAACACAGCAGATGGGTGCGGAAAATTTCCTGAACAAAGTTACATAATCTGACAACAAAAATGAATATACAGAAGATATTGGCACATTTATTTAGCATCATGATGCATAAATACAAAAAATGGATATGGGTGAAAAATTATCTTTGCATCTTTCCCCCACTTAGTCATAAAACATGATTCTTTTACACAGGAAGGACAGCAACTTCTGCAAAATACCAAAATACTCACACATGGCACACTTTTAAGTAAATTTTCTGCATTTTAACAAAAGATCCACACAGTGTCCTCATTTAAATCAAACCAACCGAGTGGAACACATAATTACCCGATTACACAGAACATGCTACAAAGACCATGAAGTTGTCAAACAAGCATTTAAAGCTAAAATCAATACGAAATAGCCAGAAAATTAATTTCTTGCAACAACACCTCAAAAACATTTGAAGACCAGTAACTGTGAATGTATGTTGATATAGGACTGCTCCAAATTACCATGTAGCCAAAGGTTGACACAAAGTGCTATACAGCTTTGGGTACACACAGACTGGTATGTAGGCAGGGGTTAACACAAACTTTCCCAACTCACAGCTGGCAATTATGGTGATAAACAAACAATGTGAAGCAATCTGTTTACAACAGAAACAACACTGATACAAATACACATAATTTATGTAAGGGACTGCATGCAATTAACACTTCAGACCCATGAAACTGTTATCTGAAGATCACATTTGAAGAACTGCAATAGATCCAGAACATAGTTAGAACACTAAGCTGAATAAAAAGATCCACCTTCAATTAACATTAGCATGCAGTCCAGCAATAAGAAGCTGTAAAACCAAAGTGAATACAATGATTCCCAAGTCCAGGCTAATACTGATAAGTGAAACACAGATGCATTTGTGTTACAGAATATCAAGGTTCAACATTACTACAAAATAATTTTCACCAGTGTAAAATGTATAACACAATTCAATACCATGAAGTACCAAATTTTAGTACAATTTTGTATGTGAATCCTTGTCCCATATTCACATTTCTGTCATTGTCTAAATAAGTGCCAAGTGTGCCACTACACATTAAGCGAATTTTATAATACCTCTATGCAAATCAACACATTTAAAAACCTTGGGAATGCAATGTTTTGAGTGGAAATGTAGCCAGAAATAGAAATTTGTAATTCCATGCAAGGCAACTTACCTGAAACTAACCTTCCTTGCCTACCCATTTTTCCACAAGGCTCATATGTTTCTGTACCCTAACATCATTTACATAATCCCTTTGAATTTATCACCATAATTAGTGGTTGATCATGTTCCACATTTATGATGACAACAGTATTTGAAATTTGATTTAACAGAAGTGTATAGGGGAATCTAATGAAACATGAAACTTTTACTTAAGGCACCCAAAACAGAAGAGCGATGTCATCAAACATAATGTGGAGAAAAGGTGTTACTAATTACTACAAATTCCTCTCCTTCCTATTAGACTGCACTGTTATATTTAGTTTACATTACATTTTCAAATTGCTGAAGTGTCTTTGAAATGTAATAATATCCACACTGATAATTCACTGCTGGATGTCCACCCATACACACATTCAGGGCACACAATATTCCACCATGCACCTCCCAGGTACTGCACTCAACTGGGCGACGAATTTGTCTCACTTGCTGTCACTTCTTAAAAAATATTTTCTCACAATCGCCAGTGCTCTCTCAGTTGTACACTTCAGTCTGAGGGAACAGCAACAATTTCCTCACAATCTACAAACAAACAAAAATCAAATATTTATTTATCACTGTAACCTAAAGTAAGTGATTATATAGCCAAAGTGACTATTTTAATAGTGAAATAACCCATAAGTCGCACATTAGTCCCTGCTCTGTACTAATTCAGAATGAATTCTGATACAGCTTATCCTTAGGACAAATGCTAATGGGGTGGGGTGGAGTTAGTGACTTTTAAGGCCCCTCTGTTCTGATTCAGAATGAATTCTGATACAGCTTATCCGTAGGACAAATGCTAATGGGATTGGGGGGGGGGTTAGTGACTTAAGGCCAGTTTCTTCACAGGGCAATACAGCACAATCATTTGTATGCATCCATCCACGGTTCCAGTTAAGTTAAGCTGTAATCCCAGTGTCTGAGCAGTTCAAGGTTGTTTCACAATCACAAAATATAATTATTTTAATACCAAATAGTATATGGTTAACCAACACCAAGGTAAATAAGTAGCTGCTATATTTCTTTAAGCACACACCATACATCTTATTTCCAATAGTTAATGTACCCTTCACCATAGTAAGTTTGTAACCCCATGAGCAAACTAAAAATGTGTCTGCTGTTTTGCACACAAGACATCAATTTGACTTACCAGACTAACTTCCCAGTAACAGACATGCTTTAAAAGACAGAAGAATGAAGCATGCTGCATTATACAACAGATGTAGCACGATTCAATGTGAAGAAACAAATGCAGAAGACCATTATAATATAAATCATAACAACAAATGACATTACAACAAACATCTACATGTAAACAAGGCCTTACTGTTGGACATGCAAATACAGTAACCACTACTGAAACTACATTGTTATGCAAACTTTACAAGGGAATTGCTATTTTTTTTCTCCTAGGTGTAATAAGGAAAGAGGAAAATTTCTATGCCATAACCCATTGCACCTTCATGAATGTTGAAAACAATGATCAGCTAATATGTAATCACTGAACTTACCTCAAGAATCACTACAAGAAAAAAGCATAAAAACTAATGATCATCAACACTGCAGTTATCCTTGGCCTGGTACAGTCACTCGGTGGGTGTCCCTCTGAAAACAGAAAACAAACAGCTGCTAAAAATTCACAGCAACTGGTACTGTATAACCTACAACTTGAAATTACCCTTATCTACACGTATTTTACTTGTATAATACGATATGTAAATCCAGAATATCAAAACAATCTTCCATGGTCTAATTTCTTCCAACAAGCATTCAATTACATTCCCATGGGTACTCTTTCTTGGGGCTACAACAGAACCAGACTAATTAAGAACAACTATCTGCTGTTACATAGGGTTTCTGCATCCTACTATACTTCTTCATAATTACATAGCCAGAAAATCTCTACATTAGAAAAAGAAAGTGGCTGTGGTGGTGGGAAGTTTTGAAAAGGAGATTGGAGAATTTCTGAACCTATGCACAAATTCAGGCTTCTGCCGCCAAGTATCTGAGACCTGCGCTCTTTTGGGTTATTACGTAACAAGCAGTGGCGTACCGAGGGGGGGGTGTTTCAACCCCCCCCCCCGAAATTCCCAAGGACCCCCAAAATCGT
>Ga0123352_10008790_pt1 | contig 15741 bp, 7 predicted proteins | sample TergutLab28metaG_FD_89700 | JGI IMG/M metagenome (GOLD analysis project Ga0123352, IMG submission 89700) | Labiotermes labralis P1 segment gut microbial communities from Petit-Saut dam, French Guiana - Lab288 P1 | ecosystem: Host-associated > Arthropoda: Insects > Digestive system > Gut ... | reverse complement strand
TCAGACGTTAATACGTCCATCTTCAGGAGCTAGCGAGTACTTGTTGTGTTGTGTAGGCCGACTTGAGGCGTGCTGATGTTATGTACCGGGATTGTCTGTTGGTGATGTGATATCCGAGTGTAGGCTGAACCACTAGCTCCTGAAGATGGACGTATTAACGTCTGAAACATGTTGAGCAACATATAATAAAGCAAGTGTCATCTAGTTGGTCAACCATTATTCAAATAAAAGTAATAATTCACCAGGACAGGACAGGACAATATCAGTGTAGAGCTGATCAGGTATGGGGACAGAAAAATACACGGGATGAAATTCACGCACTATCAGAAGTAATAAGGGCCTCAGAAAAAATGCCAGAGAACCGGCGAACTGCAAATATGCCCCGCACATAAGAAGAAAGATAAACTGCAATGTAGTAATTATTGAGGAATCTCCCTATTAAACGTAATTTATGTTATAAGTTCTGACAAATATTCTGCATAGACGGCTGATCCCTTCTGCCGAAGAAATTTTAGAAGATCATCGGTGTGGTTTTAAGAAAGGATGATCAACTACTGATAATTTATTTACGTTATGACCTATTCTTCAAACATTTTATGAACTTAATCTATATTTGTACTTATTATTTATTGATTTTAAGTAGGCATATGACTAATTAAAAATAACATGTTTATAAGAAATTTCAAAGAAAAATTACGATGTTGAATATTAGTGTTATCCCTACACTCCGCTCTCTTCTTCCGAGACTTCCCTCATTTTCCATGTCGATGCTGACATCGGTTTTATTTTTGGATTCTTGCACTACGTCATCTTTCTACAAAGTACGAGCAAATGTTGATCAGGCCCATTATACACACGACTGTGGCCAGTGTAACGTAATATTCTGTCTATTTGAAGGTGGAATATGCGGTGTCACGTGTCAGAGGAATGATAATGTTCTTATCTCTTATTAGTATCAATTGGGAATGTGCTAATTTAAGGTAGAGTTATGTTACGGACTTACACTGGGTTTCATGTTATGAATTTTCTGTATTTATTTCTTAAAGAAACGTTTTCCTGGTTTATAATAAACACAAATATTATAGTATTTGTGCTCAGTTCGACGCTACTAAGTCTCCTGCTTGCTGATAAAACTGAACCCTGATAACAGACTCCGTGGAATAGAGCTGTAAAGAACGTGCGATACATATAACTTAATTTCGAAATGAAATACGACTATCTTCTGGCTTTCTCGCATTTAGGCACCAAGCTTTGTCACTTGAGGTTTATTCTAAAGGAAAAATTCAGGCGTCAGAAGGTGCCAACGAAAACCAAGAGAGTAAATTTAGCAATATTTTATAGAAACTCTTGAAGAATGTTGTCGTAAAATCCCCTGACATACCACCAGTGTTGGCACTAAGATATTCAGAAGCACTAAGATGAATACTGATGGTGACGAAAATGTCAACTTTCGTTAAAATTTCTGTTAATATTGCTGTGAAACTGATGGCCTGTAATTACGAAAAATTATGATCGCTAAGTTTAAAAAGATGTTAAATTATCCAAAAGATCTGGAACATTAGACACGATAAGTTACAAGAAATGATAACAGTTCCTGACAAATAGCATCTTGTGGCATGTAAATGGAATATTAAAATTTTAGGAATGTGTGTTTTCGGAATTTTGTTTTTGCATATTCACGGTTTACTTGTAGCCAATTTCAGTAACACAGACTTCATACCCTCAAGTAATAAAATTTTCGTAAATGATAAATTAGATTCAGTGTCAAGAAAACTGAGTCGTGGCTTCATTTGAGTCAATATCCTGGCAGCTGACTAGAAGCATTCAAGACGATCATAAAATACATGGGTTTACAGCGGTCTTGAGACCAGCAATCAAACAACGGTCTTCTGGCCAGGAATCAAACAGCGGTCTTCTGGCCAGCAATCAAACAGCGGTCTTATGGCCAGCAATCAAACAAGGAACATCCCAGTTATTGGGCACAAATACTAAGCACTCGACAGTAATTTTCGTTTTCTCTGGACAATAAAACTGAAACCTCACATCCAACATGCACTCCCATAAAGTCAGGGTCTCGACACACAACACACTACGTGCACACCGAACACTGTCGCAGCACAACACAGATTTATGTGTGAAGTGCTTCTTGTGTACAAGAAATTAGATATTAGTACTAAAAAATGAGAAAAATAAACCGCAGTTATTTCACCTACTCTATTTTCAGAAGAATAACCTAAAATACTTTAAAAAGAAGAAACATGAATTTGTTGTATTTTAATGAGCAATATTTACTAACTTTGAACTTTTATGCGTTCTATATACTCGTACTTAGACATCCCTACTGATGACAGAATTTCGCCGGCATCTGTAGGATTATATGAATATTTTAACCTAACACATTTCAAAAAATAGTTGCACAGACTGGTGTAGTATCTCTGACTAATGCCTCTGAAATAAATTTCCATGTATTTTAAAACAAAGCCACACCATGTTTTAGTTACTTCAAAATGCCACTGCTGGCTAGAATTCGCTGTGTTGCTAGGACGGTCCAGATACTGATAAAAATGATCAAGACTTTCAGCCTGTCTGCTCGGTTATGGAATAAGTGCTTAGTTCGTAGATAATTTAAAGCTCCACTGTATTCTTCCCAAGCAGTCTTTCTAATATTATCCTAAAAATTTAAAACAGAATTTTGATTATATTGGTAAGCTGCTTTCATACAAATTTTTAACATTACACATACAAACTTCCTTCCAAGTATTTCTGAAAAAAAAAATACTGCAAATGTTTCCATATTAATAGGAAAACTACCTATGCGTTACGTCCCAGTATTACCCCGAATTACATTGCTGGCTTTGAGGGTCGCCCAAAATTACAGGGGAACCGAATGCAACCCATCGAACGGATAATAGCTATTTTCGACTCGAAGGGCTAAAATAAATTAAAAGTTCTCTACTACCTGCTTCACTTAGGAGAGGGCACTGTAGTTAATAATGTTAATTTATTTAAACATTAAATGTATGAGTGTGACGTTTTCAAAATTACTTTTATTAATTTAAAATAGGGAACATGCCTGAAAATGAAGTCGCATGTAACCCTCCGGCACATAGAAAAATAAAGAAATTTGTGTTCAAAATCTCCCAGCATAACATTCATATACAGGAAGATAGGATACAATTTCCAAGGACTGGGAAAATGATAGCATAAATAATACTTTTGTGCCCTTATTTGTAAACATGGAAATAACGTTTATCACTGCGTCTATCGGACATTGTTTACGTGTGTTGGGATTCAGCAGTATTCTAACTGTTTACGACCACATCAAGTTAAAATATTTTCAGCAGAAATTAAGATTACACGTTACGTTATCAACTTTAATATCTCCGCAGTAAGAAGTGAAGAGAAATGAAGTTACACCACTGCAAACAAAATTACGTGATCTCTAACCGAGCAATAAATGCGAACGTTCCTCACCTGCAACCCTCGAAAAAATAAGGGAGGTTAACAGGATTCAATTTGGGGAATTGTCTACGTTATAAATTAGCCCCAGGCTACGATGTTTAATTTGCTATTCAGACGGAATTTCGAGATAAAAGCTGGCAAGCGTATGTACTGAAAATGGCACAGCATTGTTTGTAATCCAGTTATGTGTCACAGAACGGGATGCAGCTGACGAGATTCAGGTAAAATATCAAGTTGTAAAATGTACGGTGGGTTAAGAATGAAAATAATTAGCCAGTTCGTAGAGTAAACCAACAAGATACGACGTTTCTCAATTTATTTATTTCCGTAAGACATTCTACATGTTTCAGACAGTTTTTCCGCCCATCAACAGGTGCTCAAAACTGCACGTACAACGTCAGGTATTTGTCAGACCAATACCTGACACTGTATGAGCAATTTTGAGCGCCCGATGATGGACGAAAAAACTGTCTGAAACATGTACAGCGTCTTACACAAATAAATAAATTGAGAAACATCGCTTGTTTTTGGTTGTACTCTGCGAATATATTAGCAATGTACGGACGGATGAATGTTAAATTTAAAAATAATTAGCCACAGCATATATATATATATATGACATTTTAATGCAAGGTTTTCGAATATCGAATAATCTATGAAACTTCCTTTCCACTGACAGCTTGCTTTACTTTCAGGTGGTGAGCAACGCTGAAGTGTAAATTCGTTGCCTTCAATAGAGGGCATTCTTCCATATTCTCGACCTTCATTCCCACTGCCTACATTTTCTGTAGAAAATCGACGAAATGTAATTAAATTTCAGATCCACTCTTCATTTTTATATTCATAACGCCTTGGTGCAAAACCTAATGAAATGACGGCGAGGACAAAGAAAATGGCCATACATAAAAACGAAATATTGCTAAGGGTGTAAATAATGAGTGGGGAAGGAAGAATGTATGGAAGTTATGTTCTTAAAAAGAACCCAGCTAAAACCTTTGTGTCATAGTTTTGTGATAAAGATGTGGCTGGAAAAGAATAAACCTAAGTTCCGAGTAGAAGTTCGACGCTCGTTGCTAACCTTCAGAAGAACACATAGAGTAATCCAGACAGCCACACACTCCTTAAGAAAAACACACGTTCTTCAGTTGCAAGTAAACAAACCTTACAGTGCTGCATGTCAACGTCTATTCATTTATTCAATGGTAGTAATTAAACCAACATACGCAGTTTATTGGGAAATAACCCCTAACTCTGTCCATTCCACCCCCTCCATACTTCGGAGCCTCCTGGGCATTATCAAGGACTATCAATTAATCACTAGGAGAAGTTGAATATATATGCAACATTTATCTTCGTAGCTTCTGGTCGTGATTAATTGATATTGCTTAAAAATGGCCCTGGGACGAGGGCCGAAACGCGTAGAGACAGACTGCAGAGATGAACGTTGTTCCCCAATTAAATGTATTTGACGGTTAGGCTAGTAAGATCGAGTAAATAAATAAATAAATAAATAATCTGAAGAAAGTTTTCAGTTACTCTTGTCCACTCCGTCATCCCATCAAGTAGGTACGAATCTACTGAAGGAGCACGTTTCAGTACAAATAAATGAGACACGTGAGGTTAAACGGAGACAAAGAAAAGCGGTAAATAAATTATTAGGAAAGTACATTAAACTAACGCGTGTATTATACTGGGGACGTTCTTGTTCTTCTTTAGCGGCGCTGCAGCCTAACGCAGGCCTAACCTGCCTCGTTGTGGAGGTTTGGAGATTACACAAATTTAGACGAAAATAAAGCCGGCAGGACTTCTCTGGACAGGTGATCAGCTCGTCGCAAAGACCGCCACTTACCTACTCAAACTACAACAAACACGAGATAAAAACATCCAGGTCCATACTGGGATTCGAATCCGCGATCCCAGTAATCGAGCAGCCACAGACTTAAGTATTAGACCAGGCGGCCACCGGAAATTGACACACTGGACATAGTGGACCTGCACTTTACTCAGGAAGAAACGTACAAAATGTGCATAAAAAATTCCACCTTTGTCACAGAATAAAAAGAACTGCCTAAAGTACAACACAGAGAAAAATGTTAGTAAATCCAAACTCTTAAGTGGTTTCAGGGAAGCTCTTGAAAAGACCCCAGTCTTACTCTGGAAATTGCCCGAAGTGTATCCTAATGTAAATTAAACTCTACCCTCTTCAGTAACCCTTAAAGCAATGTTCTGAAATTACCCACCTTGACCTTCGGCCGTGGTAGGCCTAATTATGTCAGGAATGAGGCGCCCGTGAAACTCCTCAGTTTCTGAAAAGTTAGGAAGCACTTAACAGGTACCCACTTTGGTTCATTTTGTACGCTGAAAGATTTAATTTCTGTTCACAGATTCTTGACTGATAACCGTGGGTCCCATTTAGATAAGCTTCACTTATCTTCCCTCCCCTAACTTACCTCGTGAAGATTAAAACAAACAAACAAATCTGTAACTTTAAGAATGGCTCTGTGAGGGTGCAGAATTGAGACATCAATCCTGAGCGAACACAAAATTTCTGAGGTCTTCGAACAAAAGGTGTTAGAAGAGGGCAAGTGGAGGTTAGAAAAAATTGTAATACATGATGTCGAGCGTCCTAATTTACACTCGCTACTAATTGTTATTAGAGTAATCCTACAAAGGAAGATGAGATTATAGTAGTAAGTATCATACACGGAGAAAAGAAAGTATGAACTAAATTTGCTGGACCCCTACAGGGATGTTATGCTTAGGTTTAAAGGACAAATTAACTAGACACTGAATACAGAAGCTGTGAGGATGAGTAATGGATTCAACCAATTCAGGGTACATTTCAGTGCTGGTCTTTATAAACGCAGTAATTAATAAGAGTTCAGATCACACAAGGCGACAGAATTCCTGTTCAATTAAATGAGTACTAAATTTTACATAAGGACGTTTATTAATGTATATTAGCAGTTTCTCAGTCTTCAAGGTGAATTTCTGGCTGCCTTACTACGCTTCACTATAATATGATTGTCTCCGAAAGGTTCGACTCTTTCATTCATTCCTGATCAACCTCTCATTCATTTCGGCGCTATGCGGTTCAAATGGTGTCGTCAAATTATCTATGAATGACAATGATGTACATTTCATTCCACAAGCAAATGCAGAACAACGGACGACTCATCAAAAACAAATCGCTCTGAAGTACGACTGGAAATACAGAAACACTATGCGAGGCTAGGCAGGGAACGTGATGAATATAGACGACCGCTGTTGCACCTGCTGCTGCCGCAAGGCAACGTTCGGAAACTGTGCAGCCACCTGGGAGTTTGGGCCAATACCGCCATTTGGTCTTATACGCGTACGCTTGTACAGTTGCACTATACTGGTATATTATGTCCGCCGCAGATAGTGATACCAGGATAGACACGGATAGTATCATTCCTGCAAAAAGCAGCATACAGCCAAAACGCGTGCATAACACACGTTCTGTCACAAACCCGGGATCAAAAACTGTGGGCATAGTATTTACTGAACATTTCTTCGCCAGTAGATGTAAAAAATGAATACCTTTCATGCCAATGTTATTGGTTGTTTTCCCAGTGGTGCAACATCCCCTAATGGGTTACGGCTTCCTCTATATCGATGCTTCACGACCAAACACTGTCAGACACACCCCACTCAGTAGGACTCTTTTGGACCAGCGATCAGCCCCACGCACAGAACTCTACCTGACAACACTAATGCTCCCAGCAGGATTCGAAACCACAATCCCAGAAAGCAAGCGGCCGCAAGCCCATGTCTTGGACCACGCGGCTACCTGAATCGGCCTGTTTAAAATATACACATACAAAATATCATAAACATCACGATCGTCTGGCACTGACTGTAGCAATTTGTATTATGTTAATCCTGGAGGAGAAAACACGAATGGCGTTAAGTGCATTTACATAAATTTTTAAGCCGCTTGTAAGTAATTATTGCTGGAAAGAGAGAGATAGATTAATAAAGTCGAAACATGTTGCTCCATTCCACACATACATATTTAGTTGCGTAGAATGTTATTATGTAATTATTAGACAAATAGATTTTTTTTTTACGTTTGTGTGACCATGCATCACTAGTACAATTATATCAGCAACCAACAAGATGCAACAAAATTTGTTTTATTGATTCTTTTAAGCTTGCTGTACATGTTTCGGGTGACAGTTTCACCCATCTTCAGGAGCACTTTGACTATATATACAGCTTTATGGAACAATGTACCGACTATACTCTCTGCTGCTGACCGGTGACATCGGTGTCACCGGTCGGCAGCAGAGTCGGTACAGTCGAAGTGCTCCTGAAAATGGGCGAAACTATCGTCCGAAACATGTAGAGCAAGCTTAAAAGAATCAATAAAACACATTTTGCTGCTTCTTGTTGGTTTCTGATATCATTGAAAGAGATTTTTCATCGGTTGTAATCAGAATAGAGCACCAATCATACCCAACAGAGCTAGCGAACAGATCAAGATAGGCAAAGCACGTACTACATAACGATGTGACGCCTTCTCGTAATGCTTGTATCTCCTCTCCCATCCTAAGACCTTGATACCATTCTACTCGCACACAGCGCTTTATGACCATTTAATGTCGCCAAAAACAATAAAACGCGCTGAGGCTTTCACGTCAAGTGACAGATATTGTTTTCAGATTATAAGCAAATTAATTTTCTAGACTGATTTTCATAGAAGCCCCCCAGTTTCAAATTTCAAAGAAATCCGTCCATTCGCACTCATAAAGATACATGCGGAGAGGCGGACGGACATGACGAAGCTAAGGGGCACTTTTTGCGAGAATAAAACGGTGCCTGAAACATGATGATTTAACCTTTTAAATACAAAAGTATGTGTGTTGCATAAGGACTCCTTGCGTACCGCGCAGAAATCACTCTCCACCTCTGTTATAAAAACCAATCTTTTAATGTTGCATAAGGTAAAATTTCCTGTTTGTTCCGAGATCCATACCAAATACACAAATTCTATGTGATTACAATGTAGAACTTTTGAAAGACAAACCTTGTGTTACGTAAAGTTACAGGCAGGCTTTAAAAAGTTAACGAACGAGTGTTTACTTAAGTATAAACACACAAAGGAGTTGACAGCAGGTAACATTCGTACATTGCTGAATGCTGTTACCTTCATTAACATATTTACCCTTCTCTTATCCAAAACCCTGTGCACAGAATAAGCGTAATTTAAAAATTTACCTACTGCTTTACATGGGTGTACAATATGTGTATCAACCCAAGGAATGACTGCTATTTGAGGGCACTTCGGTAGGCGATGAGGAAAATTGGTAACCGAATGAAAGTAACTACTTGCTTACTTACTCCATGGAGCAGAGTTCTTCTTGAGAAGCTAATCGGTTTTCAGCGAGTCAAGAAATTCCCCGCATTTTATGGAACCCGAAGGTTCATTACCAGCAGTCACAAGTGCCTGCCACCTATCCCTATCCAGAGCCAGTTCGGTCCAATACATAACCCACATCCCACTTCCTGAAGATCCATCTCTGTATTATTCTCCCATATATGCCTGGGTCTCCCAAGTGGTCTCTTTTTCTCAGGTTTCCCCATGAAGACCCTGTATACGCCTCTGCTCTCAATCATACGCTCTACATGCCCTGCCCAACTCATTCTTCTCGATTTTACCACCCTAAAGTATTTAATCAATTCCGTAGTCTGTCTTATGACAGGTAAATTGCCTCTACCAAAGCCAGTTCTCCACAGAGCACAAAATAGTGCTATCTCCGCCGATTCCTGCCGCCTCTCCTTTCCTTAACGTCATCCAGTAGCTGCTTACGTAATTTTCCTCGTCTTCCCGTCACTTAGAGTTCAAAAAATTACATAATGAGCACAAAAATAATTTAGACCCTTCTTCGAGTGACGAAATAACAACGATGTGCACAGCTTGGAGTTGGGGGCGGCTGTGAGTACTTTTGTTTGCAATCCATGAGGAGAAGAGACAACTAGTAACAGAGATGCATAGACACGAGGTTACGGTTATAAACGGATATTACAATACAGGGTATGGGGAAGGCAAATTGATGCACCTGACTGAAGATACGGTTGAGGGGTGGGTTTTTGTGAGCACGGTCATGAACTGTCGAGTTGAGTTAAAAAAAGTAGTTTCTTCAGCAAGAGAGCTAATATCGGTCTGAAGACGTGTTCCGACTTAAACAATTAGTTGTTGAACCATAAACGCACTGATTTTATCTTACTTATCAATACATGGCGACATTTTGCAGTACGCTACAAAATGTATGCAAATAACGCAACTTGCGTGAACAGAACAGATAATAACTACGATAAAACCAGGGCATATTGCAAACGTACACTTCAAGTATCAAATTCACCTCTTTATCTGTAAGTAAGAATGAGCCTTGTTGTTCCATATAATCCCATGAAATAAATATTTACAGTAAAATATTGACATTCTGTCACGGAAATCATTTAACTTGCCCTGTTTCTCGGATTACTTTCCATGACTCCAGGAAGGGAATTCCATCGATAAGGAACAGTGCTGGAGAAAATACATTCCGTTAATTCCTTTAGATAACGAATGTTATTTCCTGTTCTTTCGACGTCTGCAGTGTGGCGAGGTATAAACCACGACTCTGAAACGTATTAACAAATGAATGGGGTGTGGTACGGATATCGGTCGTTCATCTTAGTGCCAGCTCTGAGGCATCATAAAATGCAGTTGTCATTGAGTGTAGAGGAAGAAGTGTGAGATAAAAACAGGAAAACAGTCGTTTGTAACTTGAAATTGGTTCAACAGTAATATATCTCTATATTCTGGACGTTTATTTCTTCAGAAACAGTACAAAGTATTTTATTATGAGCTGTAGTTTAACCAATAAAACGCACTAAATAAAACAGAATAAAACATACATCATAAAACTTACTATTAAGTCCCAGACGATGGAACTTTGGTGCCGAAACACGTAGGAGTTGATACCTAATATAAGTGGGTTGTATGATACATGATTTATTCTATTTGAAGTAGTAAGTTTTGTTGGTTGAAATACAGAATGTAAGAAAATACACGGTATTAAAAATATATGATTTTATTACAGGGTCCAATCTTCAGAGACCAGCAAACAATTTCATACTTAACGGAGCAAGATGCTACTTCCATCTTCTGGGTTTAGTAATTTTTTATTGCAGCAATATGTAGACGGATATGGTGTGCCTCTGCAAAAATCCAGTAACTGTTTACTAGTCGGCATGCGTAACGTCTCAAAACATTTGAATCTGGACTATCACGGCTGTGGTAAACTTACACGTCGCTTATTCTTATTACTCTCTCTCTCTCTCTGGTTCTGTTTGTAAGTCCTAAGCTGTCCGCAAGCGACAAATACCACTGATGTGACTAAAAGCAATGAACTCTGGTATTGAGATGCCTCATTTAAATTATTTCTAATTAATTTCATTCCTTCTACCTTTAGCCAACAGACGTTTCACAAACTGGTCTATATAACAAAAGAAGAATTTTTTTCGATACTGAGAGCCTGTATCAAAAACGTCAAAATTTCAATGCGAAATACTTAAATCTTTTAAGTTTGTTTTGTAAATATCCAGAGCATAGGTACGCCTATCTGATCCTTAAAAATGCGTTCTCTAGAGATAAAAGTACTATTTTGAAACGCCCTCCGTACCATGCGAACAGGACTAATTCAACCTACAGAAGAAACAGGCGGTCATGTAGGGAGGCAAAATTCTGCGGGAAATGTCGGGAAGCAGGAATATAGTTTCTCTTTTTAGAATTCATCCCGTTGCAGTAGATCACATTCAAAATTGATACACGCATTGCTGACACAAACACGACTTTTATTTTTCTCCTCAAAACACGCCACATGTTTCGGTCATACTGGCCATCCCCAGGAATGAAACAGGTGACATTTAAAATTCAAAACAAAATTCACATATATTGAATTTCTGAGCTCACAAATTATACAAGTTACGTTAATTTTTATGTAGCAATTAAAATACTGGCTTTCCTATATTTCCCTTTTTTAGTTTTTTTTATGTGAAAACCTTACTGTAACTAAAGTAATTCTTTGCTAGATGTATTTTGTAGACAATCATAAATGCTTTTAAACACTGAAGTGTTTGTTGCGTCTTGTTTATTGGGTTCCGTGCTTAATTTTTAAAGTTATGCTTTTGTAGAAGAAGTGAATCCGCACTAGACACAATGGGTTTTCTTGGTACACATTATGTTATTATTATTATTATTATTATAAATCGGTTTAAGATTGCACTTGTTTTCTTGTATGGCTTTTTTTGATCGTGTATCTGACAAAAAACATGAAAACCACAAAAGTAAAATACAAGAACACCCACATTTTAATTCATACATAAAATTTAGTGCGACTTGTACAATATGTGAGATCTTATAAATTCTAAATTTATGGATTTCATTTCGAGTTTTCAGTTTCATTCATTTAGCGCCTGGAGATGATCAGTAAGATCGGGTCATGTAGCATGTCTTAGAGGAAGTATAAAATTTGTTGTTGTCGACGGCAACACATATAACAATTTTTAATAAAAATAAATTATTTTATTACAAAAACATGAGGATATATTGATTTCAGAGGGAGGGACAAGCCTAAATTAAGTCTAGGACGGCAAAGCTGTGTGATGGCCCTGCGTATACTTACTGCTACTGGGTACCCTAATATACTGCTGCATAAGCATCTCGTTTCGAATGTTTACTGCCAGTAATTGTCTTATTCTATCGTATTAAGCTTTTGGCGCCGGAATTATTTTTTTTTGATTTTAGCACACCCTGTATATAAAATGTGAATAATACAGGGCCAAATAAGTTAGAATTATGAAACAAACTGCATTTTGAAGAGAAAAAAACGGAGAATATACACCATGTTTAAAATTTTCGGTAACTATATTTGTTGAATAAATATATAAAATGTAACTTTGGAGGTTAGCGGTGCGGTACGTCAACTATAGTTGACGTTAGGCGTCTAAAGGTTAAGTATCTTTATCATTACGTATAATGGAAAAATGTATACAATTAATAACACAAACATATATTTTATTACAAATCGGCCTTGTCTAAGCAAGTATTTCACTTGTATAGCTGGGCAGTATTTGCGATTCCTGTTCGGTTACTTCATTGATTTTTTATCTTGTTTTATGGGTTGGATTCCACTGCCTGTCGAAGGCTGTAATTTGTTGTAAAATTCGTGAATTTTTGTTCTCTCAATATCTGCAAGTTCTTTCGCCCATCATCATTTTCACAAAATTATACCAAATAAAGAGGACACCTCTGTTCATTGCTATGCTCTATCAATTTGCACGCCCATGTCTGGCACACGTCTAACATCTCAGTAACAACGAGAGAATTGTGAAATAGTCTGAAGAGAGAGAAACCAACAAGGTGCAACTAATCCGATGTTTATTATCAAACTTCTATCTCAACATGTTTCGGGCATCATTAAGCCCATCATCAGGAGAACAAGACCGTGTATTACTGCATATGGTGTTCTGCACTGGTTGTGCTGGCTGTGGTTGTGTGGAGCTGAGACGCGAGCAATGTGCACTGTGTGAAAGTTACTGTTCGACTGATTTCACACACTGCACAAAGCTTACGACCCAGCTCCACACAACCACAGCCAGCACAACCAGTGCAGAACACCATATGCGGTAGTACACGGTCTTGTTCTCTTGATGATAGGCATAATGGTGCCTGAAACATGCTGAGATGGAAGTTTGATAATAAACATCAGATTAGCTGCATCTTGTTGGTTTTTCTCTCTCTTCACCCTACGTTCATGATGCACGGTCACAAGAACCTAAAACGTAAATTAGTCTCTTTACATTTAATTTGTTTAAGAAGATGTTTCACACATTGTGAAGTGACAGAGAAAACCAACAAGATACAACTTCACAATTTGCTCACGATGCACGGTCACAGAAACCTAATGTTTCACACAGTTCAGCTACTACTATTGCTGCTACCACTAATATCACTACTATTACAAGAAGAAGAAGAAGAAGAAAAAGAAGAAGAAAAAGAAGAAGAAGAAAAGTCGTAGTAGTAATAGTAGTAGTAGTAGTAGTGGTGGTGGTGGTGGTAGATTTGACAAGTAGTAGTTATAGTAGTACAAGTTCTACTTCTGCTGTTACGGAACGTATTTTTCAGCTGTCACGTGTTGGGTCTTCTAATGAATTTCGATCCCAATTCAGTCACTGAAATCCGAAGCACATGATCAGAAATCGCCTCAGGGTACAATGACGCCCCCCATTGACTTGTTCTACGGCCCACATCAAGAATGCAATACGACAGGAAGGTTTGAAGTTTCGCTGATCATTGCAAATCTTATTGTAATTTTCGTCCTATGAAGCCGGAGAAAATTAAATACGCACCGTTACCTGCCACAATTGTGGAGGGGTTCGATTATAAGTGAGAATGACATTTCTTAAGGACAGATTTTTCACTTACTGATGTGAAACAAAATGTTTAAAATTATTTCTCAGTTAATATCTTAATGTGTGAACGTGAGGCCTAAACCCAAACGCAATCCGATAACCTAAACGCCACCCTTAAATTTCAAGCAACAAATAAATCTTTCTCTAATTCATAAGATGGCTTTTATAAGTCGCAAAAAATCTCTTTGTTACAAACGGCTTAGACGGGGTTGGTAAACTTTATTCCAAATTTTTAGTAGAACGCCACGGGAACGATGTGGCCCGTCGCCAAAACTGCACTTCCAGGGCGCAGAACATAAAAATGCGGACTGACCGCGCCCCGAACTCCAGAACACAGTGATAGAGTATGTGAGGCAACACTACGTCTCTACTGTGAAGGGCGTTGTGACGACGCTATGCGACATGTAACACAGACACGCAACTTTACTGTTACATTAGCTTTGGGGAACAAAATTGTATTTAATTGCGTCACATTCTGAGAAGAAATTGTCATTTCTCCACAATTTGTACATTCAACATTCCGTCCATCAGTTGACAATAAGTTATGTTTGAAATGTAAATGGAATATTCCTGGTTTTGAGGAAATGTTTTTTTTTTAAACGAAGTTCTCGCAGCACTGACCCTGCAGCGATATTGGACTGGACAATTAATACGTTCCGCAGAGACAGTATCTGCAGGACGAAAAAAATTCACCGCAGAGTCTAAACGTACGTTTTTGTAAACTGTTTCCGTTCTGTCTCATCTTGGGAAAGTGTCGAACTTTCCAGGCGGAGAAAATGGATAGTAGGAGTTAGGTATGTTAACACTTATAGTCGAACACAACTATATTTGTTTTGAAATATACAAGAGTTTACAACGACATGTTTCGACCCTATATGTGGGCCATCATCAGGTTGTGGTTGTACTTACAGCTTAGGTTATACTAGCATGCGTGTAGTGGTCTTCGGGCGTAATGCGGTGCATTACGCTAGTATAGCCTAAGCTGTAAGTACAACCACAAACTTTAGGGCCGAAACATGTCGTTGTTGTAAACTCCTTGTAATAAAAACAAATATAGTTGTGTTCGACTGTAAGTGTAAACATACCTAATCCCTACTATTGTAAGAAACACAAAGGGGATGACGCACATTAGGAGAAATGGAATTTTGTTACCAATATATTTAAAAGTATATTCGTCGTGACATATACACAAGTGGAGCGAAATTTATTAACGCCATCTCGTGCATAACATTTCATTTAATATGAATGTAAATATTCTCACCTTCCTCTTTAATTCCGAATAATCAGTGTATTTAGGCCAATAAACAAGCTGAATACAAGACGAAAATTTTTACTAATATGTAACTGAACGAATTAACATTAAACTTCGAAGTCCTTACCGGGTATTGTTATGGGAATATTACAGTAGAAGTAAACGGTCTAAGATAAGACGAGGTCAATGGACACACAGAAGTGAAGAAGGAACATCGTTAACCCGGATTATAAAGCGGGAGTGCACAAATACCGGGGACCAATTCGCCCAGGCAACTAAATTTTGTAAACTGCCTCCTAATATTTTTGGGTCGTCACAATGGAACTCGCTTCGTGTCAACATTTTCGCGCCTACAATTTTGAAGTGACTGTTGGACTTTTGGAAAATTTATGCACTTCTGTGTTCAAGAAATCTTTTAGTATGGCAATATATGTGCGTGGCACTTACCGTCAAACACAACTAGTTGTGTTTGACGGTAAGTGCCACGCACATATATTGCCATACTAATTGTATATCACACAACGGGGATGACGCACATAAAG
>Ga0123352_10008789_pt1 | contig 15742 bp, 9 predicted proteins | sample TergutLab28metaG_FD_89700 | JGI IMG/M metagenome (GOLD analysis project Ga0123352, IMG submission 89700) | Labiotermes labralis P1 segment gut microbial communities from Petit-Saut dam, French Guiana - Lab288 P1 | ecosystem: Host-associated > Arthropoda: Insects > Digestive system > Gut ... | reverse complement strand
TATGTAGGTGACCGTGTGGGATGCAGGTTTGGATGGAACCTGCATGCCACACGGTCACCTACATAGAGTGACATATACCAGAGGTCGTATTGATACAATTCACTCTCCTGATGATGAGCACTTGGTTGCTCGAAACATGTAGAGAATTGGAATAAACAAATATAAGAAAAAAAATTGTACGTCAAGTTGGTTATTTACAAAGAAAGGCAAAAAATTACTGTCGTCACAGTTTCCAGAACTACAATTTTCGGTGGTGCAGTGATTTGGGCCTCAAATATAAAACAACCCATATCAACCGCTTCACAACTTTTACTAACGTCACCCTTATACACAAAATTTTTTTTTGTGTAATATAATGTTCCATTATACATTAGTATTCCCAAGTGGTCTCTTTCCCTACAGCCATATCCTATACTTAGGTTCCGTATGCAATCTTTTCCCTCGATTTTAGTGCCAAACGTCGATAATCTACCCTTAAGATGGGATGAAGGCAAAGTTTTCTGTGTTACCGTATTGCGTGTCACATGTGTTTTATTGTAAAACAAAATATCTTTTTATCATTATTGGCTATTCTATGTGAAGTTGTCTGGATGCGCGCTACCAAGTCATATCGAGAGACAGTGGAGCTGTTGCTGCAATCATTAATAACCTCGGAACTAGATTGAGGCGAATGGTCAGCTTCAATCGCCGGCCACTTTAGTCCTGAATAAACGGCACCCGATAACCTTTGAAAAGGAGTCTGGGTGGGCTTCTGAGACTGTCAGGATCATATGGAGAAGAGAAACATTTCTTGCGCCTGCTGGAGACCAGCCCGAAGCTGAGTGCACTGTCCAGTTACTTGAGTTGCTCTATGTGATCAATATGTTGTGAAGGTTCTCTGTATGTTTTGGTGATGCCTTATCTCTTACCCTACATTCCTCTTGCCGACATACTTCTCTCAGACTTTGGTTCACAAACGTTCTCAACTACGTGTGTTTTATACTTTCTAGTACTCTAAATTTCCTCGAAGCTCCGGTAATAAATACACTGAACACCCACACCATTTCGACCCTTGTATCATCAATATCAGATATTTACGACACGTCTTTCGGTTCTAAATATCCATCCCCATCGCAGTAAGATTTACAGGTATTTCGTACCAATATTAATAGTCCTATCATTAAAATCGTGTTTATGTATTGATTAAAATAGTTGCGTACCTGCATCCAGAGTAGTTTCCTTTCTTGTCGTTTTGTGTCTATATTTGTTAATTTCTATTGCATCTAATTTCATTCTAATTAGTTAATTTATTTATAGTTTTTCCACTATGATATTTTTAAGTGACTGATTCATAAATGTTATAACAAGTGCAGCTATTCTTAAAATATTTAAATCATATTCTATCAAGCAACATAATGGTGGCTTTTAGACTCGAAAATTCTACGTCGTAAATATGATATATATGTGGTAAAAAGCTGAACTCTGTATTTTCTGTTTGGTTGGCCGTGCATCCTAATAGAATGGTAGTCTATTTTTATTACCAACTTGATGCATAAATTCTTTATTTTAATACATTTATTATATTCCTCTACATGTTTCGAGCACTATTATGCTCATCTTCAGGAGGACAAATAGTATTAGTACAGCTTCTGGTACGAGAAGCAGTCCTCTCGTAGCCTGCGTACTGAACGGTCACCTAAAGACAGTGACGAAACCAGAAGCTTTACTAATACAATTTGTCCTCCTGAAGATGAGCATAATAGTGCTCGAAACATGTAGAGGAATATAATAAATGTATTAGAATAAAGAATTTGTGCATCAAGTTGGTAATAAAAATAGATTGTCATTCTCTATTTTCTGTTCGCTAAAACAAACAAATCAGGTCTGTGTAAATGAGGTTCTGGACTCTTCGTTTTCGAGACCAATTGAAGAGAGACGCACCAAGCTAGTGCAAACGTGCCTCCACGGGATCTTACACGTTCACACCTAAGCATGTTGCTTGGTACGCAGTGTAATGTGTAACACCAGTCGGTTTTCTGTTCCAAAGTCGGTCGAAGAATACACATTCGTGGAGATGGATGACCTACATAAACGACATGATTGGCCAGTACCGTAATGAGGTCTGCAGTAGTATTGTGAACTAAAGTACTTCATGTGTATGGTGAGCCATGTTGAGAAGGATATGTGGTCGGTTTGAGGGTTTGCCTATAATGCACAGATTGTTGCCGCTTGGTGTACACTCACAAACTGCGCTTGTATGCAAGCCTCGAAATTTGTAGACCCAAGAGCCCGCTGAATCTACTGCGTTCATAAATTAATGCAGTATTATTCCTACCTGCCATGTAGTGGGTCCCTGTCACCACGGCATGGCGCGTCCTCAGGTTGCGGATAGAGGAACGGCCTCCTTTATGGAGGGTAGCTGCGAATAAATTAAATAAGCAGTCGCGGACAGCCGACGAAGGGTGGTTCTCCAGCTTGGGGTTGGGCGAGGTGCTAACAAGCCCTCCCTGTAAAAAACTTAGTTAAGAAACACTCACATGCGGGTTGGTTTCTCTGGAGTAGATGGGAGTACAATTTTAAAATGAATCTTTTAAACAGGATGGGTTGCCTGGATCGGATTCGTTTCGCTCAGGATATGGAGAAGTTTCGGGCTGTTGTGTGCACAGAAATAAATGTACCACGAAAAAGGGGAATTTTCTGGACAAAGCTGATGAACTATTGGCTTTCAAGGAGAACTGTCCTCTGTGGAATTTCTTGGTGGGTTGATTGGTTGGTTAGTTGGTTAGTTTAGTTAGTAAGTCTAGTTTTATTGGCATTGTATCGCATATTATTAGGATTAACTGTCACTGTACGCTGAACAGCGTTCAGCAAGATCTCGACGTCTTGACTCTTTGTACATATAAACCTGAACTTAAAGTTCGAAGCAGAATATAAAGTTGGGGAAAGAAGCTCAAGCAATGCTTCGTAAGACACTTTTACCTCAGAAAAGACTGCAAATCACGCTACTGTGTAAATAGCTTTTCCAACAAAATTATGAGCTGCATCCGGCAGAAGAGTGACATCAATGGTAGCAAGGGCAGTGACATCCTCTGATAACCCTCTGACGTAGCAGTTCGTGGTTCTAAATTATGGGAAGCGGAAGTAATCACTATACTTGCGAGACCTTCTTACATCGTAGTCATGGAGGGAATTCCTTGGGAATAGTGCAGTCCATTATGCTGGAGTTCAGCAACTTTGTAACTGCTGCACAGGGGGTTGGTGACCTACTAGTGAGCAGTTTGGTGATAAAATGTCGTGTTTCTGGCAGCGATATCGCCCTGATTTGCAAGCACAGAAATGTGTTAACAAATAGCTACAAGTCATAACAGGGGTCAATATCCAATTAGAAGCAATTTTATGATCAACAAAAAGTAATACATGTAATCACGTCCAGTCACGTCGGCCATTCATTATCTTATGGAAAGTAAAAGTACATACACAGAAATATAAACGTTCAGGTGACCGTGCATCTTGATAAATTCTTATAATAAAAGCAACTAGATGCATTAATTTCTCAAATTTATTTTTGGAATAAAACTCTGCTCATCATCAGGAGTGTTTCACTGTACACACAGCAATGGTATATGTCATACATGCTTGCTGTGTGTACAGTGAAAATCTCCTGATGATGGACAGAGGAACTGTCCGAAACATGTAGAATTTTATTCCATAAATAAATTTGAGAAATTAGTGAATCTGGTTGGTTTTATTATAAGAAGAGAAACATAAAAAGTATAAAATTACAGCCAGGTAAACAACATACTTGAACGATCAGAATTCAGATACGCACAAGATGATCTAATAAACATTAGCTTTCCCGGGTTTCCTGTAATGCAACGGATCACATACAACAGAGATCTAATACCAAGCTAGAGGCACAGCTGTACAACAATTTCGAGGTACTATCAAGACAATAAAAGGTGTCTTGAACAATGAACTAAGTATTTTCAATCTGTACGAAACACAATTTTTTATTACAGGAAGCAATACGGTTGCCACATTAACATGCTGTATTGAGTTCGACACCCTAAATTAAAGTGTGAGCTTAAATACGGCTCGGAATTCAATTTGTAGTAGAGTCCGTCTGTTTGGTAAATAGCTGCCGGTGTAATGCATTCTATCCCGTGAGTGACAACCAATTTACCTTTGCAGCGTTTGTTAGTTTAACCGAATGGTATTGTCATTACATCGGAAAAGGAATATTATGTTTATGGTTTGTAAATAAACACAGATTGAAATCTTGGCAGATACTCGGACTGTTTTTATGAAAGGATGCTGTTGTGTGAAGCGTGCATTGAAATGGGGCATGGCCTCTCCTCTTCTGTCAAGTTACGGTACATGATTGTACTACGTTCATTGCATTTATGCCAAGTAGCAGATTTTTTGTTCTTTGGGACACAACTGCAGACATAACATTTATCTGTGTTGCTAGTAGAAGGTATATGCCTCGTTTGGTGTTAGTATCAACATCACTGACTTTCTCTATTAAAATACGTTTAGAGGATGAGTCTCTGTGGTTAGTGATACCCCTGCTTGTGTCTCTTTACGTCTTTAGTGCTATATTTCCTTTAAGCAAGTGTACGTCTGTATTGGTTGTGTGTGATTCTGTTAGCTTTCCGGTGCTGAATTTAACTAAAAAACTGAATACCTAATTATATTCCATGTGTATTTATTTACACCATAGTTCATACGAAGAATGTACAAGTACATTGCAGTAGAATGCAGCAGTACGTGTTTCCAGTGCCTTCTTTTCCACTGTTTATAGCCCACTGTCTTTAGAAATTATTAATTGCATACAAAAACCTAATTCAGTCTTTCTTTCGTTCTTTCTTTCTTTCTTTCGTTCTTTCTTTCTGTCTGTCTTTCTTTCGTTTTTTCTTTCTAATCACAGCAGGTGTGTAGAGGCTATTGTGGCCCTTGATCAAATCAGTGAGACACACACACACACACACAAACCTACCCTCGGTAGGACTCCTCTGGACGAAGGATAGGCCATCGCAGAGACCTCTACCTGAGAACACACAACACTCACAAGAGAGAGACATATATGCTCCCGGCGGGATTTGAACCCGCTATCCCAACAAGTGAGCGGCCGCAGACCCACGTATTAGACCGCGCGGCCACTGAGATCGGCCACTAACCTTATTGTGAGCACAAATATACTTTAGAAAATTCTACTTCATTTAATATTCGCCTTATTGATAAACGACTCCAATAGTAATTATAGGTATTAATAAAATCTATATATTTTGTCGAATTTTAGAAAACTGATGACAGAAGTTTTGTGCTTCTTGAAGAACTGAGGTTTATATTAGGTCGATACGAACAAAAATGACATTTTCTCAAGAACTTTTAATGTACTTGCCAGACATGTTTATAACAGAAGAAGCCGGAAATTTCTGATAGAGAATTCGTGTTCGTAGCATGAATATTTTTTGTATGCTTACTACGCAGTAGTGAAGGTATGTTTGTTGCCCACTATGCCGTGGCCTGTCTAGGACTGGGAAAGTCTGGACTGGATTATCCACGGACCCTCTCCAGACTGGTCATTCAGGGGCCAGAAGCAGAATTTATCTGACCAGTGACCTGGGTTACTCCGAAGAGAAGGTGCAAGGTTGTTACATCCTGGATGAGAAATATAATATGGCAGGCAGCTGGTGAGCAGGTTGTGACAGCCATCATTAAGCACTTGTCTGCGTTCTCAAGGCGAGCAAGTACTTCTTCAGCCAACGATTTGAATTGTTCTTTAGAAAACACGTGACGCCGAATTAAATACGCAATGGCGAAATTTTTATACGTAAACTAAGAGCAAAGACAAATGTGTACTGCGTCCGCTAAGTGTAGCATCGGAGTTGCCGTGTGTTTGGCTGATTGTTTGATCGTTATCAGCCAGTAAGTAAGACGGAGGATGACGCATTGATTTTTACGGAGGAGCCGGACGGGATATTTCGAAGTCAGATCTGTAGACTGCAAAATGTTAAAGTGAAATCAGTTTGAAAACAGGGACAAAACATATCTTTTTGATAAACCAAAACACATCAATTCAATTGTCACAGTCCTTTCTTGTGAAGTCGGTATTTGGACCACCAGTCAAGCAATTCTCCGCCTTTTATGACGCCCGTGAACTAAATGCCGCGCTCCCGAGAACCCGCCATCGGAACCTGTTCTGAGACACGAAGCCGTTCCACATCGTCCCGAATTGTCACCACCTTTTAACCTGGACGTTGTATAAAATGTCTTGCGGACAGACTTGCTGTCTTCGTTATAGAACTCTGCGACTTCTTTTGAATTTCGTGGCCGCATTCCAATGCGAAAGTTGCAGGTACTCTGAATGGTCCTAACACATGACGGTATTTTCCTCACGAAATGAAAGGATGATATGAAAACTCTTCAAAGCAATTTGGTTAATGTTTCAATTTATTTTTATTTATTTATTATTATTATTTTTATTTTTATTATTATTTTTTCTTTTTTTTGCTATTAACATCAGCCCTTTAACCTTGATTACGAAATTGTAACTGTGAATTCTGAGTGTGCAATATTGGACCGGTAACAGCAGAACAAGTTGGGGTGTATGTAGTCACCACTTCTTATAACAGAAGCAATGAAAACACGTCCTTGATAAGTTTCTTACGCTTTAGAAGCTGCTTGGTTGCACACGACGACGGACTTTTTAGCTAGTTTGTGCAAAGTTTGTGTCGCAATTTATCAACAAAAAGTGGTGATATCCGCTTTCACCGTTTCGGTGCCATGGCCTACCACTAAACACTTACATATTTTGGCTTGGTGTCTCAGCTTCGTGCACGACACGAGAAAAAATCCCGCTGCTTCTGAAGAGCTGTTTAAATATCATTGTACATAAATCGTAAATTGTTTTGATAATAGTAATTTCACTTGGGATGACATAATTTCTGGCGTTTAATTTTTTTTTAACACGTGACGATGGACAAGTCCTGAAATCATGTAGTCTGGCCGAGTTTCTGCATTTCATTCGATAATAATAAACGCATAGAATTTATTTGCATGCGATGTATATTTAAAAGGTGTAAACTCTTCAAAATCATTCAGTTCATGTTCAGTTTTATGTGGGGCGTACAGTCATTTCGGATGTTTTGTTTTTTTTATGCAGAACTGTACAGATTTTTACAATGATAGACCTCACGTAAATTTCATCGTCAGAATTTTAGAGAAGCATAACAATTAATTGGCAGTAGCCTGTTGCGCGTTATTATTGTATTTATCGAGATATAATTACATATTTCTACTGAATAAGTTTTATAGAAATATTTCTGCAATAAAATTAGCCTTGTCATACTCTTTTCTCTGTTTATGTACCAGATGCATTACGTCGTCTTACGACAATTCATATGCCTATAAACTATATAAGCTAAGTGTACATGTACATATAATCTCTACAAACATAAGATGATACCATAGATTCAACTATATTAACCTACAATAGCAAAAATAGCAGAACACATGTACCCACACCACCCATCCTACACAACACATGCAAGATCTTGTACCCCCTTCACCTCTTACCTCCCCACTGTATACAACCCACACAAGTCGAGTATACCTGCTTACTAAGTTTTTTCATGTATCAACCTGAAGATGGCCAATGAAAAGGGCCCAAAAATGCAGTTATTCTTTATGTAATAAATTATATACATATCTCTACCATCATATATTTGTGTTAGACAAGTATATACACTCCAGTGTAGTTTATTATAAACACAACGGGGATGACGAAACTTATGACTGTATAAACCCCGATATAGCGCCACATTTTGTTTGCCTGAATTCATGGAAGTATATCGAGGATAGCCGTAAAGCGAAATTAATACGAAAGGGAAATTTCTGAACTCCTGTTCACAGACTTTTATGAGAGAAAAGTGAGGATGATGCTATATCGGGGTTTGACTGCATATCAATCGTTACACACACGTCAACATCATAGTGGCCTTAATTTTTATGGCGTACTGACGCATATTGAGTGGGCCCGGTAGCTCAGTCGGTGTAGCTACTGACTACGGGCTGGACGATCCGGGATCGAATCCCGGTGGGGACGAGATTTTCCGCCCGTCCAGACCGGCCCTGGGGCCCACCCAGCCTCCTGTGAAATGGGTACCGGATCTTTCCCCGGGGGTAAAGTGCGGCCAGGGCGTGCTGCTGACCACTCACCCTCTTCTAGTGCCGCGGTCATGGAACAGTAGAGCTATACCTCTACCCCACCCTCTGGGTCACACCGGGCCTGTAACGGGATCACTTTACCTTTACCTTTTAATCATACATACTGAGACTGTTAACATTTTAAAGCCTCGCGATTACTTTACATACCGCCAGGTTTAACAACAAAAAATTATACTTAGTTCTCACATTGCGTTTATGTGTTTTGTACAGATCTCAACGCAAACAATAACTTTTGCCTACACAACATTATCAGATTGGTTTTGTATAACCGTGATGGAGAGTGTTTACTGCGCGATAGTCTTTAACTTTTTAAATGCCGAATTAAATCGTATCTCCCCTATGCTGGCATTATTAGGAGCTCACCATATTCTCCACGTTAGCAGGATAAGGGTTAAAGGGTTAGTATGAATAAATGTGTCTCCTCGGCCTTTGAACTTACCACGTCCCAGACACTAGCTGCAAGTAGTGGTCAGTTGTATGCTTCCAGCCTACCCCTCAGTGGTAGATCCGTGATATTAAATAGGATAATGAAACCTCAACTGTTGTGCATGCGACGAGAAAAATCCTTTCCTCTGCCTGGAAACGAAAGCTGGTTTTCAAGCTGTCCATTCCGTTCACTTTTTATATCAACGTACGCCATTCTTTGTACGAACAGAAGCATTATTTGGTGTTACGTAACGTAGGTTGTAAGCCGAAAGCTGGTTCTGCAGTCGACAGTCCCTGTATTGACCGAGCCGTCCTGGATTACATGATATCATTATAGGAAGCTAACTTAAAAGTGGTGTTACGTGTTTGCAACACGGTGGTAAGTATATGTACCGCCTGCGGTAACAAAGGTTTTCTGCGGGTATCGTGTAATTTTCAGCATAAACAGCAGTTACTGTCGTCCTGCTTACTCACTAATGCACGTAGTGGAGATGCAGTGTGTTTTCTTAGAGGTTTTAAACGAATGGTTAGGAGCCAGCAATAAATATTGTGAAGGTCACCGTAATGCTTCAAGAAGTTCGTACGATCCAAACCAATTACCATTTTCCGATACATCAACTGTAGGAATATTGTAGCATTGGTGATTTGTAGCTCAGACACTCATCCAGTGGCATTTCAGTTCAATATGTTTTGCCGAAGATGGGACGAAGCCGGTTTAACCTTTAAGCACCATGCATCCTATATATAGGACAGACGTACCGCTACTCTCCAGAGAAGGCTTTTTATATATTTAGTCAACAAATAAAATTAATTGTTTATTTTAGATTTGCTGGCACAATCTCCGTTTATTCCTCCACAAAATGCCATGTATTTCATAATGTTACCTTTTTTGGTTCATAAAATATTCACGTTTTACATACATGGTGTGCTACAGTTTAAATGACCAGCTCCAGGGGTAAATGGTTAAACAAGCGATATCATCCACCGAGTTCTGAGAGTGCCTGTGTGTTGGGTCTGTTCACTGGAGCTGTTTGAAAGTGAGAGTAACGGGAAATGAAAACGTCGCGGACTCGTTTTGAAATAGATGATGTCCAGACATTCACCTAGAGAAATTCAAGGACAGCAGGAAATTTATGAGCTTAAAAGTGTGGCGAAATTTCTTCTTTTAAAACGTCTCGACAGAAAAGCCGCACGCAGACCAGGGAAGTTTACTTTAAATAGCCGACCTGGCTCCTAAGCAGTAGTAACTGTTGTACTTCGATTCAAAGCAGTGTAAAACAACCGTCCGTTGCACAAAGGTCATTTGACAATCTTCTAACCGTGCGCGGGCCACAAACCAGTGCCTAGCAGTAACATTCTGATTTAAAAAGGGTAAAGTGATCCCGTTACAGGCCCAGAGGGTGGGTAGAGGTATAGCTCTACTCTTCCATGACCGCGGCACAAGAAGGGGTGAGTGGTCAGTAGCACGCCCCGGCCGCACTTTACCCCCGGGAAAGACCCGGTACCCATTTTACAGAAGGCTGGGTTGGCCCCAGGGCCGGTCTGGACGGGCGGAATATCTCGTCCCCACCGGGATTCGATTCCGGATCGTCCAGCCCGTAGCCAGTCGCTATACCGACTGAGCTACCGGGCCCACAACATTCTGATTTATTCAAGAAAAATTTATTTTGTGCTAAGCACTTAGAAGACTAAAATTACTACTAATTCATTGTTAGTTAAAAGTAACATAGCAAATAATTTAATTTTACATCTACAAATAAATAAATTTACATTAGTTTTAAGAATGGGGGAACGTCATTGAAAAGCTGGCCCAGTTCTCTTGCCACTGATACTGTTTAAGTAATACAGGGAGTGCCGTTGCATAAAATTACGACAAACATTCATTTGCACTAGAAATAATCAGAACTGAAACAGCAAGGAGGCTGGTGGAGCTTACCACTCCGTGTTTTTATCACTTCTCCCACTGTACAGTTTCCAGCACACTATGTCTACCCTGCAAAATGCGCGAATCCCGTTATAACTTAAATATTGTTTGCCAAGGCTCGCCATATCATTAAAATGTTGCCCTTCAATATGATGGGTGAGCATAAGTTAAATGTGTTCGATAAATGTCGCGAGCCGCGGACTGCATATCACTGACCTAAAGTTTGACTATTCTCGTGCTTTACGTTCATGTAAATTGCGGTCCTTCTGTTAATTAACCGACTATATTTGTTTTATTGTGCTTATTTGACGATGCTGTCTCGTTTTCACTGAGTACGTGTCATCGATCAATAGTTTTTTTTTTTAATTTACGATTATTTCTTGGTGTTGCATCGGTTATAATATTGAAAGGTATGAGCAGGTGATTATGAAAGACGATTAGGTTAAGCATATGGAAGGAGTTATAACCTATATCAAGGTAACTAGGGAGCAGTTCTGGTCTGCTTAAGGTGTGACAAAATCTTGGTATTCTATTCAAGTTCAGGAATTCATAACGTGTGACACAGTAAACTTGACACGTGGGCTTCTTTCTCAGAACTCCAGTCCTGAAATTACGTTCGATGATAAAACAGTGACAGCAAAATCCATTAGGAAGACTGCGCCGCCAGTCTGGCGCCAGAATTGCCTGGCATACAGGATGATGTGCGCAATAAACTGACTTGTTTACTGGCAGCGATATTTTTTTGCAGATGTTACATGTCAGCTGGAAAAAGTATGTCAAATTATGTCAGTTAAAACCAATCGGATTTGAAAAAAGGGCATGTCGCGCCGTATTTGTCAATCCGGTGGCAGGTATATGCGTCCAGTCGGGACGCTTGTTTTCATATTCGAAATTGGAGCGAGCAGAGAGAGGCGTTTTGCAGAAGCAATGTTCAAAATTGCCTTAAACTCTAAACTGTATATCCAAGTTCAACGTTATCAGTAAGACTGTGGCTATGAAATATGAAGTGAAATCGAATTGGAATCAGGGAATTTCGCGTTTAGGCCTTAAAATAAATTGAAGTGTCTGTAATGGAATGTTACTAGTGCGGTCTAACAAATTACAGCTTGTAAAAAAAGGAAAGAAATTGGTATACTGGTACAAGGCAAAGGAACTTCGAAATTAGCAACCTACCCAAATGTGTGTACAGACACGTGTTCATTTTCCTAAAAGTGACCAGCCCTATAAAATCAAGCGTGTCAGGTAGTGTAAATAAATTCAGTTACATTACAAGATCCTGTGTATTTAACGACTGCGTATCCGCTATACCTGAACCATATACAGATAAGAACCAGCGTCAACAGAAGTTTGTATTGATGTTCCAAGAAAGAAGTTTGTGTTTTGGCTAAGCAAAAATCCATCGAAGCCAATTTCGAATTCTAACCATGCTATGGGTAAGACACAAGAATTCATGAGACCTGAATAAACGGGGCGGGAAGAAACATCCATCAACTTAACGTGCTCTGTACGCGAGAGAACTGAGCCGTAAGGGTTTCTGAGACATGAATGGGATATAACGAGCGCAGTGCGCATGTGCATAGTTGCCCCGCCATTTTGCCAGCACGCACTGCGCTCCTATGCGTGATATCCCCGTGTTCATATGCTTTTAACGTCGCCTGTACCAGGAGACCCAAAGCTCTGCCCCATCGGGCACAACAATGTGAAGGGGCCGAAAGACAGGTGGTCTAATATCTCGGCATTCTGTGATATGAGTGAGTAAAACCATAAGGAGGCCTGTATGCGTTATACGGGCGAAGAGTCCAATGTGTCGCCCTCGCAAAAGAAGCAGGTGTCACATCCACTGACTCGCGGCTTTTGGGCAGCTCCGAAACACGGGGTATTTTAAGTAGTGGATCGTCAGATATTCAGCTGCTTCCAAAAAAAAATATCCTGTCGTGGAAACCGAAGATTCAGCACCATCACCAAACAGCCTCAGTTCTGCAGGTACTTTGTGCATCCCTGATGTAAACAACTGTCTGCCCTTCGTAATTGCTTCATTGTAGGCACTGAAGTCGTGTGAATATGTTATTAAGGCAAAAGCGGGTCGAAGGTTAGATGTCAGGCCACTACGTGCATTTAGCAACGCACATATTCTGTGTCCAGGCCAAATACCTAGGTCTGGAAAAGCAAAGTTGTTACGTTATCATTGGCGCAGACTTAAGAATCAACTCCAGAAATTCTGATACGTCGAAATTTGCAGTGTACTAATTTCTTTTTCGAAAAAATCGTGTCTCGATCATCTCTCTGGAAATAGGATTTCCTGGAGTAATTTGGTTTGTCTCGGTGCCTCTGCGCAAGTGGGTATATAATGGCTTACAACAAGCCACGAATAGTTCTCATTTGGTCACCAGAAGGACCCCATATTTAGCGGTACACAGACAAATGAAGAGCAAGAAATGCGAAGGGAGTTTTGGACGTTAAATTAGTTGCTGTCGAATGCAATGAGCGGAACGGTGGACACCGGTTTGTTGGGTACATGTTTCTGCAACAACTTCTTCCCGATTTTTCGTTTTCAGTATATTGACGTTTATTTATTACAAACAGGATTATTTCCTACCTGAACATACTTCGATCAAATGATTGTTCTTCTACTCCGCTGAGTATACAACACACAGGAACAAGAACTGAGTAAAACGTTTTGCGTCATAGTGAGGTCTAGAGCTACGTTTTAAGCACGGTAGAGCCTACTAATTATTGTTACGATTAGTGTTTTTGAAAATGCAATAGGAAATGTTAGACATAAGCTTCGTAAAGAAACAAAAAATAAACTAACATGTCACCGGACGTATACGTACCAGACCGTGTCTCCCGGGAAACTTTTATGTACATCAGTAACAAAGGTAAAGGTAAAGTGTTCCCGTTACAGGCCCAGTGTGGCCCAGAGGGTGGGTAGAGGTACAGCTCTACTCTTCCATGACCGCGGCACTAGAAGGGGGTGAGTGGTCAGCAGCACGCCCCGGCCTCACTTTACCCCCGGGAAAGACCCAATACCCATTGTACAGGAGGCTGGCTGTGCCCCAGGGCCGGTCTGGACGGACAGAAGATCTCGTCGCCACCGGGATTCGATCCCGAACCGTCCAACACGTAGCTCAGTCGCTATACCGACTGAGCTACCCGGCCCTTTATATCAGTAACAAACTTCGTAAAAATCGCAAAATGTTACTAGATACGAAGCATCCACGCGTTCAGTTTAAGGACTTCATGCAAACGACGTATAAACATCCGAAACAACGGACTGTAATAGCAGAGACGTCATCGGAGGGGCTGAAGAGAGGGGATAGAGAACTTCCCGGGGAATTGAAGCGGATCTGATCTATAATAATGCCAATTACGTAATTATACTACTAGTTTGGTTCGACCTTCATTTGAAAGAACGCCTTTGAGCTGAAGAATAAAACGCAGTTCTCTTTTTACATACACAATAGTCTAAAAACTTTCTTGTCGCCTTAAAATTTGAGATACATTTGTTTGATTCTCGACTCGACAAGAAGAAGAACAACAACAACAACAAGAAGAAGAACAAGAACAAGAACAAGAAGAACAAGAACAAGAACAACAACCTGTAGCGAAGTTCAAATATTTTGTAACAACAGTACCAATCAAAATTTTGTTCACAAAGAAATTACGAACAGATTTGACTTCAGGAAATGCCTTTTGCAATTTAGTTGAATTATGTTATCTTCCTTCCTCTATTTAAAAGATTTAGAATTCAAACGTACAAATATTCAGATATTCAAATTTACAAAACTAATCTTACATGCTGTTTTACATGCGGGTAAAGCTTGTCCTGCTGCTTCAAACAAAATGTATAATTTGAAGTGCGATGGTTCTGTGGAGCATGTTTGGACATACGAGGCAGGAAGTGACTTTAGAAGGGGAAAAAATGCGTAACCAGAAACGTTTTAGATTTCTTCATCATATGGTTGTTATTAGGATTATGAAATCAAGGAGTCTGAGATGAGCGGATAGTGAGCACGTGTGGGAGGTTTGAGAAACGCCTTCGAAACGTAGGTAGCAAAATGTGAAGGGATGACAGCATTGTGAAGGCCTAGTTGGAAAGTAATGAGGTGGGAGGGTGTGAATTTCGTGTATCTGACTGAAGGCGGTGGCCAGTGGCGAGTCTTTTGACCACGTTAAATGAAACTGGTTTCTTAGTAACTTAGCTGAGCTTCTCAGGAAGGAGCTAGTCGGTCAGTCAGTCAGTCGATCAGTCAGTCAGTCAGTCGATCAGTCATTCAATTAGTCAGTCATTACGACCTGATTGTAGCTGCCATGTATAGCAAAAATTTTGTGGTGTTTTACGGCGACTGTGCAACTTCGTGGAACGAGAGTTGCGTCATCGTGCAATTCATCCCCGTACCACGTGGTTCAGCAAAAAGGGGCGATGTTCACACGAGAAGGACATCAGCAACTGTGGTGCGAGGGAAATATTACCACAACACGTTCTACATATTCACCTGGTTTGTCCGCGTGTGATTACTTGCTTTGGGGAGACCTTAAATAATTTAGATACCGCTAGGTGTAAGCAGACGATGAATTCAAGCAAAGAATACGGGAAGAAATGTCGGCACTCTGAGAAGTAATGGCGCAGCAAGGACTAGGAGACCTTCCAGCAACGCTGGAAGAGTGCTTGAGGAATGGCGGAGGATATCTCAGTGACATGCTTTATAAATGAAATGAAATTGTTTTAATGTATTCCGGTTATTAAAATGAAATGTAAATCAGGACGTCTTATTTTCTGTTAAAATGGTCGGGTTTATCATGATGATGATGATGATTGTGATGGTAGTGGTGCTGCTGCTGGCGATTATTATTATTATTATTATTATTATAAGAAGAAGAAGAAGAAGAAGAAGAAGTAGTAGTAGTATTAGTAGTAGTAGTCTAAGTAGTGTATTAACGACGGTATATTTGTAGGACAGGAAGTGTGCTGTAGAAAAGTGGGTTGTGTGATCTTCGTATTTGCACCGTGCTTTAACGATAATTAAATACTTTATTATCCAACTAATGTAGTTCACTGTATAAGAAGGCAGTTCATATACAGTAAACTACACACAAGCACTGCGGGTCAGAATATGCTGCCATAACACCGACCTTGTCCATGTCAACGGACACGATAGAATTATTCTTGTAATTTTTAGC
>Ga0123352_10008788_pt1 | contig 15742 bp, 7 predicted proteins | sample TergutLab28metaG_FD_89700 | JGI IMG/M metagenome (GOLD analysis project Ga0123352, IMG submission 89700) | Labiotermes labralis P1 segment gut microbial communities from Petit-Saut dam, French Guiana - Lab288 P1 | ecosystem: Host-associated > Arthropoda: Insects > Digestive system > Gut ... | reverse complement strand
TTAGTGCCAACTTTTGCGGATAGAGGGGTGTCACGTGGTCAGCGCAACGAGTCCCCACAGCCGTTAATCTCTGTTTTCTAGACCTGGAGCCGCTACTTTTTTCATTCAAGTAGCTCCTCAATTAACCTCACGAGGCTCACGAGGCTGAGTGGACCCCGTTCCAAACCCACTACTACTCAGAAAATCTGGTAGCGCCGGGGATCGAACCCGGGACCTCTGTATCTGTAGGCAGAAACTCTGACCACTAGACCACAGAGGCGGTGTTAAATGGGTTCTACAAATTTGAATTACGATTTTTAAACTTAAGACACCAGCTTCTGAGAAAAAAATGATTGTACAAGCCTTCGGTAATGACTGAAGAGTAGAACACAAACATTTAAATGGAATTTATATTGCACAAGTTGCCAGATTTCTGTTGAGGATTTTAAACGTTCATGTCTCCCCTCGCTACGTTGGACTAATGACAGGGTGGCGAGAAAGCAACAGGACGTTCAGGACAAGCGGCACGTGATTAACGATGTTTGAACTATGGTACAAGGGGAATGTGCTAAGAGAAATGGGGTACTCAGGGCTGCTTTATGCATCACGAAAACTCGCCAGGACATACAGCTTTCTCCGCTCAGCATACTACAATGGTGGTGCTTACGCACTCTTTACTTCTTCGACGTAGGCCCCTGCGTCTTCTTCCTTTTCCCAAACACGGAAATCCCGTTGAAAGGGAGAAGGTTTAATGATACCACGGAGACTCATCCTGAATACCGGCTGTGCTGAGTAGTATCACGGAACGGGGTTTAAAAAAAGCTACCAGCAGTGTGCGAGGCACTGGGCGCGGAGTATGAACTTCGAAGGTTAGGAAAATGCAGACGTGTTTTTGAGTGAAGCATAAAATTTTTATACCGCCTGAGTCCGAAAACCTTTGCCTCGCCATTCTTAAGAATTCGTCCTCTAGTGATGAGAACCATATTTCTGTGGAAACCGCCCATTTGTTACTTTGTTTGGGAAGATTTCTTCTTTAATTCTTGTGTTTAGCCAGATGAAAGCAGCTTCACCTTGTAGCCGAATATTTTTGGTATATTTGTTTATTAGTTAGGGCGATTGTTGGTCACCGCCATCAGTTATACATTTAAACTACGGACGTAAATTTAAGAACCGTTGGTGACGGGCAGGAGGGGTTACCTACAGAGATTTAAACGAGAAAACGGTTAGCAGCCAATAACGGAGGTGAGTGAACGCAAACAGTCGATTACGAGAGCAGTGTGAGTAGGTGGTGGAGAGTGTGATAACCTAAAACAACAGGTTATAAGTTCGGGAATGAATTGACTTTTGGTTTTCCCTTAGTTAGAACATGACTATTATTTGATTAACTGTACAAGCTCAGACGTTGCATCTCAAATACAAATAAATACATAAACACGGTGAAGACTATGTGTGGATCCGATGTACCTGACCCCGTATCCAGAAAGAAGTTCTCCTACCAGACTTGAGCACGTCAAGAAATGCAAGTTACAAAAGGGAGATCGTATAAAACCTCATTTATTGGAAAGCCAGTAAGTCATGATTCTCTCACATTTTTGTGACCTGCTTTTTTTTTTGTTGTTGTTGCTGTTTCTTTACTTTAGATGCCGGACTGCTGGCTAGAAGTCAGTACTCGGAAGGTCCTGCGACCGGCCATCTCGACACAGGTGTATCTTGGTTTCCCTGTGTCTATAAGCAAATGCTGAGACGGTTCCCAAGATTCCAAGTTGCCACTACATGCTTCTCATATAGCCCTCCCGACTTAAATCTAGTAGTAACCAATTTCATGTTTTTTTTTACATGTAAAATAATCACTGCCACCGGGTAACAACCAAATTGCAGTAAATAAATATATTATATTATTATAAATTACAAATTTTCTGTAAATTTCTAAGTCCGAATTTTTGCTTTATTCCTGTTACAAACTAAAAAAAAAAACTCTTGGCGACGGCCCCCGTTGTGTAAAAAACGCCAATTCATATAGCTGTTAACTGCAACTGATTTATCCGGGTGTAGAATTCTGTATTATATAGGCATTTTGATCGGAAGAGCCATATTCACATAGGGACAGACAACCCCATTTCCATCACTGATTGCAAAGTGCTAGATCCATGTTTATTTGTTTCAGTCAAGAGTCTCACATGTTTTTGACGTGTAGTGCTGTCCCATAGACTGCAATTGTTCAGTTAAATATTAAGTATGGATCTCAGTCGAGCTGTAATTACTGTGCGTAACTTACATGAGTTAACGTATTGATTGACAGGTCGAACGCATCCTGGAATGCAATATGTATTTATCTGTAGTTTGAGTCACGGAACTGACGGTCATCTTACCTCGAACTTACGATGATAATGAATAATGAATTGTACGTACAAATGCAAAACTGGGAAGCCATCGCGTCGCAATTTTTGTAGTGTAAAAGTAATAAATATTACATATTCTGTGTGTGTCTGTAGCCTAGCTATTCAGCATGCAAAGCGCATGCGCCGTGTTAAATTGTCGTGTGAGGCCTGTCCGATTCTGCCGTACTTTTCCGCTTTATCTCGTAAGAAGTACGATTTTAGGAAAAATGTTAATGGACATAAAATACCTCTTTTTGTTTTCTCTACAACTTCTGTCTGAAACACTTCTTATTCTAAGCATAAATCTAGATATCATCATAAATGTACATAGGGCTTCATGTAAAGTACCCGTTATTCTAGTCAGACTTTGATGTTACCCGTTTTTTTCCCGACAGATTTTCGAGAAATCCTCGGATGTCAAATTTCATGGAAATCCTTCCATTGGTCTGTCGAATTGTTCCACGCGGACGGACAGAAAGACATGAAGAAGGTAATAGTCGCGTTTCGCATTTTTCGAACGCGCCTAAAAATAATTTTTCCTGAAGTGAAGAAAAATAAGAAACACAGGTTTTATTGGCATAAAATTGAAGTATATATGAACATTTCGATACTTCAATTGTACAAAGGTTTCTTCCTCGTAATTGCAATTATTTGACTAACCCTTTTTTATTCCTGCTTAATATGAATGAATGATTGAGCACGAATGTTTTTATATTGGAATTCAGGGGAAATGTTTTCATTCAACTTTGGTTTTAACTCTCTTTGGCATCATCAGAGGTCATGACGGCCATGATAATGATGACAGTGTAATTCTACGATGCCACACCTTGTAGTTTAGTATTGCACGATACGGCCAGCGGAATTTTATTCAGAAATTTTCCATTTAATAAGTTTAGATTTTTGTTGAATTTCCTTTGTAAAAACTTTTGTTGAAATTTAACCGGCTTATTTTAAAGAAACGAAAAAAAAATCGCTGATCGTTACACTTCGACTGGCCTTTATGCTTAGAATCCTTGCAAGGTGTGGGCCGAAATTCCTTTCCATTCGCACCATACAGTCTTAATTTTTACCCCAATCATAACACGCCTAATGTCAACTATAATGGTCGTACCGCACCGCTAACCTCTAAATTTGCATTTTATATATTTATTAAACTAATATATTTACTGAACATTTTAAACATGGTATATACTCTCCGTTTTTTTCTCTTCAAAATGCAGTTTGATTCATAATTCTAAAGTATTTTTTTCCTGTATTATTCACATTTTATATACAGGGTGTGCTAAAATTAAAAAAAAATAATTCCGGCGCCAAGAGGTTAATGTCTCAGCCAGGTACTGTACCAGAAGCTTTAAAATGTGCTTTCTAAATTTTACGACTTAAACTCTTTCAACATTGAGCGGTTTTTACAGCAAACAAATCGTTCAGAATTCCCCAGATAACAATTGATCCACATAAATGTGTTTCTTCAAGTAAACCTAGTTTATTTGATGTTTCTATAGTGCTCGTCTTCGTTCTTAGTGTTTATTTTACTATCCCTCCCAAGCGTCAAATTTATCTAATTGAAAAACACATTTCAGTTCCTACCTTGCAATAAACACTTTCTCGAGTATTCCTGTCTTCCGAGGAGTGACACATTTTGTGGAAATTTCTGCTGTATACTGTGAGGCCCATAGGAGACATTTAAAATGAATTAATCTGGCAAAATTAAGATATTTCATGTTTTTGGTGAGATGTACATACAGTAACCTCTTTTTCCGTTGCAGGGTTAGCTTTAATATACTGTAAGTTAATATATGTCCGAGTAGGCCTACGCATTTGTTTCTGTACTTCAAATATACCTGCACGTAATATACTTTTCATGAATGTATACAAACTGTATGCAGAGTGCCTGACAACAATCCCTACAGGGTTCAAGTTTATGGAGCATGGCGACGGTAATGTCCAGCTTCTTCATATTTTATGCTGTAACTCAGCGACTTCATTTTATATAGGTTTACCAACTGTTGTTGCAGTCCGATCTTTCTTTACATTTTCTCTCCTTGCTATTTGAATTTTTGAAGCATAAAGGATCTGGATGGAAAGACGAACGGATTATCTTGTCGTTTCTACAAGGACGTAGAATTTTGGGGATATTTTTACCCCTGCGCGGGGATTCAAATAAGCGCAAGTCACCTGAGCTCAATATCAGTACCACCAACTTCGGAACGAATGATGTTTATTCATTTTACCGCAGTAGTTCTCGGACGCAACATCCATGAGCACAGCACAAACCTTCCACACAGAAGTTCTGATTTTGTAAACCAGTAAAAGAGAAGTCGAACTGGTTGTAATAAATTGTGATCCTTATTCAAAAGAAAATATTTCGAATGTCGGCAGGGAATCAAAAAAAAATTCTACCGTGAGACCATCTTCTTAGTCTATCGCAAGTGGGAATTATGCTGAAGTGGGCCATGGTATTTTTTGTTTCCTGCCTTGAAATAGGATAAATTTCCTCTTCTGAACAGAATATTGAAAACTTGCGTCAAGTGTAAGATTAAGTGCCTTTCAAATGCGTCTTTTAGGAATTTATATAATCTCATTCACTAAATGCAGGCTTAGTAATGGAAGGTTAATTTCTGACGCCATTCTACATCAGTTTCTTCATTGCTGTTAATAAGTATGCCCCAACCGTACACTTCACATGCAAGAAACGTGCCTCGTATAGAACTAGCTAAACTTAGCAAGTTAATGTAAGATGGGCAGTGGTAATCACATAACCCACACTGTTTAACCTTCAAGAACGCGATTTTTACCCAGATAAATTCGAGTTTCATGGAATACAGGTTTAATATTTCGCGTGGTGTGAGATCCTGAGCCCTGTGACTGTGAAGATTGTCGACTTTCAAGCTATAACAATGCCTAGTCTGGCAAAAACTTACAGAGGTTTCGGTGGAAATTACGGCTTCTATCTTTAGAGTAGAATATGGAGAACATACCTCCCTCCAACATGCGGCAAATTTCACTTAATTTCACATCCCAAAGGAATGTGGTTTTCAGACTTAGTATTTACAGGTAAGAATCAATACAAAAAGTGTCTGACAAAATTCAGCTTAGAGGTCGAGGGCAAAGTAATATTTCATAGTAATCTAACTAGCAAATTATTAGATAAATTATACCACCCTACTTGTCTTGAAATAGTGGAGCCCCTACCTCCTAGAACCCTCAGGGCCTGTCGAGGGCTGTAGAGGGATTGCTTTGAATTTTACTTCTCCTAAGTAAGCGTCATATAATTCTAATATTCCAAATGAACAAATCCCTCGAACACCGAGATTCTTCTGGGATATGATGTAATGTCAATTTGCTAATTGTGATTGAAGTTTTGGAGGAGCTTTATATCCTATCTTCTGGATTTATGCAACACATAAACCCTGAAGATGGATGCAGCATGTCCTCCGAAAGGTCTGTATCATGTTGCAAAAGACCTGAATCTTCGTTATCACTACAGTGAGATCCTCAAGTTTCGTAAATCACCCCCTAGTTGTATAACATCTAGATGAATGCCAACGTACCCTCTGAGCTAGATTTCCTAAATAGTTTCTTTCTTTGAAATTTCCATAACAAAATTTTGTAGGCACATCTCAACTCTTCCAGAAGCACAGCCTTACCTATCCACCTCGATCTCATTTATTTGATCAACTGAGTAACAAGTTCAGTGTCTAACGGATTCCTGCTTGTTTCTGGCATAGCCGTACCGAAACGACTTCAAAATACTGCATGATGAACGGCGAAACTGTCCACCATAAGGGCGAGGAGGCTTGTGGTCAGTATTCGCCAAGAACCAAATAAGGAACCAAACAAAAAACACTGCATTTCCGTATTAATCACGACAAAGAAATTTAATGGAAATTTCTATTACTGAACTTTGCTTCAGCAGATTTAACTCTTACAATTAGTGAATTTGCAATGTACGTAACTGTACAATAATTCTGAATAAGAGATCGAACGACTGATGGAGATAGCATAAAGAATATCCTGTGTTCGAAGCTTTTAAAGGATTTTTAATGAAATCTGAATAGTCTATGGTCTCCGCGCCGTGGGTAACAAAAAGGAATTTGGTGGAGCATTTCAAAGAACCACATTAATTTCATTATTGCTCGTAAAATCCCCTTCAATTTTCAAAAGCAACATTTAACATATAACCCTTTTAGCTATGACTTCCTTTTATCCAAATCTACGCATTACAGCCATAGAAATGTAACATCAGATTAAAATTATATTTAGTATGAACGCTGTGAACTGAAAAGTTTTGACACACAGTTTTACAGAATAATCTGTGTTACTACTTACAGATTAATTATCGGCAAATATCAAAGCAACATTGCCGACGAATTCATAGGCATGTGTCGACTGCTGCGTGATGACAGTTTGTCTTCAGCAGTTCCTGTAAATTAACTTTAAAACCGGTATTATAAATTGGGGCAGAATAACGACAGAACTTCTACTGTCATGTGTTATTGTGTGTGGAGAAGGAACTTGTATTATGTAGAGTTGCGTACAGTCACAGAAAGAACACAGGAGTTAGAGTTAGAAATACTGTGATGAATACTTCTTGACTTTGGACAAAATGGCTGATTTGAAATATTTAGAATCGGATGAAAGAAGAATTGGAAAGAAACACTGTAGAGAGGTATAAGAGGTTGGGAAATGACCGCAGAACCTCACACTTCTGGAGCGTTTGCTCTTTTATTTCTCCACAACAGATTAGAGTCGATCACGTCCGGTTCACATGTTTCGGGCATGCACTTTTATTGTACACAACTCGAACCTCACAGAAAACTCATTCTGTCTCTGTCACAAAGACTGTAGGTACGCTGCCATAAAAAGTGTCTGTTATTCTTTTGTCGGAATATTTTGAAAAATTATAGTACTAACATAAAATTTAACCTAATCTAAATCCTTCCGCTGGGAGCGGCGCTTTGCCACTGCAGACAGACGAAAAGATGGGCAGTCATGACGAACCAAATAGTCACTGTTTGTGTTTGCTATGTGAAAGCGCCTGAACGCACTGAAATTTTAGTCAGAGGCACAGGCATATGCAAAGTGGTATGAACGTCTTTTACACGTACCTACAGGAATTGCAGTCATGGTTTTCATATAATCAGGTGTGATACCAGAAACCACATTATTGGACGTCCTGAATTCGGACGGATGTGGTTCAAATCACATCACGTACAGCACAGGTGGCCAGAATACTGGACTCAGTGTTATACTCCAAAGACAGAAAATCTTTTGCGATCTACCGTAATACATTGTGCATTAATATTTGGTCACCTGGGCAAAGAGATGTAAAATGGCACAACATCAAGTGTACAAAAGTACAGTTATTTCTTTTATTAAAAAACTGAAATTTTCAAAATAAACCAATTTACCTTAATTAAAAGTTTTTTAAATTAAACTACCTATTGCGAAGCTGATGCAGGACACCGTATATCTTGATATAACCTACTGGAAGACGGTTTCCAATCGCTGAGGCACAAGTCAAGGAAATATTTTAAATGTTTATCCGTCAGAGGACTTCGGCATCTTAATTATCTTCACCTGGAAGAAGGCTTCTTCGCAGAGGTGGGTGGATTCAAAGGATGCTGTCAAACGAAGAGCTATTGATCGCACTGGGGCGGAAAATAAATTTTGATAGAGACCAAAAAAAGGGCTGCGATTGACTAAAAAAGCGGCCGAAATCGACTGTTTGACCGCCTGTGACATAAAGAATCAAACGTTGATTAATGTCGTTCTGTGGTGTTTTAAATATAACGAGTTTGTAAAATAACAATTGTAACATATTTCGTTGAAAAGCCGCTTTCATAGGGACAGAACTTCTCCTCTGTATAGGGGAGAGGGGGGCTGGTTGGCTACATGGGTAAGTTGTTACAAGGGCCAAAATTTCCAATCAAAACACAGGATATCAACAACTGGCAATTTATACCCTTCAAGAGCTTTTCCAAGGAGAGCAATCAGCAAACGTCAGTTCTCTGTGAGCTGTAACAGAAGCGTGGTCTGGTGTTTTATACCCCAAGAAGTATATTTCTATCGCTGCACAAAATGTTTTTTTTCTGTATAGATTTTGGTTACAGCTACATGTGATACTGTGCCACCCATGAAGGGTACCTCCTTTTGGCTAACTTTGGAGCTAGTGAGAACTGTAGACTTGTGTTGTGTTTGAGGTTGATACAGTTTACAACATAAAAAGGTGGCAAGGGGGCACACGAAACGTGGGGCTCGCTGGCTCAGTGTGTCAATTTGTCCCGCTATCGATTAGTAACTGATTGGTTAATTTTTTACCAGTCTGATCTCTTCCTCTCCTTTTTAAGAAGCTAAATAATGCATATTTGCAAGAAAAGGTAAGATAAGAGCAAATGACGCCTTGACGAACTGCTACGAAATTAGAGAGCTCGAAGGTCAACACGGAGCGCGGCGAAGGATTTTCAGATTCATTTTCGTTTTCTTTTTTTGGTAATGTACGGCAACAGGGTACAAGAGGCTGAGGTAAGAAGCACCTCACCAACACTGTCATTGAACACAGCGTACGTTCAACACATGTAACACACGGTCCATCCTTCTGGGTAAAACGCGGTTGATCATTTTGCAAGATATGTAAAACACTAGAGTCCATCAGTTCAAAATTCTTCCCTGATATCGGCTGTCTTCTCTGAGGCTTTCCGTAATCCCCTCTGTCCCTCCAGTCAAATTCCGAGATAATCCCTCCAATTTGGCCAAGACCGCTTCTTTCCATATAATTTTTAAGTAATTATCCACTGACGATCCTGCCATCTGTCGTTATGTATCCTCGGGTGTCGACAGCCTCGCAGCAGAGTAGCAGAACTTGTTGCCGGCAAGTGAAACACATTTTTAGCCTTCCCTGTACCGATTTATGTTGTTTTTTTGTCACTGCTGAGACACGAACGGCGTGAACTTGAGACACTAACAAGAAAGGTATATCAAACTTCAACAGTCTTGTCACAAGATACTCCAGTTCAGTGAAAGCACGTGTATGGCGTCGTATTTTACCCCATTGTGAAGGACAGGAGAAAGAATGCTGCAGAATTCAGTATGAGGCACAACCTCAGTACGATGGTGACTGAGAGCTGTGGAACAGGTTAAGTTGGTCGTGAATCGTACATTTTAAATTCATCATCAGCTGATCATCACCTATACCATGAACGTTGACGTAATCCTTCCGTGGTTTGACACTTTTTGTGCTACTACTATTTTCTGGAGAAAATGTAAAGTTTGATCTGGTGTGTGACGTATGGAAGATTGCGTACAAGTAAGTGGTACGGTGCGTGCACAACAATGCAAATTGTGAGGATGAGCCGACAGACACATTTTAATTAGAGTCGGTTGTGCGCGATCATATACAAAAGAACTCGGAATTAAATGTGTGGGAATGCCTTTGTTACCCACACAGTCGTTCGCATTGGAAAAGGGAAATCTGAAGCACTACGGAAATTAACGGCCCGGATATTACTCTTTTAAGTTGGAAGTATTTCCAAAGACTGAGAATGAAGTTTCTATTTCTCTCTGGGCCGAAGAGATCCTCTTAAATGTTACAGCGGGAGTGTCAGCTCATAGGGCTCAAGAAGACACAAGCCATTCCACGGAAAATGTTTAGTAGGAGAGACGTCCTATGTTTCAGTTAATCTTTGTATTGCGTTTCTTCTCACTTGGCTTCTTTCACACGTGAATGTTTTGTTTTGTTTTTCTATTTTTCATTTTCACGGCGCGACTTGGTTCAAATGCAAAATCTTGTCACTTTACTCGGGATCTGAGGGATTAGAATACTCACCACGCCACCTACTGTCCTGGATGATGTATTTACTGCCTTTCCTCTGTCCTGCCATTTTTCTCAAAATATTGCCTCCAATTGCACATCGACTGCCTCTTTTTACGTCCTTTTCAAATCATTATTCACCACTTCATCACACCACATCATGAGATTGGTTGTGTATGTAGCATGTATAGGGAGAGGCTATGTGTGCACAAGGTCTTGGTGGGGAAGCCTGAGGAAGGAGATCACTTGGAAGACCTGGTCTTAGATGGGAGTCTAACATTAAAATGGTTCAAGAAATAGGAAGAAAGAGGGAACTTGAGATTGGAATTATCAGACTCGTGATAAAGACGGTTCAGTTTCGATAAAGTTCCGGGGAAATGATTATCAAGGTTTCTGATCTATGTACTTAGTTGCAATGCTGGCATCTAGATGCTTGTGTACCCTGAGATGTTTATAGTGCCGTCAAATGAAGCTGCGATAAGAACGTTTTAAAATGTTTACTTCTCTTTCATAACTGTTTTTCTTCGCGCTTTCTCTCCCACTCTTGTTCTCTCTCTCGCATTCTCTCTCTCTCTCTCTCTCTCTCTCTCACACACACACACACACACATATATATATATATCATCATCATCATCATCATCTTCCTCCATGGATTAGGTCGTTTGAACTGTTCCGGCATCGACGCATTGCCATCGTTTCCTGGGGCGTCCACGATCTCTTCTTCCTGGAGGTTTGTAGTTGAGGGCGTGTTTCGGGAGTCTTGTGTTGTTATACATACATATATAACACGAATACGAAATATATCGTTTTCGTGTCAGTCATGTCCTGTATTCGTCGTCCTTCTGGAACCGGGACGTCAGAGGTATGGGCCGTCGATTCCCAACACGGGCAAGAGATTTTTCTCTTATCCAAAGCGTTCAGACCGCCTCTGGACCCCACTCAATTTCCCATCCGGTGTGTAAGGTGGGTTTCTTTTCCCGTGGTAAAGCGACGGGTCTGTAAATCTCACCACCCATCTCCATCTAAAGCCGACTTCAAAAATGCGTGTTGCTTATCTCTACTGACCGATGTGGCCTCGTGACTTACTTCTTAATCAATCATAGGGACGACTTTGTCTTTAGTGTTGCCTCCTTGTCCTGTTCTTCTAATTCTCTTGACCTTAAACCTTTGGTTCACCCTGTATTTTTCCCGATTCCAGTTGGGTTTCTATAAATCATTTATGTTTCATTTTTTCATGTCCATTAACTGCACAGCCTATTTACATCGACTGATATTCAAACATTTCAAACAGAATGGCTAAAACCAAAACATAAGCTGTAAAGTATAAAATTCTCTCCACTTTCCCACAAAGTGTATTTTCGTTCGGTATGATTCTTATAACAATCAGCGATTAATTCTTTAAATGTAGTAAGTTTTTGGTCTGTCCATTGAGTAACGTTTTCTCTTTGAGATAAGAACTGAATTTCTGTATCTAATTTAGATTTAATTCGTGCTTGGGAAAAGTTATGTGACCCCAGAACCAATCATCCATCCACCCACCCTCCTATCTACCCGTCCTTCCTTTCTCTAGTTCTTCTGTGTTTCCTTTCTATTCTCTGCTACCCCTCTTCACCTCGTGTAACCAGTTCTATTGAGTGTGCGGTTTTTTTTAGTGTTAGTAATGCCTCTCATGGGATTCCCCCTCAAAAAGTCTAACCCTTACTGCAATCTTGTTCCCATTAGCTGGCTCACAAAGTTTGCACACTTTCCAGTGTGTGGCTGCGGGGGTTCGAGACTGTGCCGTTCCATTAAGCGCAGGTTAGCCTGTGAGTCTGACCAGCATTTTGAAGATATTTAATTTAAAAACCTCCCAGGACACACACGCGGTGCATGTCAAAAGGGTGTGGATATATAAGGTCATTCTCTTTATGTGCTCACATTGAGACACAATAAACTTTACTACGGGTAAAATCCATGTGCTGGATTTTAAGCATACTACTGTCCTATCACACTACAGGGAGTTCAAGCTCAAACCAAACCATGATGCATATTAACGTTTTCTTATAAAATATATACGTATGTATACATATATATATATATACACTCACACAAACACACACACATATTAAAACTTACCGCATGTCAAAGTATTTGTCTGAAATTATTTCCTTCAACTCTCAGAAGTGCTTGGTTGCAAAGGGATTGAAAAACCAGGAAAGCCTATTCTAAATTTCCACACATATGTTTCAAAAATTAAAATCCCCTCTATTAAACTGTATTTCACACCCACGAACACAATAAATGTATGTTACATTGTGCTTCGCTTGTCTGTTACAGGCGACAGCTGAACTGCACATCTAAGATGATGCAAAGTACTGTACGCGCATCGATAGAACTGGCGATGTGTGAGTTACGCAGCTGCCTTTAAACTTACTGCGCTGTATCCGCAATTTCTTGACAAGGACTTTATACAATATTTAATCTCTTCATCAGGTGTCCAACACACCAGACAGTTAAAGAAAGCCACTTCGAACATAAAGTTGCATTTTATATATTTATTCAACAAATATACGTACCGAATATTTTAAACACGGTATATACTCTCAGTTTTTTTTTCAAAATACAGTTTGTTTCATAATTCTAACTTATTTGGTTCCTATATTTTTCACATTTTATATACAGGGTGTGCTAAAATTAAAAAAATATTTCCGGCGCCAAAAGGTTAACATTAGGTATGTTATATGTGTTATATCGTGGGCCGGATAGCGCAGAAGGGATAGCGACTCGCAACGGGCTGGACGGTCCGAGGATCGAATCCCGGTGGTGGGCGAGATTTTCCACACCCTTCCAAACCGGTCCTGTGGCCCACCTAGCCTCCTATACATTGGGTACCGGGTCTTTCCGGGTTGTAAAGCGGATGGGGCGTGGCGTTGACCACCCACCCTCATATAGCGCCGAGGTTAAAGAAAAAGTAGAGCTATACCTCTACTCCAATTCTGGGTCTTCGTGGCCTGCTACAGAGTGAATTTTACCTTTACACACACACACACACACACATATATATATATATGTGTGTGTGTGTGTGTCATATCAGTGAATGGAAGGTCTCAAGCTTCCTGGCATCTGAATTCAGATCTCAGTTGAACTCCCTGCACTTCTCCCATATTTCACTACATGAGTTTCCTTCTTCTATATGCAGGAGTCAGATTCGTAATTTGTTGTTGCTAATCAAACATGACTGTACAGGCAATGTCACTAGAACACACTGTGATATTCTGAAATTGACTCAGTTCTTTACCAGTGTTTCGGATGAATCTGCCACCTGCATTATATGGGTGGAAGCAAAGATAAACCAAATTGTGTAGCGTTAAATTCCAGACATCTGTAATCCTAATACTCCCAGTAACGATAAACACAAACCCAATAAATTTCGTATAGTGGAAGAGAAAGTAAACACTTATTCGTAGGCTAGCTTGCTGGTGTTCAGTTTGGAATTCTGCCATCCGAACGAAATGCAAATGTTACACTTACCGCCCTCTTGTCTCGAATGTGCGTCAGCGTGTGTGTGATCGAAATACAAAATGACGTGAATAGTGGCACAAATAACGCGATGTGTCATTATAACTCACGAACACTTTCAATAAAGTCAATCCCAGTATCCCTCACTTTAGTGATCACAAAAATTGATAACCTAGGACAACGTTTCTCAACCAGGGTTCTGCGAGAAATCGTGGAATAAATAGAAAGAATTTCCAAAATATTGCAAAAAAAAATCCAAATATCCCTCGAATTATCGCGGGAATGTTTGTCCTGCAATTCACAGTATTGGAATAACCTCCATGCGCTATCACTTGCCTCTTTGTTTTGTTTTGGTCTGTTTATATTTAAGGTTATTTAGCAGTATTAATTTTGTTCGTTTGGAACTGTTGAGAGCGGCTTCGGTGGTGTCGATAGAAAAGTTTCCGATAGCAAAATTTTGTGGCCTGCAAACTTTCTCATAATAACGGATTCCGCGAGAGATATAAAAAATATACATTAGCGGTTCCAACATGTAAAAAATATTTGGACAAAAGACCAGAAAAAATTCTTCAAAGGCTTACAAACTTTTAAATTTGTAAATTTTACATTATTCATACCGTGCACATTCTTATAATCAGAATATTATCGACCAAATGCATTCGAAATATATAAGCTACATGTTTCGGTTTGTACGCATTTGTTGTAATAAATCCGTGAAGATGGCACCTAAGCGCCGAAACATGTACGAGTTGATGTATGTCATGCGTGACGTATCACAAAGTGCATTTTGCTCGATTATGTACTGCTTTTAAAATAAAGGCGCCATGTTCCTGCGAAACGTCTGGACGCGCTAGATTATTCGCTACACTCTGCAGAATTTGGTGGACCAGAATCCTTAATATCATTGATGTGGAAGTCTCAAATCTTTCAACTAATGGCATGCTTTCAGGTTTAAATTCGCGTCGCATTTGCAGCACAACTAATAGCTTATCATCAATCATCCTCATTTCGTCCTATAGACAAGATGACACAGAAATACATTCAATTCTCCTTCTTCCACGGAGTATATATCTCTTGGGCCGATTTCAGTGGCCACGCGGTCTAAGGCGTGGGTCTACGGCCGCTCGCTTGTTGGATTGTGGGTTCGAATCCCGCAAGGGACATGGATGTCTATCTGTGTTGAGTGGTGTGTGTTGTCAGGTAGAGGTCTCTGCGACGGGCTGATCACTCGTCCAGAGAAGTTCTACCGAATGTGATGCGTCGCTGTGTGTGATCTAGAAACCTCAAGAATGAGGAGGCCATGGCCCGTGTTGGGCCGCAGCGCCACAATAAAAAAAAAAAAAATATATATATATATATATATATATCTTGGAGAGAGAGAAATAGAGAAAGCTATGACCGAAAGATGATGTCAGAAGGTATCGTAAAGAATACTGTTTACTCTATGGACTGGTTTCTATTCGTAAGTATGATGAATCGAATCACAGCTAGTGTTCTAAAGGTCAGTGACCAGTGTACGTTTCTGTGTGTCATTCATATATCCTCTCATTGCTACCTTATTGTCAGATTTTCACCAGTTTTAGTTCCCGTCTTTGTCCGTTATGTTGATGCAAGTTAATAATATTTGTTCTTTAGCAAATAATATATATAAAAATACAAAGTTATTGTATTTTCATAAAGAGTAGACTGAGGTCAGGAAATGCTTGCTATCATTCGGTGCAGAATCTTTTGTCTTCCAGGTTGCTGTCCAGGAAATTAAAGATTGAGATATATAGAACGATAATCTTTCCGGTTGTTTTGTATGGATGTGAAGCTTGGTCGCTGACATTGAGGGAGGAAAGGAAGCTGAGGGTGTTTGAGAACATGGTGTTGAGGAGAATATTTGGACCTAGGAGGGACGAGGTACCGGGGGAATGGAGGAGATTGCATAACGAGGAGCTAAGTGATCTGTACACCTCACCCAATATTGTGCGGGTGATAAAATCGAGAAGAATGAGATGGGCAGGGCATGTGGCGCGTATGGGTGAGGAGAGGGGGGTGTATAGGGTCTTGGTGGGGAAACCGGAGGGAAGGAGAC
>Ga0123352_10008785_pt1 | contig 15744 bp, 10 predicted proteins | sample TergutLab28metaG_FD_89700 | JGI IMG/M metagenome (GOLD analysis project Ga0123352, IMG submission 89700) | Labiotermes labralis P1 segment gut microbial communities from Petit-Saut dam, French Guiana - Lab288 P1 | ecosystem: Host-associated > Arthropoda: Insects > Digestive system > Gut ... | reverse complement strand
TTTGTTCGCAGATCCACATAAACACACTGTGTGGGCAGAACGCAGAGTTTTGCAATGTCCAATCCGATGCTACGTATTATAGCTGGTAGGCTTTAAAGTGTTAATGTGGCAGCTGATGTCTGTTTGTTCAAACCGCTGGCAGGATAATTGCTTACGATTTGAGGTTCTGGTGGCGGTGACGACGAACAAATATACCGTGTGATCTGGTCCAAATTTTGCAGCCGTGGACTCGTATTTTGAAAGTAAACTGGACGGTTATTCGAAACGTCGGTAAATGTATACCAGATTACACCGCCGCCTTAAAGATAATCGCTCGTTTTGCTTATTTCCAGTAGAGGCATGCTACGAACATAGCCCATGTCCTAAATATTGTTGCATATAGATTTCTAATGAAAACAGATCCTTTCCCCTGCCGACCGTTACGAGAGCGCAGTTCAAGGCACGATCTTGGTCTTCCATCTTCCTGATCGCAGTTTTCGAAATATCTCGGATCGTTGATTTAAATTTCCGCAGTTTCCTGTGTACAAGAGCACTTCTTGATTTGCCTGCGGTCAATTGTCAGGACTGTCGAACGGACAGTCAGTTTTGTGTCCGAACTAGCGGCAGTGTGCGTGAGGGTACCCGCAGTTTGCTGTCTGCCCTGCAGAGGCAGCACTGTTCTGCTTGTAGCAATGAAACGTTTAGCATTGCTGACCGAATCACTTGATACAGTAAGCGTCTCAATAACCACGAGCTACAGGACTGCCACATAGCGAAAAGTGCAGATGTTGACCGCCGTGGCGCTCTACACAGACTTTACCAAGAGAGTTCTTTACATTCAGAATGTATGCCGTTTCACGATACGCAGGTGATGGTAATTTAATGACGCCTATAGGAAAAACCTGGCGCCGATTTCCATGAAACTTAGTCACTGAATAAATTCATGCATATTTCCTGTACCGAATTTTTTTCCAAGTAGGAGAACGAATGTGTAAAGTACGGGCGGTCTTCATTTGCCCATTTTCAGGATACACAACTGCCCAACAATTGGGGATACTATTACATACTTTCACCCATATAGCTACAGGAACAAGGAACGGACGGATGGACACTCTGCGCCCGTAACTATAGTACGACTGTCACTGCACCGATATGCACGGAGCGCCCGCTTGTTGCTCGACAGCGGCTTACGAATTGCACTTCTACCGAATTTCGCGAAAATTCGACAACAGGTGTGGTCACTGTTAATCGGTTGCACACGGAAAGATGGTTACCACTTGCTTCGTAAGTAACAGCTGAACTGTCGGTTATTGTCACATCTAAACGTCTGCAGACTGAACTGGAGCCCGACATGGCGTGCGTAATTAGACAAGAGATGCTGCGTGATATTGATGGGTGTAAATACATCGGTATGGTCTCAGATCTCTACAGTCGTGTGTGTTTATTGCTGTTATTGGATATTTATATTTTCAGTACTTTGAATACTTTGTGACATGCAATTACGTTGCAGTTCGATCCATATCCATGTAAAAAGATAAAGGTACAGTAGTGTATGTGCACTGCGGGAAGGCACAAAGGGCTGGAGGTATACCTATGCTCTAGATGCAGGTGTTCTGTATCTCGCGTTTGCCGTCTACTCCGAGGTACGAACCCAGTACCAGTTGAATAGGAAGTTGACTGGGCCTCCCACCAACCCATCTCCCACCCCTCAGCTCGACTGCATGTTGACATTTCAACTAATCGTATCTACGTACAGGTGTGGACCGCTGTAATTGTCTGTGTCGTCGCTCAAGACCTGCTCTCTCGCACGTGCTGTCTGCCCCACAGCCACACACCTCAACACACATCCAGTTCTCACGGTGTGTAACAGCCACACACTTCACAACAATTCGGACATTTCCTTCCGTCAACAACTCTGCTTTCTTTTTAGAATTTCCATTTTCGTAATGGATGACGACAAAATCACGTAACAGAAAATGTCGGCTCTCTGCCCCAGTAACGGTTCAAACATAACGTCTACGCGTACCTTAGAGCTGAATCGCTCTCACTTATTACAGACATCCTCTGTTTCTCTGCTTTTAGCCGCCAGTCAATCTCTATCTTTATTCCGCTTTCCTTCTGGTTGTGTGTGAATTAAAACTTTTAATTCCAGGAGCAGTGGGCTCCATTCCCTTCTCTTATTGTGCCTCTTCACCCAGAATTACATCTTACCTGCAAATCTCTTTTGCTCCCTGGAACCGTTGGCTTACGGCGCGATTGGACGGTTGGGCCTTCGAATGGAAACACAGGGCCAGCGGTTCATCAGTCTTCATGTTCCGGCACTGCCTGTTCTGACGTCACTTCGAACTGATTTCTGTTCGTATTGTCACATTCCGTTCCTCCTGAGTCTTGCGACCAAAGTAAAGCTGTCTTTGTGCGTAGCATGCAGACATACAGGGGTAGCAGATGCATAGCTGCAATCGTAATCTAGCTGGTTAGCTTCACGCCTCGGCCGCTTTACCCCCGGCATAATAATACCCGGTGCCCATGTAATAGGAGACTGAATAGGCTCTGTAGCCGGTCTATAGGAAGACAGCCACTTTCGTTAGACAAACGAAGCGAGCTTGGCCTAACGGATGTGGCCGGGTTGAGGCAGACGACGTAAACTGCATTATAGCAATGGCAGCTGTAGTGGCAGTCATAGTGCCTGCCGCTGACTACGAAGGCTGCAGTAGTGAATCTCAAATGACTGACTGGCTGACTGGCTGACTGGCTGAGTCCGTACAGCAGGTCCTTCTGCAAAAGCCAACAGTTCCTGTAAGAGTCAACAAATTCACCACATTTGGTGAAATCCGAGTGTTCACCCCCGTTTGTACAACAGCCCGCCATCTTTACCTGACCCGAGCGAGCTGAAACCAGTCCACACCCCGTCCTCCTGTTTCTTCAAAATCCGTGGTAATATTCTGTCCACCCCTAGGTTTTTCGAGTGTTCGCTTTCCTTCATTTGTCTGTACCAAGACCGTGTAGACATTTGTCTTGTAATTACGTGCTGCATTATGGACAGTAACAACCAAAGTACGTATAATAGACACCTCCAGACCTAATGACGTGTTGTTTGTATCGGTAAATGGCTTCTGACAGCAGTTAAGTGTATCAATAATTTTGATGATTATACACACACACACACACACACACATATATATATATATATATATATGACCTGTGGCCACAGGAATCAGGCGCAGGTGGGGCAGGGAGGAGCACCAGTCTGAGCTCAGACTGTAGTTGGGGCTTGAGTAATTGAGCGTCCGTGCTTCTGCCATGCATCTCTGTTCCACCACTCTTTTCAGAAAACACATTTTATAGGGAATTAGAAACAGAAAGAGGGGAGGTGTAGGAAGACTATTGAGAAGGAAATAAACCACCCTATTCCTATCCACCCCTGAACTCATTTCCCTCCCTTTCATTAATTGGTTGTTCCGAGCTTCAAAGCTAATGTACTTATTTAAGATCCAGTCATTTCACCCATTGCGATAATTGAGGCAATATATTTCTTCGACGTATAAGGGTAAAAACTGGCTTCAGTCCGTTCGTGTCTGTGACCGTCAGTGCACGTACTTACCGGTGTGGGGCGTTGCGGCTGCACCAAAGTCAGTGCTGTAAAAACTTGAAGGGCCGGCGGAAGGAAATAGTGGCAAGGAATATGGGAGTACCTGAGCAAACCTTCGGGCTTCCTCCGTAGGCTGGTATGCCGACTCAAATTAAATGACAGTATAGCTGTGAAAGCAACACAAAAAGGAATGTTGCAATGAAAATGCTTATAACAGGCGAATATACGCGTTATGACAGCAGCTGTTAGAGCAAACGATAGACAAGCTTGTAGTGCAGCAGACAACCGCTTTCTGCCGATTCTGTTCAAGCTGGTGCAGGACGGTAGGCCTGTTACGTGTCAGTCTAAGGCCACATTACGTTATTTCGAATTTCATTCACATATAATAGAACGTCTGGGCTCTTGCTCTAGCGAACTGTGCATTGTTCATTAGTTCTTCCATTTATTTACTCATGACCAAATATAAAGCATTTAAAGCCTCTCTGATGTTCTACGCACCAGTCGACACGGTGTAACAACCCACACGCCTTGGAACCTCAGACCATCATATCTCGCTGTCAGAACTTAACCTTTCACAAGGCATTACAAGAAATTAGCCATTGTAGAGCAGCTGCTGACTGGCAGTTCTTGTCATGTAGATTTCAGATGATAGAAGCCCACTAAAGATAGCTAATTTATAAGTCTGTGGAGCAGAGACCTCATCGAGAAACTTGCAGTTCCTCAGCTAGTGAAGAATTTCCTGCATTTTGCGGAAAGCAGCGGTTCATTACCTTACTCACAGCAGCCCAGCATATGTCACTCTCCAGAGCCAGATGAATCCACTGCACATATACGAATGCTAATTATGTAACGTCCATTTCAATATATTTCCCCTTTTTTCACGTAGTTCTTGCACGTGGTTCATTCCTTCAGATTTGCACACCAAAACCCTGTGTGCATTTCTCGTCTCCGTCGTGCACGCCACTTGCCCTCCCCTTGTCTTAACGCTAATCAAACCCCTTTCTTATGCAACAGTATCCACATTCATGTTACTTCCGCCCTCTTAGTCACTGTTGTCGCAGCCCGTCAGCCTATGTCTGTCCCTTAATGTGACAGACCAAGTTTCACACCCACACCAAACAATAGGAACAGCTGCAGTATTTGTATTTTGATCTTTATATTCGCCGTATTTTAAGACACAAAATGGGTAGGCAAATATTCTGAACCAGTGCAAACAGACATTCCTTGTTTTAACCCTTCCGTCACTGCTTCAAGCATGCAATTGACATTCAGAGCCTTACGTAATCTTCAGACTTAGCGCTTCGCTTTTCTTGGTGAGTCAGTACGTTGAAAACTGACAGGTTTAATTAATAGAAGCTACATAAGAACGAGCTGTGTGTTTGCGTATGCAGCAGTACAGAGGGACCAATAATAATTATGGCGGTATTCCAATAACGAATTTAAAAATCTCTGGGCCTCACTTCCTCCACACAAACGGAATACAATGAGCAGGAAGTCGTATTTCCCTGAAGTCTCTCCCCCTCCCCATCTTGCCTATTATAATATAAAAAATCGGAGCAGACACAAAAGCTCACATATTTTCACACTCAGATACTGCTGCTGCGTGTGATGGCGGTCAACAACAGACACATACAAAAAATTCCATGCATTAATTACCGTTGCTACGAAATTGGAATTTCGTGTCGGGGCTCTGTGGACGTCTCAGCGCTCCGGTAGACGGCCTGCGACCGGACGGTGCGCGATCTCTTCTAGCGCTTCCCCCCTCACGTTGTGTGCCCCCGCCTTGCTGCATAAGGTCTCTACATTTTCCTCTTTCTCTTTAATTCCGAATGTCATCACCTGAATTGAAAAAAAAATAGCCTGCATTCTCTCAGAGATGCTCTGATATTATGTCGTACTTGCAACCAGGGGTGACCACGAAGTTTCATTGCGTGTCGTATGTTCCGCAGACTGAGCCTCCATATTACGTAAATGTAAAACTTTCCCAGAAATACTAGTAAAGTTAACTTAAGTCTTCTACCTTATGCCGTACTTAAAGTATGTTCTCTGTAACTTTTCCTACCAGACTGGACAATTTTAAGGGTGTTTTGAAAGCAGTCTCTCCATTCAGTCGTAGTTCGTAAAATTTTAAAATAAGCTTTCGCCTTTCGGATATTTACTTAACGTATAAGTGGGGAGAGGTCGTGCTAATATTAACCATTTAACGGCCAGTGGTCACTTTATGTGCCACCAGCTTTAACATTAAAGAACTCCACGTTCTGCCCACACGCTGTATTTATGTGTTTTGTGTGGATCTCAGAACAAACATCCATTATTTCCCTCTACAGCATTAACTGACTGGTTTGTGTAACCGAGACGGAGAGTGTTTACTGCGCGGTACGAGCTGTGTCTTTAAACGTAATTCAGGTTAGTCTTAGTCTTAACGGGTTAAGAGTGGTGGACCAAACCACACGACGTCTTCGATAAAACAGACCCGTGTGCAGTCCGCTGGCTTAAGCTGTCTGATTCCTGGTCTCGTGTGCCCAGTCTACCCCTGTGCCAAATATAAGCGCAGCATTACGTTATTCCCCTTGTATATCTCTCTCAGGTCTTTTCACGTGTCACTTTACCTCAAACCCTTTAACGCCGCGTGACATCTCTTCCCTTCAGCCCAGCTGCCTTACATGTTCCCGGAATGACAGAGATGAAAGCGGAGCGAATAGGGTGTGAATAATAACTCGGTCGTCCCCATCTTTCAGTGTCCACCTCACGCCCTGTTTGCTACCGCTAGCAGAGCGGAATTCATTTCACGTACAACAAGGACATCATCTATATACATACATACTGCTGCCACAAATGGAGACTGGCGTGTAGCTGTCACACAAAATAGCTTATCGTTTGTGTTCTAATCCCCATTTTTCACTTATTTAAAAAGAATTACTATTCTATATCTCCACGGTCAGTAAAGGCTTTATTTCCTTCCTGATGCTTGATGTAAGAGGTCAAATCACGAGGCCTGAAACTGCAGTGAAGACTGGATAATGGCGTGCAGATGGCATGTTGCTTATTTGTGAAATGAATTTCAATTTTTTGACGGAATTTGGAAAGGGATAAAGTTGACCTGCCGTCTGTGACTGGTGACTTAAATGCCCAAATAAATTTTATTTTAAGCAGTAATTACACTGTCATTTTAATGTGCAATTCTATGAGCAGAAGCCAACCAATTTTCCTTTCTTATAGTGTAGTAACGAAGTTTCTTGGTAGAAAATGTTCAGGGGTCCACACCCTTTGACATCTGTACTTACACTGCTGATTACAGAGATGTGTAAAACATCGACTTAAGCCTTCTATCCCTTCATATATATATATATATTACGACATGGCGTTTCGGCTGTACTGAGGTATCACCATTTTCGTCTTGTGGTATTAGAACTGCATGCCACTGTTCAAGACATAACAGTGGAGTTTATAATTTAGAGCTACCCATTTGTAGTGTGACGCTCAGCACTGAAAGAATGTGCAAAATGGTTATGTCGAAACGCGCGCGCGCGCGCATGTGTGTGCGGTGTGTGTGTGTGTGTGTGTGTGTGTGTGTGTGCGTGTGTGTGGTGTGTGTGTGTCGTATGACACGTGATAAAAAGCTCGGTTGGTATTCTGTATGCCTGTGTAACTGACATAACGCCGCACGGAATGTTAACGTATGTTAGTCTGTCTGTCTGTCTGTACGTCGGGATGCTGTTGACTAACTAACGAACTGATGAAACACGACTGTAATGTTGGCCACTCATGAAGTCCAAGTAACGAATTACGCTAGCAAGGAAACGGTAGCAGTGTCCGGGTGGTACTGTTATGTCACTGAAGCCTTATATCCCAGTGGTTACTTTACGTACCGCACAGTGGTCACTATATGTACAGCAAAGTTTAACGTTCAGAAATTGTACGTTCGGACCACACAGTGTATTTATGTGCTTTGTGTGGATCTGAGAACAAACGGAGATTTTTTTCAATAAGTAGCTTTGAAAAGTTGGTTCTAAAACCGAGACGGAATGTTTACTGCGCGGTACGGACCGAATCTTTAATAATAATTGAAGTTCTTCTCATGCAGCCGATTGCTGAGAAGGTTCCAAAGATTCCGAGTTGCTACTGCCTGCTTCTCATGCAGCCTCCCGATTTAAATTTATCAAAATTAATCCCCTTGCTTCAGAGTAAACGGCAGTTAAATTCAATTTAAAAATTGCGCGCTTAGCATTAATAAGAAATTAAAATTTCCGGCCCTTATGTGAAGATGCTACTTGCGCCTTACGTATTCATTTTCACAGTACACTTGCATCAGGACAAGTGCAGAAGCCTGGGAATCTCCTAACAACTGATGGTCTTTCATCCCCTCCCCCCTCCTCTGCTACTGGCTCTTGCAGCCCTCCCACGAATAATAAAAGTATTCGCCAAAACACAGCCGTCCCAAATTTATAATAATTTCGTGACAATGCTGACCATCGAAATCAAAACTCAGTCCACATACTTTAGTTCTTTTTTATGCATACTGCCATCACGCTACCTTCTTCACGTTTCCATGCTTAACCTTGTTTCCAGACTACCTGTACCAGAAGGACGAGGGGGTACTGCCAGGGAACCTACACAGCCGTGAACTTTGGCTTTCCCAATAATAATAATAATAATAATAATAATAGAAAAACGGAAGTAGCTACAATAGTGGCAGCTCAAGACAAAGCAGTTAATACCAGCTATTTTAAAAATTAAACTTTGAATGAAGAATCTGACAGTAAATGCCGGTTATGTAAACAACATGAAGAAACTGCTGACCGGCTAACCTCAGGATGCCCCATTTTGGCCAAGAATGAGTACGTAATGAGACACGACACAGTTGGTGGACATTTTCGTTATTAGTATGCAAAGCGCTTGGTATAGAAACGACAGAAAATAGTGCGCACGCACACAAACACAAGCCCCACCCCACACACCACAGCCTGATGTAACAGTGTTGTAGAATCCAGGCGTGCACTGACCGAGAGGTTAGGCAAATTGGCCAGCTATATTAATTAAAAACGAAAAAGAGAAAACATGCTATAGATTGATGTGGAAATACTATAGGATGGGAATGTCATGCGAAACGAAGCAGGTAAGAAACATAGTACGAGAAGAGTGATGGCACGAATGTGCAGTGTGAAATTTGTGATTATACCGGTAAAATGTGAGCCATCGGAATAATAAAAACAGGTTTAAAGAAGAACTTAGATTTGTTACCAGCAAAACATTCGGTAGATTCAGTACGTAAAACAGCTGTACTAGGAACAAGGCACATTGCAGAAAGTGCTGCAGTCCGAAACTTGGAACCTGAGCGGTGGGAATCGCCGTAGAGACGAGGTTTGTTTCGGGTATATGATTGTAGATACCCTGCATACAGCTGATAACGAATAATAACAATAATAACATTAATAATAATAATAATAATAATAATAATATCTTGGTTTTTGCAGGATTAATAAGCATAAAGTATTTACTATTTGTTGTTCGAAGTTCCGACCAATAACACGTAGATTTCATTTTCGACATTAGTGTGAGCCTTAGCGTGGGGGCAGGTATACACAATCCGCCACTGGCCCACTCCCTCGACACAGTAAAACTCAGTGTCTGTGATTTACTGATGTAATGGACCAGTGACGACGTAACCCAAAGGTCGTGTGTGCCACATTCGTTTGTGGAAGAAGCCATGGCCTGACGGCACAGACAGGGGGTGTCCTTAAGAACCGGCATCACCAGTAACGTATGCGCTTCTTTGGATGCACTGAAGGCAGGGGATGTTGCTTTCTGGAACCGAGCGTTGTTTCTGTTCTTGTCTGTTATGATAGCTCATTGCCTGCATTTCGTTCACCATCTCCTTCCTAGCAAAGCTACGCCCCACGGCCGAATGTTAATTTTAGGCTTCTAGTTAAGGCTTAGACACAGTTTGGGTTCAGCTGCGACCGTACGGAGGCACAGGGGAGGCCCGGTTTCGTTTCAAGATCACACGGTGCAATTTGTTGTGGAAAAGTGGATCAGGGTCAGGGTTTCTGCCGAGTAGGCCTACTGTGCCTGTGCTTTCCACTGCTTAATTCTGACGGTGTTCTGGCTCGATGACTGACAGCGTCGTTAAATGGAAGCCTGCGAAATTACAGGACTTGTGTAGCGCTTTGCAATATCACGCGACTTCGTAACAGTTGCGGGCGGTGTTACATAACCCGTGATTGTTCCGTGGTTAGTATTTGTACTACCACGTTTAACACTGGAGAGGAGCTGCATTTTCGCACATATTGTACTTGTATTGCGTGTTATTCCCAGAATAAACAGTGCGGCATTAAGCGGTTGGTTTATTGTTCACTGTGAGGTACGAGCTGAACTTTTGTGCACAACGTATGCTAAGTACAGTCGGTAAAGGAACAAACTGACATCGCAGAGTTAGCTAAGTGTTTTGTGCTTGTGTGGTGTGATAATGTGATAATGTGCAGCCTTTGTGTTGGCGTGTGTTGCCGACGTTTCGGAAATCTTTACCTTAAGGAATTGGTTTAATATTATCTTGTTTCTTTTGTCACTAAGATACCGCTACAGCCGCAATGCAATCTTGCCTTCTTAGCGTTCAAATCTCATGTTAATTGTAAAGGCTGTGCACATCACAGAACCTGCCCTGTTTGTTCTCTTTGTCTTTTGAAATGTGCGGCAAAGGAAATATTCGGGCAGGAAGAGTCAGTGTAGTGATCCACCTGTCTCTGATGAAGATATTACTGCATGGAATTTAACAGTCGGTATTGCCAAGACATAGTCACAGAACCCAATAATAAGCTAACAAATTAATGGGTCTCGTCATTCACGTAAATTTTTTCCACTCCTGAACACTTACTTCAAATTAGTGTCGCAGTCCGAGACTGACGAACGGTCCAATCAACCTCACTCTCATTTATTCTCGCTGCACGTCTTGTCCATTAAAGCCACTCTACGTACAAACCGCAGAACAGTTTATTGTGTAGACATTTGCTGGTCTTCATTGTAACAGTTAAGGAAAAGAACTATCACTAAAGTAACACTGCATTACGTGACGTCACGCAACGAAGGTTCCACGCCGTCCCGATCACGTGACCAACAACCCCTTCCCTACTAGCGCAATAGTGTGCTGTACTTTTGTCGTCATGGTTTGGCGTGACAGACGGAGGCACTACCGTCGACAGCATGACAGCCGTTACGGTGTAGCACACTTGACATCGAAACCATGAACCAGATGTTGAAGAGTAATGTCACGAGGGGCCTAAGAGGAGAGACACGACAACGGGTAGAAAGTAGGATCGTGATGGTGGAGCATTGCACTTGACCCAGACAGGTCACTGCGTTATCCGACAGTTCATCTGTTGTCCGCCTCAGGTTAAAATTTTGGAAGCTGCCTGCTAAGTTGGGTCCGTTTATTTCTGCCACGGACCGACCACACTGCTGTGCGCTTAACCTGTAGAAATATAAACTTGACACCAGGACTTGAGTTCTGTCTGTGGAGTTAAAGTACTGTTGGAGTGACAAAATATTTACCATACGGAATGGCGATTTTGTACGTTGTGAGGCATTACTTTGCGTTATACGATATTTAAGGAATGTACTTGTGACAGAGTTATGGCCGTAAACATAGGCGAAATATTGCACAACATTCAGTTGCATTTATTGTATAATCCTAACGAAAAGCGACAGGGTGTGAGTCACTCCAGGCGCTGTTTGCCTTCATGCATGTCGGTCTTTCAGTCTTCATCCCGATGGACCTAATAAACTGAAATTGTAGTGCTGCGGCTCCGTAGTGGTGTGACGCACTGTTGTAGTGTGCTGCTTCACACACTAACGTTGAGCCACGCAAGGCGAGCAACTACAAGGAGCAGATTCTGAGCCATCGTGTGATAAATGTGACAGTGCAGATCGCCTGACAAAAATCTCAACTGTTCGAGTTATGCTGTCACCACCGCCATGTTGCACTCCTGAAGCCTTACGCAGTAACACTAGTCGAAAAATTAAATCATTACTAGACAATTTGAGCACTCTACTGTGACGCACACGTACTGCAGTGCTTCCGAAACTGTTCCCAGAATTCACCACCGGTAGTACTTTGCAAAAATATTAGTAGGTCGCAGCTGCCTGCAGTATTGTTCCGGGTAGAGGAACTATCCAATTTAGGAACTGTCCAAATTATTAACATTTTTCTTGTCTTAAATTTTGCAAAGAATTTTCATCTATTCCAATTATGAAGCCGTCATGAAGCTATCGATAGTAGCTGTTCAGAAAACAACATGTCAAGTTCAGTCACACATCTTTGTTCAGATATCGAACGTGAGACAAAGTAGTTGTGAGGTGGCTGCATTGCGTCTTACTTGTGTGTATGAAAACTTCGTTCTTGTATGTAGATAGGAAGTATAACGGAAATGTCGTATACAGGGACGTTTGTTCTGCCATAATTTCTATATTTTGATGTCTATCTGAGGTCTACAAATTACCGCACCGTTACCTTTATATGCACGCACAGGGTGTGTGTAAGCACCGTCGTACAGGATGCCCATTTTTCGTGTTCCAGAGTATGGCCGTTTTCACTGCACATCCCGGCAGATGCAAGCCTTCTGTGCGATACAATTGCCACGCTCAGTAACATGACGTAAGGACACACCTGACCGAATCATGACGTCTTCAGTAACACTGTCACTCATACATGCTCGTAGTTACTTATTGCTGGGTGCATCCCTCTTGCTAGTACAATCCAGCTCGGTGCCAAGCATCTGACCTGCTCCATCCGTGAACAGTTGAGGGTACGGTGACCTCTCGGACGCTCTGCATGTGCCGTTCGTTTCTGATTAATAGAGCTTGGCAGAGTGAAAGTGTTGTAACATTAGCGAGTGTGTAAATTAAATGTGACAGACGGACGGACAGGACATTTACATATTTGCTTTCCCTGAATCTTGTTCCTATCCACAGAAAACGGTGGGTGGTGAAAGTACAGTTGGGAGGAAATGCGTGTGGAGAGTTGGGGCGTGAGTTCTTAAGATCGCCGCGGATTCTAGCCATGAACCGTGACGATGAACATGAGCAGAGGGCTTCGGTCACTGTCAGTGGGGCTGTGACATATATATGAATGTTTATGTTACAGGAGGAATTCTTATATCCTCACGTGCTTTCTATGGACATGCGTAATTTTAAGGTGTAGCAGCTGTCCGTTCTGAAGTCTGCTGTCTGAAGGATAAGCATTTAATTAAATGTTTCAAGGGTTAAAGAAGGTAAGGCGAAAAAGCTACTAAAGGGATAAGGAAAGAGAAAAAAAAAGATGAAGAATGAGGAACCAAAATAAGTAATTCTCCCTCAATTTCCACAGACGTTTGCCATTAGTAATATTAATCAGCAGTTTCTTTAAAATGAATAGGCTTGAAAGCAAGTCTCTCTCTGCTTGCAGCTTAGCAGAGCAATGTGAATGCCGGAGTTCAGGACAGCTTCTGCCTTTCTGAGAGAGTTAGAAGTGAAATTCCTTCTGAAGGGATTTAGCAGCCTCAGTCGTGACGTCATTTTGTACTATCGACACCGTATGATTTGTGACCCCAGCCGAGAAAAGAGACAAGGGGAGTACCATGTGGCGCGACTCGCGAACAAATTGACCCCGGCAAAGGAGAACCCGCGGGGCAGAGGGTGATGGTGGTGTTGAGAGGGGATATAAAATTTACCGACAAATTGTGCCTCTTAGTAGATATGTTTTTTTCTACAAATGGACACTGATATCCTTAAGCGTGATGACAGAACTTTTGTGTCATTGGTAGCTGTAATTTGAATGCCTACGGATCGCCGTGTTATCGAGTGATTACTTAATGAATGGGCATGCTGACAGTTGTACTGGTCAGGTACTTAAGTGACCACCGTTGTAGTATTGTTAGGAAAAGAAGTAAATTATAAATATTTAAAAACTGAGGTGAGGTTCCATTTGTACAGTGTCTGTCTGTCTGCCCACGGTGTCAGTACCTGTTCCTACTCTTGTTCCAACCCTCAAATTTATTTCAGTTTAACCCTCTGACTGTATTTAGACATTAGCTGCTTATTTGCTGCACAATCCGTTCAAAGAAGCGACCCTGCGATATTCAGCGCATCCAGTTTCCGGAAGTGACGGGTATCTCTGTGTACGTCCTACTGTCAGCTGTGCAGACAAATCGCGTCTGGTGGTGGAAGGAATGTGTGGAATGTTTCGGTAAGCAGGGATGGGGATGTGGGGGTGTAGAAGAAGAGTGGGCTTGTACGTTCCGGAATGTGACAGGTATCAAGAGGTTTAAGGTGTAGGGAGGTTAGTGTGCGCTGAGGATGTAGGTGGGACGGGGGAAGAAAGCGAAGTTATAATACTGAACTTACCCCGTCGACGCTGCACCCCCGAAATGTATCATTCCACAATGTCTTTTGTACTAGACACCTGTCTGTTGTTAATTAGTGGCATGCAGAGACATGAAAAGTTATTATAGAGTATAATTAGGCAGGCGCATTCTGTGAGTCCAAGAAACTGAGGGCGGAATGAACGATTTCGCTAAAGGGTACCTGCATTGTATACGTAGTGAACTGCTTGGTTCGGTGTACCTGCAGTGTCACCATTGTGACGTATTGAAACCCGTCACAACGCTGCATGTTGGCGCGATAGTATATCGACTATCGTGCTGCAACTACTGTAATAGTGCCGTAGAGTAGGCACAGGCCACTTGTGCCGTTTGTCTTCTTCACCGACAGCCCCCCCCCCCCCCATGTAACCAAGAAGTTAATCAAAGAAACAGGATCCTAGAAATGGGGGGGGGGAGTGCAGTTGACGTCGGTCTGTGCTGCACAGTGAGCTGTCAATTGACCGAGTGTCAACTGTGTTGTCGGACGATAGCAGGACATTCTCGAGATTTGTGTTCTGCAAATGAGCTTTCATAATCGATATATTCTGTGCATCCCTGCAGCACGTGTTCAGCAAGTTACCCAATACGATGCACTCACAGGATAACACGTGTATTCCCAAGTTTCAGAAGCACACGCTGCCCTTAAACGTCAGAACAGGCTTATTTTTCTAAAGGCTGTAAGAACCCAGAAGTGTGGAATTTGTACCACACAGAGCCTGAGAGCCTCAAAAATTACGTTGTGCATTTTTGTATTTCAGTAATGTGCTTAATGAAGTTTTTTTCTAAAAGGAACAGGATACCTGATCTCTTACTTCTTGTCTTTGCTTCTTTTCTTCTCCCCCCGTCTCAGTCGGAGACTTATTCCTAATTGGCACACCATGGCCGTGCGGTTGCTGGATGTCTTGTTCAAACGCTGATGTAGCGGTAAGTGATAGTGTCTGCCGTTCATAGACCCGCTGTGACGTAATGTAGTGGGCGCAATTATTTGCACTGTCATGTGATTAACACTAAAACTATGTATGTGTATAGTGTGTCAGCCTACACATGGAAGGTTGTTAGGGCAGTCTTGGTGGGCCTGTTGCTGCTCGTTTGTTCCTTCATTCTTTCACTCCACAGTCTGTCTTACGACAGGTCCAAAGCGAGTTCTCTACAAACTGCGATCTGGTGCTTTCTCTTTCGATTTCCAGAATCCTCTCATTTCCGTAATGTCATTCAGTAGCTGCTTACATTTTCTTCCTCGTCCTCCTGTCACTTCCTACCAGCTTTCCTTCAATAATATGTTTTAGAATGCAATTTCTATGCAAGACATGACAAATCCAGGCAGCCTTCCTTCTTCTTATTTTATGTAGGGTATTTATTTCCTCCATCATCGTATTTTGTCACACAGTCGTCCTAATTTTGATCTTCCTTCACCAGGACCGCATTTCCAAACTCGCAGATATTTCCGAGCTCCTTCCCGAAGTGTCAAGGTTTAGCACCACACAAAGCTGTGCTCCAAATGTAACCCTGTACTAGATTTTTTTATTAAATTTAAGTTCAGTTTGCTTTAGTTGGTGCAATTCCTCTCTTGTTAAATGCTGCTTTTGCCATGGCAATCCTGGATGTAATTTCACGTGTACATCTTGCATCATCAGTTACTATGCTAACCAATAGCCACAATGTTCCACATTCTGCAGTTGTTTCTTGATCATAATCTGTATTGCGGATTGTTGCTTCAGATTCTCATTAATTTTGATCTTCCGAAATGCATCTCCATTCCATAACGTCTTCAGTTTCAGTCACTCT
>Ga0123352_10008781_pt1 | contig 15745 bp, 4 predicted proteins | sample TergutLab28metaG_FD_89700 | JGI IMG/M metagenome (GOLD analysis project Ga0123352, IMG submission 89700) | Labiotermes labralis P1 segment gut microbial communities from Petit-Saut dam, French Guiana - Lab288 P1 | ecosystem: Host-associated > Arthropoda: Insects > Digestive system > Gut ... | reverse complement strand
CGCTCCGACATGTTTCGGTCCTAGGACCATCATCAGGGAGCCATATCGTCCTTGCTAAAGTCACACTATAAAAAGTCACATTAATTTCGCTGTACCAATTGGGTATTGTGGCAGCATGCCGTGATGTGTAATGTTATGTTGCGAAGAGTGCCCTGCTACGGATGTGCATTCTGTGCTTTGTTGCGTGATTTTCTTTGCAAGGCATTGCTTATTGAAATAAATACTGCGTATCACGCAGCGAAACACAAAATGCACATGCGTAGCAGGGCACTTTTCGCAACATAACATTACACAACACGGCATGCTGCCACAATACCCAACCGGTACAGCGAAATTAATGTGACTTTAGCAAGGACGATATGGCTCCCTGATGATGGTCCTAGGATCGAAACATGTCGGAGCGTTTTTAATGTTTTAATGTGTAAATTTTATAAACCTTTATATATGTGCAGTAGTTGGTATAATGATTGAATAACTCAACAACATGCAAGGTGTAACAACGAAAATAAAAAAAAAAAAACGCACAGTAGATTTTAGATCCCTTTTCACAGTTCTGAACTACAGGTTTTTAAGACTGCATTTGTCTGGGATGCAATTCCATGTGAGCTCCTACTCCTTTAGGGGAGAGGAGAAACTTGCTGTCTCCATCACATAACCTGTAGATAAAAGTGGCACATTCCTCCCAGATGCTGGTATCTATCTACCGCTCTGTCTTGTGTCACTTCCCATCCCAACAAAGCAACCTTCATTGAGAACCACTGATCTTACTTCCTGATTTTTTGAATACAGATATATAAATTGGATGTGCAGAAATTAAAGAATGTTATATACAGAAAAGCTGGTGATTTTATTGTATGAATTTTGTTAATCTTAGCAACTGACCAACTTAATGCACAAATTCTTGTTTTATAATAAGTTTATTATAATTCTCTACATGTTTCAAGCAATGTTGTGCTCATCATCAGGAGCTCAAATTGTATTATACAGCATCTGGTATTGTCACACTGAAACGAGTGGTCTAAAATTACTAAAATACAATTCTATAAATACGAGCACAGAGTATTAAAAGTTATATATGATTTCTTTGGATGTAATTACTGTATATTTCTTCACTATAAGCATGTTATGTCATGTGGAGTTTACATTTATCCAGTTGTTAAACTTATTAAAACGGTACTATGTCTATTTACATTATATATTTGCTGAGTCTATCTAGTCATAAAATCGTATAAATTGTTGTATCTACATGGTCACGTGTATCTGGTCATTAAATTTGTTAAAAATATACGATGTCTATTTACATTACATATCTAAAGAGGTTGCGGTTATCCAGTTATTAAAATTGTACAATGTCTGTTTACTTTACATGTTTGCCGAGTCTGTCTAGTCGTAGATACAACAATTAATCAACAATGTATATGATTTTATGACTAGATAGACTCAGCATATGGATAAATGTAAACTCTACATAACATGCTTATAGTGAAGAAATACACAGTAATTACACCCGACGAATTCATATGTAACTTTTACTACCCTGTGCTCATATTTATAGAATTGTATTTTAGACCACTCACTTGTTTCAGTGTGACGATACCAGATGCTGTATAATACAATTTTGACTTCCTGATGATGATCACATAGTGCTTAAAAAATGTATAGGAATATAATAAATGTATTATAAAACAAGAATTTATGCATTAAGTCGGTCAGTTGCTAAGATTATACTGAGATGCACGGTCAGCAAAACATCAGAATTTTGTTAAGTTTTTGCTGTTAATACAGTGTCATTATTTCATATGACAACCACTGTTTGTCACTTCCTGCCACTTCTCCACAGCACCTGTGGGCAATTAGCTGTATGCGCTATGTGAATACAATTAATTAGTCAGCAGGCAGTTGCAACCAACAGTTGCCAGATAAAATAATGATGCTATACAAGAAAGCAGTTGGAAGTGGGTTATTGTAACTGGATTACCTTTCTTGTGAGTACAGTTTAGTATGTTCATTAAAAGTCATTCTTGTAGACTGTCAGCCCTTATTCTCAGAAAATAATACAGTTTCTTTCTTGTTACATGTTTTGGTCACTGTCAGGACTGACATTTAGTTATAAATGGACATTGATGAAATATAAAGTTTTCACCGTGATGAAAAGTAATATCATCATTTGCTGGGTTGTGATACCACATATGACATTTATGTGGTTACCAGCATGCATATGAACATCTTCCTGCATCTTAGACCCTGAAGATGGAGACAGCAGGTTCATCTGGAACCATGGTAACAGCAGCATTTTTAATAACAAAAGAATCATTTCAAATGTACTGATTAGTACACATGGTAACCCTAATATTGAAAATTATGTCAATTTTTAGCAGGTTTACTTTCCTATATGCCTATCAAACATAGTTGAAAACCAGATCTATATGGTGTTCTTATTTAGGATGTTATTTTTATATATTGGTACTGGGCTGTGTTTTAAAGGCCGTGTGTGTCTGGAATAAAAGAAGGGGAAATTGTTAAACATTGGCACTATTGTAGATGTTAGTTTTGCAAAGCAGAACTAGTTCTGTACTTTTTGGAATGAAGATGCTTGTGTACCTGCATTCAAAAGTGGCCAAGGAGGGACTAAATATTATGAGGGAAAATATATGAGGTTTTTTTTTTTAATATACAAAATAAACTCTTAAAATAACAAGACACTGAGTACATTCACATTCTTATATGTGAAATAATGAAGGCATGCTTTCATCTTTATCTGTAGCGCAAACAAAAGTTATTACAAAGCCAACTGCTACTTCAATGGTATTTGAATTAAAGGCAGTATGTGTCTGTTTTATGTAAGGACTCGGTTCGTACCGTGCTGTGAGCACTGAACACGTCAGATGTACAAAACCACTCGTAATGTTGTATAAGGCAAGAGTCTTTGTCCAGATATATGTACAAAACACACAAATGCAATGTGAGCACCATGTATAATTTTTTAACGTCAAGCCTGGTGGTACGTAAAGTAGCTGCTAGGCTATGAAAGCTTAACAAAACATTTTTATACCAACATAGCTGATGTGTTCACATAAATAAATTAAGGATTAAAATTAGTATAATAGGAGGTCATTGTTTACATTAGTACATGAAATTCATCACACCATGGCAAATCAGTCCATCATCTTTGTGTTGTGATGATATCTTGCATATAAAAGCCGAATTTTGTGTGTGAAAAATGCTCAAACTTTCTGCAAGACAGTTCCCATGGTTGTGATATTCCAGGATGTGGCATTACATATATTGGGTTCCATTGGGGAAGGTATGAGCATTTGGTTCATTGGTAGCATAGTGCAAGGTTTTAACCACTGTATACTTTGTAAAGACTCATTAGGCCTACTTAAAGGAGGAAGGCATAATCAGAAATTTCAATTTAGCAGTGACTCTTGGTTAAGTGTTGATAACAAATCTTTTGCAGATTGGAAAAGTGTGTAAGGAAGAAATTAGGAAAAGGACTGGCTGATAATTTGGCCAGGATAAATCTGGAATGTATGTACTTCTTACTCCAACATGCAATTGATATATCTTATCTTCATTAACAGTGAAAAGTTGGAATATACTGGAAATGCATGGATACTGCTAAATTATAAAAAAGTTATCTATCCTGTTTTGTGGGAAGTTGAATTCCTTTAGTCTGGCACCCAAGCGACCAGACTGTCAAATATTCCAGATTATCAGGAAGTACCAATACTGATGAAATTTCTTACATCTGTTGTGTTACTTCCCAAGAGAACATGCACTTGTCAGTCATTTTAATTTGATCATAAAAAGTGTTAGCTGTTTCAATTATCGTAGGCCCAGTCACAGGTTTTCCTTCAGAACACATTGCTGTAAACCACTTATAAAACACCTTGTCCACTTGCGCTAATTTGGGCTGTCTCTGTCTGTTTCTTGTAATGGCCCTTCATACTTCCATGTGTTGTCACAAATGATCATAAAGGGTCCTTCTGGTTCATTACATCATAGCTATTTGACGATCCAACATTGTAAGGAGCCATAAGCTCTAGTTGTTTGCCAATTTTAAACCTCCTTAAAAAGGTCCACATAACCCACGATGAAGACACGAAATCATTACACTCAATGGAAGTTAAGGATGGCAGGCCTTGTGGTTGTGGGACTACATTCCTCAAGTAACAAACTAACAGGGGTGGGGGATTATTGGGTGCCAGATTAAAGGAATTCTACTGTAACACCTTTTCAACATGACTTTCATGTTACAAACTTGTCTTCCACTACAGCACTGGTTGCTGCCTTGTGTGTTTCTTTGACAAGTGCCTTATTATAAGTGCAGATGTGAGCCATGTGTTGGAAATTTATATGAAGTGAAATGTTATAAAACTTAAACATACTTGCTGTAAATATTGCTTTTAAGTAGTCTTTTCCATTTTATTACATACAGTGATTACTGTGGTTGTTGAATGTCTGTTGTACACAACTTGAATGTCGGTAAGTGATATGACTGAACTCTTCTAATTCCTAGTGCCAAGGGTGTGCTTGTTCTTAGTTATTCTCCACTGGTCTTACATGCAATCAATCCATGTGCTGATGTGTGCAGTATAATAGTCTTCACATAGTTTGCTTTTTGTACTGCCCAAGCTACAGATGAACAAGAACTTTCTCTGCATCATGATTCATGCACATTGAATCCTCCTCCTTATTTTGTTGGTCAGGACCAGTTTTATTTCTGGGTGAAGGGTGATCCGTACTTCTTAAACTAACTCGCATTTCTCTATCTTGGTTTTTCTGCATTATTCCTCTGTGCCATTGTTTCCCAGAATGTGATATGTGTACTGCCAGTGGTACATAAGTGGATAAAGGCTACACAGCAGAGGAGAAATTAATAGAAATTGTTACATAATTCTATTTGCTGTCAGATGAACTCTGTTATAGAGACAACCCTCTGGTGGTGGGGCTAGACACTTATATTTTAGCACACTCTTTATGTAAAACATGAATATTTTATAAAAAAAAAAAGCTAACATTGTTAAATACACAGCATTGTGTGGAGAAAAAAAGATTGTGTAGCGTGCCTCAAAAAATGCAGTAAACATATTGGTTCACCTAAACAGTACTTGCGTCCTGTATATAGAACTGGCAGTGTCTAAAGTTTAAACAGACCCATTTTTAATAATTTTGGCTTCATGACAAAATGGTCGCATGTATTACTGCCTGTGTAGTGAGTGTGTATGATGGCAGTTCCTGATTCAGTGTAGATGTTTGCAATGGAGTTTGATTGGATTAGAAGAGAACCATAGATTTATACTTTAATGAGCATCCACGCTGATATTCTTGATTCACAAATTTTCAGTTATTTCACTGTTTTTAATCACTTTCATATACAAAAAGTACCTTGTGTGGTGGTGATGCCATTAACCCAGCATGACCACATTATCTGTTTCTCTGATTTTGTTGAAATTTAAATTTTAAGTTCCATATAAAACTTCAGCAATTCAAAGTTTTGTGAAAATCATATTAATTATTAATATAGCTACTGAATGATGATCTAAACTAAGTATAATGAGTATGCTGTGCATGCATTGCTAGGCAGATCCAAACATGCCTGAAACTTCTAGAGCTAATTAAATAAACACTTGTTTGATATACATAAGAGTCTTTGAAAACTGTGGAGATTTATTATTCAGAGTTATCTACGTGGAAGTCCTATCAAATATGTTCCATGCGACTTTTTAGAAATTTAAGTGTAAAGAACTCATCACATTCCTATACACAGTCCCCCCCACAAGATGCAAAGTGAATTTTGACTAAAATGAATTCAGTGGACAGACAATACATTCTATTACTGTGCCTACTTGCAACTGGGAAAGGAAGTATGCCAAGGAGATCAAGGTCCCAAAAGGGCTTCATGAATGTTTTAATCATGGAAAATACTGCTCTATGACACAAATCACATCTGTGTAACATATACTCATTAATCTCTACAAACCTGTGGAGGAATCAGCTGCAAGGGTATTTGCAAATTTAAACTTACCTTTCACCACAGCAGGTGTTACTGCTTATTGAATATCACCCATGTTATAAAAATGGTTGTGTTCTTAAAAACAAGTGTGTATTACAAATTTTGTAATGTGAACCATGCTTTTCCACTGATGTCAATATTAAAAGTGGTATCACATTCCTGCGGAAAACTGTTTGGTTCACCTTTGTCAAAAATGACATATTTTTAGCTTAAAAAATATCAGGTACACACAAAAATATTTCAAGATTACTGTACAGTTTAAAATGACCACACTGTTATTCATCCTGCAGTGCCATTGGCAATCAATATATGTTGTTACATCACTGAAGTATGTGTGTGTCTGCATTCGTGAACAAATACTCCCTTCTTACAACAAAAATTGCAGTTTGCTGACTTTGTTGTTTTTTATTTTATTCAATATCATATTTTATTTAAAGATTTAAAAAAAAAAGTGAACTTTGGTTAATACCATGAATGTTATAAGTTTCTATAAGGGTAATATTCTGTAATTCAGGAGTGCACTGTAGTTCTAAGTTGTACATAATTACATGTCCAAGTCACCTGTTGGAGTGAACAGTAACACATCACCACAAAGCATAATATTCCAGTTTAATGTTTCCCATAGCTGCTGTCCCATAAGTTCATAAATGACTGGATTACAAAGTACACATTTTTAAAATGAGTATTCATTTTAACCTTACACATTTAGTAGTGAATTCATGTGACATCGTCAGAGTTACATACCTGCATATTTGAATACAGATTTAAACACACACATCTGACAGTATTTATTTCAAAACTAACACAGTATTCCAGTTTGGTACAGTTCTTACATCTGCAGGACTATAATTAAAATCCTTTATCCTGCAACCACTCTTCAACAATACTGACATAATCACCTTTAATGTTGATATGTCCAGAAACTTCTTGTATCTGCATGTGTACGTACTTCTTACTCCTTTTTTCCAAATACACTTTCAAATCGTCATGTAATGCCTGGAAAAATAATGGCTGGGAATGTATATAAATAACTTAATTCACAATTATCTAGTAAATATTTCTCTGTATGGAATTTCCACACCCCACTTTATATTGTCAGTAATTCTTAAACATACCCAAATGTCTCCTTGAATACGTTTTAATTTTGTGGTCTTTATTTGTCCACGACCTTGTATTTTGAGATACAGGGGGTACATGTGATTCCTATTTCGTTCGATGTAATATGGATGACTGGAAGACGATTCTAAAAGAAAAGAAACAGTTATCTTAAATAGTAATATTTGTGAAAATTAATTGTATCATTTTAAAATGCAGAATCCTTACCACTAGGTGGTTTCCATCCTGATGGATACTCTGATTTCAGTGTGGGTTGAGGAATGAATGTTTTTGGTAGAAGCCTTTCCACAAACTTCCATTCTTCAGGAGATGTGGATATCTCTACATCAGTATAAAAGCTTGGTGGACCAACAAGTTTGCTGGCTTTATACGAAGAGCCTCTTGCAGGTTGTACCTATGGACAACAAATTTGCTTATGTCACCAACATTAACATTATAGTACGTTTTCCATGTTTTCAGTTGGTTAATGGGTGTACTATCCTGTACTTGCATTATCTATCTATTAACAACATATTGTGTGACATTTGTGATGCTGCTGGTGGTGAATATAAAAACTACATTCTTATATGATATGATGCCATGTAGTCTGGCAAATAGGTACATGATATCACATCTTACAGGCAGTAATCTGAACTCTACATTCCTATTTTCTGTTATTTTTGTGATGTTCTCAATTATTATTGGCCCTTGATGTTCTGAATTATTATTGGCCCAGGAAATCACCCAGCCTCCTATATGATGGGTACTAGGTTTTTCCCAGGGATAAAGCTGCCAGGGCGTGGCATTGACCACCCACCTCCATCTAGCACCAAGGTTAAAGAAAGAATAGAGTTAAACCTCTACTTCCCCTCTGGGTCTTCGCAGCCTGTTCTAGGGTGAACTTTACCTTTTTTTTTACCTTATCAGTTATTATGCTTTTAGAAACATGTAATGGACTTAAAAAATGTCATATTGTAGCATTGTTGCATGTATAAAATTTTTTACTTTTTAGTTCCCTCCACTCATTATCCACTAATGTATTTACCACACCAGTACTATCCTACATCACACAATGGGAAAACAGCTTTCAGTTAAAGAAAGAAAAATGTTTTATTTAACAATGCTGTCAACTGATAAAATTATATGTTGTTAGCAGGGAATATTATATGAGTACAGAAGTTGGGTTGAATGATACTGATGGGAAAACCTGGGCCGGGGATTGGTCTGGACTGTCCAGGAGAGAGAATTCTTCTGCCCCAGCTGGAAGTCAGACCCCAATTGCTCAGTCCAGCTTGTACCCTGCTCACTATACCAGTTAGGCTATTCTAATCCACAAGCTGTGAAGTCATGTTAGGGTAGCTCCATAAACTACCTAGTATTGCTTAGATTTTGCATGCTTCTTCCACACTCTTTAGATGTCCAAATCAGATGAAAAGGAAATTACCGTGCTCATAATTAACTAAGAAAAGTTGGTATTCATCTATAACAGATACTACATGGTGTCACAACCCACTGCTTTTCAGTGTTGTAACTCATGCAGTCTATGATAATTAGGGGCATATTAAGGGGTGGCATCCTGGTTACAAAGGCCTGATTACTGTCCTTTAATAGGACACAATTCACAGTTGTTACCAGCTTTTTTACTGGACATAACACCCTGAGAAGACATCTATATGTAATGGGCTTGAGTAGCAAGCACACCTATATAAGTGTGGTAATGAGAAGGAACCCTCAGTCCACATTCTGTGTGAGTGTGAGGCCTTGGCCTCACTCAGACATTCATATCTGGGTTCCTAATTTTTGGACCCTAAGGATGTTACGAATCTAAGTATGGGGGCCATCTGGAACTTTGGTAAAGGAACAGGGCTCCTTTAACCTAGTATCGGAGTACAACAAGGGGCCAAATGGCCTGTCTTAAGGCCTAGGTGCATTGGGTCTGCAAGGGCTCAAGTCCAAATACTATTCTAATTCTAAGGAGTGGCATTTCAACAGTATTCTTGCAAAGTTTCTATATTATATGTATAGGCTACAATATTTAATTTTTTACCACTTTCAAAGAAATAAGAATTTGCTATATTAACATTTCCAACCATTTATTTGCACATACTATTTTCATGTACCAGGAACTCATAATCAGACTTCAGTACACAATAAAATTGTCCTCCTCCAAATTTTCTTTCACTTTAAAGTTTTCATCCTCACCTATTTGTACATCTTACTCAGGAATATTCAGCAAGTTTGACAAAATATCCACTAACTTCTGACAGAAGGACTGCATGGATAGTGCTGTGCAATTTTAGAGTAAATATTCTCCAAACAATCCTACCCTAGTCACTATATCCTTTAAAAAATGTTACAAATTCTCCCGTCATGGACTGTATTTAAATATCCTCGCATTGAGTTAATACATACATATAACAACACAACCAAAAAAATCTGTCACAAGACAGCTGGATCTGCAACAAGTTACAATACACAAAAAAAAAACGCGCACACACACACAAAATGATATTAAGATACCAAAATGTTAACAACACATGTCTACAAAGTAACACTAAATGATAATACAATTTCATAAATTCGACAAATCATAATTTATAATCATAAATAGTAGTCCGTGCATGCCTGAAATCCTTCATGTGAATAACAGGAATAAACAGACGCCTTAACACTGCAGCCTTAAACTGTACCTATCATTTTTACGATTTAAAATACTATAGGTTCGACTACTGTAAATTTTTATACCGACACAGGAATCACGCCTCTAAAAACGTGAGAGTACGGCAACAGGCCTATAAAGTTGTTTTATTTCTTGTATCCGTAGTATGTACTGCCGAATTAGTCCGAAAACTTCGCAGATTATCCACAATAAACGTCATCAATGAAAGTAACGTGGGACAAGTGAAACACTGTAATGACAAAGTAATGCCATAATCGACCACTCAAAACGTCTGTATTAACAACTTAGTTACGTTTTGGAGACACAAGTATGTCCTACCGTACGCATTGGTGTGGTGGTAGCTTCACCGAAAACATGCCTGAAGTGCAGTATTTTCGCACATCTGGTAGACAATGCCCTACACGCCATGCTTATGATACTTAGTGTACAAGTTACAGCATTTACACTTTAGGACCACTCCGATCGTATATGCACTTCCGAGCTCTACTACACAATACACTTAATTCCTCACCTCCCCGGCCCCCCTCAGCGGCCCAAAGTAACACTGTTTACTTCCCTCAAAGAGTGATCACAGCCGTAAAGATAATCGGTGTAGTCGGTTTCTGGCGGCTGCGAGTATTGGACAATATGGAGGAAAGGCGCACCAAAATTTTTATATTTTATCGTATTTTACTCTAGATATTAATTTTGAAATAAATGATTACGTGATTTGAAAGCTTCGATTTCAAGCTTAAGTCTACTTACAAGACAGGCGTGTTGTGCCAACTGTGATGTACTTGTGAACGAATTTGGGTCTACGTGCGTCTCTGAGCATAGGTGGCGCTATTTAACACGAAACAAGGAAGGTGATTTAGTGTGTGTGCACTTCTTTTCCAAGTTTTGAAACAATTGTTCGAAACAACGAGTGATTTTGCCATACGATTTTATGATGAATAATGTAATATAAGGAATGCTGAATGTTTCTGCAAGCGAGATTTAATACACACTGTAAAGTAAGTATTGGAAACTTTCCTTAAAATGTTACTATTAATACGGATTTCACCGCCGATCGTCTTTTGTTTGAATAAAATGTAGTTTTTGTACGATTATTTCGTAGTGGTGTTACCCTTTGTTATTGACAGTTTTGAAAATATGAAACATGAATGCTTTAACATACCTTACTTGCATATTATTTCGTCGATTCCTGAAACATGTTGCTCATTCGCTGTCTTGCTGGAGTATGATGAACATTTTAATAAATTTTAAAACACGGGAAGTGTAGTATGTTCCCATTTGTTGCCCGAACCAAGAATTCTGTGATTTCTGTGGTAATTGACCTTTCAGATATGAAGTATGTGGCATTATACATTTAGAGTTTACAAAGCTAATGAAATTATTCCTTTAGTTACAGATGTTGACTGAAAATTGCAATGGCTAGTAGAGAAAAAAAGCCACTCAACAGTAAGCAGTTGGGGGTTAGGAAAGAAAGCGATAAAGTTGTGAAAGTAACGGAAGCTGCGAAAGAAGAGGACGTTAGTAATAAAACAAGGGATTCCAAACAGGTTCAGAAGGATATAAATCAAGGAAAGAAATGTATACTCAAAAAGAGATCAACAGGTGGCATAAAATCAAGGAAGAGTTTGGAGAGTACAGAAGTGACTGTAAAAGATGGAGCTAGTTCAACTGTTGACTGTGCTGTGGGAGGCAAACCAGGAAGGAGTTCTCAAAACCCAAAATTACGTCATACCAATAAATTAAAAAAGACAGCCATATCTCAGAGTGGTACAAACTTAGCTAATGAATTACTTTGTCATTCAACTGATACAAAGCGCTCACAGAGCCCACGGTTGTGCAAGACCAATAAGGTTTCAAAAGCTGGTAAACAAGGGAGCCGAACACTGGAGGAAACACCCGTGTCAGACGATTCCAACCTGAATACCCTAAACACAAAAGCACAGAGTCCAAAGTTACGAAGGTTTGCTGCACAGAACAAGGTAGGGACAGGAAGCCCAGATGTACGGAATGGGACTAAAGGTCGTAATACACCTTATGTTACAAGATCGGACTCACCAGCTAGAGTTTTAAGGAATGGGAAAAGAAGAAAACTAAAAGATCCTAGTCTCTTGGAAGGACTTGATGTGGGGTATCCCAAACGAAGACGGTTACTCAGTATCACTAGAGATGGCAGTGGCAGTGATCTGGGAGGTAAAAGTGAAACCTGTTTAGATGATCAGTCAAGCATTGCAGGGAGTGACAGCAGTGTCTATGACTTCCCAAGACTGGAAAATGGCAAAGGAAACTGGGATTCAGACTGTGATTCCAGGGTTCCAGTGGATGATACAAAGAATGAAGAACGTTCTGCCTCTGATGCCTTCAGTTTACCTAATTCAGAAAACCAGTCGCGTACTTCTCATGATAGCTGTTTAGGAAAATCAATTTCTAACAAAATTGCTGAGCTAATACATAGAAACAAACTTACTGAGTCTACTGGGAAGGAATTAGTCCCAAGGGGAGAAGAAAAGTTGGTCTTCACCAAACCATCGGAATCAGATGAGTCAAGTCTTCAAAAGTGTATTGAAAATGAAAAAAATGTAATGGACACTAATTTTAACTTATGTGAACCAGAATCTCTTTCTTCTGAGAAAACCAGCTGTAAGTCAATTGAATGTGAGCTTAGCCGTGACTTTAGCAACCAAAACATCAGCTCCGGAAGTGAGGTTTCAGAAACCAAAGAAACAGTGGAACACGTTTTACCAACTCCAAGAAGAGTGACTGTGCAAGATAATGCTGAGTTGAAGGAACTGGGACACAAGAACGGACAAAATCTTTCAGTTGGTATAGCAGTTTGTCACCCCCGTGAAAAATCAGTAAGAAAAGTCCGAGATATAAAGGCTATGAAGAGCAGAAATTTTTTTCAGGAGTGTCCAAGTTCTAGTGGTGTATTCTATGTTGTTCAAAATCCCATAAATATTTCGTTACAGAAAGAAGGTGCACGGTCTGTTTTAACTGCAAGCAGTGAAGAACACCAGAGTTCCGTCACTTGCACTGCTACTGAATTGGCTAATATGGGTTCTGTGATTGTAAATTCATCTGTTGAAGAGAAGCCGTCTTCAGACATTGAAAATGTTGCATCTGTAGAAGGTGGTATATCCAGTGTTTCTGTGAGGGATGTAGTGAAAGACACTTCAAATATGTGTGCTGGTCTAGAACTAGAGAAAGAATCTGCTTGTGTTCTTTCTCAGACTCCTACATATGAGGCAGATGTGTCTGGTGTTAATGATTCTGTTACTGATGTAACTATTACAGGTAAAGAGGATTGTGTTTTTAATAGTAATATTGATGGAAAAGGATGTAACAACAATGACAGTGAACTGGAATATGACAGCAAAATTGACCTTGGTAGTAAGGATGATGGCAGTACAGAAATTCTTGACAGGAAAGTGGATTGTGAAAGTGACATCATTAAGACTGACTCCAAGAACGCAAACAAAATTACAAGTGTGGATTGTGAGAATACAGCCACCCATGATGTAGTAACAGATACTTATGACAGTAACAGAATTGTGATTGACAATAATGATCCTGTCAGTACAGGTAATGGTGCTGCTGGTTGTATAAAAAAAGTTTGTAAAGATGACTTTGTTGTGGACACAAGCATTAAAAAAGACTATAAAGAAACAGTTTGTGATGTTGACGTGAAAATTGATTATAATGAGAGTGTTGATCCCAGTAGTGGAACAGATTTTAAGGAAATGTCTTACAGTGTTGTTGACAGAAGTGAGTGTAGTAGTGTGACTAACAAACCACAGAAATCAAATTTTCTTGAAATACCAGAAGCTACTAATAATGTGAAAGCTGCTTTAGAGAGCCTGATTCATAATGATTGTGAAAGTGGTGCTAGTGAAGCAGGTAAAAATGTTCGTAGATCAACTCGTTCATCGGTAGGTAAAGTACGAGCAGCCATGCTCCACTGTATGACAATTGGAAGAATGAAATCATCAAAACTAGATTTGCAAGAAAAGAGCCAGGAAGGTGTGAAAGATGAAGCAGAGTCGCTCACTGTTTGTTTGGCTGAAAGTGGTAGTACTATGGTTCATGAAGATGTTACATTTTCAGCCAAAAAGACTTCAGAACTAAAAGGCAAAGAGAATGTTGTGGAAGACAAGAATGTGAAAGTACAGGAATTGGAAAGGAAGGCAGATCCAGTGTTTGCAGCAGCAAATAGTTCAGATAAGGCAGGAGAGTTGTTACTTCATAACAGCACAACTGAAGTGACAGCACAGAGTGTCCCTTCCAAGCAGTATTTGTTTCATGAGCATGATGTCCACATGAAAGAGGAAGCTGAAGTTTTGAGTGAAGAAATGGGAACTTCCATGTGTGTTGATGGGGTTGTTGGTGAAAAGAAAGATGAAACTTCAGGAACTCTGTTAAATGTTAAAATGTTTCAAGAAGCTGTTGTTGAACTTGGAGAGACTGATAAAAAGGAAATAATTTCAGACCAAGATAAAAAGAAGAGGATTTCACAACCCAAAACAGACACTTCTGATATGACTGATTTTATTGATCTTGGCACTGAGGAAGTTGTTCAAAATGAAGAATCTTTTGATGGGGGGCCAGCAAAAAAGGAGGCAAGTAAAGTCACCCATACCAGTGAATCATACACTAAACTGAAGGTTGAGACTGACAACAAATTACCTTTACAAAGACAATTTATGTCTAACATTGTGACGCACATAAAAAGAGATAAGGAAGGTAAAGAAGAGGATGATAAAAAAGATGAAATGAATAATTTGGAAGGGGGACTGATTCATAAATTACAGAGTGGTATTGAACCAACAATGTTTTATGCCAAAGAAAACATGAAAGATGTTCTATTTCATGATTCAGGACTCAAGTCTTCAGACATTGTTGTAAAGGACATGAAGAATAACATGCCAGAAAGCCAGTATGATTGCATAGAGCAACAAGTAAGCATTTCTGCTAAGGAGGAATTCCCATCTGTTAGTTCTGGGTGTTCAATTGAAGGTGGACAGGTAAAGGACAGTAGGAAACATGTCAACGAAGAAATCATCCATAAGGAAGTGACTGTGGAACAGTGTCACGAGGTATTGGAAGATGGTGCTGTAGGTATCATGTCTCATGTGGAGCAGTTTGAAGTTGAGGACTCGCTTCACAAAGCATCAAGTTCCATTGATGATGTTGGGACAAGCATTTTAGACACTGAAGAGAATGATTCCAAAGTCGGTGAATTGAAAAGTAAGTTTATGGAAGAGGAAGTGAGTCCAGAAGAGCAGGCAATCAAAGAAACAGTCCTGAGTGCTCTTGGACTGCAGCCTCTTCGAGTTACACAGGTATTGTACATCCTGGCACCTACTGAAATGTTCAGAAAATGGACAGATGTACATTTTGTATATACAGTTTATCTCACAGCTTTTAGAATCTGAAATGTTGAAGTGTTTCCTTTGTATCTGTGTTTGTTCAGATTTTCCTTTCTCCTAATTATTAGGTACTGTTGCCAAGTGTCACAAAATGTGTAATAATAGACACCACCACCACTTCTACTAAAAAGTAGTAGAAACGGGATGTAAAAAAGACAAAGATGATGTACAAGCATATTGATTGACACACCCAACAGAATTCAATTGGCCTCATGGTCAAGCAGTGGACCACGGTGGCACAGTGGTTAAGGTGCTGTGTTACAAATCGGAAGGTCGCTGGTTTGATCCCAGCTGGTGTCATTGGACTTTTTCATTGACATAAAATCCTTCCGATCGCACTATGGTCCTGGGGTCGACTCAGCCTGTAACAGAAATGAGTATCAGGAGAATTTCCTGGGGGTAAAGGCTGGATGGATAATATTAGGATGGATCTCCAGGAGGTGGGATGTGGGTATATGGACTGGATTGGGCGGGCCCAGGATAGAGATAGGTGGCGGATGCTTGTGAGTGCAGTAATGAACCTTCGGGTTCTGT
>Ga0123352_10008780_pt1 | contig 15745 bp, 9 predicted proteins | sample TergutLab28metaG_FD_89700 | JGI IMG/M metagenome (GOLD analysis project Ga0123352, IMG submission 89700) | Labiotermes labralis P1 segment gut microbial communities from Petit-Saut dam, French Guiana - Lab288 P1 | ecosystem: Host-associated > Arthropoda: Insects > Digestive system > Gut ... | reverse complement strand
CCACAACTCTCTTGATTTATTACATAAATAGAGGGGATATGCAAGTCGCATACGCAGTGTTTGTCTGTCGCAAATAATGCAAGAGACGTTGTCTTTCTTCATGTTTCTGCTTCAAGTGAAAGACAAGAATGAGGAAACGAAAGAGGTATAATAAGGAAGACAACAGAACAACTTACGATAACACACAGCGATGTCTGTGGCCATTATGGCTTGTGTTTTTATACAGTAGAGCATATGGATAGCAAATCAAACGGCACTTTACGCCACAGATTTTAACAGTAAAATATTACAATCACGTATTAGCTGCTAGCTGCATATCATATCATATCACACCCAAAACTATCCATCTCCTTACTGTCTTTTTTTCTTTCATTTCATAAAATTACATTACTTTGGGATAAAATCATCTGTTTAATCGTAATTCTATTCCAGTTGTCACAAGTAGTTTGTAGACTACCTCTGTACACCAAATAAGAGACACTCGGTATACTAGCAAACATTTCAAGGACGTACGTGTTTAAAGAAGCGACACTATTTCAAAACTGCGGCTTTCATCGACTTTAAAACAGTACCTAATTCTGAAGGAACTGTAACTTTGAAAGTCGCGAAGTAATAAATTTTCTGAATAATATAAAATCCTAAATTAATTTGTTCCAGCTGTACGAAAGGAAATATATATTTTGTATCGCCTCAATATATTTTATTGTACTTATATAATAACAACATTAGTACCAAAGCTGCCTGTGGGTAGACATCGTAAGGCTTGATAATTCCTCTGGTTAACATAATTGTAGAAAAACCATAAGAATGTCTTAAAAAACAAGCAAAGAGGAAAACCACCGCAGTAACATTTACTGTCAGATCGAACAGTTTCAATTTGAATAATGTGCAATTAAATTTTCAAAACAACATGTGTCTACACAACAAAATTTACTTCTACTGTAATGTAAACAACACATACGTGTACACTAACACCAACAACTCTTCAACTAATAAAAATAGGTGACAATATAGACTAACATCATATAACAAACATGTAACATTGTCAGGAGTGAAACAGTACTGAACTATTGAATCATCAAATATTACAGCACTACAAGCAACCTAATTAAAAGTGACTAAAAGGGTTTGAAACTAAACGACCAGCTAAAATTATTACAACAGATCCCCTTTACCGACACTTCAAAACTTGCAGGATACTTGATACCAACTAAAAGAGCAGGCACTAATTTTCTACACATATTATCCATAAAAAACATAATTGGATTAATTAAAAATAATTAACTTCAGTTAAATAACTTCCATCATGGTTAACAAAAATCGGCTTCAAATTTCTGTTCTGAAGTAAAAATCAGAATTTATTAGGCCTGTAGCTTTAGAGTATTTTCTGCGACAATTTGAAATATTTCGTCTATGATCCACGTATTTAAACAGCAAAGATCGCGTCACGTGTCCGAATAACTTAACATGTTAATACGTGTACGGGAAATATAACTGAACTCGCAGTTTGAAGTATATACAGTACTTCAAAAAGAAAAATTCCAATAAAAGTCTAGAGTTCTAGCGGTACACCAACCATCTAGCCAAAGACCCTTTCGTGCCTCTAGTCAGAAGATACCACCACTTATAGAAATTACGTTACGCAATAAGGCACCTATTTACAGATCTCTGCACCAGTGCACACACAATGTATACAGTAGGACCTTAAGTTCTCATGAAGACAAACCTGAAGATGGTCAGTAAAGGCCGAAACATGTAGGTGTCTAATATAGCCATTAAATACACCTTGATTGACATAGTTGTGTTTGACTACATACCATTTCCAAGTACACTAACCAGCACTGTAACAAAACCTGTAACTTAAGTATAATTGCCAGTGGGTCGAAGGACCAAAACTTCAAGAAAAGTGGGGGGGGAGGGGTTGCAAGTTAGCATCCTAATTTTTGTAGATATCGTCTGTACACTTTTGGAAGTAGTCATTACCACACTTCAAGGGGAACACATTTAGTATCCACCGAAGAGGAGAAATTATGTTTCCAGAGAATTTTTCGCATACGGTGTGAAACTTACAGCTACAGATAGGATTGTCGTTGTGTGCACATGTTCTAATGTGACTCAGTAACTTTCGAATAGTTCGAATTAATGATTCTAATGTGTGTGTGTCATGCTCAGAAAAAATTAAGAACACGTAAAATGGTATAATGAGGTAGGCCCTATGTCAAATCACTGGAGAAGTGTGCTACATCGACACATTCGATGTTTTATGATGCTTACTACTGTTCATCCACACAAGCAACAGGATCACATTCACGTTCATTCCTGCTCGTGCATTCTAATACGGACGAACACATTCAATTTCAAGACATGGTTCAATTCTAAGTCTACATTACAGTATATTAGATGACGAAATGTAAGCCATCAAATAACACACCATCTGGCAGCAAAAGACTTCTAGTAAATTAAAAACCATCCATGTTCCCTACAGTAAAGTAGTTCACGATAATTATTCAAACAACTACACAACATTAAGAAGAGAGTAGTTTCCTAAATTTATGATATTTCACGTTTCTATCTACATTGGCCATCTTCAGGGAAGTGGTTAATAAAAACAAGGTTATTGGTTACTTAGGTTACAGAACCGCATTTACGCTGTTGTGCCCTTTTGTAATAAGTATTTTGAACACTTAAAATGTTTATATATGTTAAATACAAGCTGCAAATTTTGGGTTGTGTACCCATCGTAATGTACAGGATGCCACATTCTCCGTTTTATGAAATGGTTAAAATCTCACAGGTAACACTTTCTAAGATAGAATTCTGCTTTATCTGTTTTATAATATCATTAACTTAACAGAGTTAAATTACACCTTTCTTTCCTTCTTTCTTTCTGTCGTCTTTCCTTCTTTATTTTTCCACGATTCTCTCCGACTACACAGAGTTGGTCGGTTGGCTGACAAAGAGGAAATGGAAAAAATTTTCAGAAACACTCTCTTGGTCTAACCGTGGCACTGCGCCGGATTTTCTCTGCAGAAATGAGGGAAAGAAGGAAAACTTTCGGTATATCCGGTTTGACGTTCATGTGACCGTGCATCGTGATAAATTCTTATAATAAAACCAAATAGATGCAATAATTTCTGAAATTTATTTTCGGGATAAAGCTCTACATGTTCCGGACATTTCCTCTGTCCATTATCAGGAGTTTTTCGCTGTACACACAGCAATGGTATATGTCATACAGGTTTGCTGACAGCTTGCGAGCAGGATCAGGACGGAATGTATTTTTTGTATCATGACGCCCTATCAATGTCATAAGCAGGTTTGTAAAATAGTAAAATTACTGTTTCAATATTTTACAAAATATATTTTTGAATATATTTTGTAAAATGTTGAATATTATAATAATTTGTACAATAGTAATACCTTTTCCAAAACAATGACTTCTGCAGCTAAATGAAAAAGTGTGGGTTGTAATAAAGTGTAGTTAAAATTCTATCTGCTTATTATAAATACCACATAATACAAAAAAATATATATTTATAACATATCTTAGTTATTTCCGCTGGTAAAAAAGGAAAGATTTCATAAAAATGTGGTTGAAGTTCTATTTGCTTGGTACATCTAGTACTTTTTGCTCCATTATGTATCTTCTCCCTACGTTATGTGTCGCAGTGTTGTGTATAGGACGTAATACGTTTCATCTTACCCATTGTAAGCGAGAAGAAATACGCTCTCTGTAATGTTGGAACTGACCTACATGCTTCAAATTGTCATTGTTTTTTAATCCATATACCATTACGTTTGGTACAGTAATGGTGATAAAGTTATTACAGCTTTAATTAACTTAAAACTCAATAATTTTATAGACATTAAGTTACGTTGACATGTCAATGAACTCATAATACTTGGTTTTTCTTTCCTGAAGATATGGATTCTTTAAATTATCGAGACAGGCAATATACTTGCAACGAAATACTGTAAAGAGTTTGCTTAATGTTTATACATCCTCGGCTACCCTAACATTACACCTTAAGATAGCATGACGATTTCGTTTTCCCAGAAAGAATAACTTCTTAGGTCTTTGCGTGAAGTGCCCGATATTTTTCCACGTGTTTAACTTGTGCTTGCGAAGAAAAAGTGGGGAAAAAAGAAATAAGCGTGTTATCACTTGGCTGTTTTGAATAAAATTAGAGGAGAGAGAAACGCTTTTTTTGGTACCTATACTTTTTATGGTCCACATATATATATATATATATATATATATATATAAACACCCGAAAATACCTTACTTTCTTCTTATTTCTTTTTGAGCCTAAATCTGTATCGTCATTTGCATAGGAACAGAACTTCAAAAAAATCCACTTTATAAATGCTTGTCTGTGATAAAATTGTCAGGTATAAGGAAGCAAATTTTAAGAAATTTTCATTTACGTAATGGTACCTTTTTGGTAGAAGCAGGTACATCGCCTTATTGATGCGAAGGACCGTAAGTACGTACTTGCACTTCGTTCTATGCCTTTATGACTATTTTTCTCCCCGGCTGTACAAAGGAACGCGTTATGAATCCTCCTCTGAAGTAACATATGCTTTCTCCATTTCGTAGAAAGTATCTGCAAAAGTTTGGATTTGCCAGACGGCTTCTTTGGGGACTAACATTGTCTTATCTCTCTGATGCAATACTGGCATTCTGCAACTTGTGGCAGAAAAGCACGTAGACAACATTTTGGAATTATATATTTAAAAGCTTTCCCTTCCACTCTCCTTCACCTTCTACTCCATATACTCATCTAACGAGCAGGTGAGAAGTATTCTGTTGTAAGCTTATTCACTTCTTGTGTTATTGCAGTATGTGTGTCACCAGTTCAACTCAAATTTACCCCCCTTGTCTTAAGAAGCATATGTTCTTCGTACGAATTATGAAAGAAAACATGTGCATTAAAGCAAACGTGGACACTTTCATTAGTTGTAAAATGTAGAATTGCTAGGCTACGGACTGGACAACCGAGAAATAGTGTTTTGATTCTCGGCTGGGGCAACAGAATTTTCTCTTCTCCAGAACGTCCGAAACGAATTTCCAAACCAACCAGCATCCTGTTGAATGAATACAGACAGCACATTGCCCGGGATGAAGCAAACCTGGCAAGGAGTTAACCACGCTTCTGTATCTAGTGCTGTGTTTAAGAATGTGTAGAGTTAATCCTCCAGGTATTCAAAAGACTCCATGGAGTGTACATGAAGAACTTTAACTTTATATTTACTACTGTAAAGTCAACAAGTGACCCAAATCCACGTACGATATATGATGATGATAATGATGACTGTAGAGTTGTAATGGATTCTGAATGATAATACAAAAAAGATACGATTTGTACTTTATCAATTTTTTAAAAATCCTGACTCTAGATTTATGTCCGTCGAATAAAGTTTAGAAACCAATTTGTGACACACGACTTATATTGTACGATAAATTATTGGATTGCATAAAATTACTTCAAATAAAAAATATATTAATGTGTAATTGCTAGAAATTCTTTTCTAAGAAAATAAAATCATTTAGGCTTCGAAGTTTTCAATATATATTTTCAGAAACGAAACACGTGTTTGTTGTGTGACTGGATTTTCAAAAGATACAGTCGGCATGATGAATTCTCAATAGAAAAGACAGTAGAATGAACCAAATCTAGTGCCATATCCTGAAAACATGACTAAACAATTCGTTCATATTTCCTTGATAATGAATCCGCATGGTTTGTTAATGAATTTGGTTCATCCTATACGGACGATTTCTTCAGGAAAATGGTCTTTTAAAATTCTCCACATGTTACCTCTTCATTAGTCTACTGGTTTACGTAATATCCATTAGATCTAAACGTATACAAAGAAAGTAAAAAGTTATTTATGTATAGTTTTTTTTTATTTAACTATAAGACATCAGACAATAAGTGTTAGTAGTTTATTGATAGTACCAAGACAGGCTTGAACTTACATATAAAAAAATTTAAAAAAATTTAATCAAAACTTTAATTTCTGTGTAATTATTTGAAGATTAAAACAGGCTTTTCTTGTTGGATTTTTAGTGAGATATTTTGAACATTGTCCTTAATTGCTATTCTTACGCTGAATTTGAATATTTGTAGTTACGTTATGATAAGATAGTCACAATTGAAAATGTAGATTAAACATTTTAATTATTTCCCACTGCTTATGTGGAGATAATCTGAATCTGCTTACACTGGCTCCTTTTTCAGATGCCTCAGAGTTTATTTCTTCATATGCCACCTGTCACTCCCTTCATCAATGTCACAAATGTCACGGCTTTAAAAATTTGTTTGTGTGACTTAACGAAAATTCTTATTATTATTTTACGAAATTTGTATTCAAATATTTGTCCTGTACATTTTTACGTCATTTTTCATTCTGCCACATTATATGCTTTAATTCATCACTCTTTAAAATAATTGTAGAAATAATAGAAAAAAAGAAGGCAGAAAATTCTACTGTCCTGTATGTGGTAAAATGGGGTGTTCCATTCAGGGTACTATAAATCCTTTCGGCATTTCCACCTGGTGATTAGAGGCGAGTAGTGAAAAATGGACAAATTAGCTCGAAAACAGTGTCTTGAGAAATTGGTACACAGTAGTGAATAGTGGGCGCTTTAAAAGTGTTGAATTCTTTATTACGTTAGGCACTGACAGGTTTCTTAGATGTATTTTGAGTAAACGTCTTGTTTCTACATAGTTTATTTTCGTTTTCATGTAACTGGTTCCTTGTAAGCTCAAAATATATCATAAGAAGGTGGAAGCTTCTACTGGAGAAGCGAATTTTTTTAACACACTGAATAAATGCAGTGGATGAATGTCTGGCGAAACGGAAAATGACATACTTCATTTGTCGAAGCTGTTATTTGCTGGCATTTTACAGTGTCGGCGATGGCCAAATTTGTTAGGACGTATGGTGGAATGATACTGACAGGCGAAAGGCGACCACCCTAAGTCCCGCCTTGGCTGGCCGGAAAATCGAAACAGATCTACGCTTTGAGATAATTAGGAAATAGGAATACATTCCTTTAATATGTAGAAATAAATATAAATCTAAGGAGAGCTATATTTATCCTAAGGAAGATTAAGAGGTTAATCTATAGAAAAATTGTAGCTATGCATGTTGACAGACTCAGAATAATATTTGAAATGAACTAATAATAATAATTAACCTTACGAAGTAAGCGGTTAAAATAATTCCTATGTAAACAGCGGAAGAATAGAACGTCGGTACGACACGAATAAGACAGACTGCTGTGAATTCAACAGGGTGCTTTCATGCAAACATAAATTGCATTAAAATGAGAATAAAGCAATACAAATCACGTAACCCTTTTATGTGTCGCACGATATATTGTACTGTAGGTCAGTTTCTAAGCGCCATAAGACTAGATACAGAATATAATAACTGATCCTTAGGAAATTGTGTAAATTTTAGAAAATTTTATTTCCTAACTCATGAAAATTCGGAATTTTATTTGGTTGTAAAGAATAATAATTTACTGATTTTTAAGGATTAAATTACCAATATTTAAGCCTTAAAACTCAAAGAGCTACTCACTAAAAATAACATTTATATATACATAGAGTGATCAGTGATAAGTATCGGGCCGACGGTACGTTAGCGTTGCATCGGCCCACCGCTTATCAAGAAAGAAAGAAATATTCTATCCTATATCTGTTAAGTATGTTAAAGATTGAAATCTCATTCTTACGCTGATGAAATTTCGAAGAATTTTGATAACAAAATAGCCTATAATATCGCGAATAACTATGGTTACGTGCAGTAAATTAAACGCTGCTCCTACATACAAAGTTTTATACAAAAACCTCCTCAATTTTGACGTCAAAGTTTATAAATTTTAACACTCGTTTCAATAGGCAACGTCGAGACAATTTTTCTTCTAACGTTTTATCCTATGCAGATTGTGCAATACATCGCAATACCGTTTCACAATCGTATTGAGATGTTTTGTGTTGGTGTTTCAGAAAATCATGTTGTAAAATGTCATTCATTGAAATTACATTACACGTCGCTCCAGGTGTCTGGTTAAGTGACTTGTCCTATTCAGCAGGGAAAGTTCTCTTTTTGTGGGAGATATTTGTATGTGATACAATTTGAAACTCTCTAACTGTTTAGAGTATTTGCAATTGGGTGTTTGGGAAAATTGTTGTAAAATCTAAGTGAAATATACATTAATAAAATAAAATGAATTATGTACTTTGTCTGACATAACTATGTATTTAATTTATTATTATTCTATTATTGGCTACGTGTTTCGGAATCTAAAGGCCATCATCAGGCCAATATTTACGCCAAACGTAACATTCTGTTGGTTATAGTTAAAAAGTTATTTTTTGGGGGATCCCATTTACATTTATTAGTAGTCTTTACAATTATTTCCAGCCTTCAGATATGCTATTTGTAGTAAGTTGTGTTGAGATTTTATATTGTGAGTATTTTGGAGGTATTTCCAAAATTTTCCCTTGATTGGCAAACTTAAAATATAAATTATTAATAATTTCAAAATATTCCTTATGATGTAAGATGTGTTATTAAAGTTGCATGTACATTTAAAGTATATATAATATATGTGTCACATTGCTAAAATTAGTAAAATTAATAAAATTAGTGTTTGGGTTTCGACTTTGTCTTCAGCTGCTATGCACTTAGTCGGAAGTTTTATAGATTCTAGGTGAGGTGAGAGCTGCTGCTACTGTTGTTTGCTGCTGTACTAACGGTTAAAATTATTGTTTCTATATATTTTTGTTAGTTGAGATTTGGATATTATATGTTGCGTCGTGTTATGTTATGACGCTAGAGATTTATTGACATTAGTGTAAAGTGTAATTTTATGGAAATAATCATCACACTGGAAGTATGAGATAAATAAAATGACAATTGAATTAAAATGAGCGGATCAGATATTGGCGTTTAGAACTTCCTGTATAAGGCTTTATAAAGTCTTAAAATATTCTACTTACATATTTTTTGCACTATTGTGTCAGTTCAGCTCAGTATGGCGTGCTTGCAACCCGCGTACGTGTTTGTGACTAGACAATGTCACTCTTGAAGACAGGGAGTTACAGCGGTGAATCCCCTCTGTGTGAGTTTCTCTGAATAGACAATAGGTCGAATAGGGAAAGCAACAATGTGTGTTTTAATCAAACTTCTGATCGTGTGTGAAGAGGGATTTAAATTTACATTTTTTATCTGTATGTATTATATGGGGACATTCATCCTTATTATTTCTGAGTACTTTCTTGAATTTTAAGTAAGATCTCCTTTTTCTGTATTTCCCTATTGTTAAATGGAAAGTTGCCCCAGCAATCAAAACTTGTAAGGGTGTTAGCTAGGTATCTTGAAATGTTCATTTCACTACCATACATATTCAACATTAAGAAAACCATTCAACTGATGGATGGTCTTCCTGGCATTCCATTTGACTAAGATTTGAAATTCTTTTTATTTGACATCACGAATATGTACTCAAATATCCCCATAACAGTGCTAACTACAATTATTGAGATTATGTGTAAACAAATGGATTTGAACACAGAAATTAAGATAGAAATAATCGAATAATGTCATATCCTAACAAAAAAAACTATTTTCAATATACAAACCTACAATACATACAAGAACGCGGTCTAGCTATGGGGGCTCCCACATCTTCAATTTTCTTTGAGATATAGTTCAATACCTTAAGAGTACCAAGATATATGATATCCTGTTAAAATACCATATAATCGGGTACTTCCGTTACGTGGACGACGTCCTAAAAATGTACAGAAATGAAGTGTCCTATATCCGAGAAGTTTTAGAATCAGTTAATAATATAACACCTACAATGATATTTATTATGGAAGAAGAAGTGAATAATAGAGTCAAATTCCTGGATATTACCATCTCCAAAATTGACCAAAATTGATATACAAACACAAAATTAAATTAAAAGAAAAAGAAAAACAAAATGGGCCAAATTCACATAAGTTGGAGGAAAAACAAAAATCATTACCAAATTTATAAAAAAATTAACTTTAATTTTTTTAAGGCTGAATAAACCATAGAAAAATTTTAGCCCACAATAAAACACAAATTTCACAAAATTCAATGAATATGAGGTTTACCAATTAATATATAGACTGTAATGAACATATATTGGAAAGACCGATGGGCTTTTCATTTAAGAGTTCAAGAACATTTCCGAAACCCTGAATATAGAAATGGGAAATCAAAATTTTTCACAACATTTCATAGACAATAGACACTCCATTGCACTCATGGAAAATATCATGGAGGTTTTACACACAACTAAAAAAGGTAATATGATGAACACCCTCGAAAGTTTCCACATGTACAAAGTGACGAAACTTCATAATTAAACAAATGATAAAGGCACAGTAAAATACAATGTTATATTAGACACAATAATTCAGAGAAACTCGTAGACAGATAATTCACTCCCTGTCTTCAACAGTGACCTTGTCCAGTCACAAACACGTACGCAGGCTGCAAGCACGCTACATAGAGCTGAAATTACTCAATATTACGCGAAATATGTAAGTAGAAATATTTTAAGACATTATACACTCTTATACAGGAACTTTTAAACAACAATATCTGATAAGATAATTCTAATTTATTTGTAATTTATTCATTTCATACTTCCAGTGTGATGATTATTTCCAATAAATTACACTTTACACTGAATTTCATATATCACCAGTGTCATAACATAACACGACGCAGCATATAATATCCAAATCTCATCTAACAAAAATATATAGAAACCATAATTGCAACCTTGAGTACAGCGGCAAACAACACCCAGCACTCACCTCACCTACAATCTACAAAATTCCAACTAAGTGTATAGCAGCTGAAGATACAAGTCGAGACCAAAACACTAATTTTATTAATTTTACTAATTTTATCAATGCAACAACATATGTTATAGAGACTTTAAATGTACATGCAAATTTAGAGCATATTAATAAAATAAAATTAAGCATGCACTCCGTCTGACACAACTATATGTTTATTTTATTGTTATTGTATTATTGGCAACTAGGTTCGGCCTCAAAAGGTCATCATCAGGCAAATATTAAAAAAAATTAAAATGCTGGTTCATGTACTATATAGTACAGAAACTTTAATGTTATGAGATTCTATTTACATTCATTAGTAGCCTTTACAATTATTACCAGCCGTTAGATAAGCTGTTTATAGTAAGTTGCGTCGAGATTTTATATTGTAAGTACTTTGGATGAATTTCCAAAATTTTCCCTTGAGTGACAAACATATTTTAAATTATTAATAATTTCAAAATATTCCTTTCGATATGTGTAATATGTGTTATTACACACAACGGGAGGTCCTCTATTAAGAACGTACATTAGATTATACGGAAAATATATTACTTAATGTGACATAATGATAAAAGTGTCTGGTAAATGCCTTGTCACATTCAGATTGGAATATCTTTTTTGTAATACTTACCTGTACGGATTGAATATTTACACGAAACTTGTTCAAAATAATTTATGTTAACGTAAAACGTCCATTTTTGTAATTTGATTCTAGTGGAATATTTGAATATTTTTTGGGAACCTGGTGTAGTTTGTCTACTGAAAAAGCCAATAAAAGCGTAACAACTACTTGCGTATAGTGAAGGTCGGGCGGTGGAAGACCTTGACGCAGAGATTTCGCCTGGAGTTTTTATTTTGTATTTAAATGCAAATATTGGTTTGGGAGAGATTCGATATCCTGTGTGTTCTTCCGCGGAATGTCTTTATCGAGTTCGAGACAGTTTGTACCTGACTGTACGTTTTGGTTCGAGGGTTAAAATTTGAAAACCCAGATGCATGGAGTAGTTCTGATGTTGAAGTATAGGAAACTTCACTGCGTGTGAATATGTTGCTTCGGCCAGCGACGTCGAAGTCGTTGCAAGATATAACACTACACGTTGCATTTATTTATGATTCATAACTATTAACTGGACGTGCGGATCACCGTCCTAGGTTACCAAAACTTCCGACAAGCTTCTATTCTGACTGCAGTATTCCTGTTTTCTGACTTCTGTATTTACCTACTGATCAGTACAGCATTTGTAAGATTGCTCATTTGCCACTTTCAGACACGTTCTCCGCACTCCATCTCCCTTGTTTCTGAATTCTGAGTACCTCTGTATCGTTTCACCAATCTGGTTAACCAGAATGACATCTTTGACAAATTCTTAGACTTTGTGATAAGCCAGGCAACAAATGAATTTCTTCTATCGTTAGCTGGGCAATTTTTGCGAAATATTACCTAAGTCATGTTGGTTAAATTTTAATCTAGTTTTCAGATGGAAAAAACGCCCACACATAGTAAAATGTAAAAGTCATACTTCGCTAGGTTCAGAGATTAGATCATAAATATGTCAAGGTGAAATTTCGAAACCAGTAAGCCAAATATGTATGGTCCGCTTCTTGTGGCACATGCTATAAATCTCCTGAATGGGTCTTCCTCCAGTACGGTGTGGACACAGAGGTAAAAATGAATATACTGCACTCGCAGACTGGTCAAATAAAAAAATGTAAAATATTCTTTTTCTCATGATGAAGGAGGTTTTCATGCTATTCGAACTCAATCCAATGTTCGGTTAAAATTCTTTATTCAAATAAGTATTATTTATTGACTCGTTGTACGCTTATACACATACACATATACATAGAATAATTTTATATTATGAATACTACAGTTCTTTTTAACACATAATTTTCTGTTTCCACAGAATGCCCATTCCCGAAAAAAGCAACGCAAACCTAGAATAATTACTGCCTATGCTATTGTTAAATGTAGCTAAGAATTTTCTTCAGTTTTGTCAAGGATACTTCGTTGAACAATTAGAATATTTTAAAATACACGTACAAAATATTGTATATTAATTAGAATTTTCTTCTTTAGATTTACTTAGTTGAAAGTCTCGGATCTCCGGGGAGGGGGGGAGTGTTTCTAGGGGAAACATCGTGCAGCAAATAAAGAGAGATGAAAATATGAACTTGGCGGCGCGTATGGGTGAGGAGAGGGGGGTGTATAGGGTATTGCTGGGGAAACCGGAGGGAAGGAGACCACTGGGGAGACCTAAGCATAGATGGGTGGATAATATTAGGATGGATCTCCAGGAGGTGGGATGTGGGTGTATGGACTGGATTGGGCTGGCCCAGGGTAGAGACAGGTGGCGGAGTTTGTTAGTGCGGTAATGAACCTTCGGGTTCCGTGAAATGCGGAGAATTTCTTGACTAGCTGCAAACCAGTTACCTTCTCAAGAAGGACTCTGCACCATGGAGTAAGTAAGTAAGTAGTTGAAAGCCTATTCGCCGAAGAGAATTTTACATTTGGTTTTTCAAATATATGTAATGCAGATTCTTTCTCTAGAGAAATGAAGGAGAATCATATTCTCCCCAAGTCCTTCTCAGTTATGGATATGTGTTGCTGTTCACCTTTAATGTGTGAATATCTCTATAATAAACTCATACAGAAGAGAAAACGTTTTAAAAATCCGATAAGTTCTGTAAAATAATACCTACAACAACCCAAATCTAAGTACTCCAAACAGTAAGAATTCCATAGATTGTTGCTTTTAACAGGTATCTCCCACAAAAAGAAAATATTTCCAGTTGAACAGGACAAGTTACTTACTAGATACCTAGAGTAAAGTGTAATATAATTTCGGTTACTCAGATTTTAATCTGTATTATTTTCAAATTCTCAGGCAAAATATTTCAATAAAGTTACAAAATGATATTTTTGTACGTTTATTGCATATTCTGCATAGGAAAAGATATTTATATGAAAAACTACCTCGTGGTTTCCTTGTTTAAAATCAAGTGTCCTAATTAAACACTTCGACATTATTGCGAAGAAATTTTGTATAAAACTGTGTATTTACGAATAGCAGGTAGACAGTGAGTTTACAGCAAGTAACCATGGATTAAGATAATATTATAAGGGTAATATGTGATGAAAATTCTTCGGAGTGTTATGAGTGTAAGCTTGAAACTTCGGTCCCAAATTATTGACTGTTACATTGTTTTCCTACACTTTTATTCGAAACCCCTATCTCGAACGTTGCACTGTATAGAATCCGACTTAAAGGGTTTTTCACGGAGAGAAGACGTTGTTAACCAGTAACAGCGTCACTGACTTTTAACATTTAAATATTGGTACCAGCAAATAAAGGGGTTTCCTATGTGGAGTTCAGAATAGTACGAATCGTTTCAACGTAATGTCTGTATTTTTCTGCAGTTGTTCCTTACGATTCAGTATAGAGAGTTTAGTTTCATAAACTGCATTAACCAAAAGCGCTTTGTAATAAAGACTCACTGTGTTCTCTGCAAAGAGGGCAGTCAGTTTCATGTCACTATATAGATACGTTTGGTGCTTCAAAAGTATAAGTTATATCTGCAGATTCAAGGCAATACAACATTGCACGAGGTTTAAACAATTTTACATTGCTAGTGTTTTGTGGAAGCGTTGAGATGTGACGAGTTCGGTATTTTGAATGCCACAGTCCGATGCTCTAACCTGTGATTGCATTTTATTTGCATAATACAAAACACGGATGGCTAATTCTGTATAATGTTTATGACAGAACTGAGGACAGTGTACATTTTTTGTGGAATTTCCAATTATAGAGGCTTCTAAACCAATAAACTGTTCAACCGAATACAAATAATCTGATAATGTGTGAAAGAAAATTGCTACATACTGAATAAATCAAAACTTTCATATATTTTTACCATTTATAATCAGGTATAACAGGATTGTGCAGAAAATGGGAGGTAACTTAAATTTATAATTTATAGAAACTGTTTATATATTTCTCAGTTTGTTGATGCTTGACTCAATTCCGGATCAACCCATCCTTCTGTCTGAAAACATTTGTCCGCTGATGGATGCTATTTCAACAGTAACAATAAGCCAAGAACTTGTATGTGGCTTCTTCCTTCAAGTGCACCGACGGAAGATTTTATTGCTCATATATTTATTGCGTGCTATCAGACCAACCAATCACACCCTAACTCTATTCCTTGTACTGTACGCTACAGATAGGAACACACTACACACCCTTGCCTAGCCTCTCTTATTCATTTGTTAAGTCCTAACTTCTTATCAGCAGATGGTTCTTACAAAACTCACAGTTTCAGCAGCCCTTCAACTCCATATAAAATAACAATCAATATTATTATTTTGTGATGACAGTATTTAAATTTTTATTATTTTGTATAGGGAGCGAGTAGGTCACGGTTTATAAGCTGAGTGGTCAAGGGCCTTACTCTAATAAAATCAAATTTTAAAGTTCTTTTTACATGTTTTTGACCTGTTATTTTCTGCATAAAAAAATATATATTTGAAACTTAAACCGCCTTTATATTCGTGACTTTATCCTATAATGTATTAAAGTTGTATGAAATTTCACCCATTTTTGTCTGTGTTGATTCGAAATAACTAATCTTTTGTGTCTAACATAATCTCCGCATCTGCATCTTTACAGCAGATAATATCATTATAGAATTGTGCGGGTGATAAAATCGAGAATAATGAGATGGGCTGGGCATGTGGCGCGTATGGGTGAGGAGAGGGGGTGTATAGGGTCTTGGTGGGGAAACCGGAGGGAAAGAGACCACTGGGGAGACCTAGGCGTAGATGGGTGGATAATATT
>Ga0123352_10008779_pt1 | contig 15748 bp, 10 predicted proteins | sample TergutLab28metaG_FD_89700 | JGI IMG/M metagenome (GOLD analysis project Ga0123352, IMG submission 89700) | Labiotermes labralis P1 segment gut microbial communities from Petit-Saut dam, French Guiana - Lab288 P1 | ecosystem: Host-associated > Arthropoda: Insects > Digestive system > Gut ... | reverse complement strand
TATATGAACTTTTTTGATCACAAAGACCTAGGAAATCACCTCCTGCAGTTATGCCCTAAAGTCGTGAAACACCCTGTATATGTACATCTTTTTATATTTACAAATGGGTTTGTGTCTGTGAGAAATGAGGATTGGACCATTGATGTATGCCTAGTCCCCTAGGAAGCTTTTAACAAGTAACCCATTGAATGCATGTACTGGGTACAAGTTTTCAGTTGTTCTTAACCTTTGCAAGCTGAGTTATGGCATCTTCCTTTTTTAATATGCTGTGTGTGTGTGTGTGTGTGTGTGTGCGCGCGTACGTGTGTGTATGTATGTGTGTATGCATGCATGCATGTACGTATATTTGTATGTATGTATGCATGTACGTATGTTTGTATGTACGTATGCATGTGTGCATGTATGTACATATGTGCGTATGCATGTATGCACGTTAGCATGTACGTATGTATATATGCATGTATGTATTATGTATGCATGTTAGCGCAAACATACAGATTCGGTTTCCAAGATGCTGCAAAAACACTTCGAAATATCTAGACAGGTTAGAGCGTGTTTCATTCACGGTATGTCACATCCAGAGATACTGAACCTATCAGGAATAAAAGTCCAGAGTAATTTGCTTCGGTACTTGCATATAGCGTGTCCCAACCAAAATGTGCTTGCTGGTTGACCCCGAAATTGTCCGACAGACCGACATCTGTTGCGACTCACATTTGAAGTGAAGGGTGTCCAGATAGCACTGAGTAACTGATCATGACGCCACGCCATATGGCGGAGATCTGGGGTTCCTCTGACGCCAAGGTGTGGGTGAGACTGTTGTTTGAGATTGTCTGCACTATGACTGGTGGAGGAGTATATATAGAATGTAGCAAGGAACTTCGTTAAGTTGCCGGGATGACGGAAGTCCTCCTCTTTTGTAGCTATCGATGCCTGAAGGGTTTCTTCTTGTAATGCAGAAAACTAAAATGTCAGGCGCAGATATTTTTTGGCTTTATCCTGCAGTGACAGATAGTTGGCCTGCCTGGCAGCAATTTCAGTTTCGATTCTAAGAATGTCGTTGACTTAATACTGTAGATGTCCAAATAGTTCAGTTGATGTGCATTGTGTAAACGCTGTACTGGAACCGCAGAGTTCGAATGAGGCGGGAAAGTGTTCATAAATGTTTAACAAGAGTGACCTGAAAGAAGCTGGGATAGCCAAGCGAGAGTTGGACGTAATAACCTGGTACCTGTCTGGAGAGAACGAAGAAATCCGTTAGAAGTGTGTATCAGGATATCGTAAACCAACAGAAATTTGGGTTCGGTGACCACTTGGGGTGCTTGACCCTGACGATGAAGGCACTATGATCGTTTGAAACGCGAAACTACTCCAGACTGAAGTCTAGTCCGGACTGTTACCACCGTCTGTGGTCAAATAACCTATTTTCTTCTTGACGTACGTCGCGCACGGCGCAGTCTCACTACTGTAACGCACTCTTCTCGCCATTGTAACTTACTTCCCCTAACTGTTGTAACATACTTCCCCGAATAATGTAACGTACCTCACTACTGTTAGTTATTCTTCTCAGTACTGTAACATACTGTCCTCACTACTATGACATATCCTTCTCAGTACCGTAACATATCCCCTCAGTACTGTAATATATCCCCTCAGTAGTGTACCATATCCCCTCAGTACTGTAGTATACCCCCTCAGTACTGTAACATAATACTCTCAGTACTGTAACATAATACTCTCAGTACTGTAACATAATACCCTCAGTACTGTAACATATCCCCTCAGTAGTGTAGCATATCCCCTCAGTACTGTAGCATACCCCCTCAGTACTGTAACATATCCCCTCAGTAGTGTAGCATATCCCCTCAGTACTGTAGCATACCCCCTCAATACTGTAACATAATACCCTCAGATCTGTAACATAATACCCGCAGTACTATAACATAATACCCACAGATCTGTAACATAATACCCTCATTAGTGTAACATAATACCCTCAGTACTGTAACATAATACCCTCAGTACTGTAACATACTCTCCTCACTCCTTTGACATATTCCTCTCACTACTGTCACATATTCCCCCCATTTCTTGACACTTTCCCCTCCTTCCCAACTTATTCGCCATGTGGCAATAGTCACTAACCATTATGTGTTCAAAGACTCTGAAACTCCAAACTATCAATGTCTGACACGTTCGAAATCAACAAACCAATTGTGGATGCACTTGCAATGAAAATTTATAAAAATACGCCACCAACAGTTTCGACACATCCAGGCGTGATGAAAGTGCGACAAAAGAAAGGACACTCTGTATGCAGCTCTTTGTTTGTGTGCCAGGCTCGGGGTCTGACTTATTACACATTTATCTGAGGGGAAATTTTTCCAATAAAAGTTTTACAGAAGAGCCAAGGGGCACACTAAAGTGTCTTGCTCTCTTTCTGCAAGAGTTCTAGTTCTCTGGACAAATGGAAAAAAAAGAAATTGAACTTCCTAAAGTTCTTACACTGTGCGGACATTTCTGAGCAGCGACAGTCAACATAGTCCTTGGAACACACGAACATGTTCTTCAAGTCGACAGTTATTAAAGTTTATATTTCTCGAATTTGTATGTCTACATGTACATGTACTGAACTTCATAGTTAGTACAGTCTTTGCTTTATTCAAATTAAATATTATTTCCTACAGGAATATTGAACACGGGGCTGAATCGCGCCGGAATTTTAAAGCTGCATCGTGGGTGTAAATTTACAAACCGTTTTCCGAAATCCGTTGCCACTGGATCAACAGGTTTTATTTAAATCAGTGATTATGATTCGTTGGTATAATTCGAAATTGCAATCATTTCATTATTCATGTACTCAGAATTAAACATGTTTATATAATCGCTACATAAACAAACAATATGTACAGCCGTGCTTTGATATGTTACTTTTATTTTCTCGTAATGAAGAGTTGGATGTGTTCTGGCCGAAACACTGCCTGTTATTTCTTTGTTAATGTTCTCTAATAAAGTCATATCAGTTCGTTCCACCACAACAGGGCAGTTTACTGATAAAGTCCATCTGCCATGAACCATTACTGGACCAGAGTGCTTTTCTATTTTTTTTCCCGTGAAACACAACAAACTTTAAACAGTCATTACGCGGTGTTCGCCAAAATTAGTGCGCGTTAATTTAATTATAAAGACTGTTTCAGTAGTTCGATAACGCGGTTTTGTACTTTTGTAACGCTCTTGACATGAGTAGAATTGTGAAAGAGCGCGAATAATAATTTCGTATAATTAATAACGTCCAGTGGATAGGATGCCCAAAAAGATCTTCACTCAAGAACTGGGAGGGACGAGAAGAAGGGGAAGACCCAGGAAAAGATGGAAAGAGGAAGTAGAAACAGATCTTCAAGTGCTGGGAGTGAGAAGATGGAGAGAGTTGGTGGCAGATAGAAAAAAATGGAAGGACATTGTTCGACAGGCCAATGCCCACAGTGGGCTGTAGTGCCAATGGAGGTGGAGGAGGAGGAGGAGGAGGAGGAGAAGAAGAAGAAGAAGAAGAAGAAGAAGAACAACAACAACAACAACACAACAACAACGTCCAGTAGCTTGTGCTCTTAAAATAACAAATACGGGTAGCGACATCAGCATTTGCCGGCTGATCAGCCACTATCATGCCAATTGGTCGTATTTTTCTTCTTCAAGAGTTAACGGCTTCTCGACTGATCAGAAAATTTTCCCGTATTATGGATATTCGTTCACAAATTCTACCATTACGCGTTATTTTGAAGTTGGTTGAATCCAGCCCACACTTCCACGTTGCTTATATCACAACCATAACCTGGTCCACAAAATGGCTTTATTCTTTGAGGTTTTCCGAATAAAATTTTGTGCTCATTTCCCAATTACCTGCTACGTATTTAGCCCTTTTTTAGTTATGTTAATTTGTCTAATACAAAAGACTAAATTATGTCAGTTTATGTCGTTCCCTGTATAATTAAAGGACACACCTGTCTGTGTCTTTGACAGCCTCAAGTCATCAGGGCATATGCATAGGAGTTTGAAATCATGTTACTAGTTATAAGATGAATGCCGGATGTGCCATGCCAAATATAGTCAAAATCCTTTCACGGAATCGAGTTGTATCGTACACTAAGTGCCATGTTTGTTTATCCGGTGGCAGGTTGATGGTAGCACCCGAATGGGTGAGGTTAACTTTACTTTTGTGCAAAGAATAGACAAGGACCCGAGTACAGAGGGTATTGAGAAGCGCATGGCAATATTAATCGACAGTGATTTGCGTTAGGCGGTGCTGATCGATGGTAATAATTGGGCCGTGGAGTAGGGCGTAGCGAAAATAGCATACAGTAATTTATTTACTTTTTTGGAAATAGTTTTTTGTTTGTTGCTTACTATAGTTGTACGCAAAATGTGATTTAGTGCTAGTCAGGGCGGACGCCATTTACGTTTCTTGTGGTAAATGTGATCGAAGTCGCACAAAAGTGTGGAAGAATCTTTGGGCAGTCTTGGCTTGCTGGCGAACTGCTGCATATCTCGGGTAATAAGGTGCTAGCCGGATACCATTCTGAGACAATTTATCATGTTTGTATGATTGTCTTGTTTATTGGGACGGCTTCTTAAAAGAGAGAACAGCATCTTGTATCGTATATTTGGACATTAATAATGTAAATTACCTCATTCGATCCCACATAACCTCAGAACTCACGCAGAATCGTATAGTAATCTGATCAGCTGAATGAAAGTTTACTTTGGAAGAGGGATTGAAGTACATGTGAAGCCTACAACATAGGCACAGTGCTCTAGATACACCCAACCTTACGCGCGTCTCAGCGGCACCAAGGGAGAAACTAAGTGACTAACTCTCTCTCATCACTCCTTCCTATCTTGAGCCAGATCAGTACAGTCCAGTCCAGTCCAATCCAGACCTTCCCATCCCACTTCTTGAAGATCCATTTTAATATTATACTCCCATCTATGTCTAGGTCTTATAAGTGGTCTCTTTCCTTCACGTTTCCGCACCAAAAATGTATGCGCCTCTCTTGCCCTCTATACGTACCACATGGCCCACCCATCTCATGCTTCTTGATTTGATCATCCGAATGATTGGTGAGGAGTACAGATCATAAAGCTCCGCGTTTTGTAGTCTTCTCCACTCCCCTGGAACCTCGTCCCTCTTAGGCCCAAATGTCTTCCTCAGCATCCCATTCTCGAACACCCTCAGCTTCTGTTCCTCCCTCATTGTGAGAGGCCAAGTTGTCAATTTGTGATCTGAGGCTTCCGCCACGAAGTAGATGAAAACTGCGCTCATCTGGGCTATTACGCAGCGAGTTAGTGGTAATTTCTTACAGACGGTTCGGGACAGCGTATCGGTCCCATCTTCAAGGGTCAAAAAGATGAGACCGATAGGCTGTCCCGAAACGTCGGTAAGGAATTACCACTACTCGCTGCATAATAGCCCAGAAGAGGGCAGTTCTGAATTTGTCACTGCGTTGAAATATGAACTGAAATCTTAAAGGCGTAGGAGTGGTGGAGGTTAATATCCACACATCTCTAGCTCTACGCAAGAACGCTAGCGGTAACTGGTTTGTTGGTTTGTCTTGTGCGCATTTGTGAACACAGCTGTGGTATCGTGCCTTGTAACGAAGCGTGTGACTGAATAACAGGTCGTTAGTATGAGACACGTGCGAAACAGGAAAAGGAACCGAAATATCCGTTTTGGGAAAAACATGGCTCTGTACGAGTCTGCTCTTCTGTATTCTGCAGTATACGAATGGCGATGGACATTGCCGGACTTGCGTCTTTCTCTGTCTCCCTCCTTTCCTCTCTGTAATTGGACCCGACCGGACACACGGCCATTTGATCTTGAAATTTCCCTTTCTTTTATCCTTCCATCTCGGCTTCCCACCCTCTCGCGAATTTGAACTTGATTCTCTTCCCTTCATATCGTACGCATTTTGTGTCCCAGTCTAATTCTCTCATTTTCTCATTCTCTCATTCCCACTGCTCCGGACCTTTTCTTAGTTCTTTTCTCCGTTCTCCCACCCACGTTTTATCACTTCATTTTCTCCATCACTCAGTTGCTGTTCTGTATTTCTTCCTACACGTATTTTCAGCAGGCAGTATACTTTCAAAATTTAATTAATCTGCACGTTAGGTTACAGACCGGACGGTCCGGGGTTCGAAACCCGGCACGGGCAAGTGAATTTCCTGTAGCGCTAAACGTACCGGCTCCGAAGCCCACATAGAGAGTACCGGGGAGTCAAGTGGCCGGGGCTTGAAGTTGACCTCTTACGTCCAACGAGCCGCGAGGTTTAAAAACGAGTGTCGCTATACCTCTACTCCCTCTATACGCCCTCATGGCGTTGACAAGGATAACTTTATTTTTTCTGCAGTTAGCAAGACAAGACATGAGCCCGGTTATATTGAAGGCGTTCGGATCTTGTCCCACTTCAAAGAGAGGTACACTAAGCAGTGTTAAGAGTAAGGCTTCCACCGCGACGCAGATGAGCACTGCGCTCTTCTGGGTTGTTACGAAGAGGGTAGTACCCAGAATAGCGCAGTTCGCAGTGTTAAGATAAAATTAAGGATGACGTGGGCGGAAGATGTAGCACGCATGCGCGAGGAACGCACACATAGGACGGCAAAGGAAGATACCTTGGGTTAGACGGCTGTGGTCTGAATTCAAGTGGAGGGGGGTCTTGTATACACGGTGATGAACCCCGGGTTCCGTGAAGGGGGGGGGGGGGGGGTGGGGGGGGGGGGGGGGGGGGGGGGGGGGGGGGGGGGATGGGGGGGGGGTGTGGGGGAGGGGGGGGGGGGGAGGATTGCGGGAATTTGTTGAGTAGATGAGCCAGTTGTAGCTTCTTAAGGAGTGTGTGTAAATTTTGATTGCTCCATTAGTGGGGTGGTTGCAGGAATGCGTTCGAAGAGGCGGTGAAATTGGTTTTACTACCTCCAGGTTGTGGTATACGTTGTCCAGGCTCTGTCTTCCGACATTTTCGTAGTGCGGAACTGATTCTCGATGCAGATTCGCGACCGAGTTTCTATGAAAATCTGACAGTGCAGGCATCTCCTTTTTTCCTCTTCTCCGGCCCCTCCCCACACACTTCCTCCAGTTCTTCGTCCGATCACTGTTGTGACGTCACTGCATAATTTTAGTTTCGGTCTCAGTTTCGCTAAAAGCCTGTCAGTCAGTCATGATGTCAAACCAACAGTTCGAGCTGAAAGTCGGCGCGGTTTATAAAAATAACCCGTTTCATAACGTCTCGTTGCGGGATCTTTGATATACTATACTCTTGCTGCTCCGTCTGCACACAGTCTGTTTGGTACATACGAAATATTTTGGGTCTGAGCGTACAGCAGCTTGAATCCAATAATATTGTTTTATGTATAGCGTGTGTGCAGACGTGGGCATGCGCAACATACATTATGTAGTTGTACCAGACTGTGGGAAACGAACAGTGGCACTGTATCTGTTCATAAGTTATTCCTGGTGTCTTTGTCACGTTAAAGAACCCAGTATTACACAACACATGTAGAAGTTAGGCAGGTTAAGAGTTCAAACTTTGTTAACAAGGCATCATCAGAACTTTTTTTTCCTGTCAAAAGCCGTCCACTGAAACTGACCCCAATCTTATATCCAAGGGTAAGTGTTGTAGCCGATCATTTTTAGTATAGTTGTTTCTTAGGATTGCTGGCGTTAGTTACGGACGGTTCATGGCATGCGTTGTGAGTTAATCTGTCAACGTACATTCAGGACCTTTGGTGATAGGTAGGAGGGGAGAGATTTAAATGAGAAAACGTTAGCAGCGGACAAGGGACGCTAGCAATCCAGTGCTTATCAGTCGCATACCAGTGTGGTGTACTTAGGAGTACAGAGAAGTGACTGTGTCAGTTTTCTAGAAATGATCTAGTTGTTTTACTGGATATAGCGCTTCGTTATTTTATGTCAAGAATAAATTGAGTAAATAAAACAACAAGTAAAAAAGAAATAATTAAAACTATATGTGATTTGGTGAGTCACACCCGTTTCCCGAAAGAGGATCACCTACCAGACTGAGCGCGTCGGGACAACAAAGTTACGAAGGGCGATCTTGTACAGTGTCATTGGACGGCTGTGGATTGAAGAAAACGTCTGCTGATTGGTGTCTTGTTAACAGAGCCAAATCTTGTAACCTGGGAAACTTGTGTATGTGTTATGTAAGGCTGCGTTTTTTAATGTAACATTTGAATGAAACACAATGGGAATGGATGACCTTAAGACTTAAGCTTGGATCCTTTATTTGATACTGCGGTGGGTCAATAGGACTGTAGGACAGAAGGCAGATATGCATGGATTCAAGAGTCCGTATGCTCGCAACCTGGGCTACCTAGGAAGTTATACTGACGCCAGGTTGAAAGTTGCCCACGTGAACTGATTATTTGCTTTTGCAAACTACTCTAAGCTGCGGGTCGCACAGTCGCCATATTCGTAAGTAACTACGGGGAGGTGACTGCGTGGAACTTGAGTCCTTTGTGAGGAGCGAGTGGTTCCTAGGGTAGAGGGGTTCCTTGCATTTTATGGAAACGGGAGGTTCATTCACATGTCCATAGCAGCTGGCCACCTGTCCGTGTCGTGAGCCAGAAGAATCCAGCCCACCCTTTATCGTCATACTTCTTTCAAGATCAGTTTTGTTTCCCATCAGCGTGTAGACCTTTCAAGTGCTTTTTTTCCTACTGGTGTCTCCATCAAAACCGTGAATGTTTTTATCCCCCATGTGTGTTAGATGCTGCAGTCATGTCGTCCTTTTCATGTTATCACCTTGAATAATGTGTGGTGAGGAGTTTGTAAAACAGTTCTCTCCGCACTCATTTTTTTTCTACGTGCTCGTAAATGTCGAACTTCAAAGAGTGACGTATTTCAGAACAGGCCCTTTTTTATGGCGTTGAAAATCTACTTAGCTCTAGAGGTTGATTGATTGTCATCATAAAACCGGAAGCTGAATATGTTTCGCGCTACCGCCATGTTTTTGTTTTAACTTATGAGAACGAATTACCATACTGACAACATTGCATTTGAGTATTCCACGTTAGTATGCTGGCGTTGACGCTGGCGTCATCTTGACAGCACGTGACGTGTTAAGTACTCACAGACCTTGTTTTACGCCCTAGTAGCGTTGCTGAAAAAGTGGGGCGTAAATCAAAACGATGCAATTAAAAAATGGTATTCCAACCGGAAGTAAGGGTTTGGTGGAACAGAACTCAAACCAGCTAAAGGACGTCAAAGCGAAAAGGCTTAAAGCGAACGACGTGAAACAATGACTACGTGTCACTCAATTGTTACACCAACCACTGCACGTATATAAATTTATAAAATTTAACCTTAAAACATTAAAAACGCTCCTACATGTTTCGGTCCTAGGATCATCATCGTGGAGCTATATCGTCCTTGCTAAAGTTACGCTATTAAAAGTCATATTAATTTCACTATTGCAGTTGGTTTTGTGGCAGCATGCCGTGTTGTGTTGTGTTGTGTTGTGTTGTGTTGTGTTGTGTTGCCAAGCGTGCCCTGCTACGGATGAATAAATAAAAAAAAATAAATAAAAATGACTAGGTGTATGTGAGTGATGAGAAATTTCAAAGTGGACTGACATGTGTTGGTGTGGTGTTCATAAGCTACCAGTTTTCTTGAAAATCCTTCGATTTGTTCAAACGTTATTGTTAGCGAGTGCCACGTGGACTCGTCCAGCATTACAGCAAAAGCTTGGCTGTCCTTTTCGGGGAGTGTTCTGACGTAATAATCACGTATTAACGCTCGTATTGCGTGCACAGAATTGAATTCCGCCGACTTCTCTGGCTTACTGTTTGTACATTTCCCCAAGCCACTGAACTCATTAGTTGTATATTTTCGCCCGTGTGACAAATGGCAGGTTGTATTCACGTTGAATCCATCCCCCCCCCCTTTTTTTTTGGTTCGACGTTTATTGATTCTGGTGGCATGTGACACAGCACTGTGTCTGTAATTCGTTGTAGAAGCAGCAACTCAATTTCTGTCTTTCCATCCACGTCTGATAATGCAATCTACATTTGAAGGTTCCTGCCCCTTGGCAGTGTATTGTGTGTCCAATCGGCTAGAAATGTCGTATCTACAATTTCAGTTTCTTCCTTTCAGTATTCTGTTTGTCTTCACCGCACGCCCCGTTCAAATGACAAATGACTTTATAGGGAAAAGAAAGGAAAGTAATTGATTTTGATAAATTAATTGCCTCCCCGCGGTGGGGTATTGTCTCGAGGAGACAGAGAGCGCGTTTCTTGGTGAACACCCAACGCCAGGCTACCGCTAGCGAATCTGATAGCACATCCCTTGGGAGCTGATGAAGCCCCGTCCCTGATAGTACACAAGGACCGATACGCGTCATTAGGGCCGAAAGTTCCCCCAGCGTAGTGTTCGTGTAGATGCAGGGCGTGTTCCTGGTTTGGGACTGCAACAAGTCGGAATATTATTTGCTCAGGCCTGTGATGAAAGCCACTTAACGATTCCGTAACTGTTGTTAATATCTTAATCTGCGTTAAACAAAACTTCAGAGTTTTGTGGACATAATTGCTGTTTCGAACTCGAAAGGTCCCGACTTCGACTTCGGCATGGAGACCGACGACAATGGCTCGTTCTCTGTGGCAGATGCTGCGACATACTCTTTTAAATAAGCCGCAACCACTTAATTTCGTGTGTTACCAATTAATCATTCCTAAAACCTTCTGTTCGTCTCTGTATAACTAACCCGTTTCATCAGACGTTCCTAGTTACATATTTCACTTATAAGTTAATTAATTAAACGTTGTTTAATGGATCTGTTGTGTCGTTTCTCTCAAAAGATGGTGTAACGAAATTACGAAATTCTCATATCTAGCTTTACAGAGGTACAGGGCAGTGTTATTCCCTCCGTACCAGATGTAATTTCCGTTACGTTTGTGCTTTTAGATTAGTAGCAGATTCATGGTGGAAGAGGTATACCACCTTGGCCCATTGTTAATAAAAATCCAACTAGATGCAACAGTATGCAGATATTTATTTACTGCAAAGTCACTCTACATGTTTCGGGTGTCACAGCACCCATCATCAGGAGTACTAAAAACTGTAGCCGCAGCCTCCGGTACAGGCCATGCTGTAAAATACAAGGATTAACTGGAAAGAACTAACAGTGTGTGTTGGCTTGTTAACAAGCAAGTTGGATTTTTATTAACATTGAATTATGATGAACGGAACCATGAGCTTAAAATTCACCTTGGCCCAGTTTCGTGACGTAAATAGTGCAATGCACCATTACCAGATAAAGTGATTTTACTCTCTGACTTGATTGTAGGTGTTAATTTTAAGCCAATACGCTTATATTCGCAAAGAAAAGGTCTGTTATCTTCCCCACGTGTATCCGTCCACGGTTATCTCGGTTGCCAATGGACGGATTTCGTGGAATTTGATACGGCGCACTTTTATTAATGTCTGTTGAGAAATCCATTTGAGGTTAAGGTCGGACAAAATAGTGGGGCACTTTACATAAGGACATAGGTATATTTTATCTTGTTGTCCGCGACAGAATATGGCAATACGACCCGATGTTGTCTCCTAGCCAAATGGTGGTTGGGATCTTACGATAGTCGAGAGCAGTTTAAAACGGTGCGAAATATTTAGTAGCCCGACAACAATGCTAAAGGGAACTCATTGTTGCGTTTCCATTCTGACATATTTAGCATTTTGTGTTGCTAACAGTGACGTGTAGCTCAACAATAAAGGGAACGCATTGTTGCGTTTTCATGACAACAATGGTTACGCCAACGCGCCGCATTGTTAAGTTAAACATACATTTTCCCTGTCTTTTTAGTAACATTGAAAGTGGCTTTGAGTGGAAGCATATCTTATGCATTCCATCGTTTTCCCTCCTTTCAAATTCAAATCAGTCTGCTCTTGTTTCTTTCGGGTTCCGTCCATGTAGCCAGAGAATTGCCGTTGGCTAAATACACTGCGATAATCTTTATAGATATCAAACTTCTAAGACGCTAACCTCGAATATTAATAGAAGCCTCGAGTATCCACAACTATGATACACTCTGGCTTCACATAGTTGCTGTATATGCATTCATACCTCGCTGTTTGGCGCAGGGAATATGATCAACCCGCGCATCATTTTCTTTTCAGCTGCACTTGTGGAACCACCATCCAAGTTTACCGAAGTTTGTGTAGAGATAATTTTAATTGCGAACTTTTGTGGTAACTTTGTTGAACCTTCTTCTTACATTATAGTAGAGAGATTATTGGAATACTTTAATAATTGCAGACTTCTGAATCTGTTTCTAATGTCAGGAATCTGGTTCGTTGTTCGATTGTTGGAAATTAGATGTGCTGAGGTGATGTAAGTTCGATGAACCTGGTCTAGGGACTGTGCCGCTTCTCAGGTGGTTTATCGCCGCCCTCTGACAGTGGATTCCCGGCTTAGATCCCAGGTCAGTTCGTGTGAGATTTGTGGTGGACAGAGTGGCACTGGTGCAGGACCGTTACCGAGCACTTTACCGGTCTTCCCATGTCAGTATCATTCCGTTCTCATTCATGCGTCATCGACGCAACAGTTTCAGTAATAAACTGAATCGTCAGTAAAACACCTACAAATATAACTTTACACCATAATTGAACACCGTACTTAATGTAACCTGTAAATTACACACAACTCTACACAGCTGCAGTACCTCCAACCCAGGATTCATTTGTGTAACATAATCTTACTAGTTGTTAACTATATTTTGTGTAAAAAATGAAATCTTATTTCTTTTTATAAAAATTTATTTTGCTAATTTCCTCTCACATATTCCGTTCACGCTTGTGTTACTTGAAGATGTCCAAGTTGGCCGAACTATGTTGCGAAGTCTCTGAAATAAATAAAAAATAAATTGCGTTACACTGTTCGTTTGTTTTCACCTCAAAATACTGGTTTGGGCTTCATATTGGCGACAAATGTCTTGGGTTTTAATGCCGTTGTTTGGTCAACGCACTTTCAGACAGTACGACACACACTGCTTGTCTTTATTTTGTGGGACCTGCATGGGGTTCCATACATAATTACGATATATCGCTCGTCTCCTCGGTATGCTTCATACGTAATGCATGTCAATTGCGCAGTTGTTTTATCTTCACTACAGTAGTCCCGCGGTCATCGGACTATGGGGGGGGGGGGGTCGTATTACCCCGGAATCCGGACCGTCTAGAGGTAGCTTCGTGGTATAGGTTGCATACAAAAGATCATCGCGCAGTAGTAAAGTAAAGCTCCTTAAAGCGGAGATTCTGTACCTACGAGTGTATAATCACTGGGCTACAAGCCGAAAGGTCGCGTGTTTGATTCCCGATTGAGTCGTTGAGGTTTTTCATTCACTTAAACTTTCGGCCACACTGTGACTTTGGGGTCCACCCAGCCTCTAACAGAAATGAGTACCAGGCATGTCTCCTGTGGAGCAAAGGCGGCCGGAGCTTAGGGCTGACAACCTTACCACCTTCACATGACGATTGTCTAGAAATTATGGGAGCCTCAACTTCCTGGAGACCTAAGGGCCTGTCCACACCTGTAATGGAACAGATAGGCTTTAAAAAGTATATTATAGTTAGTATGCTGCTGCTGCTGCTGCTGCTGCTAATAATAATAATAATGTAACGTAGTAATTTCATTGGGAAATGGTGGGCTATGCTTGGCCCAAAATTGTGCCGAACACCCGGGGTCGTGATCACCGAGGGACAGCTGTAGCCTAAAATTTTAAAATTGTGTGCGTTGGCGCCTAATATGTTCAGCATAATTGCCGCTATTATTTTACCTTACACTGTATACAAAGCGTTTATGAAACTCGCTTCCTGTCAGCCGTCTCGCGCCTAGAATTTGGAAAATATATGGACCGCTGTGTGTTCATCATTAATGTGACTTGGGATTCTATTGAACTGGCGCGGGTTTCGATCAGTTCGCCGTCTTTCGAATTCAGCTCCGGGTTTTTGTTCCTACGGGAATGTCACTTATGCCGTTGTGCTAGTACACTGTGAAACAGCCAGTATCCTATAATATAATATAACATGACATATAACAACATAACGTAACGTAACATAACAGGTGGTTTGTACAATTGATAATACTTTCAGTTTACGAGATAGCATTATCATTTGTACACTCCATCTCTCTAAAGATCAGCCTGAAGATGGCCCTACAAATTGGGCCGAAACATGTCGCAAGAATTATAATCTAATATAATTTATCAAAGCACAAAGCTGTTTCTAACTGTATTATATATTTTTATATTATATTTTTAGCTTATATTTGGTATTGGTCCGTATTAATGAGTTGAAAGGCTATGTGTTAGGAATATTTACGCTATAAATATTCCATATCGCGAGGAGCATACTGTCGTGCAGAATTATTCATGACAGTTTATGCAGGTCTGTGATCGGATTTGTGTGTCCGTAATTTGAATGAGACAGTGACGTGTTATGATGCGATAAATTGGGGGTCCGAAATTTATTTTCGCACGATCCTTCTCATAGTTGTATGTATGTATATATATATATATATATATATATATATATATATATATATGTGTGTGTGTGTGTGTGTGTTTGCAGGGTAGCTCAGTTAACTACGTGAAAAGTGCATTTTTTTTAGATGTTGTGACATACCTAGCGGTAATGTGAATTGCATCTGTATGGAGCATCCCAAAAGCGTTTTTCGTTTTCCTCGGGGTGGTTTGGGGTGGCGTAGGGAATAGAGTAGAGTGACTTACACGATGGTTGAAAATTCCGGTAACGCTATTAATGTCACGTGCAACTGCTACTGTATTCCAGTGGCTACGGCTTTTTGGGCCATTCTGTACTCATAACTTTCCAAATCGGGCAATCGTTTCATTCTTATATTAATTCGCCATTTGATTTTCGACCAAACGCAGTAAATCCCACAGTAGTATATTCATTTATGTGTATACATAGTGTTTAATTCACTTTTGGCTTTGTGTGTTTTGTAAATTCTGATGACTGCAGGTGTTTACCGTAACAGCCGTCTGGTAAGTGAATATAAAATCCTTTGCAATTGTGATTGAGTTGCTCATCTTATTCGGGCTATCCTTAGTTGAATATACCTAAGCCAGATGGCAGCGATTCGTGGTAACAGTATGCCATTACAAAGCATTCGCGATGTAGCCATGCTTCGGTTGTCATTGCAGTATCTTACTTTGCCGGCAAAAAAATCAAACTGCCTTTCAAAAGCTTTTCAAACGTATGGCGTGAATATTCATTGAAACTGTTATTTCGTAATATTCCTCAATGTCTAAAATACGAAAGAATCGTATTATTATCTGTGAAGATCATATCTCTAATGGTGTGTGTGTGTGTGTTAGGTATTATACTTCCATGAATCATATACTGAGGGCGAAATTTTTAAATATTGTCCTGTAAGGGCTGATGGTGTACTTCAGACGTATGATGATATACTTCATTTCTTCTTCTTTCCCTTCTTCTTCCCCTTCTTCTCCTTCCTCTTCTTCCCCTTCTTCTTCTTCCCCTTCTTCTTCCCCTTCTTCTTCTTCCCTTCTTCTTCTTCTTCCCCTTCTTCTTCTTCCCTTCTTCTTCTTCTTCCCCTTCTTCTTCTTCCCCTTCTCCTTCCCCTTCTTCTTCTTCTTCTTCTTCTTCTTCTTCTTCTTCTTCTTCTTCTTCTTCTTCTTCCATTGGCACTACAGCCCCCTGTGGGCT
>Ga0123352_10008776_pt1 | contig 15751 bp, 12 predicted proteins | sample TergutLab28metaG_FD_89700 | JGI IMG/M metagenome (GOLD analysis project Ga0123352, IMG submission 89700) | Labiotermes labralis P1 segment gut microbial communities from Petit-Saut dam, French Guiana - Lab288 P1 | ecosystem: Host-associated > Arthropoda: Insects > Digestive system > Gut ... | reverse complement strand
TTTTTTTTGTTTTTTTTTTTTTTTTTTGGGTTGTGTGTGAGGTGGGGGGGGGGGGGGGGGGCACATTACAGTTTTGCACAAAGTTAAACATATTTTGTGTTGTTACTTTTCTGAACATTTGAGATAGTGTGAGTAGTTGGGAGGGGGTTAATCTTAGATTGTGTCAAATAAATTGGTATTTTGGGTAGAAATGGAGTGTTATTTAAACAGCCTGGAGTGAATTAATGTATTCATTTTTAAATTCAGACTGTTTAAGAATATTAACACATAGCCAACTGACGTGTCAAATCAGTTAACAGTTTACAAAAAATCTTGATATTGTGATATTGTGACTTTTCAGGGACATAGCTGCTCGCAATGTGTTAGTGTCAGCTCACAACTGCGTGAAGTTGGCCGACTTTGGCCTGAGTCGTTGGGTGGAGGACCAGAGTTACTATAAGGCTAGCAAGGGGAAGCTTCCCATTAAGTGGATGTCTCCAGAATCCATTAACTTCAGACGTTTTACTACAGCCAGTGATGTGTGGATGTTTGGTAAGCTTCTGTGTCCTTTATAACTTACTTGCATCCAGTCAGTCTCAGTCTGATAGTAACATTTAGTTGCCAGGCATACAAACGCAGTCATTGAAGAACCAGTGGTCCAGTTAAATGGGGAATATATGAAGGTGTACCCAAAAGTTCTGGGACTGAATTGGTAGTGACATATATGCCTTACCTTTGGTATTGTTTATTGCTCCATTTCAAATTAGACCCCTCTCATGTTCATGCAACTGGTCCAGCATTCTGCCACTGCTGGACGCAGTGCTCCAACCAACTTCTTCGAATCAAGACCAAGGCATAAATGTTGTGGATATCTGTCACGTGTTACAAGACTTCACTGAGAATTCAGTGGCATATTTCATGCAGGATACGTAACCTAACCTAACCTAACCTAACCTAACCTAACCTAGAGGTACTTCATGTACACTGTGATGGATTAAACTGTTGGTGGTTTCCAGTTTGAAGGATTAGAACTATTTCTGCCATCTCTGTTGGACATTTTTGGCATCTTCTACCCTCGGTGTAAATTGCTAGAATTACTTAGGGAGTCACTTGTCACACCTTCTGTCCACATGTTTCAACTATTTTTGTGTTGTTGTTGATATCTGCAAATCTCATATAATCACTCACGCTTGGTCTTGTTCAGTCCATTATTTTCATTTCAGGTGTGTGTATGTGGGAAATCCTTATGCTGGGAGTGAAGCCATTCCAAGGTGTGAAGAATAATGATGTGATAGGGAAGATCGAGAATGGTGAGCGGTTAGCCCTTCCACAGAACTGCCCGCCACGTCTCTACAGCCTCATGTCTCAGTGCTGGGCATATGAACCGTCCAAAAGGCCAAGCTTTAAGGACATACGTGAAGTTCTGCAGTGAGTTTCCTGTTCTCTTTTGCTCCTGTTACTGCCGAGCCTTGTGCAAAATTGTCGGACATATTTAGGCACTTGCAAAATCAGTTGTTCAAATCAATGATGAGCATTGTGAGATTTGTGTGTCTCACAGCAATGTTGCCAAGGATTCAGTTTTTCTTGGATGTGACACTGTGTTACTGGGTGATGTGTCAATGATCTAGCACCTTCATCTTCAGAATCAAAGGGTCCAGGAAGACTGCTTGACCCTGAAGGAGAAGGCACCACCACGTTCATTTCAACTGCCAAGAACCACTCACCCAACAATGCGGCATCACATCCCAGAAGACCTTAATCCACTGCTATTGGCACATATCTGGTACTTAACCTTGGTCTATGCAAGTCAAAATCTGATAATTTTTGGAAACTCAAAATATTATCTTCCATGGAAAGTTAATCAAAAACAGCTGATAATATGAGTCCAGTAATAATTCTTTATTTGTTTTGCTGCAGTGAGATTTTAATGGAAGAAAGACATCAGCAGCAGGAAACCATGAAGCGAGAAAATCGACGTGTACAAGCCATGTCATGGGGTAAGTGACTGGTTTGTTGTACAGTGCATGTCAGAGGGTGAATGATGAATTTGTGAAAATTCATGCCCTCTGGGATGTGATTCCCTATCATTTGACGAGAGTCACCGACATTTTGAAGGACCGTAGTGCCTTCATCTTCATGGTGCAGCAGTTCTTAGCCTTCAGCATTTCATTTGTAAATTCTGAACTCTGAACATATAACAAGCAGCACACACTCATGCCCTCCCCATGTTAATGCAAGCTCCAAGCGAATAGGTTGCCTGAGAGTATGTTGAATCACATATATCTTGTACTGTCATTTCAGTTTCAGCGTTATGAATTTTTGTGTACAAGCGGAAATTTTGGAACCCTTTTGCAATTTAACGAGTGTTTACTATAGTGACATTTTCTCCTCTGCCACTGCTGGTTAGTAAAATCTAAATTTTTTAAAACAGGCTGCAAATTATCATGGCGAGGTTGAGGTGAGACATTCCGTTTCATACTGCCTGCATCATGTCAGTGTTCGCACGTTTTGTGGGTTGAGTTGTGAATATTATTTCACAGTGACCAGAGAGGGTTAATATAAACAATGAATGTCCACTCCATTGTCATTCATGCACAACTACAAAACTCAACTAATAACGTAAGATTTAAGTATTCATGGCAAATGAATGCAGTGAGTTTTCTCAGGCAGGCAGTTTTGTGAAGTTGCATTTTGCTCCCATATGTTTCTCCATGATAGGGGTTGAACACTTCACTTACACAGCCTGCCATGTTCCACTGTCTTTGCACAGCTTATAACTAAAGAATATGGATTTGTTGCAGGATCAACAGGTTCTGATGACCCTCCGCCTCCAAAGCCATCAAGGTTTCCAATCCTTGGAGCAGCAGACTCAGCTTCTCTCGCCTCCTTAACTGGTACGCTGACTGGAGGCGGCTCCATCAACAGTGCAACTCCTGCACCAACCACTTACATTGTTGCACAGAATCCAGAGGTTCTTGTCCAGCTTCTGCGGGAAAATGAATCCAGAGGAATCTCACCTTCTGTTTACACAACACCTGCATCAGCATTCAACACTCTAGCGGTAGATTTTGAAAAAAATGCTTCTGCTTCCGCTACAACCACATCTCCATCGCAGGCAACTCCTGCTCCTTCTCAGTCCTCTCCAACCACATCTTCAAGTCCAGTCACTGTGTCCCAGTCTGCTGTTGTCTATGGTGTCTCTAAGAAAGGGTCTTCAGTGTCCAAAAGTGTTTCCTCACCTCCAGTACCTGTTGCTGGCTCTCAATCTTGCACCAACTCCCCTACAACCAGTCCTTCAACCTCTAGTGTTTCAGCTAGTAGTGTAGCGCCTGTAGCTTCACCTGTTTTACGAAAAGCATCAAAACCAAAAACCAAAGAGATTGGGCCATGTCATTCCAGTAACAGTCCTGTTGTCGGAGGCGTGTGTGTTCTCCCCCCTCCACCGAACTCACTAACTAGTTCTCCTCCTGCAGCAACGGCCGTCTCAGAGATTTTAACTCCTTCATCTCTAGTTTCATCAGCCACCAGTGATGGTGCTACACTTTCGTCAACGTCTTTCACCTCATCGTATGGTGGCGGACCTGATTTGGATTGTTCGTCTGCTCAGCAGTTGATGAACAGCAGCTCTGTTAAAGTAGCAGAAGATGATGGAGGACAGGTCTGGGTGTTTTGCATGCATTTGGTTCAAACTAAGCCCTTGATGTTCTTCACTGTTTGCATCCCATTTTGCTAAATGATGATGATGATGTAATTGAAAATGTTAGCTTATCTTGTCTGCACAACAGTGTTTTGTTATAGTTCATGGCTTTGTATAAACATAATAATTATAATAATAATTCCACTATACTGAGCTGGTTAGATGTTGTTCGACATGTTTTTACCTGTTATGGGTTGTCTTCAGGTTTCATTCTAAGCGTAAGGAAGTTTTCAGTTGTTTTTGTTTTACTGTTTCTTATATTGCTGGTGTTTGTTCTCACATTATGTATGCCAGCTTTTGAATATGTTACTGTTGACAGTAAGATGTATAATTTTTTTTTTTAATGAATGGTGGTTTGTTATCATATTGCTAAGAAAGTAACTACACAAGCATGCCAGATGATGATATGGCTTTGCTGATTGCATCTTGCTGCATAATTGTATGCTATATGAGGTTTTTGATTGACTGAAACTGACAGACATTCAGATTAAATACGTGATGCACAGATGTCTAGTTAATGCTGAAACAATGGATTTGTTGTGATTTCGTGACTAATAGGAGATATAAACCGTTTCAACATCAGTTAGCAGCAGATACCTCTTGATGTTCAACTCATCAAAATTGAGTTAAAAATCACTGTTTTTGAGACATTCCGTGCCCCATCATGAAAGTCAGTGAGGAAGATTGCAGTACATTGTATGCCTGAGTTGTTCTGAGTGATTCCTCTGCCTTACCGGCATGCCATAGTCAGTCAGCTTTAGCAGCAGTGCCCTTCACGGCTGGTTCTGTGTGCATTACTTGGCGAATAGCTGATTGCTTGAGAGGGTTTTCATGCATTTATTTGCTGTGTAAGCTTCAAATTGCACACAGAAAATTAACCCTTTTCAGATTTTCAGATTGCATGTCTCTAGAGTATGAGTTATGAAGTTTTTGTTGTTTGCACTTGCATACTGTGTGGTAGTGTAAAATCAAGGGCTTGGTTTCATTGCCATGTATTTTTGTTGCAGATAACAAGTACCTGCGATGACTGCAGGTGGATTTATTAGACTTTGAATATGCAGCAGCTTTGTTTACCTTGCAGTTGACGTGTTTGTTATGCTGTATTTTGAAAAATAGTAATATTTTGCAGTTGATATGTAGCATGATGTATGACTCTTTATTTCACAATATTTTGCAGTTTTTGCTGTGTTTTTTTATCTTTCTGTGTCCTATAGCAGTAAAATTTAAATGATTTCATTTTCAGCTTGGATCCAACAAGGCATGTAACCTTTGTCCATTTGCATGTCTTTATTTTGTTACTGGATTGTGTATTTCAACCTGCAATTATTATTTTCCATTATATAATCACCAGCATGTCATATTTATTGTATCATTTTCTAAAATGTTCTGAACTCGGGTAGCGTATTTTGTCATGTACAAATGTGAAGTAAAGACAAGGGCGTTCCATCCATACAGGCAAACTAGGCAGCTGCTTAGGACCCCAAGTTAAGTGGTTGGGTGTGAAATTGAAGGGAAAAAATTGAATTAAAAATTTTAAATCATTTTACCTTCATAGTGCTGGAACTAGGGCTGTGTGCCTGTTGACAGGAGTGTTGTGCTGGCTTACTGATTGCAGAAATAAGCTGAACCAGTCCAGTGATCTGCTTTTGTGGGGGAAGGGGATGGGGCTACTGGGAGAGTGCAGGGTTCGCTTATGGTGCCAGTTTCTAGCAGCTAATATAGGCTGCCCCAGAAATAAAGACATGTGATTAAAACATAAACCAGTACATTGGAATCTGTTTATAGTGGCACTTGGAACCAGCCATATACATGAGTATCTGGTGAAGGTTTAGGCTGTCTTATTTGTACCTCCATAGTTCGCTATGTGATCATTTTGGTAGTGACTTTTAATGATTATTATTGTATTGTTAATTCCAGTCTTTAACCATTTGCGTCTGCTATTCGCTGTGTAATTAGCTTTCAGGCAGGGCACATTTACTGTGAAGCCAATGAAGCTTCAGCTTCAGGGACTGGGGCCCTAAATAAATGTTCTCTTTTGTCCTTAATTTTGTATTTGTAATTTTGTATTGTTTTTCTTGATGAGAGCCCCAAAAATGGTATAAGCTTCAGGCCCCACAAAACCGGATCCACTCTTGCTTTTAGGCATAGGTTCAGGTTTCCCAGTGTCTGGCAAATGGCTGGGGGAACCTCCTTCTTATATGTGTCCCAGGCCCAGAAGCTGATTCCACATGTAGTGTTAATGTTATCATATTTTTGTGCCATATTATTTGTAATGGTATTTTTCAATTAGCGTTTCCTTTCTTTTGTATTTTTTCGTTATCGCTTTTATTTTACATGGCATGTTATGTTGTTGTTCAAAGAATGCATCTCTTTGGTTTTGAGTTTTGGCTGTTTTGCAGTGCTTTGAATGCATAAAACCTGTTACTTAACCTCAACATCTCATCGTTCCTGTTGCATTTCTGTCAGAATGTGTGAAATGGTCCTGTATGTAGGTAGGCAATGAGCCTTAAAACCATTGAATGACTGATCTAACAAACCGTTCATAATCAGATAATGGAAAGAGGTGATAACCTCCATTTAATGGTTTCAGATGGTTCCATTCAGTTTTGAGACTTGTTGTTCAAATGTGTGGCACTAAGCAAGCAATTCTGGTAGAAGCTGATGATGGCCCATGAGGGAGGGCTACAGGTCTTGCGTGTCGTTGGCTTTGGGTATTAGAGGGAAGTTTAGGTTTGTTTGTCCACCATTTTTCATTTCCCAAAACATATTAGATTCCACTGAAATTTGATATTGGTATTCAACTTGTCAGATTAATTGTATTTTGGTATTTCATTGCATACTTTGTGTTTCCATAGACTAAAATATAACATTGCCTGACTTCCCAGAAGAACCAAAGTTGCAAAAGTGAGGGATTGTGATACAGAACAGTATGCTGTTAAAATGAGTAACTTGTAACAACCTTCATATGTTGTATGTTTAATGGAATGTGAAAAAAATCATGTATGTGCGCATAATAGAATGTTTGTCTGACTGTTTGATAGCCATATTGTTTGAACAGCAAGAAAATTACACTGACAGTCTGTTGTGGCAGTATACATGGAAAACAGTGTGCTTCAAATTGTGGCAATAATCTTACCATATTAAGGTTATGTTCGCGTTCTGTGGGTGGATGCCAGTATTTCAGGGGAACCTGCTGCCTCCATCTTCAAGGTATAAGAGACCTTGTCTACCCTGAGTACATAGGCAGCAGGTTGTTTCATATCATTGGTGCTTATCTACCAAACCACACGGCGTAAGAAGATTCAAGTCATCTGGGCTGTGTTGCTGTGTCTGTCATGGGTTGAGTAGTTGCAGATATTTTGAAGAATGATTTTGTTTGTAAGACCGGCCGCTCTTCCTCATGTGCTACTTCTGTCCTGAGAATTTAAGTGCCAATCTTAAGGTTATGTGGTATGTTATGTATTTTCTAGACCATAAGGTGCACCAAGATTTGAAAAGGCAAATTTAAGGAAAAAGTATTTTATAGACCTTTGCAGAGGAATTCATAGAGTACTGATCTAGGAAAAACTGCATTATGTGGTCTGGAAAATGCATTGAGTTTTTCCTGAAAGGGTAATATGAGATGAAATTTGTAGAACCAAATGACTCCTGCTGCGAGTGTGTATGGAGATGATTTGCTGGAAGATGGTGGTGGTGGTGGTGGTGGTGGTGCAGGGGACAACAGTCAGGTGAATATAGAGTTGGAGCGGCAGTTACTGGAGCAGAGGCTGCGACAACAGCAACGGGAGTCCGAGGAGGATGGACGGTGGTTAGCTGAGGAAGAAACGAACCTTGTAAGTTAATTGCTGTGTTATAAACAGCACTGTGGGCTGATGTGTATAGAGTTGCTTTAATTTCAGAACCTTATTTTGTAAAAGATCACAACTTATTCTTCTGTTTTCTACTGTATGTATCCTAGCAACTGGTTATCTGTAAGACAGATGATGGCAACTGATGATTATTATTCTGCGGTTGTGTGTGTTAGTTATGAGTAGATCATAGTTATAAGTATGAACAGAAGATGGCTGCAGCATATGTCTTTGTAAGCTATGCTGCTACAGTTGTCAATATTGCAGTATAAAAACTGCACTCTTCTGGGTTGTTACGTAGCGAGTAGTTATAATTTATTAGTGATTAATTTCTTACCGATAGGTTGTCTTGAAATGTCGGTAAGAAACTACCACTGCTCGCTGTGAGAAATTAATCGGTAAGAAATTACCACTACTCATTGCGTAACAACCCGGAAGAGCACAGTTCTCAGCTACTTTGTGGCAGAAGCCTGCAATCACGCACAATATTGCGGTGTATACATAACATGCAGATCACGAAATTGTACGGGGTTGTTCAAAGAGGGGCATGATACTTTTGCATGTTCATCATGAAATAACCAGTAAGTTTACAGGGACATATATGTGATAGTTGTTTGTTAATTATAAACCAACTGTGAGAGTTCTCCTAATGGTATATACTTTTCATGATTAGATACTTGTCATGATTAGATACTTGTCATGACCTGCTGGGGGGTAAAGGTGGCTGATGCACAGGACCAACAGCCTTTACCACCATCATATGCACCTTGCCTAGAAATTCTGGAAGCCTCAACATCCTGGAGCCGTAAGGTCCTATCCAGGCCTGTAATGGGAGAGGTTTTAAGAGATACTTAACATGCTATTTAGGCTTACTGGTTACTTCACTGTAGTACATGATATTGTTCACATTTTTTTGACTTAACATGTTCACTGGGACGTGCGTGTTCACTGACAGAAAAGGCAGTGCGGGATGATTGTTCATACAGCAGTCAGGTGTGCCGACAGCAGGATAAATTTCGCCCAGCATACACATAAATCAGACAAACTGTGGTTGTATTATTCAGTTGTGTATTTTAAACGTGTGTGTGTGTCCTGTATTTGCAACACTGGAAGTCTCGTGTTTTTTGTGACTGAAGTACCGTGTTTGCCTGAATATAGTGTGAGAACTTTTTCCCAGTCCATCGTCTGTAGAACGGAATTAACTCTATAATTCTGCCTGAGTGTAACGTGGAGGAGAATCAGGGATTTTGGGATGTGATGCTTTGTTATCGGGTGAGTGGTTCCTGAGATTTAGAAGGATCACGGTACCTTCAGAGAAGAATTAAAAGATTTTGTGAAAGTATTTTTCTGAAAGTAGAAAGTTGTGAAGAGGGATCGTCTTATGTTCAGGTAAATTTGGTATTTTAATCAGTTTTTTGGTGGATTCAGCCATTTTGTGTTAAAACACATTTCTTGTGAATGCAATGTTCATGTCACGTATTATTTTCAGCTGTTATTATAATGGTTGTGTTTGTAGTCCTGGTATTTTGTTGCACTGTTGTTCTTCTGCTGTATTAATGCATTCTACCACTCCTTCTCCTTTACTTGTGCGTACGCTACTACAGAAGAAGCGACTGTCCATTGTAACGAGCTTCTCGGACCGCTCGGACGCTGACTCCGTTGAGGGCTCCCCACTACATCATGGTGGCAGTGCTCCAACCCCTCCTCCACTTTCCTCTGCCACACCTCCTTCTACTGTCTGCTGTACCGGTTCACTCCATGACTCTTCTGAACGGGACCGTTCATCAACACCTCTGAGCAACGGTTCAGCTGAGGAGAGGGTCATTGTTGTCAAGGTATGTTTCCAACCACAGCTGTATGATTTGTTGCTTGTTACCATGTCCTGATGATGTCATGTTCCTGTGTGTAAGAGATGCATGTTGGCATGCTTGCTGATCAATTCACAAATTGTTGCCACATAAATACACACATATCTGTAGTAGCTGAAAAAACAGCAGATGGGCATGTTTACATCCACTGTGCCCAGAATACATATTCCAAATATATCGAAATCATTCATTTGATACTGTCTTCTGTTATTCAGTAGCTCATTTTTTAGGTGCTTTTGCAAAATTGTAAAAAGTGACCATTAGCTTTGTCACATTTATCTGTCAGTCTGCACGGACCATCTCGGCTCCAACTGTACTGATATTCATGAAATCTGAATTTGAATATTTTTTTGAAAATCTGCCAAGAAAATAAAAATTTCATTAAAATCTGACAAGAATAATGGGTACTTTACAGACTTATGTACATGTATGATAATGTCTCACTTCATTCTCTTCATTCTTGTTAGAATGTGAAATGTTTCAGAAAAAAAAGTTGTAGAGAAAATCAAAACGCACATTTGGTGTTCAGTAACTTTTTTCCCAAAAATCTTGCCGTTTGTGAGATAATGTGGAAAAATATGATAGAGCCAGACAGACCCCAGATGGTGATACAGCATATGCGCTGTGCTTGCTGGATATCTGTGGCTACAGACATACACTAAGAATATGTAATACCTATTGCTTTTCAAAGCAACAATGATTATGCAAATGCACCTCATTGTTACATTTATATTTACATTGCCTCTCTCATTAATGTTGTTTTGAAGTTACTGCATAAAGAGAGGCACATGAGAAGAATATTTTTCCAACTCTTAATTTGTAAATCGTTTTAGTTCTTCAAATATATCTGGTATGGCAGATGTGAATAAACTGACAATGGACATCATGTGTGAAGGTATAGAGACAGTCCCTGCTTGATAATACACTGATCAGTCTGGTTTTGTTTAAACACTGGCAAGTTTTAGTGACCAAAATTTCGAGGAACATTGCCTGGACTCACAGCAATGTTGATCCCACTGGCATCTGGCGGCATCTTCAATGGCCAATGTGGCGGGTGTTGAATTTGTATGGGAAAATAGTGCTGTATTTTGTCCACTTTGAGATTCTCTGGAACTTAACCTTAACATTAAACAAGGTGATACCGTATGCTTGCTTCTGCATCTGAATCCAAACTCACACATATATCACTGGGCATTTATCAGAACAAAAATTATTTGGAACTGGTTTTGAAGAAAACTACAATACACATATTACAAGAAAAATAAGATGTCTTGTACCTAATATATACTTGCCTTAATTTGACTGATTTTTTAGATAGTGAGATGAAAGTGAATGCACCGTATTTTGATTCTGTGTGCTCATTGTATAACTTGTTTGGAACAAAAGGGTTTTCTTTTGACAGCAGTGTGCTACATGTTGAGGTATAAAGTTTCCTAACTCTACCACAGAATTTAAACTAACATCACAAGATGTGAGTATGTAGGTGAAGGGTAACGTGTAAAACACTACAGGCGGAAATTTGATTGTTATTTATCCCCACTAAACAATTTATTTTGTAGAAACAGTGTATTTAGTACCAAAACTTTTCTTCTATTTCAATGCTTGTTTTGCAGTTTTTTTCTTGTAAATTGTACTTTCATGTGCCCCTCTGTTTACAGTGTTCATAGGATGGCTTCATATTGGCATTATTTTACTGACTCTGTTATCGTATAATTTCTTTTCAACAGAAGATGGAGCCGACACCGACTGCTGATCTCGACCGCTCGAATGACAAAGTGTATGACTGCACAACTGGTGTGGTGAAGGCTGTCATGTCATTATCACAGGGTAAGTTTCATTTTCTCCTTTCATCTCCTTAAAGCACAGCTGTTACTCTGTGTACCACCGTGTATCCTCCATCCTCATTCGATATGGACATTAAATACAGCATACATCAAAGTTTGTTTATCCGGCATTTTGTTGAGTGGCAACTTTGTTCAAACAGCATACTTCTCTGTACAGTCCATTGCAGTTTACATCTGTACATTTGATATTGCTGATATCTCCGAAGAAGAAGATAATGATGTGTCAGCAGTTTGAAACCTGTCATAGGCGAGAGATATTTCTGATCTCATAAACATCCATACTGGCTTTGTGGCCCACCCAGCCTGCTATTCAGTGGAGATCAGGGACACTCGCCAGGTTGAAGAGGCTGGTGTTTGAGGCTGACCATTTACCTTTGGTCTGGTGCCAAGTTCAAAATGAATGGAGCCATACCCTCCACTCCTCCATGTGCCTTCATGGTGTGTCCAGGGAAACTTCATGATTTTTTAATCACAGCCAACGTTATAATTGCTTTCCATAAGTCACCATGCTGTCCATTAGAAAAAATCGATCAATCAGTGTACACTGTCCCCCAGTCATTTTTACTCTGTGTTAATCTGTGTGATGTTCCATGAGCATGGATTCATGTCACGCAGCAAATGATGACTCAGTTGTATGTTGTTTCTGCATTCTAACATTTCTGTGGGTGAAGTCACAGTCATCCCTTCCATACAATATGAGTCATTTTTGCCAGCAGAGCTCAAGTTTGCCACGCTGCAGATAGAGACAGCAGTCTGTTCCAAGACAGTTGGGCTTGTCTGCTACTATATGCAGTTGTACATGCTAGAAGACAATGATATTGATACTCACTGCTGTGTGAACCATGTATCTGATACAATTGATCATGTACTTATTGATTACATATTTGACACTAGGGCTTTGGCGTGAAAGAGACTGTTTTCTTATCAGGAGTTCAGCAGAGTCGAGCAGATCAGTACCTTGAGCTGGTGCGGCGTGTTGGCATGGAGCTGAGAACACTCCTGTCTAGTGTGGATGCCCTTGTTCCTGTCTTTCCAGTCTCAGCTCACAGACAGGTGTGTACCTTAAAACACTGTTGCCTTGGTGTGTATAATGCAAACTGAATGGGAAGGTTGTGTCTGTCATTTATTTATGTATTCTCCCTTAAAATGTTTAAAACAGCTATTGATTATATTTAATATTGGGGGTCATTGTTAAAGTCATCATTGGATTTCATTTTGAATCTTATTTACAAATGTAACTTGTGCTTTGTTTGTATGATGCTCAAGTCAGGATATGAAAGTTTCTGAAAATCACTTGGTGCTGAGACAGGCTAGGATGATTGGCGACAGGAATTGGTGGTGTCAATTGAAGTGCTTCACTGGCCGCGTGTTGGTACTGCTGGGTCAGTTGGATATCCCAACATGTTAGTAATTTGTGATCTTGACATTGGTGCATTCATAATAGGGTTGTTACTTGTGGACGTATAAATTAAGACGTCCTGTTTTATTATTTTCTGTAGCAGAACAAATTGTTATGAAAACAAAAATTTTATAAAGATGTTAAACTATGTGGCAGTTCTTCAGACATTTTAGAGGCACAGAAAGAACATGATGCTTGTTGTGTTTCAAATTAAGAATTCCTGTTGGACTGCCTGACCCTTGAAGTTGCCCTTCAGAAAGTCAGGAACCACTCACTCAATGACATAGATTTCCATCCCTGAGACTTGAATCCTCAACATGGAAGCCCATTGAGAGACCACTGGCATTCCATATTATGGCACTGTATTGGTCATAAAACTGACTGGCTAGGGTAAAGTATATGTGAATGTTATCTGTTCTCTGAAATTTGACACTGTATTTTGGTACATAGGTGTCAGCGTTTTAGTCATGCATCGTGCCTTAAACTTCAGGGTCTCTGTTTTAAAGTAGGTTACTCTGAAATGTTGGTAGCCATGTACCAGATTGCAAAACATCACACCCCAGCAGACAGTTTTCTTGTTACCACCATGAGAACATCAAGTCTTACACAGGGAAAATGTGGCTTGCTAACTTGCTGAAATATATTGCAGGTGGAGATGGCTCATAAAGTGTTGAGTAAAGACATGGGAGAACTAGTCAATGCAATGAAGTTAGCACAGAGCTACAGCACCACGACACTGGATGCTGAATACAGAAAGTAAGTACTGAGACGGACGATAGAGCAGTTACATAACTGCATTAGAACACCTCTCATCCAGCACTCGTGATAGTTCACCACTTGAGTCAAGTAGTTCCAAGACTGGAAGTTCTGCTATCCATGACTTCTGGTGTTTGTACTGATTTTTTGATACTGTGATACCATCTCCGGTTGTCTGGACCTTATTGAGCCCATTGAGCTATTGTACTGGCTTCAGAAGATCCAAAGGTGAGTAAACAAGGAACTTCTGGCAGTAAGAAACATGTAACTATAATGATTACTTAGGAACCTTGAGAGTCATGAAAGCTGAAGAGAAGTTGTGACTGCATACAGCACTGGATCCTCAGCTACCTATAATGTAAAGAAACAGAAGGATCACTGCGATCATGGACGTCATCCAATGAAAGTATGAAGGATCTTTCCAAGCAACAGACATTGAAAGAGCCTAAAATGGCACAGTTGGACAAGGCGTTGAGTAAGTGGTTTACAGCAATGCTTCCCAAAGGAAAACCAGTGACTGGGCCTATAATGATGGAAAAAAGTTGAGCCTTGATTTGATGATATGAATGTAACTGACAGTTGCACACTCTCTGAGGGCAGTAACAAAAAATTACCTCTAACAGCTTAGGTCAGTATAGGTACTGTCTGATAATCTAGAATATTTGACAGTCGGGCACTTGTCCAGTCCCATGGGTGCTGGATTAAAGGAATTCTACTGTGCTAGTGTATTAGCTTCAAGAACAGCTGGCAGGCAGTAAACAATGTGTTGTGTATATATATTATTGTTTGCATTATTGTGCAAATATTGCGTGTCTTTTATTTTAGTTGTTTTATCATGCCCACACAATAATTTATTTTTGCTTCTATCAGCAAAGTCTATTTTGTCAGCACACCATATTTCTCAGCCATGCTGGATAAACAGACTTTCACTCTGTTATGCTCTGCACACTTTCCACTTGACACTGAGTGTTAGAAACCCCCTTCCACTGCCCACCAGTTCTGCCAGGCATGGTATATCATGCTGACTTTGACTTGAGATGATTTTATGACAGACTGGTCAGAAAGTTCTGAAGTCACCAAATGATCGCAGGAGGTAATAAAATCACCAAATCATTGTGTTGTTTCCTTTCAGGGGAATGTTATCAGCTGCACATATTTTGGCAATGGATGCCAAAAACTTGCTGGATGTAATTGACTCAATTCGAATACGTTATCCCGATGTAAATACCTACATCTGCACGGGTTTACGAGTTCATACTGTTGAAAATGATGTAGGGGAAACTGAACGAGAAGTACAACCAGCGGTGCAGGAAGCTCCATCTCATGGAAGTCTTGAATGTCAGAGAAAAATGGCTGTTCCAAGTTCAGCGTTGTCCACCGTGATGGTTCAGCAACCTATATACAGTGCAGCCACCAAACCACCACCGTCGTCCACTGCATCTTCTGTTCCCATTATGCAGAAACTGAGCAGTGCACCATCTAATGCAACAGACAGCTAGCAAGAGCATGTGGTTATATTTTTAAAATAGCAGATTAAATTTGTTTTAAATTTGCATAGGATGGAAGTATGACAAAGTCAGAAATAGATATGCTGTTTTATAGATGGTACAGTTTCTTTTAGGCAAGAGTAAAGTAAGTTTGTGCAGGAGATAGACACTGTTTTCACAACGATACAAATTATTTTGCAATCTGCTGCTTTAGAAGAACAGGTATGTAGTACCTGCTGTCACTTATTTCCAGTGGTGACAAAAGTGCAGTGTACTAAGTCTTGATTCTGTCTTGTCTGAGTACTGTCTGTTCAGATGATGGCTTGGGGATTTGTAGTGGTCAGCATACTCAGAGCTGGGTAAATTACAGAGTATTGAGAGAAGTGAAATGTTGACCCCACGAATACTTATATGCATGACATTAAGGCTGTATTGTTCATGAATTCCTGCCATGATATCTTCATTTTAGATAATTTTTTGCTGTGTGTAGAAATGCAAAATGCATTCCTTCATAAAAGAACTAATTATGCTGCAATGTCTTGGTGACGAGACAAAATACAGGGACATTATTTTATCTGACAACTCATATCCATTCTTCCCAAAGACCATTTCACATGATGGTAAGCTGTGCAATGCTTGTAGCTGTTCCAGTCTGCCATTAGCTATTGTCCAGGAACATTTGTAAGATAAAATAATGCCCCTCTACTGGCACATTTTAACTATGAAATTAAAATGGAATGTGATATTCCTCAGAAACTGTGTTAAGAAGAGGCAGATCTGTAAGAGAGTTTAAGGAAGGAAAGGAAATGGAACACAACTCAGAAAACATAAACTCTTTTCATAACCAAAATTTGTTGTTTTCTAGTATCTTTA
>Ga0123352_10008775_pt1 | contig 15752 bp, 14 predicted proteins | sample TergutLab28metaG_FD_89700 | JGI IMG/M metagenome (GOLD analysis project Ga0123352, IMG submission 89700) | Labiotermes labralis P1 segment gut microbial communities from Petit-Saut dam, French Guiana - Lab288 P1 | ecosystem: Host-associated > Arthropoda: Insects > Digestive system > Gut ... | reverse complement strand
GTTTTGTTAATTATAATATTCCCTCATCTTTTTAAAATTTTAATTTATTAAAAATAGTAAAAAAGCAAAAAAGGTTTTGTAAACACTCAAAAGGAAGTTGGAAGAGGGGGGGGGGGGTTGGAAAATTTGCTTGTGGCGGCAGAATATTACAGCCCGTTCCGAAAGGGGGGAGGTGAAATCTCTCAATGAATGCAACTAAAAAATTCAGGAACCAAAAATAACTGGTTTAAATCAACCTTCAGCAGGGAATTATTTGTTACATTTTCGTATAAGAACCCGTAACAAATATTTCTTTAAATACCCCCAAAAATTAAGATTTCTTAAAGTGGATAGTGTTTACTTTGTACCGTTAATTGCGGTAGTTATGAACTAAGAGCCATCCTGATGCTTAACTGTGGACAGATAGTACCCTTGTTATACCCGGAACGTCCCGTTAACCTTTTGACGCCTAATGTCAACTATACTGGTCGTACCGCACCGCTAACCTCTAAAGTTGCATTTTATATATTTATTCAACAAATATATGTACTGAATATTTTAAACACGGTATATAAACTCCTTTTTTTCTCTTCAAATAGCAGTTTGTTTCATAATTCTAACGTATTTGGTTCCTGTATTATTCACATTTTATATACAGGATGTGCTAAAAATTTAAAAAAATTATTCCGGCTCCAAAAGGTTAATGCAGGACTAGCATCAAGCAATTTAGTTTTTCCAAAAATTTTCTATGTAAAAATTAGCAGGTTTGTATTTTTAATTATATTTTTATAGTTTTTCTAATTAAACAACTCCATTCCTATGGAATGAGCACTAGTTTTGAACATATAAAATAAATTAGAGTGCACTGCGCATGACCGTACATCGCAATATTGCGGAAAAACTTTTTCAGCCTTACCCTCTTTAACTGCAGCTGTAAGCGTTGTTCGACCAAAGACGTCTACACCTTTCTACACAAAGGGTGCAACATATGTTCTGTGCTTCGTTTAATTGGGTATCTAAAGGCCAGTAACGTTATGTACAAAATTACTGAATATGAAACAATATTTTAAGATCAATACTAATGCCTTATTCATTCATTCATTCATTCATTCATTCATTCATTTAGTAGTCTGTCTTATGACAGGTCTAAAGCTTCTTCCAAAGCGAAGTGTCCACACAGTGCGATCTAGAGCTTCCTCCTTCAAATCAGAGTAACCTCTCCTTTCCTTAAGTTCATCCAGTAGCTTCCTACGTCTTCTTCCTCGTCTTCCTGTCACTTCTATCCCCCTTTTATCTTACCTTCAATAACCCGCTGTAGAAGGCAGTTTATACGCAAAATTTGACAAACCCAGGTAGCCTTCCGTTTCCTCATTTCACGTAGTATATTCCTCTGCTCCTTGACTCTAAGTAACACTTCTTCATTTCTCTCAGGATCGGTCCAACTGATCTTCTCCGTCCTCCTTCAGCAACACATTTCTAAACTTCCCAGGTGTTATTATCTTATTACCTTACATAATATTGATTATTATGTAATTTTGGTTTGTCACTTCTATGTATAGGTATAGGTATGACCATATTTAATGTATTACATATGTATATAAAGAGTATTTATATGACCTGCATGTGCGTATGTGAATAGGTGAATAGCATTAATACAGGTAGACTAATATAAATAAGCAAATAAATAGACGGATTAACCTTTAGACGCCAAACGTCAACTATAGTTGACGTACCGCACGGCTAACCTCCAAAGTTGCATTTTATACATTTATTCAACAAATATAGGTCCCGAATATTTTAAACATGGTATATACTCTCCGTTTTTTTCTCTTCAAAATTCAGTTTGTTTCATAATTCTAACGCATATGGTTCCTGTATTATTCACATTTTATATACAGGGTGTGCTAAAATTAAAAAAATTAATTCCGGCGCCAAAAGGTTAATAGAGAGGGCGCCTGAACATTGTAAAAATAGTAAAAATTAAACAGAATTATCATCTACTAGATCGCAGACAGACAGACAGACAGACAATACCAAGTATAATATATGCGGCGCACAACAGGTACAACATAATATGCTTGTAATTTGCAACAAGTAAGATAAGTATCTTGTACGTGGTGTTACGGCCAGGTAACAGGAAGGCAGTACAAGTACAAGTACCAGATTGTGTTGTCAAAGAAGACTGCATGTAACTGTCTGAAGGAGTGCATTTAGTTATTATCAAGGTGCCCAATTAGAATAAGGGTTTTTAATAATATCACACAAGACGACTGTTATGAGATTTTAATTAGACTGTTTAAAGAGCCTACGTGAAGATCTTGTTATTGCAGTACTGTAAGAATATATAAATATTTTTAGAGCGCACCTGAATAATGATTTCAAACGCAGAACAACACCAAACAATAAAAGCATATCAAGACTTCTTATAATAAAACTACATGAACTAATTTTTCAAATTTATTTTTGGAATAAAACTTTTCATATTTCGGAATTTTCCTCTGTCCACCATCAGCAGTTTTTCACTGTGCACACAGCAATGGTATATGTCATAGAGATTTGCTGATTGCTGTCAGCAAACCTCTATGACATATACCATTGCTGTGTGTATAGTGAAAAACTGCTGACGGTGGACAGAGAAACTGTCTGAAACATGTAAAGTTTTATTCCAAAAATAAATTTCAGAAATTAGTGCATCTAGTTGGTTTTATTATAAGAATTTATCACGATGCAAGCTCACCTGAAGGTCTAATGCGTATCAAGAAGTAGAGAGTTTCTGAAATTTTAACAACACAGTACGAACTAAAGGCTGCTCGGAGAAGAAAGAAGCTTTTTACAGTACAAAAAGTCTACTAGCGGAAGTTCAGGAACTTACTTACTTACTTACTTACTCCACGGAGCAGAGTCCTTCTTGATGAGCTAACCGGCTCTCAGTTGGTCAAGAAATACCCCGCATTTTATGGAACCCGTAGGTTCATTACCGCTTTAACAAGTGCCCACCACCTGTCCCTATCCTGAGCCAGCTCGATCCAGTCCATACCCCCATATCCCACCTCCTGAAGAACCATCTTAATATTATCCTCCCATCTACGTCTGGGTCTCCCAAGTGGTCTCTTTCCCTCAAGCTTCTTCACCAAAACACTGTATAGGCCTACCTTCCCCCCATACGCGCTGCATGACCCACCCATCTCATTCTTTGCGATTTGATCACACGAGGAATTTCAGGAATGCACACAAAAAAGGAAAAAGTAGATAAAGGCAGAAGTAATTAAACACAGCCTAATACTTAGCTTCAGATCCACACAAACATGTCGCAGCTTGCAACAAAAAGACTACTTCCGAAGTACGGAGAGAATGAAAATTCATTTTTGTGATTAGGTAAATAAATTTAATTAAGGGGAATGTAGATTGAAATTGGAAAGAAATTTTATAAGGAGCGAAACTGTAAATAATGGAGTTCCTGTAACATTTACACAGACTATTTCTATCAGCTAAATATTCTGTACGCCTCACCCAATATTGTGCGGGTGATAAAATTTATAAGAATAGGATGGGCTGGCCATGTGGCGCGTATGGGTTGGGAGAGAAGGGCGTATAGTGTCTTAGTGGGGAAACCGGAGGAAAAGAGACCACTGGGGTGACCTAGACGCAGATGGGTAGAATATATTAGAATGGATCTCCAGGAGGTGGGATGTGGGTATATGGACTGGATTGGGTTGGCCCAGGATAGGGACAGGTGGCGGACGTTTGTGAGTGCGGTAATGAACTTTCGGGTTCCGTGAAATGCCGGGAATTTCTTGACTAGCTGCAAACCAGTTAGATTCTCAAGAAGGACTCTGCACCATGGAGTGAGGAAGTAAGTTCTTTCATAAATAATTTTATTTCGGGAGGAAACCCTGATCGTGATCCTCATAATGGTTAAAACTTTGCAGCTTCTTTTCAGTATTACGGTGTAAATGAGCCAACAAACTGCTCTAAATGTGTTAACACGAACTGATGGGCTACAGTGGGGGGGGGGGTCCCCTGTTATGAATGATTTAAATTCCTAGCACTTATTCGTGAGAAAAGGAAGACACTTTCCTTTGTCGGAAGTAGCGTGAATTGAGAATAAATGTTATCGTTATAAATATATTTGTCACAGCTTATTTCGTGAAAATACAAAAAAACAGAACATTTCCGGTACAAACGTCGCAAAGTGATGCAGAACAATCAGCTGTTTCTTGCTGGTGCTGGTGAACGAGAGAGACAAATACTTGCACCGGTCGGGAACCGAACCGAAGTACTGTGGTACTTAACTGGCCTGTTTGTTCGTTGTGCCTCTTAGAAAGCACCAGATGGCCGTTAAGTCCTCAATTGTGTTAATAATGTTAAATCATGGGATTTCCTTTGTAAGTTCGGGGTTTACGAATTTCGATCCTTCGGAACCAGGAAATTCCCTCTGTAGTTGATGAGAAGCAGACGTCTTGGTGACGAAGCTGCCCAGATATACGCAGTAATAATGACGTCACGGAGAACTGATGTAGAGAGAAACAGACATTCTGCCTGTGCATAACCCCTAAAGTGTGAGGTAATAACAGAACTGTGAAGTGAGAGAGAAAACCAACAAGATGCAACAGTTAGATGTTTATTTTCAACAATTTTTCAACATGTTTCGGGCATCATTATGCCCATCTTCAGGAGAACAAGACGTATGTTACTGCATGTGGTGTGCTGCACTGGTTCTGCTGGATGTGGTTGGTAGCGGTTGTGGGGCGCTGCCTTGTGGGTGCGAGCGCTCATCATCAGGAGGTCGAAATTGTATTACACAGCCTCTGGTATCATCACACCTATAGGTTTGATGATACCAGAGGCTGTGTAATACAATAAGCACATGTGCTCGAAACATGTAGAGGCATGAAATAACACTTATTGTGAAACAAATTTTGTGCATCAAGTTGGTTAAATATTAAGATAAATAAAGAATCGGTCAGTTTTATCCTTATTTGTGATGGTTTTCGACCGAGCTTTTGAATTTTAATTTATATTTGTGCATTTCTTTGTGTATCACCAGCAAGTTATTTGATAACTGTCTATGCATAAATCCACTGCCAGCGTCATAATATCACTTGGTTTTCTTGCGACATGTTTCGACATCAGAGAGCCACATTTACCGTTTTCGTAACTAACCACCTCCACATAGCAGAAACCTCCTTGAGAAGCAATAAAAAGGTCATCAACGAGTAAGAAATTTAGGCATTTTAGAACAACGAATGTCCTTGATCGTGTCACATGTCCCTATCCTAAGCCAAACGAATCCAGTCTACACCATTTCATACCATTTCTTTAAGATTCGTTTTAATATTCACCCTCTGTCTACATCTAGGTCTTCCAAGTTGCCTGTTTCTTTCAGGCTTTCTCCACTAAAATTCTGTGTACTTTTCCTTTGTTCTCACAAGTGCCATGTGCCTCTTCTACTTAACAGTCCTTTTAGATATTACTCTTGTTCTCTAAAAGATAAAGCTGTCTGCGCCTACGCCATAAGGAAATATGGTGGGATTGGAGGTATAGCTCTACTCATTTTTAACCTCGACACTAGATTGAGGTGAGTGGTCGGCTTCGCGCACCGGCCGCTTTACCCCAAGGAAAGAATCCCGGTGTCCATTGAGTAGGATGTCACGAGTATATACTTCGTACATTTCCTTCGAGCAGTTAATTTCCCACCATTTTCCATTTTTACTCGGAGTGACAGGTCACTTTGGACATTCGTAGGCGTAGCGGGTAAACGAACGCAGGTTCGTGGTGTGTGTTAATATTTAGCCGCATTATAGAAGTCGAGCGTCTTGGAAGTTAAGATCGATATTCAGGTCCTTTTTTCGTGCATTTATTTTAAGTTATAACTTCATGTGACGGATTAACTGTACGTTGGTTACGCGGTCACGTGACCGTGTAACCAACTTTTGATTCGTTACGCGGTCACGAGTCCCCTCCACACAGTCACGATACGGTGTTACGTTACGCGGTAACGTTACAAGTGTGGACCCAGCCTTAGGAGCTAATGAGTGTTTTGTGTATCGCTACTCTCCGTAAGTATACTAGTGTTTCCAAACCAGAGTTCTGCAGTATATCGTTGGGTGTTCTGCGAGAAACCGCGGAATACATTAAAATTTATAAATACCGCAAAAAATTCCGAATAGCTCTCGAAATATCGCGGGAATTTTGTCTTGCACTTGGCAACACTGGAGGGAATTCCATGCTCTAACTTTTTCTTTGTTATGCTTTGTTTTGTGTTAATCAGTTCGTATTTCCCAAGATTAAATTTAGTTTGTCTGTGCAACTCGACAACTCAGTGTTAATCGGAAGATAGCCTCAAGAATTGTAAGAACAGGACTCACACTTTTATATCATATTGTATCTATTATATTATATATTTAGTTGTATTTTTCCTTGTTGCTGCAATATTGTTACTTAGCCGCCTTTCAGGTGGCGACAAAGCTGCGACTGAATCCCGCTTCCCGCCCTCAACACTTTGTTGTTTGTAAAAATTTTCATAGTGTGGGGGTTCTTCGAAATAGGAAAAATTGTTTTAGGGGTTCCTCAACGAAAATAAGTTTGGGAAACCCTGTTTTAGACCATATGGTGCCAACGTTAGGTCAATTAATCAGAGTGTGTATCAACGGTAGAATGTCCCTGACAGTGACACTTTGTCCACTTTGGGATCAAACCCAGTCCTTCGTGGCGACCAATCACCTGAGCTGTTACAAGGCTGTAGAAGCTAATAGTCGCCGACTCAATCAACAAATCCTCCACTTGTTGTGGAGCCCGAAGTTTCTATATCATTTTCCTCAGGGCCGGCCACTGGTCCCTGTCCTGAATCAGACAACTCCATTTTATTTATTTTTTTGCAGAGGACATCCCGTTGTGTTATAAAACTGAAATAAAACAAAATAACCTCTGGTTTCAGTCAAACGCAATTTAAAATAAAATAAACATATATTGTTGTGACTGATTGGAACCAGAGGCTAATTTGTTTTCTCTTAATCAAATAAATCCAGCCCACATCCTTCCACACCACTTCTTTAAGGTTCACTTTAATAATATTTTCCATAACACCACTATACAAATTGTCTCTCTCCCAGTATGGAACATGAAGTTATCCGACTCGATCCAAAGCCGAACTCTCAGTCGTTGCTTGCATGAATTTCGTAAAACGAACTTGCAGTGTGAAGAGACCAAGCTCCTTTCCAATTGTGTCATCTCCTAAACAAACAAAGGGACTACGATGGAATTTATTGCGGATGTGTGCACTTCGGCGAAGTTTATTTTCGTCGGAATCCCTCACATACACTGGGCTGAAATATAAATTTCCCGCATTTTTCAATTGTCATCCAATTCGATGCAATTTATTGAAGCGCAAGCTTCACACTAGATGGCTAATTTCGAAACTACCACGCTTACGTAAATACAATAAAGACAAAGATAAAGATAATAATAATAATAATAATTTGCATTCACAAAATCTCCATGGATGTCTCCTGATTCCGTGTTTTCTGTAGTGTCCATCTTTGGCCGTGAGTTTTAATTTATAATTCCATAACAAATGTTGTGAACATTTCGTAACCAGAGTCGTTTTTACGCTGAAGAATTGTTAGAACCTCGCCCAATCGCCAAGCTGGAGGACCACCCCTTGTCGGATGTCTGCGACTGCTTATTCAATATATTCGCAGCTACCCTCCATATTGGAGGCCGTTCCTCCATCCACAACCTGAGACGCGCCATGCCGTGGTGACAGGACCGGCAGGGACAGGTGGCAGGCAGTTGTGAATGCGTTTCCATAGAATGCGGCAAATTTCTTGACTAGCTGAGAACCGGTTAGCTTTCCAAGAAAGATTCCGTTCCATGGAGTAAGTATGTACGAGGGAGAGTCCAATGAAAACTGTAAAAGTGCGATATAGAATATTTATAAAAATATTTAACGCTTTCATTTCACTCACCCTCGTTTAATAATGATTATTCGACGTACTATTTATGCTCAAAATCATTCATCATTTATGGGGTGGGTCTTACCGGAACATACCGTACACATATATACACACACATGTGCGTAATTCAAATGCGGGAACAGAAAGCAGTAGCCTGTATCGCGCAGAAAGTGACGACTTTTTCCTGCAAATAATTACGAATCACCGAGTGGTAATAAGGGTCGTGAGACTTTGGGGGGTGGGGGGGAGGTGTAAGACGGGGTACAGTCAACCGCTGTCCCCTTACACGGTAGTGTTATTATGATACAGCGACAGAATAAGGTTAAGCAATTTTCCAGTTGGCCGTTGACCTAAGACGACTGGATTGTATACTGACGCATGAATGTGTCATGCGCTAGTGACGTAATCGCTGCGTAGTCACAGCAACCCAGCGTAATGCCGATCAATTGCAGACCGGGTCATGACGTCACAATCCCCCCCCACACACACACACAAACACAAACAAGGGCGGGTTGTTCTGCAAAAAGCTTCTTTTATTTTTAATTCGGTTGTATCCACTTATGCCACGATAAAGAATTTAGTGGCGCTTTTGTGCGTTTAACCCTTGAAAGGGCGGAGGCCATGTAAATAAGAGTAATTAGTAATGATTTTACACTTTGGCCATTTCACCTCAGCCTCTTTGCTGGGAACCTGGGAGCCACTGGTGTTGAACAATGTGAACGGCTTCTAGACGAAATGGAGCGACGGTTATCGAGGAAGGTGGACTCTGCTGTGTGGGGAGGTTAATGCTGATTTCTCTGTGTGGAAGATGAAACTTCCCATAAAAAAAAAATTAAGCGTAAGGAAATATAACATAGCGTTTTAAGTAGTTCCCTTTCATATTGTGTTTGAGTGAGTGCAGAATATGAACAAAAATTAATTCTAATACTATAATTATTGTATAATTTGAATATTATCAAAATGATTAATTTGCGCATATTATATGTTGTTTTCACAGTTTTCAAGCATTGTGCTCTCAAATGCTTCTCTCCTTCAGCATAAGTTCTGCTTTAATCAATTTTTACGAATTCACGGCAGATTCACATTAATACAACCAGTACGTGCTCTGATATTTTGTTTCTTATTTTCAATTTCAGCACATCTGATTCATAAAAAAAAACAGCTAATTTCATTTGTATTGTCGGAAGAAAGTTGAAAATTGCTGACTAGTGTAAGCAATTTTATAGGGAACAGAGACTGAGAAAAACCCTGTTCATATGGCAAATCCAGTAGGCGCTTCTTCAAATGTTCACCTGAGGACGGAAACATGCCCAGCCTCGAAGCTTTGTGTTTTTTTGGAGTAGAGACCACAGTCAACGTCTAGAAAGAAAATAGTCTTCCTTGTACTATACTATCGTCATAAACAGGGGTCCGCAAATTTTCCAAAAATCAGGCGCCACCTGAAAATTCTAGACGAAGAAAACCGAGGACCCACAAAGTTTGGGAGTCAGCGACCTGACACCCGGGATTTGTGGTCTCATTTGTGGTTGAGCGCATGTGTTTCAGTTTATAAGCTATCATGTAGGTTTTGCTTACGTATTTTGCAATTCCTACAAATTGATAATGCCTACACACTGGCCTTCCCTTAAACACCACAATAAATAAAACGAGAATAACACAGAAATGCAGATACATGCTAGGCATTGTAAAGGCGGTAACAGAGTTGTCACAGTATGACTTTGCAGTATGACATCATGTATTCTGAAAGGAATGCATCGACTTTTCAGAGGAACGTACTGCCTCCATGTTTAGGGTGGAAGAGTGGAGGAATTATATTTCTCCGTACCAGACTGCACGGTGCCACATTCCACAGTATGATGGCCTCCATGTTTTTCATGTTTGTAGTGTGCAATTGTAGAAAGTCAAATATGAAACCCGATCAAAATCCATTCATGCAAAGGGTGGTCGAGTTGTAAGTCAGCAGCGGGTAGGTATGTACATTGCTATGCGGCGAGGCTGCTGTATTACGCAATTGGGCATTGCGGAGCATCATGCTAGTTTGTCTCGTGTTCCAACTGCGTGCAGCATGTTCCTTGCTCGGCGGTTAGTCACGGCGCTTGAAGCGACAAGCGACTTACCGGGCGTTTTGTAGTGCGTGTGATAGCAGTGCAGCAGTGCTTGGATTGTCGCTGTGAGTCCGGCTGATGTAATGGAGTAAGTACAAAGAACACTTGCATGAAGGAAACACAAAATGTTCAGGCAACAGTCTGCCTCAACCATGGGGCAGATTCCTTCGCGAGAAATCGATAGTTGCTCATCCAGTCAAGAAAATCCTCGTCTGTTTCGGAACCCTAATGTTCATTACCGCTTCCGCAGAACCCTGTCACTAAACCTTACTCCGAATTAGATAAATTCAGTCCCCATCCATTCCTGATCCACCCTGCTTGAAATCCATTTTGATATTAATCTCCTCTCTATACCTGAACTTTCCATGTGAGATCTTCCCTCAGTTTTGCATTTATATCTTATATCCCTATGCACGCAAAACGCTCCTTGATTTTATCGCCATAATATTTGTTAAAAATAACGATTGTGGGACCTTATGACACACTCCACTTCTTTTAGCGGTTGGTTACTTCTAATTTTTAGTTCAAAATTTTCCCCTCACCCTCCGTTCTCCAACAGCCTCTTGTTATCAAATATGTGAGTAGCGTTAGAAACATTTTCAAGTTTGAGAGTCGTACAAAATAACACAGAAATATTTAGTGTGCCTATGTTTATATGGTGACTAAATCAGTTCCCAGAATACGCAATTAATGTTGAACCCACTTCAACCATGATTTGTAACCTGACACTACGACCGTTCTGTACATTGAAAAGGTAATGTAACTAAATGGAATACAACACATTCCGGTCTAAGGGGATGTTAATCTGTTGGGCGAACATATAAACGCGGACCACAATACATGCCATATGAAGACGCAGAATATTCCTCAGGCACGTTTCTCTAGAAATGCAGACAGAGGGACCTGTTGTGCAGGTCTGTGTTAATTTTCTTAGAAGCAAAATACATAGCCATAAAGGGCCTGTATATATACGCAAACAGAGCTAATAGATCTTTCTACTAGCGGCAATTTGTCGGATATTTGTGGACGACAGTAATAAATATGGATTTAATTTACAAGATACTGCAAGCAGAATAATATAGGGGAATGTCTACCGCTGTTTGGTTCAGGATCGTCTTCCCTTCTGCTGTCTAAAACCTAAAGAACTAGAGTAGATTCATCACTCATGTGAACACGGAAATGGACCTTCGGGTACCGTAAAATGCGGGAGTTTTTGAGAACAATGGAAAACTATTTGGCTTGTCGAAAGATCTCTCCTTTGTGCAGATATTTAATAGCGGCTCTTTCTTTGTATATTTTCTTCACATTTATCAGGGAGATGATGATGGTGATGATGATGATAATAATAATAAGCCGGATAAAAGTGAGGATTCTAATGCAACAGTTTATTAACAGAAGAAAGAAATGGATAAAGAGCAACTTACACAGATATGAAGTGAACAAGTTAGGTTATTTTCCTGCCTACTATTTGCACACAAAAAAAATTCCGAAATTAGTTGAAAAATATTCTGTATAGTTCCTGTGCCGAGGAAATTCGAATAAAGCCTTGTGTTCTTATTGTTTTTGCTGTTTTTTCAGTTACATGCAGACGTAAACAAATTTAGAATTACGGTATGGTGCCGTTCTTCCCAGTGCATATCTCTAAATAGCAGAGAGTCAAACTGAGTTTTACTCATTGTGTTACAATAATTCATTTTCTCGTCAAAAAAATTGAAAGAATATTTCTTGTTAATGGACATTTTATTTGACAACAGAAACTTGAGTGAACTCTGTGGACAGAAAATGACCCAGGAAGCTACGTGCTGAAGTTGTGTGGTGAGGTAGTCCAGAGGTGATTCAGACAGTGATGAAGAATTTGGTTCAACAGAAAGGTTTATCTGGTAGACTGAAACTGAGCTTTACGTTGTAGGGGATGTCAGTGCTGCTTCCTATCTTACAGTTACCAGAAGAATCTTCGCTCTAGTTATTTTCATCTTGGTGTATTCAGGCCAGTAATATTCATTTCAAGATTAACAGTATTGAAAATGTACGTGTAACATAACATAGTGGCGCTTTCGCGTAACCAGTGGAAGCGCAAAAATGCATACTATAATCCCACTTCAAACCATTCCTGACAGGTTCCCTATTAGGAATGTTTTGAAACAAGGAGACGCTCTATCACCAATGCTTTTTAACTTTGCTTTAGAGTACGCCATTAGGAGGGTTCAGGTAAACCGGTATGGCTTGAAACTAAATGGTACACATCAGCTTCTGGCTTATGCCGTTGATGTTAATATACTGGGCGGAAGCATACATACTCTAAAGGAAAATGCAGAAGCTTTAGTAGCTGCTACTAGGGAGATTGGACTGTAAGTAAGTGCTGATAAAACTAACTACATGGTCATGTCTCGAGATCAGAATGCAGGATGAATTCAGAGTGTGAGGATTGATAATAGTACCTTCGAGAGGGTGGAAGAGTTTAAATATTTGGGAAAAACGTTAACAAATCAAAATTTTATTCCGAAAGAAATTAAGAGCAGATTGAGGCCAGGAAATGCTTGCCATCATTCGATGAAGAATCTTTTGTCTTCCAGGTTGCTATCCAAAAATTTAAAGATCAAGATATATAGAACTATAATTTTGCCTGTTGTTTTGTATGGGTGTGAAACTTGGTCGTTGACATTGAGGGAGGAAAGGAAAGTGAGGGTGTTTGAGAACATGGTGTTGAGGAGAATATTTGGACCTAGGAGGGACGAGGTAATGGGGGAATGGGGGAGATTGCAAAATGAGGAGCTAAATGATTTGTAGTCCTCACCCAATATTGTGCGGGTGATAAAACCGAGAAGAATGAGATGAGCTGGGCATGTGGCGCGTGTGGGTGAGGAGAGGGGGATGTATAGGGTCTTGGTGGGGAAACCGGAGGGAAGGAGACCACTGGGGAGACCTAGGCGTAGATAGGTGAATAATATTAGGATGGATCTCCAGGAGGTGGAATGTGGGTATATGGACTGGACTGGGCTGGCCCAGGATAGAGATAGGTGGCGGACGCTTGTGAGTGCGGTAATGAACCTTCGGGTTCCGTGAAATGCGAGGAATTTCTTGACTACCTGCAAACAAGTTAGCTTCACAAGAAGGACTCTGCACCATGGAGTAAGTAAGTAAGTAATCCCACATTACATCATAAACGGCGCGATTTTCGGATAAAAGTTATTGGGCATGAAGTGTATGTTTCGATTTTCTCTACAACTTTTGTCTGCAAAGTTTCTCATTCTTAAAAGACTTCAGCGAGATATTATAATGTGCAATGACCTTCACGTAAAGTACCCGTTATTCTTGTCAGATTTTAATCAAAATTGAACATTTTCAACATATTTTCGAAAAGTCTTCAAATACATTATTTAATGACAATCCTTCAACTGGCGGCCGAGTTGTTCCATGCGGACGGACGGAGATATGACAAAGCCAGTAGTCGCTTTTCGCAGTGTTTCGGAAGTACCTAATTTGTGTTCAAACGACAAAACCTTTTAGTCGTTTAAAGTCTAAAGTTAACCTGAATTATATTTAAAGAGTCAGTTCGTACCGCGCAATAAACACACTCTAGCTCTGTTATAAAAAGTTAACGCGGTATGGGGAAATAATCGCTGTTCTTTATGAGATCAGACAGAATACATAAATGCACTGTCTGGGCAGAAAGTAGAATATTTATTTATTAATAATTGTCCAACGAGATGCAACACAAAGCAATCTATTTATTATTCTGCAAGGTCACTCTACATGTTTCGGGTGTCAACCACACCCATCATCAGGAGTACACAAAGCTGTAACTACAGCCACCGGTACTGGTACAGTTACCCTCCCTCCAACGTGGTCAACTTGACCACGTTGTAGGGAGGGTAGCTGCACAAAAAATATGACCAGTACCGGAGGCTGTAATTACATTTTTGTGTAATCCTGATGATGGGTGTGGTTGACACCCGAAACATGTAGAGTGACCTTGCAGAATAATAAATAGACTGCTTTTTGTTGCATCTCGTTGGACAATTATTAATATAGATCAGCTATGCACGGAACCATAAACATAAAATAGAATATTTATATTCAATAAAATGTTCTCGAGCTAGCAGCTGCGTCAGTTTGTCGAATGGCGAGTAAAGCAACATTTCGAGGGTAGTCTCCATCCTCCTCATCAGAGAACTGACAGTTTATATATCTGTGTGTTGAACCGTGTGGTACATAAAGTAGCGACTAAGCTTTAGAGGTTAGGGGGTTATATATAGTTTTAAACATACGATACAATACAGTGGAAGCTACATTCGACGAAATGTCGCAGGATCAAGAGTGTTTCCTCTTTTTGCACCGGGTTACTTTTCTTATACCGTCTAAAGAAAATAAACAGGTACTACCATGCATAATTCCCGCCGAAATACATAGAAAAGTCTAGACTTGGTATGGGATCCACACAGTCTTCTAATAAATGGTTAATGGGGCAAATCTCTCAGGGACTAGAGCGGCCGGGCTGTGAAACTCGCCCCATCTAATCCCGTTGCAAAGAGTGAGCGGAACTCTACATTTACTGCTCCGTGTGCCTTCAAGGCGGGACCAGGAACAGATTCGTTATGCATAAAATGTTATTCGGAAATTATCATCTTTATTGGCCGGCTTTATTTTTTCATATTTATGTCTAACGTGTTCTTTTTAGCATAGCGGAACATATTCGCGTTTAAACCACAAAGTTTCCGTGGGAAAAGACCGTAGAAACAAGTTTGCTTCGTCGCCATTAGCAGTGTTGTCGATTTCATATATTTCGGTAAATGGGAAAAGTTACTGTAGTTGTTACAGTCTGTTATAAATTTCAAAGTCATTTTCCGTAAACTCGTACGGCGGCTTTTTATTGTACGGAGAGTAATCGTATTTCTTTGCCGCTAGACTGATCACTGCAGAGAGCGGCTTTATCTGTAGCTGTGCAGCAACAGTCTTGTCCGCTCTACTGCGAGCAATCAGAGACAAAGGGTACTCTGCACCTAGAACATTCTAGTGACAATAAATAAACGACTCAACGAATAAAAAGCCCTTTTGAGAAGCTAATAGTTGCTCATCTAGAAGAGAAGTGTCCTACATTTTGTGAAACCCGGGAAGTTCATTACCATTTTCACAAGCTGCCGCCACTGATTCCCATCTTCAGCCAGACGACACACTCCCACATGTTTCTTTTAGACCCATCTTATCTTCACATTTATGCCTAGGTCTTCCATGTGGTCTCTTTTCTTCACGTTTTCCCACGAAAATTGTACCCATTTCTTCTCTCTCCAATGCGTACCACATGATCCGCTCATCTTAATGTCATAAATTCGGTTATCATAGTAATATTAGGTGAGCATTAAAAAACTCTCTTTTTGAAGTTTTGAGTTGCTTTCAAAAAGTACTACTTAAGTAGTTAGCTTCATCATATTAAGTAAGTGAGAAGCAAATTTTGCAATCAGTTTCGACCTGATCCTAGATAAACCCAACTTTATCCTCACTTTAACTTAACTGAAACCAAAGAAAGAGCTATATTTTGTTAATAATAAAATTGAATTAAAATTCCAGTTAAGGAAGTGACAGAAAAAGTGAATGCTGCTAACTTATCACTATAGCGGTTAAAATCCGTTTACACTTCTATTTATATAGTTTAGAAAAACATTACACTTTCACTGTAAAGACAAAGAAACACTTTTATAAATATTTACACCTAAAG
>Ga0123352_10008774_pt1 | contig 15752 bp, 9 predicted proteins | sample TergutLab28metaG_FD_89700 | JGI IMG/M metagenome (GOLD analysis project Ga0123352, IMG submission 89700) | Labiotermes labralis P1 segment gut microbial communities from Petit-Saut dam, French Guiana - Lab288 P1 | ecosystem: Host-associated > Arthropoda: Insects > Digestive system > Gut ... | reverse complement strand
GAAAAAAGAAAAAAAAATGGGTTTTTCACCTGTCTCTTTTTCTCCAAAATTCAGGCGGGGGCCCCCCCCCCCCCCCCCCAAAAAAAAAGTCAGTTAACTTCAGTCATGCTTTGTTCTTTTGTTCTCCATTTTGAATTTCTTGATGTTTGAAGACAGTGCTCATAGGTTGTCCCGAAACTTCGGTAAGGAATTACCACTCTACACTAACATCCCAGATCTAACATGGTGATTTGGCAATGCAGTCCTTGGTATGGTCTGGTTCAGAGCGAACTGGTTTGACACAGTCCGCTTCAGTGCTTCACAGGCAAATTTAAGACAACCTCTCACATTTAAGCACCAAATTTAGGGAAAAATCTTCATCTTGCCTTCAAGTAAGTAAGGTATATTTTACATATACCATGTTGGCAGTTACAGTTAATTTTCTTCCTTTGTGACAGCAGTGTTTCTTATATGACAAATGCAAGGAAGCACAGTGCAGAATTAAACTACATGAAACGTGAGGTTCTCATAATGGTACTGATATGGTCAAACAGAATATAACATCACATATTTTGACAGACAGATAATAGTGTTCTGGAATAACCTGCTGCCTCCATCTGCTGGGTAGAGGATGGATGTACCAGGCTCCTCCAAAATGTTGTTACATCTCTGATATCAAATTATACAGAGTCATATCTAAGTGACCATACAATTTGAAAATTACAAGTATAGAAATAAATTAAGGCCATTTTCCATAAATTATTACTTTTTTTTTAAATTTTCTATATTAATCTGAGATTGTTATTATTTGTTTAAGATACCATATTCAGAGGGCCGCAAATTTTACTGTAAATGCAGATTTCCATTGCATCCAGCTTTTACTGTAGCACAAATTTACCTTCTTTTCTCTGGAAAGTAAGAAAATCAAAATTATGCCAGTATCTGCTGTGTGACAAGTAATGAACAGCTGACAGTAATACCTGGTTGCTTCATCCAGTATTAAGATAGCAGGGTTTTTCAGAAGCGCTCGTGCAATAGCAATGCGCTGTTTCTGCCCTCCTGACACTGTCACACCCCTTTCACCAACTGATGTGGAGTAGCCTTCTGGGAAGTTTTGGATAAATTCATGTGCATTTGCCAATTTTGCTGCCTCTATAACCTACAAAGAGGAAATAAATTCCACACAATATTAACAACAGGTGCCTCAAAAATATGTTCACAACAAACTTGTCCTACGAGGGACATTCAGTAATATCCGGGGATGTGTAATATTTGTATTTATTACTTCAACAATACATATCCAACAAAGTAAGGAATAACAGAGAAACCCTCTACTTCTCCATGATTTCTAGTGTCACTCAGGCATCTGTCAAAGTGACACAGAGTCCATTTGAATTCAGTGGAGAAGATGTTATGGCTCACTGTTTGGACCAACCAGTACACCTCACCCTCCACTTTGTCATCACACGATAAGGTTTTCTTTCAATGCTGCCCCATGGACCATGATATAAAGAAAGTTTGCCCTTTGTGTCCTGAATTGCCAGTCTTTCATGCAGGCTGCTGGGAACATTCGGACATATACCATTAAGCCGAAGACCTTACACCTAATGGTTTGCGTTTCTGTTGGTCAATGAAGAGGCCTTCAAAGAAAAACACTTCTGGCATCATCATACAATAAAAGGCAAGGTATGATGGATAACACAAGCACTGAGCCTTTACTACTACTTCACGAGAATCAAATGTTCTGAATCATTGGAACTCGTGTTGAAATTGGTCAGGCAATTATGTGGAGACAGGGTCTGCCCATTATTTTGGACACGTATGTTGAAATACTCATAAATATAACATACCTCCATGGGTGATAGTGAACACCCTACTGACATATTTGTTTGGAAAAATGCTATATAATATATTAAATAACCATTGTACACGTGTTGATTACAAATTCTACTTCATTTCTACAGCTTCAAAAGTTGTTATGGTAAAGGAAAAAAGATCCACATCTAGTCACTGATATTATTTTGAATAAAGGTGCACACTACCAAGTCACCAGATACTCATTTTGTAATCCATAAAATGTAAACGGACCAAAGCGCACAACATGATGTAAGCCTTCTTTTGCCTCTTGGATTGGAAAACAGTACAAATGAGAAGGCTGCAAGATTTATTAAACATGAAGGGCAAACATCCCCATGTCACACAGTACTATGTGATACGTTTTGAACCACATAAACACCCCCTGAACCTCAGAGTTTTGGGACGCAATTTACTTTCATCCACACCATACAGCTATGCTGTTAATCAGTTTCACCATCTTAGTCTTCACACACCTAAGAACTTGCCTTGCACTTTGTTGTTACACAACAAATACATTACCAGTGTGAAAAAATGCATTTACCAACTTTACTTCTGGATATTGTTCTTTGAGCAAACACTCTTGAACGATGCTGTATGCATCGGAAAAAGAAGAAGTTAGCCTACCACTTGGCTATCTAAACAGTATCTTGGGACACTGGGATACAACACTCTGTATGGCCGTAATGTTGGAGGAAAAATTCAAATTGCCTTATGGTGAAATAAAAATGCAACTATTTGAATGTGTAGTCATATTTCTGTTGTCATAGAATGTGTAAAACAAAATTTACCAAGGACAACATGCACCAAAGTCATACCTAGAAACTTGATTATCAAAATACATGAATACAGAAGTTATGTGTATACCACAGTAAGAGACCTCTTAAAGCATTATGGTACTACCTCACTGTCTGACGCACTGGGTTTCCCATAACGAATGTTCTCCATGATGCTGGTAGCAAATAACACTGGTTCTTGATTTATGAATCCAATACAACTTCCCCGCAACCATGAAGGGTCCAACTCACGAATGTCAATGCCACCAACAGTGATAGACCCTTCATTAACATCATAAAACCTGGATCAGAGAGATATATAAATAATAAAATGAAAGAAGGGAAATGCACGGTACTGTACCATTGTATCTCTCAAGACGTAAAAATGTTGTACTGTCAAATGGAAGGAATGTGGCAATGGGTTATGGCTTATTCTGTGATGCTATTCCAGAAGTTTTCTGATGAATCAACAAGAAACCATGCAAATCTCAGTCAAGATAGCTAGACTCACGCCAAGAACTGAACTTTGAACTTCTGAAGACATTTAGGGACAGTTAGTGATCTCACCAGTAGGAAGTAGGAAGGCCCTCTTCAGGACCAATGTGAAGGAAATGATGGGTTAAATGAAGTATGTACCTTGTTATTCAGTGTACATTCATCCATTCATCCACATTGTGTGTAAGGGGCTTCAGTGCAATAATGAGAGAAAACTGCATTCCCTTTTCATGCTGTTGGAATGTTGCATGATCTACCTACACGACCACAGTGTCACATCACAGAAGGTAATGATCTAAATCACCAGCATGTAGACTACGTCGATTATTACACTTATTTTCAACCTGTTGGTCATAGGATGCCTTTTATATGTCACCAATATAAAGTAATTGAAATGTGCTGAATTAAGTGAAATAATCAATCCAATAAGTCACTTCTATTTAAACCCATATAACAAAACTGCTCCAGCTACATTTTTTCTGCCACACAACTGGACATTTTTTGGAAACAGATAGCAACAGCAGTGAGATCAATCACCTATCCTGCAAGTGGGTTACTAATTTAAGTCCTTCAGAAAACTGAGTCACAAGTATAAAAATGTTGAAAATCCCACTCTTCTGAAGCTTCTGTAGGTGACAATCAAGATTCTCAAGGAGAAGACTGTAAAATTACCCCCTTCTGAAATGTGACGCCGTGTAATCTGGTATAAAATTACTAATGGTGAGGGGGGACACACTGCCTAAAATTTCTACCCTGAAAATGGAGGCACTACATTGTTTCAAAACACCAATAAATTTTTAACAGACTCATATCTTGGAGGAATACACTTACAACATACCTCTCTAAAAGAGCTGCAACTGTTGATTTACCATTGCCCGAGGATCCTACAATGGCAACTGTTTTACCAGCAGGAAGACATAAGTTGAAGTTCTTAAGCACCACCTGTTCAGGAGTGATGGCATTGCGGATCAGGAGCTCACAGGTATAAAAGTCAAGTACAGTAACTGTTTTCTGTAAAATCTCACTATTTTGTTTCTAGATTCAGTGAGCTTATGATAGAATTAGGACAACCCTTTTTAAAATAATAAGGATTAGGACTGTGACTGTGGTCTACTTTTTTGAATCTTAAAGAATACCATAATTACCTGAGTGTAAGATAACTCTAATCTATGACAGCTCCCCAGATAAACCATGTGTGCAAAGGGCAAATGCATTTATCCAAAACTAAGATGATGCCCAGAAACAGAACTTCTGCTAAGAAAAATATTTTACTATTAATTGCATACACTTAATACACGAAGCATGTTAGATTCTATCTACCTTTACCAGTGTCACCATCTACATCTTCACAGTCAGTGCCTTCTTTTTCCTCACGCTAACTCTTTAACATTCCCATCCTCTTCACTTCCATTCCACAACATATCAATCTAATCCATTCCATTTCATATACAGCACTTCTTAAAACCCTTCACAATCACTTCTGGTGAGATGTGCTGCCATGCTGTTATGACACTCATTGAATGAATAATAAATTTATATTTCTTGGTTTGTAAACTTACTTGAACCCACAATTTTCTCTACAGAATGTGCTAGTGGTGGTGTTAAGAATTTTAAATACATGTGTTCTGGATTTCTGTGTTTTTCTGTGGTCTGATCAGTCTGAGTTCATGGCTCTTTTTATGGTTTTCAATTTGTGGTTTGGTCCAGGTTTTATTTTGAGCCTTGTAGCTAATTTTAAATATTCAATAGCCATTTTTCCTGTTACAATACTGGACTAGATTTGTTCTTAGGCGCATGTCACAACAAGTTACTACAAATGAAAAACCACAGCTACATCAGCTCTGGTTTGTCATTATTTTTCCACCAAACTCTGACAACAGAGTCCCTAAGTTTGTGGCAGCAAATTCCTTCAAAATGTCGATAACCATCCACCAGACTGCATATTTTCACAAACCATATGGTCACAATCTAAATAACATATACAATAGTCACTTTTATTCACCATGGCCTGTTCAGATTGCCTGAACTCACCTGCTGTGGTCTTGTAGGATATGCAAATGTAACATTGCTAAATGTAACATCTGCAATCAGAGAATGGTATGGTATTCTTTTACCTCCTGCAAGAGGCATTGATGTTTCCAAGTTTATAAACTGAAACAATAAAACAAGGTTAAGTTATCAGTCATGTTATTTATTTTGGAACTTATATTTTATATGGAGGCAAATAAATTTTGATGCTGAACTGCACATGTCGGAATGCACAACTGCTAACGCAAACATACACATACACACAAATAAATAAACTTCTTTGTTAAAACATAAATCTGATAAAAGCGACATGGTTCAAGAGGTAAATGCTTCTAACCTAAACATGGTAGGTGAAGTTCTAATCATGACTGCGAAACAAGCTATCCTGACTGTGGGTTTTTGTGGCTTTTGTGTCTCCACAAATGCAAGAATAATTTCTCACTTTGTCCCAAAGACTTCATGCAACATCCTTGCTAATTCGGTATTTGCTAATCATCCTACCATTCAATGCCACAATTTAATTACACTGGGTGTCTTTAAATAAAACACAAATACACAGAAATACAAAATTGGTGTGACTGATAGTTGGTTCTCATGTAATTTTTGACAATATGAAGAAGAAAAATTCTGACAAAGAACGTCCAAAAATACTTAAAACCCAGAACCTAAAAAATGCTGCAACATTTTGTACTGTTACTTACTTACTTACTCCATGGTGCAGAGTCCTTCTTGAGAAGCCAACTGGTTTGCAGCTAGTCAAGAAATTCCCCACATTTCATGGAACCCGAAGGTTCATTACCGTACTCACAAGCGTCCACCACTTGTCCCTATCCTGGGCCAACCCAATCCAGTCCACATACCCACAACCCACCTCCTGGAGATCCATCCTAATATTATCGACCCATCTACGCCTAGGTCTCCCCAGCGGTCTCTTTCCCTCTGGTTTCCCCACCAAGACCCTATACGCCCCCATTTCCTCCCCCATACGCGCCACATACCCTGCCCATCTCATTCTTCTCGATTTTATCACCCGCACAATATTGGGTGAGGAGTACTGTTAGAAAATAAAATACATATTTTCTTTTAAATCAATGCTGTCTTAATCCAAATTTTCATGAGTCATTTGTGTATGTGTATGTGCATAATTTTCACTCTATCACTATATGGGAGTTGTACTTACTTCAAACACTCTTGCTCCTGCAACCAGTCCTTTAACTACCTGACCAAACAGAAGAGAGAGTTGAGTAAGAGAGCGTTGAATTGTTTGTGTCGCCACAAGGAATGACATTAGTTCACCAGGTGACACCTGGTTATTGGATACTAAGTATCCTCCCATATATAGTGTTGCCAGAACCATCCCATTGAGAAACAGATTTGTTCCAGCCTAAATAAAGAAAAATAAGAAGTGCAATTTTATTATAATCAATACAGATGAATAACAATACATATTATGTGCACTGTTTAAAATACAGGAATTCTCTGCTATAATGCACTACACCTTGTTGTTTCACTACTGTGCTCTTGCCAAATGCCTTTTGTTTACTTTGCAAAGAAATGTTACATGGCTGAACTATTTTCTGAGTGCTTGCATTTATGTTACTGCCACTGCTGTGCCTTAACTGATGGCCAAGTGCAGTCTGTTGGCATTAGCAGCTTGTCAGGTTGAGTTCAGGATGCCCTATATCTGATTCGAAGGGATGACAATGTTTCTCAAGTAACAATCTATGACAAATTATGTGGTATCTGTCATGTCTTACCTTGTGTGTTTAGTGTAATGTGGTTATTTTTTTGGATTCTCTTGGCAATAATTATTCATGATGAGTCAAAATCACAAAAACCCATGTGTGAAAACAAGCTTCTGTAATAGTGCATAGGAAAAACTTGCCATTATCACTGCAGTTGAATGTCATTAGATATAACACAACCAGTTCATTATTTGCCACACATGTAACTTATAGACTGACAATACAATCTGTTTCAAAAAATAAATACAAAGTCAAGGAATATGGAAAGATAGCAACTCCTTCAAGGGCTTCACAATTGAATAGTACTCTGTGTACTTCTAATAATTAATATGATTTCAGTATTAAAATACACCTGATGATGGGAATAAATTATCACTGAAACAAAAGCCAAGAGTACAAATTAGATCTGTGAACAGTAATTGTAATAGAAAAAGTTCCACATTTTGTGCTGTTTCATTTAGTGCTCTGTTTTTCTGGAACAAATTAAGAGCACTAAATGATGGATGCCTGTAATCCATGCCATGATAAATAAGCAAAGCTGAAAAACAAAAATCAATTAATAACACAAAATTTTCACACATTAAACACCAAAATAAGAAGACAGACTATGAATATATAATGTAACACTGTAGTGTGTTAGCGTAACATTTATACCTACTTGGCTATTCTACCAGTCTGATACCATTTCACTCAAATGGAACACTTCTGTGTGATTTAATGTTGCCAGCAACAATAAAATGCACTTTAGATGTTCATATGAAGTGTTTGATATTCTTGCCAAATTTTAACAAAATTTGGATTTTCCCTAGATTTCACAGAAGTAATCAAAATTAAATGTGAAGGAAATCTGTCCAGTGGGAGGCATGCTGATACATGCAGACAGATGGTCAAATGGGCATGACACATGAAACAGGTCCTTTTAGTGACTATGCAAACATGCCTAAAAATAGTGATAACAAGAACTGGGCAAGAAGACACAAATTTGAAAAATGGCAGATCTTGTAACTCTTTCAAAAATACCGACAATGTTTCCTATTTGGGTAATAAAATTCCATACAGCAGCATAATTCAATAATAAATTACAAACAGAATGTGTGGATATGGGAGACCACTGCTACAGATATTGTTTGGAATTGGTGAAGGTCAGAAAACTAATATTACATGAAAATATTATGTGGTGAGATATCAGGTTCTCACAGCTGTCTGTATTCATATTACCGTCTTCTGAGATGTGACACACTGAACATGCACATGGACATGGTCGTGGAGAGATCTAATCACATAAAAATGAGCCAGAAGAAAGTTTTTATGGAGTATTAAAAATATGAAAAAGTGTTACAATCTCCAAACCAGGGCAATAAATAACTTTTGGAGGTAAAACGCTACGACAAAAACTGATGGAACTAAGGATACAATAGTATGGGTAGATATTACACACAGACGGAAATCAGATTAATTTAAGAGCACGAAAAGCGAAGGTATAAAATACAACCACTAAGCACTAAGTGTGTGAAGGAAGGTATAAAAACTGAGTAGGGTCAGGCAGGACTGGAAGAGAGTTCATTACAAGACAAGCATCATCAAATGTAAATGGATGACGATAATGATTACAATGTAATCAGAAGTTGGCTGCAAAAATTTGAACTTCAGCTTCACATGCTCAGTCATCACATTCTAACATTTTATTAGCCTACTTTCCAGAATAGTAAAGGAGCTTAACAGCAAGTGACTCGGCCAGTCTTCCTTCCAGGGCAGTTACTTATATCTGTTTAGTGACCTAAGGTGTTGGTTCAGCCAAACTGATGTGAACCAGCTCCAGAACACTCCTGGATATAATGGTCAACAATTTAAAATCGTTAGGGATACAAAAACAAGATAGAGGACTGGTACAACACATCACTTTAAGTTTTTAACTTTTTGTGGAAGTATAAATCCAGTCCTCAACCTACAATACTAGACTCATATGAGTGGCCAGTGTCTCTCTCAGCTGTTTTACCTCTAGGAAAAAGAGTCCCCAGCACCCAAGATAGGACAACATATGGGCTCCAGAGCCATTCTGAATGATCACTCCACTGGAATCTGAATCACAGTTCTCTGGTCAACAAGCCATTGGCCTAATCACTATTGTCACTGATTTACTCATAAAAAAATGGAGCCAAAGTTTGGAAGATAATGTTAGAATGGATCTTAGAGGAACAGTTCATGGATTCAGTTGATTCAGTAGTGTGACCAGTGGTGGATTTATGCGAACATGGTAACAATTCTGAACAAATGGAAATTTTTGTTCAGCTGAATAAGTACAGTACAAGCATATGAAGGTAATATCTGAGGCTAGTTTGTTATTTAGCCATTACCTGAAACAGTCCAATTCCAAAACCCAGACGCAGGTTGAGGTGACTTGCATCATTAGACTGCTGGGAGAATAACTCACACTCTTCGCTTTCCATGGCAAATGCCCGCACTGTACGAATGTTGCTGATAGCTTCTTCACCTACACTCGTTGCTTTAGCAGCCTATAATAGGCAAGAAACAAAATATTGCATTCCCTAAGTCCCCTTCTCAAGTGTTAATGATATTAACAGAATCAGCCTACATTATAAACAAAATGTTCTGCCTGTGTCACCAAATGAAATTTTTTTTTCTGATTTAATTTTTAGCCTGCTTCTGTAAAGTATGAAATTAAGAGGATGGGTCATTGGTGATTAAACATTAATTCATCCTTTTCTCCTTTACTGGTTACATTACAGGTGAGTAATTAGCACCAGAGCCCTGAATTTGATAGATTCCTAATTTGATTCTCATCCCAGACATCAGTTATACTGACTGAGATTTTTAATAGCTTTCCTTCCATGTAAATACCGAAAAGGTAACTTCAAATATGACATGACTGCTTCCTTTCTCATCCTTTCCAATTTATGATTTACAGCAGTCTAACACTACACCAACTTTGACCTTCAACACAGTCACATTTTTGACCAAATAATCACTCTTTTTTGACTGCCAGTTTATGTGATCTTTCCCTCTAGTGATGAAGTTAGGAATGAGTGGCGGCTATACATGTACTCCCCATGTTTGACTTCATGGCATGCACAGGATTAATGTTACATTTTTACCTTTACAGTATGCCTGACATATTTTAAGCCAAAGGTTCATCTTCAAGGGGTTTGTTTTCCATAAATACTGAGGTTATTTTAGAGTATGGCAGTGGCATATGATAACTGCCCCTTTTTAAAAATTGTGCTCCGCTCTTAATTGCAATTCCTGTTGCATGTATCATATTCCATTAATGCGTGGATAAACAATACAAACAGCCATGCACCATGTAACTCACCAAGTCTATACATGATATGCATGCTAGTGTTACATAAAATGTCCCAATTCGCATGCTGTTAATCTTGTTTCCACTCTTGGGTCATACCATATCATGGATGGATGATTTTCTAACAATTTGGAAAAACTGCTTGCCTCTAGTGAAGTGAGTGTACACTTCCAGCACTATAAATATCAGCATCATTCTACTCAGTTACTTTGCCTTTAAGTTTAGAGCAGCTAGGGTGCTAAAGTACTGGCAAATCAGCTCACTACAACACTGTATCATTGCTCAAGAGTGGAAACAAGATGCACAAAATAATATTTGAGATTTGTTGCTTATAACAAAATAACATTATTTTCTTATGATTTATTCAGATTTCATTTTATGCAAATCTTGTTAGTCCTTGTGGGCTACAACGAACATCATAATGAATTTTTGGGTACCAATAAAAAGCACAAAACCTCTTGATTATTTGAATGAGTATTAGTTCTCAGAAACATGGTGTGACAAGCTCGGGTTATCATTTAATCCCAACAAGACTGGGCTTGTTGCATTTACGAGAAGAAGGAAACTCCCAGGATTCTTTGAACCACATTTTTTGGGATGACCTTACACTGCTCTATGTTGGTCAATTATCTTGGAGTAACCCTGGTTTCACAGCTGACCTGGAGGGAGCATGTGGCTGTTAGGGTGAAGAAGGCTCACAATCTGCTGTGGGCCTGTAGGAGGGCCTATGGTGTGACATGGGGCCTGGGACCCAGGGTTGTTCATTGGCTCTACATCTCCATCATAAGGCTATCCATCACTTTTACATCCTTCATATTGTAGCCTGGTTGTCAGATGGCCAGTGCCAAGAAAAAACTAAGCAGAGTTCAAAGACTAGCATGCTTAGGGATGATGGGAGCAATGTGCACCACTCCCACCAATGCTGTGGAAGCACTTATTTGCCTCCCCCCCTGGAGCTAGTGGTACAGAGTGAGGCGAGGTTGGCTGTGCATCATCTCTGGAGTCTGATCTTACCTACATCCCAATCGAAGACATAGCAGTATTTTGATGCAGCTTCAGCAGTCAGGTCCCTTATTTAATATGGGAGTATATGTTATGAGGCCAGCATTCAATTTTGAACCCAAATATAGGGTTACTATGCTGACTTGGGAAGACTGGACTAAAGGAACTGGCACTCCTCCTGTAGTCAAAGGGCTCATCTAGTTTACAGATGGGTCCAAGATGAAGGAGGGGACCGGGGCTGGAGTCTATGGGCAATCTGCGGGAAGAAGGCTCAGTTTTTCTCTAGAAGATATGCCACAGTCTTTCAGGCTGAGATATATGCTATCTTGGTATGTGTTTATGAAATTCAATTTCAGAGCAGACCAGAGAAGTATATGAGTATCTGCTCTGATTGTCAGGTGGCTTTGAAAGCTCTTCAGGCCATCAGAACAACATTTCCATTGGTCCAACAGTGCCAAAAGGTGTTGAATGATATCTCTACCCAGCATGCAGTGGAGCTGTACTGGTCCCTGGATATTCTGGGGTATGAGGTAATGAGATGGCCGATGAGCTCGCAAGGGACAGCTCTGTTCTAAAGTTTGTCACACCAGAGCTGGCCTAGGGAGTCTCTAGGCAGGATATATGAAGGATTAGACATTGGTTGGTTAACCAGCATTGGATATGGTGGTGAGGTCTTGGTGACACCCAAAAACAGGCTTGAGAGTTAATTTCAGGACCCTGTCTGGGTGCCAAGGCTAGGGTTCTGTCCTTTAACAGGACACAATCCAGGGCTGTTACTGACCTTCTCACTGGACATAATACCCTGAAGAGACATCTTCACCTAATGGGGCTGTCAGACAGTCCATTGTATAGGAGGTGTGGAGCAGAGGATGAAACCTCTTCCCACATTCTTTGCGAGTGTGAAGCTTTGGCTTCACTCAGACATGTGTATCTGGGCTTCTTCTTCTTGGAGCCCGAGGAAATTAAGAGTACAAGTCTGGGGGCCATCTGGAACTTTAGTAAAGCAACAGGGCTCCCATAAATCGATATGAGGCACAATGGGCCCATCAACTAAGGCCTAGGTGCATCAGGACCATAAGGTCTTGAACCCAATCACAAATCAATCAATCAAGCAATCAATTAGTTCTCAGGAAGAATCCAGCTCCCCGAAATCAGTTTATTATACTGGTTGATGCTAATAAAATACCTGAGCCTGTGCATCTCGTGATAGCTTACGAAGCAATGAACCTATCAAAGTTCCTGTTACAATCACTGTTGGGACAATTAAAAGCATTGTCCAGGTCATCTGTGGTGAAATTATGAATAGTGACACACCACAACCAATTATCTGTAAAAACAGAAAATCACTTGGTCAATACTCATTCAATGAATAATACCACAACAAGTATGAATCAGAAGAACCTAGAACTGATCTCCATACCTGTGTAAAACTGCGTAATCCTTGGGAAATACACAGCTTAAATGCACTTTTGAAATCTTGGACATCAGAGGTCAGCCTAAGAATAGAGAGTTATATATTTATATATAAAGAGATATACTTAAATTTCCATGTTACATATTCAAACACTCTAACTCCAAAAATGCACTTCTTGAACCAAGAACACCATGCATCAGCCTAAAAACAAACACCTGCTTATGGAAACACATGGATATTCTGAATGGATATGTTCAAATTCTTAAAAATGAGGGTAATTGTTGAAGAGTTACTAGTGGACTACCTATTTGCAACTGTCAACTCTCTAGACCAACCAATGGCTCTCATTATTTAAGTCAAAATAACCAAGGATGTAGAAAAGTACAGAATTAACCCCTTGGAATTACATGTCTGGTGCGATCTGCAGAAGAAAAGAATTTAACTTAGGGCTGTATAGGCCATAATTTGCTGTCACCATCTGGGAACGTTAAGTGCATTAAGCATCACACTGTGCATTACCAATATGTAATGTTCAGCACCAAAGGGTTAAAAGCTACAAAATTGGTACTTTTACCACATACTATTTGCTGGTTATTTCTCAAGTGCACCCCAGCCTGATGCAGATGATAATTTATGTCCAACTAGACAATGGCTATAGAATCTTTTGCTCAGGTGGGGTTACCCATAGGGCAGATTCTGCCACCAACAAGAGTAGGGGATTATGAGTGATAACTGGCAAATGCAGAATTTCTACCACAGGAGGATGAACAGGAGGAGGAGGAGGAGGAGGAGAAGCAGAAAGGACTGGAATTCTTCACATTCCCAAAGCTCTTTTCTTTGGTACGGGTGAAGGTCTGTACACGTGAATAATATAAAAACCTGGACATATGTAACAGGGGACTGTTTTCAAAAGCCTCATGAGAAGTCATGGGAGTTACTTTGAAACCAAGAAGTTCCCTTCTTGTTTACTACTGCCAGGGCAATCAAATTAAGGATAAGATACAGGGGCACCCAGAAATGCAGGTGGATGGGACACACACATAAAATTTTGGATGAGAGATATTACTGGAAGAAACCAGTTATAAAACTCTAGCTTGAATCCTAGAGAAATGTGGGGCAAAAATGGGAACTGGATTAATGGACTTAGGATAAAAGTAAAGTACCAGGCATCTGTGAGTAGTGAGATGACCCATAAAAAATAAAATTTGCTTGCACACCACACTTTTCATGTGCCTCCACAGACAAAAGTCTTGGGGGATGAGGTCTGCAGATCTGGGTGGCCAAGGTTGTTGATCACCATGACTGTTCTGTTGATCAGAAAATGATGAGAGTAGTACATTTCATAGACATACCAGGATGTGTACTGAAGCTAAGAGTGATCACTTAGAATAATATTTTAATTTCAGAGCAACAAAAAATTTGTGTAAGTGCTTGTACGACTATTTTTATTTTTAACATTCGGTTAATGGTTAATCCATAACCGATGAGAATTGCATTTATGTTTTTAACACATTTTTGACTGGTAGAGGTATGTGGAATCAGATAATGAATTTAAAACACTTAGTTGTGAATCAACCCCACATGTGTAAGTTTTGAGGTTTTCACAGCAGTGCAATCTAAGATTACCATTTTCTGGGATATAAAGCTGCATCGCTGAGCAAGTGGTAACTGACGTTTTGAACGAACATGTTGTGTACCATTTACACAGCAACACATCCCTGAAGACTAGAATCTTCAATCCCACATTTGCTGAGCAATGCCACAATCATACAAAGTACTTTATGTACAACATTTTTTGCTATAATCTTGGACACAAAAACATCCTTTGAGTAACTCAAGTATAAGAAATGGCATGCTCTTGTAACTCTTTTTCTTCCATCAATTTTGTTAGAATAAGTTGTATTTAATGTGTAAATAATATGGAAGAATGTCTTGTAAGTTAAATTTCACTTTTTTAGCAATTGCATAAATGTGACTGCCACAGTACTATGAAGGTGGACTGTGACAGCATAGTATATATAGCGACTTGCTACAAGCTGGATGGTCTGAGGACTGAATCCCAGTGGGCGCGAGATTTTCCACACATGTCCAGACTGGTCCTGGGGCCCTCCCAACTTACTATACAATGGATACAATGTCATTCTCAGGAGTAAAGCAGCCAGGGCATGGAGTTACCACCTCCTCCCAGCATCAAAATTAAAGAATGAGTACTTCTACTTCCCCTCTCTGTCTTCATGCCAGGTTACAGGGCAAACTTTACTTTTTACAGTGCTGTAAATTATCAGGTTCCAATACTGTGAGTTTCATGGAAACAGACCGCTAGTGTGCCCCACATTATTGAAGCCTTTATAGAGGGGGGCTCAGAATTTCTTCACAGATTCAAAAGCTCACCACATAAAAAAACCTGAACATATTTATGGACATAATTTCAAAAATTTCTTCCCATCTTCTTCTCTTTCTTTAACTATTTATAGCACCTTCTCGCTACAGTCTAATTTTAGCTTTGGTCTCATGCTTTAAAACCTGAAATTCATCTACACAGTGTTTAAAAATTCAGTTCCTGCATCATGGAAAATATGGTAACTCCATTAGCTATAACGATCTGTTGTAACCATTTAATAAAATAATTGCTGTTTATTCTCAGAATCACACAGAATACACATATGAATTTATGGGGAAAAAATGCAGCAGACTTTTAATGCTTAAACCAGTGGTACATAGAGCAATGGCTACTGATTCACAGGTTTTCTGAGTCTTTTTCTTACACAGGTGGTTGGCTCTCTAGACTGTTCATGGGAGAAAGAAAAAAAGAAGTGAGGGCTTTATGAACCAGCAAGGCCAGGGTCCAGCTGGTCTGAAGAACCATGTACAGCAATGGCAGTTACAGAATTATCATGTTCATTGAATAATAATAATAATAATAATTGCACTTATTCCATTAACAAACAAGTTGAACAGAGCTGATTGTGGGTATCAAGTACATGGAACTGAGAGGAAAATAAGTCACCTATTGTATCTGGATGACCTGAAACTGCTAGGTAGAAATGAAAATGAGTTGAAGAACGAAATGAAAATTGTGCAAACAATTAGTAAAGATATGAATATGAATTTTGGTTTAGAAAAATGTGCAAGAATATGTT
>Ga0123352_10008773_pt1 | contig 15753 bp, 6 predicted proteins | sample TergutLab28metaG_FD_89700 | JGI IMG/M metagenome (GOLD analysis project Ga0123352, IMG submission 89700) | Labiotermes labralis P1 segment gut microbial communities from Petit-Saut dam, French Guiana - Lab288 P1 | ecosystem: Host-associated > Arthropoda: Insects > Digestive system > Gut ... | reverse complement strand
TCCCAGATTACATGACAACAGCACAGGATGGTGGTAAGGTTGTCAGCCTTACGCACCGGCCGCTTTTACCCCCAGAAAATGCTCCTGGTACTCATTTCTGTTAGAGGCTGAGTCGACCCCAGGGCCATAGTGCGATCGGAAGGATTATGTCAATGAAAAATTCCAATGACACCATCTGGAATCGAACCAGCGACCTAAATATACAGAAGTACTGATATAAATTACCAGTTATTCTTGTCAGATTTTACCAAATGAAACAACAAATGATCAGCCAACACAACTAAATTATATCGGAGCAACACTACATGTTTCGGATCGCTGGATCCATCATCATATGCAAACAGATTTGAAATTTATAGGCAAATGCAACACATAACATTTAAATCTTAGTATCTGTGGTTTCCCACATTACAAAAGAAGTGTTACAATAGACTGTAATATATAAATAAGTCAGTGGTATAATGAATGGGACAAAATTAGGAATAAAACTTTTGTTAAAATTTTTTAAAATTTTAACAATCTCGTGAGTTGCATCTCCCTATAATTTGCAATTCTCTGTGCACCAGATGATGGATCCAGCGATCCGAAACGTGTAGTGTGGTTCCGATAGAATATAGCTGTGTTGACTGATCATTTGTTGTTTTGGTTACTTCTGGGACGCAGTGGCCTGAGCTCCATTAAAGTACTTACAGTCAAACCAGTATTTTCTCGACAAATTTCCGAAAAATGCCCAAATATTATATTTGGTAAAGATCCTTCAATTGGGAGCTGAGTAGTTTTATGCGAACAGATGGAAAAACAGAGAGAGAGAGAGAGAGAGAGAGAAAGACGGACGGACGGACAGACAGTAATCGCTTGTACAGTTTTGCGAAAGCCGGTGTTTTAATGCAAAGTTTGAACCAGAGAATGCAGCGTCCCGCAGTAAACGTCTGTGGGGTTTATCACATTGTGTTTGACATGCGCACGTTCTCTTCGGGATGGGCAATGGCGTGGGCGTTGTAAGATTGGTAATGTCTTGAAGGTATGACTGAACAGTTTCAGTTACCCTTATACGTAACTGCAATGACGTTTCACGAACGAATAGCTTTTCTTTTCAAAGAGGGCACTGTAACAGAAAAATTAAATCGATATATCAATTTCTCTAGTAAAACCAACCAGATGCACCACTGTCTTAAATCTATTTTATTTTATTTTGAAGTAACACTCTACATGTTTCGGACGGTCCTTCCGTCCATCATCAGGAGTTAAAGACTGTACATACAGCAACAGGCATCTGTTTGGTGCATCTGGTGGGTTTTACTAGAGAAATATACTACGATGCACGGCCTTATGAATGTCAAATTTGTCGATATATCAAGTTAGGAAAGTTGATCGAGGAACCTGACCAACAGTAGGTACAGGTCTGGATATTGTGTTTTGGATGAGGCTCAACTTGAGTGGTATATTTTAAATAGCTGTAAACATTCAAGTGATAATAGTTTTAAGGATAATGGGAAATTGAACGGAAATTGTGACATTTGTAGGGACAGGAGATGAGTAGAGATGTTAAGAAATGAGGCACGTACATTACGCATTACTTTCCCCTTATTCTTAAAAAGAAGTCTTCCATCTGCACTGCTTCTTCATTCTTTTTATCTTAACCTGAAGCTACCCTACTCTCTTATTTATAAAGGCTGTAAGACATAATTTACCCCAAACTTTACCAGCACTTGGGGTTGACTCAACTAATATGTTATTCATATATTATTTTGAAGTATTCAAATTTCTTTCAGGAGGGGAGAAAAATCAAAGAGTATATTCCCACAGGGGCATGTTGAGATTTCTTTCAGTATGCTAATGGTTGTGTGAGTGCGTGTGGTTATAAAGATACGTGACAATCCTATTCGTAACGTGAAATGAATAAATACAACGAACTTCCGCTAAAGAATTGGTTTTCTCTTCGCTCGGTATTTCAGACGACTGTTGAAAGTACAGATACTGCTCTTTCTTGGGGAGTGATTTGCAAGCTCTTTCCATAGAAGCTGGCAGATGATTTGGCCTTTAAACGAAGGTATAAGTGCATAACTGCACACATAGGTGGAGCGGATACCTCGAGAAACTGACAGTGTACTATTCATGGGTTTGTTGGAATGAGACCGCGACTGGACGCTCTCCAAACAAATGCAGCCCACAATTCAATCTATTTCGTTTCATACCATATCTTAATATAGTTTTCACATTTACACATGTGTTTTCCAAGTGCTCCTTTTCTTTTACGTTTTAAGATGACAATAACTATATGTATTTTCTTTTTTTACCCCCTCTGTCCATCTATTATCGAGTTGCTTATTTTATAACCCTGCCAGTATTTCGGACCCTGTAGTACGAAATAGTAGGATAATGAATGAATGAATGAACGAATGAGTGAATGGATTATGGTTTTAAATGGTTTGCCGAAGCAGCTGTCATAGCCCAATCAGGCATTATCCTGGCATTACGTAAATGGTCTCAGGAGAACTACGAAAAACCTCATTAGGTCGGTTGGCTTTCCGGCAGAAATTCGAAACTGAAACCTCCCAAATATAAGTTAAGGTATTTACAGCTATACACATCTGCTCGATTCGTATATCCCTTCTTAAATTGTTGTACGAATCTTGTCAAATATCAATAAATTAGATTTTTTCATACGATATAAAGTCGTTGCACTGTGTAATGAAAGCGAAAAAAATGGATACGTTGAGAATTTGAATTTCAATGAAAGTTTAGTGTGCTTATTATATGTACAACTTCGGGATCCCATAAGTTTTGTAAACGACGCAATATATGCATTGGAAGTTCATGTATTTTCTGTTTTTAAATTTAGGGTCTGCATGATGGTGAGCACACAGGCTGGTCGAAACATGTAGCTGTCACACAGCAGATTCAGAAAATAAATGTTTATTTTATGCATAAATTAACCATATGGCACTAATTTTTCACAGTGGGGTGTTTCATAATATATATTAAGAATATGAGATAGGGGAGAGACATGAAACATACATGGGGAAATGAGAGATTCCTACGAAATATTTGTAGGAAAAATTATGATTGGTCTAAGGAAATACCGAACTTTTATAATTAATCTTAAGGGCATAGACCCTAGTACGTGTAGTATGGACTGGATTCAACTGGTACACGATCTTGACCACTGTTAATTTTGAGTGCTGTTGCAGATTTCTAAAAAGGAGCCTTTACTTAGCCAGCTAAGTAACCACGAGATTTCCAAGAAGAAATATTCTTTACGTAGTTAGTTAAAAGGTTAGATTTTGTCAGAATAAATACAGACTCATGAACAAAAACCAAACGTTTGAAATCATACTCTAAATGCGGTTTGTTTTCACTTCAAAAGAACAAAGTGCTCGTTTGTGTAGAAACACTACTGCTGGACTCAAAGTGTGAAAAAGACAAGTCAATATGTGGTTTTAAAAGTTTTCCTTACCTTCTGGACCCCAGAATACTCTTCTCCTATAACAAAATGTCATCCCTATCTGAATTTGCATAGCAAATAGAGGGATGGGGCGTTTGGTTCTCGTACGGTTAGAAGGGAATCCCTCTTCTTATTACTACACTTCTGTTAACTAGAAAGTTTCCTAGTAAAAGGGCCTAAACGACAATATTAATTCTATGCATGGATTTTAAAATATACATTACGTTGCGAAGCCTGTTGCTTATATGATCCATAATCATCCTGAAATATGAGCTTATTTTTAGGAATCTGTCATCGTGTGTAAGTATCCTTAGGACAGAATTGAACAATATTTTGTGTACGAGGCAAAAATGAACAAGACAGGCAATGTAGTACAACGTAATACCGTGGCGCGTTCACGTAACCATTTTTACCGTGGAAAAGCAGGCAGTATTCCGTAATGCCGTCAGTGTGTCTGTAGCCTTTATTCATCGAACATGCCAAGCGCATGCGCTGTATTTTATTGTCATCTGTGGCCTGGCCAGCTGTACCATATTTTTCCACATTATCTCACATGCTGCACGGAATTCGGGAAATGTTATTGAAAGTAAAATGTGTGTTTTGATTTTCTCTATCACTTTTGTCAGAAGAATTTCTCACTTTAGGAAGACGTCAGAGAGATACGATCATAAACGCATATAGTTCGTCATGTAAAGTATGCGTTACTCTTGTCTCATTTTAATAAAAGTTGAATTTTCTCGATCGATTTCGAGAAATTCTCAAATATCAAACTTAATGAAAATCTGCCCAATGGGTGTCGAATTATTCCATGCTGGCGGGCTGGCGGACTGACGAACAAAGAGACAAACAGACAGACATGACGTAGCTAATAGTCGCTTTTCGCAATTTTGCTAACTTGTCTGATACAGTTTCGCTAGCCTCTTTGCGAACAGTAACTAATTTGTTTTACTTGTGGGTCATTAATGGCCATACCATGTCCTTATTGGTGCCACTATTGGTGTGATGAAGCTAATTGTGACATTAATCCTAATAAATATTGGTATTAATCATAAAATATGTGAAAATCGTGTGCTGTGATCGGGAAAACGATAGGATTCAAAGAGGCAGAGATTGTTACGAAAGCAGCACTTGAGGCCCATACTGTATTGTCAAGTACTTACATTTAGCCATCGCTTTATTTCTGCTTCGAAAACTGTTGGTTAATTAGAACTTAGGCTAAATCGATTTAGAGTGGTGCAGTGTAAGTTGTTTCATGTGGAACGTTTCATAAAATGTGCTTCTGATTTTCCATAACTGCAGTTCGAAAGCTGTCCTTCTAGTTTGTTGGAAGGAACTGAGGATTGTTTTTGTATCTCATAGTGTGCTTGTAATACTGACGGTTCTGCCGATGTAATTATGAAATTATATATTTTAAAAGAATTTTACTGTTGCATAGAACGGTTGTCATTATCAACATTTAATACAGCAGCGTGAATAATATTTATTTAAAGGTATAAATGTAAAGTGATCCCGTTACAGGCCCGGTGTGGCCCAGAGGGTGGGTAGAAGTATAGCTCTACTCTTCCATGACCGCGGCACTAGAAGGAGGTGAGTGGAGGCTGGGTGGGTCCCAGGGCCGGTCTGGACGAGCGGAAAATCTCGTCTCCACCGTGATTCGATCCCGGACCGTCCAGCTCGTAGTCAGTCCCTATACAGACTGAGCTACCCGGCCCACATAATATTCATGTACTGTTGTTTAATATTACTAATCTTACCTACTGGTCATAAGTTATAATTTCAGAGAAAGTATAAATTAATATATTTTTATATAAACAGTTATTATAACAAATGTTCAATATACACAGAACCATGAATACTATTTATATATTGTTTTTAATATTACTAATCTTACGTAGTAATTAAAAGGTGTAATTTCAGGGAACGTATAAATTAATGTAACTCTAGGTCTATTTTTTTTTTGACGTTCTGCTGACCGTGCATCTCAGTATATTTATCTCAGTATTTAACCAACTTGATGCACAAAATTTTTGTTTTACAATAAGTTTTTATTTCATGCCTCTATATGTTTCGAGCACATGTGCTCATCATCAGGAGGTTAAAATTGTATACACAGCCTCTGGTATCATCACACCTATAGGTAAAACAAAAATTTTGTACATCAAGTTGGTTATTTACTGAGATAGAAAATCTAGGTCTACTGTTATGGAAGCTGATGAAAGCACCGTTCGATAGAATATAAATAAACAAGTTTTTTGTTTGCCCACTGATTCTTATGTTCTTACAGGAAAAGGATTGTGTCTGAATATAGCTGAACACGACTCGCTTTCGCCTGCTTTTAAATTTGTAGTTAAGATTCAAGTAGAAGTGATCTGAATAAAGAAGTAAAAAGAATGTCCATACTGTGGTAGACATATTACACTCTTCACGGTGCAACTGCTATGTGACAGCTTCCGTCTAAGACCGAAGGCACGTGACGTAATAGGAAGTGATGTCTCTAAAATACTTTGAGGGTGCAAACTCTGAGGCAGGAAACTAATAACGGAAACAAGGTGAATCGAAAGGATGGGAAGTTTTACGGGAGAGTAGTAACAGTGACAATTATAATGTAAATACTTTTTCAATACAATTTGGTATCGATACTGCTCTCGACGTGGAAATAAGATTAACTTCACTTACTTAATTACTCCATGGTGCAGAGTCCTTCTTGAGAAGCTAACTGGTTTGCAGCTAGTCAAGAAATTTCCCGCATTTCACTAAACCCGAAGGTTCATTACCGCACTCACAAGCGTCCGCCACCTGTCTCTATCCTGGGCCAGCCCAATCTAGTCCATATACCCACATCCCACCTCCTGAAGATCCGTCCTAATTTTATCCACCCATCTACGCCTAGGTCTCCCCATTGGTCTCCTTCCCTCCGGTTTCCCCAGCAAGACCCTATACCCCCCTCTCCTCAACCATACCCGCCACATGCCCAGCCAATCTCATTCTTCTCGATTTTATCACCCGCACAATATTGGATAAGGGGTACAAATCATTTAGTTCCTCGTTATGCAGTCTCTTCCATTCCCCCGTTACCTCGTCCTTCCTAGGTCCAAATATTCTCCTCAACACCATGTTCTCAAACACCCTCAGCTTCCTTTCCCTCAATGTCAACGACCAGGTTTCACACCCATATAAGATTAACTTCACAATTCATTAATATTAACGAAATATAGGAATGCAGGCGTAATTATCCTTCGCCGGACTTTGTTCTGAACCGGCTATATCCAGTGCATATTCTAACAAAATATACCGTCGGACAGAAGCACACTAAATACATCGTACGTAGTCCTCGCTTTAGGGCCCACTTCTGTTAGCTTTTTCCGCTTTAACGCACCTTGCCAATATAAGCCGTTTATTTTATGCCCTTTTATTTTCGGTTTAACGCCCCTTGACTCTCTGCTCTCTGTTATACGAGTACTAACCGCTAAACATTCCATTATTTCTTATGGGAATATAATTTTTGAATTACGTCTACGATTTCAGGAACACATCTACAGCGTAAAAAAAGGCATGTATATATATATGTATGTACAATTTTCATTTACTTTTTCACCCGAAAAGAGAACTTACAATTACGAAAGAAATGTTGCATGCGGAATATAGCTATATATGGTGTTTAAATTTGGAAACTTCGGAAAACAGATCAGGAGCACCTTGAGAGTTTTGAAATGTGGTGCTGGAGAAGGATGAAGGTCATTTCAGTCATGTGAAAAATGAAATATTACATAAAGTCTAGGAAGAAACGAACATCCTACGTACAATAAGCCGAAGGAAGGTTAACTGGTTTGGTCACGTCTTTTGTTAAAATGTCTCCTAAAAACACTTTATTGAAGGGAAGGTAGAAGGGATGATAAGACGACGAAGAAGACTTAAGCAGCAACCGGATAATCTTAAGAAGAGAGGCGATACTTGACTTTGAAATAGGGCGCAGTAGACCGTACTCTGCGGAGAACTTGCTTTGGAAGAAGCTATGGATCTGTCCTAAGACAGACCGCGTAATTACTAATTTCTCCTCTGCCATTCGTGAAGATGCAGTGTATAGACTTGGTCACAACAATGCCACATGGCAGTGTGTTTGGGAGTTTATGCGAAATTTAGTCGATAAATCGAAAGTGAAGAGACTTTTTGAGAATTTTGAGATTAGATGATAAGATAATATGCTTATTTATCTGAAATAGAAGTAAAATGACGGTGTAGATTCATTAGGTTCAGTATAAGATCCCGTGTTATCGCCTGTGAGGGCTGTAATGGAATTTTGGGTTTCACATGAGGCTGAAACTTCGCTAACTGTATGACTGACTTACTTGGCTGGAGAACGCCTCTGCTTGAGGGTTTTTTGTGTGTACATAGAAGTATTTATACAAATATTTATGTATGTGTATATACATAAATATATAGTATATATATATGTGTAAGGAACGATATTAGGATTTACTTCAAGGAGCCGGAATAGCTTAGTCGGTACGGGGAATAGGCTAGGAACTTGACGACTTGGGAACTGTGGTTCGCTTCTCTGCAGGAGCAAAACAAATTTCTATACTCCAAAGTCTTCGCAACGGCTCCTGGGGTCACCTTGTTCACCGCTCAGCATCTATCGGGGACTGTTTGCCAAAGGAAAAACGGTTCGTGCCTGAATTTAATGAAACCTCTCCATCTAGGGTCGAGGTTAAGAATAATTGGGGCTATTCATATACCACTACTTCCCACGTATCTCCACAACACGTATAGAGAGAACTTTATCTTTAACTCTTTCATTTTATGGCCATAGTTATTGTCGGATTTAAGAGTGGATATTTCTCATTTCTTAAAAACACTGATAGTATATAAATGTAATATATAATGTAGGCTTCAGTTCAAAAAGAACAGGGGCCCTAAATGAAATTTTATGTCGTGGAGAGACAATTCTAACACACTGATGAATAGAATTTATAGATATAACAATTCTTTGGGTTGTCGTAAAAGTGTGCATTTAATGCGTCTTCCTGCTAAATATATATATGTATATATATATATTTATTGTAAATCGAGCGCACAGCATGCAGGGCGGTGGCAGGAGTTTGGCTAATGATTTCAGCGGCCTACACTAATACACACTTATTTATTTATCTATTTTAAATATCTCAGAATTTGTGCACATTTTATAGCCACAATTTCATTGATAGCTCTAGTATGTATTCAAATGCTGTTTCATTCAGGTTAGCGTCAACAAATTTATTTAAACGTTTGGACGTCTATTTGTGGTCCTTACAATGCATATAAATGAACTATTTCCACACGACCACACCCTTGTTGGCCTAAAAGAAGTGCCGAATATAGACGCTGATAAATGTTAGTATAATTTTCCAAAAGGTAACGTAGAACCTGCATGTGATTGCATTAAGCAGCGTGTAAAGTGAAATATGGCAACTCGGGTACCATAACAGCAAAATATAGGAACTGTTTTAAGGCCACAGCATCTATGGCTAAGCAACATTCCTTTCTAAACCTTCAAAAATTGACCTTTAGAGTAAAGGAAACTGGACAGATCCATAAAATGGAGCAGGAAATAGAATACTGAAGTTTTGAATTTGTTGTTTGCTTTACAACAAATGTGACATAAATTAGATTCCTACGACCGTATGCAGACTTAAAGAGACAAAAACATTAATGGAAATTCCTACTATGTTTTATTACAAGTGAATATTTTCTATTCTATTAACCGGCGTGTAATTTCAAGTGAACAACCGTGGGATAGTCAGGTCCCTTAATTACAAATAACATGACATTGCATCTGTTCGTCTTGTATTAGTTTGTATTTTTATCTGTCTAGACATGCAGCTGAAGAAATCTTCTTCTGTATCCAATTCTTACGAGCAAGTTACTATAAATGGATCCTTAAGATGCTGCAGTTTTTGCTTTCCGAAATCCAATTTGAAGTTCATCTCATTGTCCCTGTATTTTTATTTACGACGCTGAGGGATTTTTTTCCCATGTACACTCTGGTCCATAAAAAATATGTAAACGTATCTGTCAAATGTAGAGTTTATTTTTAATTACGAGTTCTGTATTAGGTAAAAAGAGGCCTTCTTGGATAGTATGAAGTTACTGTTCCTGTATTTGCTTAGCGGTACTGATAATTGCAGGTGCTCAATCGGGATGTCCTGTGTGCTGGGTCGGTTTTCGGATCTGAGGCCCTCCAAAACACAAACCCGGAAGGCAAAATGCGTAAATCTCCACCACGACAAAATCTTATTTGTACAGGGGTGCTGATAAGTCCTTGGCCCGACCAGGAAGGAAACAAACTAATATTTCTGTCAGAATGTCGTGAATTACCTACGGCGCCTTGCCTTGCAGGGGGGGGGGAGGGGACTTGATGACAGCTCGCGTCTCCATGTTGTTGAAATCGCGCGCGTCCCTGACATGCTTCCGAGCTTGTTTTCTTCCTGGTCGGGCTAAGGACTTGTCAGCATCCCGTAATGCCGTGCAGTTATCTGTTCTAAGTTTATCTATGTGCTCTCCTTTTCACAAAACCACATTAGGTATGACCCAATGTGGAATTTAAAATAAACAGAAGGGATGTTCACTGCAGAAAACCTGGTTTTCGGAGACACATCTATGGAATATATAGTGTGACTCAACAGGGTTACTTTCCTTGCGTAAAAATATGAGGCTGATCACTTCAGTCGATTCATTACAGAATTCATGTGTTGTTTTGTTAATGGTTGGCTCATGCCCTTCATAGTACACAGTGCAGTGTAAAACCTATCTTAATACGGCGGGAGTTTATGAAGATGTGATTGACGTGCGTGTCCGAAGTGGGTCAGTTCTCAGCGCTGATCCAGTTATGATTTAGGAAGGGCAGAAACGACTGCAGACACTCAACTGTGCACTGAGTGTGGGGAGTGTTTTAAAGCAGAATGGCCCGTCCCACGGGAGCCGTGATTTTCATATGGACGGACAGAGGGATGGACGAGCAGGCTGTGACAGGGTTTGGCCGCCAGTCTGTTTGATAAAACAGCAACAGGCGAACATTATAATTCGTAGTCAGGAGGTGACTTTGGAATATAATTTAAAAGCCTTTTGTTTACATCGGCGTCGGAAAGCAACATAAATTGGAAAACGAATGACACATGTATATCCGAATTTAATAAGGGCTTGTATGCTCACTTTTCACATATATTTAATATGAACTCTGGTGTTGTTAACACCTTGAAGGAAATTTCACTTTTTGACGTTTTATAAATTTTTGCGTAGTTAAATTCAGTTTCTGACCAAAAAAAATGGAATTTTGTACATGGGCCTACATTTTTTTTTGATTTAGTGTTTTGTAACCCATAAGTATATAACCCATGTTAAGTATGCGACATTTTACTTTACACTATATATATTGATAATAAATGATGCCCCTCACATATGAAAGGGTCCAACATAATGCACTTACAGCTAATTTTTCTACATCACCATTACGTAATATTAAAACCTCCAACATGTTTTGTCCCCCTCTGGGCCATTATCATGACCTGTCAATAATAGATAAAAACGCTTTATAAGTCTGTTTAATTAACACACCAACAGATGCACATATATTAATTTAATGATCTAAATTTCACATTAAAACACTTAAAACGCTCCTACATGTTTCGATCATACGATCATCCTCAGGGAGCATACATTGTTCCTTGCTAAAGTTATAGTTTAAAAACACTCAATGATTTACATCGTTACGTTGAGTTGGTGCTGTGGCAGCATGTCTTGTGTATTGTGTGAGTCGTATACTGTTCTGAATGAGCCTGGTTATGGATATGCGTTGTGTGACGTATAGCGTGAGAATCATTAGATCATTATATGAATACATGTGCATTTGTTGGTGTATTAATTAAATAAACTACAGAATGCACGGTGCGACAATAAAGATATTTAGTGCCCAACAAACAAAACTCAACAACTACAAGAACACCAAGCAAGCAAGGAACAATATATGCTCCCTGAGGATGATCTTATGATCGAAACATGTAGGAGCGTTTTAAGTGTTTTAATGTGAATTTTAGATCATTAAATTAATATATGTGCTTTTTTTTGTGTGTTAATGAAATAAACAACAGAATGCACGGTGCAACGATAAAGATAGCTTTATAAGTCTTTTCTGTTATCTCCATGACGATGGTTCATAAAAGACCGCAGCGTGTAGGGGGTGTCTAATCGTAAGTACTGATAACACAGCAAGACCACATATAAGTGAATGTCGCTGGTCTCATTAATGTGCATTTAATGCATGGAAACAATGACAAATATTAAGAATGTCTAATGCAGGTTAATCATGGAATTATTGTATAATATTAGAGCACACCGCAGTATGAGAGAAACGCTTCCTTTTCTGGGTGTGTTAATAATCACTGTTTAACGTTCAGGTGACCGTGCATCGTGATAAACTCTTATAATTAAACCAACTAGGTGCGTTAATTTCTCAAATTTATTTTTGGAATAAAACTCTACATGTATGCTGACAGCTTGCTGTCAACAAACATGTATGACATATACCACTGTTGTGTGTTCAGTGAAAAACTCCTGATGATGGGTACAGTAACTGTCCGAAACACGTAGAATTTTATTCCAAAAATAAATTTGAGAAATTAGTGCATCTAGTTGGTTTTGTTATAAGAATTTTTCACTGTATTGTGCCTTACTGGACATTTTTTCCTGCAAGGCCGTAAGTTTAAATTTTTTCAGCATGTAATTCCGAATGATAGGCTATAAATTTATTTATCAGATAGCAGCTTGTGCACTGCGTGCGTTGTCATCCGAGATGTTATGCGTGTCGTCTGATACAAACGTACCAACCATTCGGAGGAACGCGCTGGCTCCACTTTCTGGATAGAACCCTCAATTCCTTACCCTAAATGTACGTAAGAGATATTTCGGAGGGACAGTCTGCTTCAATCCTCAGGGTCCTGCGTGTCATCAGTGTTGAACTCTGAAGACCGCGCCGCAGAGTTGACGGCGACAGGTCCTACGAAACATTGATACAGTCCTGGTAGAGCCAAATGCGTAACACCACAGAAGGTATTAGTCTTTATATTCACTGTCTTATGAGTACTGGAAAACACCCATTGATTGAAATATTTTGCTTGAAGGAGTTAGTCCATTTTCTCATAAATTAAAAGATAATAACACTGTATTTCGGGGCTAAAATTAGTAAAGACACGTAATCAGTGTGGACCGACAAGGAGAGCTATTCTAGTCTCACACTCCTGGGAAGATGGACAAGTCCATAACGTCCGTCATTCCCAATACGATATGGGCCACCTGCTCCAGAAGCACACAGAATCGTCCCGCAAATTTTGCTTATTATTTTCAGTGTGTAGTAATAAACCTTTGAAGTTAGCATTAGTAATTTAGATATTTTTTAAGATTTTTTATTCATACCGTGCGTATTTTTATAATCAATAAAATAACCAATGAATTCACTCAATAAGACACAATTTCTGAGAAATATTAATCTTCTACATGTTTCGGTACTGGTGAATGGATTTATTTGATCTGAAAACCACCCTTAAGATGACACTCCGGCGCCGCAATATGTAGGAGATTAATATAGGCCTGAAGGAGTTCCTGTGCCGGCTAAATGCTTGTTGTTGCATTGAAGTCTCCTAGCACTCTGTGTGTTGTGATTCCTTCGAGCTTGATGTAACCTGCCGCGACAGCCTGGGTATTTCTCTTGGGAGTGTGTTTTTATCCTCTCACTGTGTCACCAGTAAGGTGTGTTTGTGTCGGGCCTCAGGAAATTACTACCGTTCCCTAGGGAGGCTAGCATTAGACGTCAGTGGGCATCGCCAGGGATTTAACTTATTTCTCTAGCGAAGAGGCTGAAGCGATGAGCAGGGATTAATCGTTTTGGTTCCGACGACATTTTCAGGAAGGCATCTGTTGGCTTTGACATGTCTGTCTGTCTGTTTCTGCACGTACAAATTCTAGAACCACTGAACTATGTTAATAGATTTTGATATTGTAAAATAATACTGCAGCTTGTCCATACAACACAATTGTATTGAATATCGAGTGGAAATTGCGCACTTTTTACATGAAGGCGTATATTTTTCTTTACATATAAGAACATATTAGACATTTTTCAGCCAAAGTATTAACTGGGAAGAATGTCTCTTGTATAATTATCAGACTAGTCCTATAATGCGCATTAAATTAACATTTTACTTAACTTACAAGAATGTGGTAGGCCCTATGTTTGATATAAAAATTAATAAGATTATCGACTCATGGGAAAGTCATAATTTACCTACAAGTATAAAAGAAATTATATCCTTACTTTTCACATTTCTGGGTCAAATTTGGTGTAGCTCAATATAGAAAACATCAATATAAAGCGGTTGGGCAATTGTGAGTTTATTAAAATAATTGTACATTATTATTTAAGGACGAAAATTAAATTTTTTTATATATTCTGCATTTTTTGTCTAATTTGGTTAAAATTCGGCACAAACGATAACACACAGGACTTTTCTGATCAGCTGTCAATTTCGTGACAGTCGGTACAGTTAAAGCCATACTAAATTAGAAAATTAAACTAAATTGTATCTGCAATAATATAAGTAGCCAACTGGATGCATCGTCAGTGCTTTATACCACAAGCTGTAAACACAGCCTAGTGCTCCTGAGGGTGGGCGAAATTATCGCCCGAAACATGTTGAGCTGATTGAAATTATTAATAAAATTATTATTGTCGCATCTGGTTGGTTGTTTGTATTATCGTATCAATGATGCACGGTCACACAAACATCAAATATATCTGCAATGTCAAAATTAATTGTCAGATTTTGGGTAAAATAAAGTAAGAAAGATTTGCACAATGATGCTGTTTGTAAGTTTTGTATTTCGTGAAAATCGGAGCATAGAATACAACACTTTTCTTATGGGCATAAATGAAATGCCTTCACGCACATACCATGAAACCATATGGCATCATCATATTAAATAAAGCCCTAGTAAACCTATGTAAAAAGTGACTGTATATACCATTTGCAATATTATAATATATTGCACCCCTTAGTACACATAGTAACCACTGGGCTTACTGTGTTCACAATACCAGAACAGCAGTGAAGACGATCTGTATCGGAATTGCGCGTTAAAAATATACAGTCAAATTCCGTTGTCTAAGAATTAAGTACAAGCATAGAATAAATGTTATATGTGAGCAAGAATGAACACAATCATTGATATGAACGCTGAGTATAGGACGTTTTTTATTGCTGTTACAGGAAAATAGGGACATCATCTGAACAATGCAATCTGTGTTTGTGGCATGGTAATGCCGCCTGCAATATTATTATGCAGTGGATTGTTATTATGGTGGGATGTGGACGCCAGTTGAACGTATGTTCACAGGGTGTTCGTAAAACAATTTCACTGCAAGAGTGTGAACCTTTCCTGTCGCAAGTACATGATGAATTATATTTAGAATATTAATACGAATTTGCGTCTACATTTTGCTGGTGTGTTATTTACGTGTTTCATAATAGCTAATCTTCCCCAGCGTCGAACGCTTAAATCAGCGGACGTAACCACTTTGGGCGAACTTTAAACAACTGTTTTGTCTTCCAAATCTATAGATTCCCCCAAACGGAAACTATGGATTTCCACGACCCTAACGTTTAGTCATTTTGTCACGTAACCTCGCCCTTAACAAAATGTTGATTACCGTTTTCATCTGGGCCGGGATAACTTAGTAGCTACGGGCTAGAAGTCAGGGTATCGCATCCTGGTGGCAGCAAGCTTTTCCGAATCCGCTCAGACGGACCCTAGGGTCTTCCCAGCCTTCTGTACAATGAGTACCGGGGCTTTTTCTTCCAGGGGAGAAGCGGTTGGAGCGTAACGTTAACCACCTCCCCTCAGGTAGCGCCAAGGTTAGAGAGTACTCCCCCTCTGGGACTTCGTGGCCTGTTATGGGGCGAACTTTATCTTTTTACCTCTCTTGTTATAAATACATCTTTGTGGAAAATCTTTATTTCACTACACTAATAATAATAATAATAATAATGATAATAATAATAATAAACTCCGTGGCCTCAGTCCGCACGCGAACTATACCGACAGAGCGGCCGCCGCCGGTCGGCGAAGTTAGTGCCAACTTTTGCGGGTAGAGGGGTGTTACGTGGTCAGCGCAACGGGTCCCCACAGCCGTTAATCTCTGTTTTCTAGACCTGGAGCCGCTACTTTTTTCATTCAAGTAGCTCCTCATTTGACCTCACGAGACTCACGAGGCTGAGTGGACC
>Ga0123352_10008771_pt1 | contig 15754 bp, 12 predicted proteins | sample TergutLab28metaG_FD_89700 | JGI IMG/M metagenome (GOLD analysis project Ga0123352, IMG submission 89700) | Labiotermes labralis P1 segment gut microbial communities from Petit-Saut dam, French Guiana - Lab288 P1 | ecosystem: Host-associated > Arthropoda: Insects > Digestive system > Gut ... | reverse complement strand
GCTGGATCCCAGGCCAGCCCACATGGGACTTACAAAGGACAAAATGTTATGTACACCAGTTTTCTCTGTCAGTGCCATTCCACCACTGCTCCAACTCATACTGAATTCACCCGCAACCACCGACGTTATATAAACTGAGAAATTTACAATCTTTTGTCAGCTGTGCCACAGTTCAGGCAGTTAGTCATAGGCCTCTCCAAGTGGAGACCTAGGCTGGATCCCAGGCCAGCCCACATGGGACTTACAAAGGACAAAATGTTATGTACATCAGTTTCCTCTGTCAGTGCCATTCCACCACTGCTCCAACTCATACTGAATTCACCTGCCACCACTGACGTTATATAAACTGAGAAATTTACAGTGTCTTTAAGTGATAAACTTTTCTCCCTCACTGCCTGCCTGCCAGTGTGTCAGCCCTCCTGTCTGTCTGTCTGTCAGTGCATCTGCCTGCCTGTCTGTCTGTCAGTCAGTGTGTCACCTGCCTGCCTACCTGTCTACATCTACAACATTTGTGAATACAATTAAAGAAGAGTAAATCCTGTGTAAATTGTAATTGTAATGTGAATTAAGTCTGTATTTATTAAACACTGCGTATGTTTCTGTGACTACAATGGAAGTATTATACATTACAGAAAAGCAGAAAGAAACAAGCATTTGACAGACAGCAGTCTGTTTATAACACACAGCCTACATATAAACAATTATACACTGCTTTGTGTTTATCTAATACTCTTATGTACTGTGTTTTTGACAAGAAAAAGGTTGTGTTAAAAACATGGAAAAAATGAAGCCCACCTACTTAAAATAAATGCAGAATTCTATACTAGACTACTGCAGAAAGAAAAAAGGAAGGAAGGAAAAACAAACAAACAGAAAGAATAAAGGAACAAATAAGCACAAAAAATAATGTGTGGCTTAGAAATATTGAAATGTACAAGTAACTTATACAAGTATTTACTTATAGCATGAATTTCAGACTTCTGATTAATAGTAGAATCAAAAAGAAAGTACATTTGTGTTAGGGTACTTACATACCATGAACTTCTGATTTGTGATTTTTACTGTATATAAGCTGCATATGTCCTCTTCAATATTGTACACATATTGCGACTTAGCAATGCAATATAAAACACAGTACTGTACGATGTAGTAGCTTACTAGTATGATATAAGACACAGTACTGTAATAATAAAGCTTATAAATTCAAGATGAAGCACAGTGTTGATAAAATGTTATGGCTTACCAATGCAATTTCTTGGCCCCTCTCCAAACGGCAGAAAAGTGAAATGAGGCCTAGAAGACTTGGCTTCATCACTGAAACGTTCTGGGTCAAAACGATCAGGTTCTGGGTAGTAACATGGGTCATGGTGAATGGCATATATTGGTATGATAACTCTGACACCCTTCTCAAGTTCAGCTGTAGTGTCAGGTATGGTGTATGGCTGCGTCACTATGCGGTTTATGTTCGATAAAGGAGGATGCTTGCGTAAAGTCTCTGGTTTAAAAAAAACCATAAAATTAATAATCCACTATCACATGCAAAGAAAAGAAAAAGAATATAAACATTCGGAGCTGCAAAACTATTGAAATGGACTGGTGTTTACCAACAAAATTAAATGAAATATGTAGTTTATTTAAGTAACACACCAACAAATGCACATATATAATCTTTAATAATCTAAAATTTACATTAAAACACTTAAAATGCTCCTACATGTTTAAACTGTAACTTTAGCAAGGAACAAAGTGTGCTCCCTGAGGATGATCATGTGATCGAAACATGTAGGAGTGTTTTAAGTGTTTTAATGTAAATTTTAGACTATTAAAGACTATATATGTGCATTTGTTGGTGTGTTACTTAAATAGACTAAAAATGCATGGTGCAACGATAAAGAAATATGCAAGTTATGGAGGGCCAAAAACACTGCTTCCCCCAACAATTAAACACACTTACTTTCCTCACAGCACAGTTACTTGACTAAATTTATTATATTTCAGAATACTGCTTCCCTATTCATAAGAATGCTTGATGTTGTCATTCGAATATTAAAGAAATGAAAATGACTATAAATAATGCAAATTCATTGTGCACTTCTTCCTGAAAAAAAACAGTGTCATCATCTTTTATGGAATCTGAATGTTTATACAAGGCAACATGATTGGACTCTGTCCTCACTCAGATGAATCCATTCCACTTTCTCACATCCTATTTAATCAAGACTCATTCTAATATTATCCTTCACGTTTTTGGTCAAATGTCTTGTAGGCATTTCCCATCTCTTTCATGTGTGTTACATGCACCACCTATCTAAACCTGTATGATTTTCTCACTAAAGGAACTGGCTATATAATACGCATAAAGTTTCACCACCTTTCTGAATAACTTTTCTTCCTTTTGAAATGTTTTATCACAAAATTTCTCATTTCAGGTCCCAACTCAGTTCATGTTTATCCAAGTACCAGTGAACATAAATCAGAATCCTCTTTACTCAGTCTTTGTCTTTGTCTTTAAAACCAAAAATTCTTAGTTCATACTGTAAACCTCTGCCCCATATACAGTACCAGACAGGATGGATTATGTACGCAGTTTTATGAACTAGACAAGATATGTGTCTTGCAGAAAACATCATTTCAAATGGGTTAAAGCCAGGCTTCTTCATTTAAATTACAAGCTGTGGGACTAGACACGTGTGGTTACAACAGTAGTGTACTGATCTGAACACTGAATGAAAAATTACCATACAGTAAGTTCTTTATCTTCAGTGTTCCAAATAATATACTCAAATATCCCAAAAAATACCTGTGTTGTTACATTTTTACACACTCCTGTAGGATTTTACATATTTGTCAAGGCATAACTAAATATATTTCAAAACCATTTTGGCCGTGATACATTTCATACATCAGTCCTAATAAATAGAGAGATAAAATACCTGTACATGTTTGGGACACTAAGGAGTCATAGTTTGCTGAATGTTACTCTTATTTCAGTATTCTTTTGTCTTATATTATGAGTAATTAAGCATAACAATATACTAAGTTATTAATAATTCTTTTAAAAATGACCAGCAAATGCACTTGAGTGCATGAATGTAATTTCATTACATTGTAACCATCATTCTTCTTTCAAACGTTTCAGCCACTCATGTGGCCATCTTCAGGGTGGTCAGAAGAATACATTTACAATTATAAAGAGCCAAAATCAACCCACAGTTAAGAAATCATACAATTCTGATTAAATTTGCAGTTAAAATAGTAAAATATTGATGAGTATAAAATATTAGAAAACAAAAGGTCGTTGTAATGAAGTAAAGTGCTGTGAAATGATGTACACACAAGATATATGCAGGGAATTATGATCCTGCAATAAAATTGCCATGTACTTACAGGATATAAAAGTTACATTAATGTGTTATTACATACTGACAGTGAAGTACTGAGACAGTTGAAACTGCAGGTGATGAAACACATACCAGGTGGTGGTTACTTTGTAATAAAATTACATTCATACAGTCATGTACATTTGTTGGTCTTTTTGAAAAAAGTTATACATTTATCTGATTAAGCACAAAATATGGCATAAATAATAAAGCTCACTGGCGTTCATAACAGTATGCTGCATACTTGTATTTCGGGGACTGAACCTACACCAGTTTACTCGCTACCATCACTGTCTGAGGTTATTCATAGTTTTTGTCTCTCCTAGTAAAATACTTGGAGGATGACTTCACGTAAGACTTAACTTTCTTTTAAATCTCTGTCTACTTACTATTCACAACCATGGTCTCAAGTTGGCATTATACAGCAAAGCCAGTAAAGCTGCAACTCTGTTATTACATAATCTGACATTCAGTCAACAAATAGAGACCGTATCATAAAAGGAACCAAAATTGGGAGGGTGAAAGCACCTTATTTAAATATTAATGGTACATTCTTTCAGCACACATGTGACTAATAAGGTTTAACTCATTAAACAAAGTCCTTATGTTATGTAATTTTATAATACTCATGTTGCAGTACAATGAATTATCTTACCATCTATCACTTGACCCATGTATTTCATGCCCTGAACTGCATCATAAGTGATTTGCCCTCCAAACTTCTCAAGAGTGGCATCTATCTCTTCTCTGAGTTTGGTTTGAATGGCAGGATTCACAGCGAGCTCATACAAACAGAAGCTAAGTGTGGTGGATGATGTCTCAAAACCAGCCAAGAAGAATATGAACGCCTGAGATGCCAGTCTGCTGTCAGTAAAGACTGCAATGCAAGAGAAGCAAGTGATACACTTTTATGAGGCAATAATGAAACTGGTCTTCCCCAGAATGACACGATAAATGTCCAGCCAATCACACCTGGGTAACATATTTCTTCAAAAATTCATTTTACAGCTCCCCCACCCATCATGCTTTTAAGATGTCTGCTCAATACTGTTCTGTACGTATATTTATGCTGCATGAAAAACGCCTGATCAATCACAGTTTTCTTCATTTGGTTTGTATAGTGACACTTAATGCAAAATATAAATTCCCATATATTTCGCATGTTTTTATAATTCTCTAAAGTATGACTGACAGGGATATTATGATCAGCAGCATTCTCATTGCAAAATGAGGATCAGCTCTGCATACAGTAGATTTGTGCCAGACTGAATAGCTCAGTATATGCATACATCTGTTGACAGAGTAGAGTATAAAATCTGTGAGGGTTATATGATACAGACACAGGTTTGGTGGCCAGGGTCCAAATTTCTGCAATTTATTAGGACATTTCTCTTCACCACCATGTTCAAAATTGGTCAAGAACCCACACAGCCTCAAATCCAGTCGTTGCTTGAAGGATTCTGCCCTGGGTTAAGTGGGCAGACAATGTGGCTGATTATGTGTGTCCATGTAGTAAGTACCATGGGTTAAAGTGTAACACGTTTACTTTCACACCCCTGTACACCTTCACAGTCTAGAGCCTACAGACTTTGACACGTTCATATTTACCTTCCACGTGTATATAAATAATAAAACATATCAGTCTGAACCCTACTTCTGATAAATTCCAAAATGGCTCTTACAATTCCAAAGGCAGTATATTATATGCGTATCTTCTGAAAGTTGGTATTATTAAACAAGATGTTACAGAGGCCTTTGTGTTAATACTTAATATCATCATAAAATATAATTTTATAGCCCAAAAAATTATGTCTCTTATTTGTGTGTGTGTGTACTATACCTAACTATGTACGCTCACCTATACTATCTGCCATATTCGATTCAGCTCTTTCTGATAATGGTGTGCAAAGTGTAGATACTTCCTTCTTGATATCTGCCTTGTCAACTTCATCATCATCACCATCATCATCATCTCGCACACGTCCCTCATTCTTCAGTTGAATAAGCTGCTGCATGAAGTCATTGCGCACTACGTTGTGCTGTTCCCGGTACCGCATTGTTTCCCTGACAGCTGTTATGAAGAACTGGGTAACTTCCCACGGCAGAATTCGGATACCGAGTATCGGTATAAGTATACTGAGCAGCATCCTTATCACAGTGTTTAAAGAAGGTTCTACGACTCTACGCCCCATGTTTCTAAATTCTGAGTTTGGGTCGTTAATTGCGTTGCATTTCAGACCAAAGACACAGCTACCAATAATATCAGTGGTAAATTTTGACATGATCTCCTTTATTTCCAGGTCTTCATTTCTTGAAGCAGGTCCTTCTAGGAAGTTTCTGAGTTCCTCTGCACATTCATTCATTAAGCTAAACATCATCTTCATCTTTCCTGAAGTGAATGTTGGTGTAAGTTTAGAACGAAGGTTACGCCACTGTTTCCCCCTCATGTTTAAGAGGTGAGCACTTAGTGGCTCCTTCTTTTCATTGAAGGAAACCCTGCGGTCCTGAAATAAGGAATGAATTTAGTGTCTGAATATTTTGAATCAGATGCCTCATGTAACTGGGTATTCACATTATTCCTTTACAAAGTTATAAGTACTGAGAATTTCATGTTTATGTGTTGTCAGTAAGTGAAGACATTGCTACAGCTTTTACAATGGAATGTGAGAATGTTAAGATGTCAGAAGCAACTTGTCTTGTTACGACTGGCAATGATGATATGAAACACATCCGAAAATTTTATTGTTCATAAGGCCGTGCATCATACTATTACTTCTATAGTAAAACCAAATGGATGCACCAATGCATCAGATTTATTTTATTTTGGAATACACTCTACATGTTTCGGATGGTCTTTCTGTCCATCATCAGGAGTTTGAGACTGTACATACAGGAACAGGCGTTTGTCAAACAGGTATTACTGACTGCATGATAGTGGGTACCTGCTAGCAAGCAGACAGCGGTACCTGTTTGACAGATGCCTGTTGCTGTATGTACAGTCTCAAACTCCTGATTATGGACGAGAAGACCATCCGAAACATGCAGAGTGTCATTCCAAAATGAAATAAATCTGATACACTGGTACATCTAGTTGGTTTTACTACAGAAACTGAAAATTTTACTGTATTATCTGCACAACACACCATCAGCCAGTATGCAGTAAATGTCATGACGTCTTTTAGCATGCTTTGTTAGGTCAGTGATAGGAAATATGAAACTGACATGAAAGCCACATTTTAGTATCATTATTTTAAGAATGAAATATACTAGCATATGTCAGTTCCTTTGCAAATAAATCTCCATTAAAAGGGCTATATACATAACAGTAAATTGAAGAAAATTACCTGAAAGTATGCAAAGTCCTTCACCATTACTAGTCTGATTATATTTGGGTCTCGGACCACAAGAATAGGTGATCGGAACTGAAACACCCCACAAAATGGTTTGCCATTGGATGAATCGTAGAATATCTTGAACTGTTCAGCAAATGAGATCTTAAAGAACATTCTTCCAGTATTGCCAAACCCAGGTGTTGGTTTCAAGTATGGGATGCCTCTGTCTTTCCAGTAGTTGAAGGTACATGTGGAGTACCAGTAGCCGACATAAGCGAGAATGGCGGCAATGGACAGCCAGTTGAAGAAAACTGATTCAAACATCATAGAGAACATGGTGGGTTTCCTGTAAATAGACACATCAGTTTGTATTCCAAGGCTTCAATTGAAGTTCAACCCCTGTGGGACCAAACGTTTCATAACACGACTAGAATTACAGGGGCAAAATTTGCATTCTTCATGTCTTACTTCCTTCTTATGCGTACAAATTTTGGTTATAGACTCATGACTTGCATATCGTGCGTGGGTGCGTGCGTGCGTGTGTGTGTTTGTGTGTGTGTTTGTGTGTGTAAACTAAAAGATAAAAAAGGAAAACATAGCAGAATGACAGCAACTAAAAAAATTGCTATCCTTCTGCTTCGATTTTTTTTGCTTCCTATAGGTAAAGTTTTCCACATACATGCCATACAGGCACATGGCGGACTGGAAGTATAGCTCCACTCATTCCTAACCTCGGCACTGGATGTGAATGGTCACCTGCAGGGCTCGGCCGCTTTTACCCCAGAGAGCATGTCTTTGTGGAAAAGACAATAAGAACCCACCTGATGGCTGTCACACTGTGATGGGTGGATTCAGAGAGACCTTTGACCCACACGGTTGTGAGATGGGCGGTCAGGGGTCAGGAATGAGGAGCAGGTGAGTCAGTGGCTGTAGCAAAACCATTAGGTCTAGGAGTGGAGGTCGCAAAATCAAGTTCGCGGATTTCTAAGGAATTTTGTAAGTCTGATAAGCCACGAAAATGAAAAATAATACTGAACAACCCCAGAAGTTCAAAAGTAGGAAATAGCTATATATACAGATCACACAGGAGGACGAATGGTCAGTGGATGCATCGATTCTGGAAAAAGTTACACGGAACACAATTGGATGCGTGCGCCCTCAGAACGTTAACACCACAAATATGATTCCACTAATTAGGCCTACGTTTTGTGACAATAATCTCAAAGAATGATTTAAAACGTGACTTTATTAGAAATGAAACCAAAACAAAAGGTCGGTAACCTACAGCAGGAAAATGTGAAAATACGTTATTTGCATTTGACTGTCATTATTTGGGAAGTCAGTACTATCTCTCTCTCTCTCTCTCTCTCTCTCTCTCTCTCTCACGCACAATCATTTCGTAGGTCCACAAATTCTGTTACACAACAGTCGGACATGAAACAAACAAACGAACACAATAGAACAAACAAATGTCAATACTACAGTCTCCAAAATCAAATACTGTGCATAATATAATAATAAAATAATACAAATTACAACAGAAATAATTTATCAAATTAATTATCTCTGCTGAACTCCAAAAATTATTGGACAGAGTAAAACGAGTCAATTAAAAGATACCTGTATAACTAATTTTTAAATTGTTTCCTATCAATCACAAGGTTTAAAATATTGCTGGGCAGACTGTTACATATTTTTAACACCTGAGCTGGGAATTCCTTTTTTGAACACTTATCGGTTACGATCTATCAGAAATGAGTGACTTACGAGGCAAACAACAGTTACCAGCACAGACACCGACTACACCAAGGACAGACATGGATATGAAAAAGTCACATTTGTTTCTTTGCCCATAGTTGCAGGATAATTGGCTACACCGTGGTCAGCGATGACGGGAGAGGGAGGAAGCCGGTACAAATTACTGCGGCCCAACGGTCCGGAAGGGGGGTCCGCGATCCGACAGTGATGTTTCTGTTGTTATCTTTCTCGGTAGTATCATTATTTGTCTCTTGTACAAATTAACCTTTTCAGAACGAGCCCAAGTCACTATGCAAATGAGAGTCAGTCTTGCCTTACTTTCTCTTACTTACTCCACGGTGCAGAGTCCTACTGGAGAAGCTGACCGGTTCTCAGCTAGTCAAGAAATTCCCCGCATTTTACGGAACCCGAAGGTTCAATACCGCATTAACTAGTGCCCGCCATCTCTTCCTACCCTGAACAAGATCAGTCCAGTTCCTTGGCTGCTGCTGTAAGTGAATCTGACCTACGACCTCGTATACAGGCTCCCAACATTCCATGTACCGAATCTCACGTCCCTTCTCCATTGCTTAGGTCGTACCGAAGTATCAGTCCAGGTCCGAGGCAAGTTTTCATGTTTCGTAACTTTGCCAGTTGTTATGACGAGGAGTTGTCAGCACCTCGCCCAACCCCGAAGCTGGAGGATCGCCCCATGTCGGTTGTCCGCGACTACCTTATTCAATATATTCGCAGCTACCCTCCATACTGAAGGCCGTTCCTCCATCCGCAAACCGGGGACGCGCCATGCCGTGTTGACGGGGACCTAATTATCATGGCATTCTTTCCCATCTAGTGTAAATATTTTAGCCGGTCCGCCCTTTGTGGGGGAGGAGCAAAAATTTTTTCGCCGGGGCCCGAACCCACTCTCAACGGCCCCGCCAGTGGTACGGTAGCGAAAGAAGGAAAACATCTACATTGCTGGTTACGAAACATGCAGTAGAAGGTAATGACCGACTGCTTTACGGTGGCCTCCGGTCAGCGGTAGGGAGACGAATGCAAGGGAAAGAATGTTTCTTGATACATCTGTGGCGGATGGAGAGGTAGTGTCAGACTAGCAACAGATCTGGTCCTAAAGATTACAACAGTTCAGTGCCATGACATTTACTGATGCACTTGCACACCAACTTCACTGCTGCATCCGTACACTGGCGACTGACAACTATCTGTCGGGTAGCCCTGCACAAATATTATTATGTAGTACAACAGGCGGCACATAAACCTTATGGCTTTCATGATTGCTAGTAATATCGCGCTTAAACTCTCATACAACTATCAGCGCTCCAACCCACACGCCCCCTTTAAATTAAGTCTCTGAGCATAAACTCGGCAACGTTTACTGCGCAGTCAGAAATTCAGTGGCCACCATGAAGTAGAAGATCTGTACCAACTCTCAGTCCTCGCTACGTGACTGCCCAATATACGTGTAACTTAGCGGGTTATTTAATGCGGCGCATAACTGACATCCAATGCATTGCGAGTATAAGTTACTTTGAAAGTAACACAGGCGGCGCTAATTTTCTTCTTGAGACGGCTTCTTACATCTAATTTTGTGATTCAAGGATGAAAATCACCGATAAGGTATCGAGGAAAAGCTGTTACATTGTAACCACAGTCATCTGAGCAATCGGTGTGGGAATATAAATAGCAAAAAATGTATACTTTGCAAAAAGGTTTGCTGTCTTCTTTAACTGAATGTTAAGCTGGGCGCATTTGTCAAATACACCACTCGTGGGAACGCCCACGAGTGGTGTATTTGACAAATGCGCCCAGCAATTGTTAATACAGCAACACCTTAACGGATCAGTGAATAAGCTAAGTTTAGTGTCAGCAGCAAGGAGACAGAAGTAACGGAAGACGATTTCCTTTCACCATATATGTATGACGACATATGCAATGCATGCATTCGAATAACGAATAATGAAAGCAGGAAAGCTGCGTGCACTGAATAATGTGTGTGTAGACAAGCAGGCAAAAACACTCTTTAGTCCACGTCACACAGAAATGCCGACGAATGGTGGGAACTGTTGACAATCAAATTAGCACCTGTACTACACATTTCCTGGTCCGGAACAGCTCAATCGGTATAGCAAATCACTACGGTCTGGACGGTCCGGGGATCGAAACCCGGTGGAGGCGAGGGTTTCCGAACCCCTCCGGACCTGCCCTGGGGTCAACACAGTCTCCTATACAATGGGTACCATGTCTCTTTCCCGGGGGTAAAGAGGCTGGGCCGTGGCGTTGACCACCCACCCCATTTAGCGCCGAATTTAAAGAAGGAATAGAGCTTTGCCTCTACTCCCCTTCTGTGCCTCCACAGCCAGTTCTAGGGTGAACTTTACCTTTACCTTTATATCATACTTCGGACTTTGAGGGTTTTAATATCGATCAAGAGGCCGGCGATATTTACTGAGGATTTCAATCGTTTTTCTTGGATATTTTATAAAAATGCTGGGAAAAGAGACTGCATTAAGATAGGCCACTGTAGCCGACCTTTTCTCTTGTCAGCCGGGTAGCTCAGTCGGTATAGTGCTAGGCTATGGGTTGGACGAACGAGTAATCGTGGTTCAATACTCGGCATGGGCAAATAATTGTATTTTTCTCTAAAATGCCCGCAATGGCTCTGAGGCCCACCCACACTTCTCTACGGTGGGTGCCGACGGCTCTTCTGCCGGGGGTGGGTGAAGTTGACAACTCACTTCCATCTAGCGCCCACATTAGGAATTATTGGAACTATATGCATTCATTGCGTGCACAGGAAAACTTAAATCACATTTTCTTCTCGTTTTCCTGAAAACTTTCCCTTCAGCGTTTCCCATGATATTTTGTATGCATTTCTCATCTCTCCCACACGCGCTACGTTCAAATTCCTTGATTATTAATGTTTCGTGAATATGGCCATTTACAAGTTTTACAATTTTCTCAGTGTTTCTGGTTCTTCACCCCTGTTGGATCCAAACGTTCCCCTATACTTTTTGCTTCAGCATTAAATTTCACATTCACACAATGAAACAAAACAGCGCGAAAGAATTTTCAAATAAAATTAACGTTTTACAAATTTATTTGTAGGTTCTTACTGGTGCTCAGGATAGGGACAGGTGGTGGGGGGGGGGGGCACTTGCGAATGCGGTAATGAAACTTCGGGTTCCATAAAATGTGGGGAATTTCTTGACTATCTGAAAACCGGTTAGTTTCTCAAGAAGGACTCTGCTCCATGGAGTAAGTAGGTTCTTGATAGTAGATGAAAATATGGATATTTACCACCTGAAAGGCATTCAGCATATTCGTAATTTCCCCTGTCCATAACTTCTGTGCGAAGCGTAAACAGACCACAATCATTATAACGCGTAAAAAACAACTATCAGTTTGAAATACGTACTGTCCACGGACCAGGAAGTGGTCCCTGCTACGAATTGTGACAGACGCGCAAGCGCAAGATTTCGTGGTAATTGGCGAGTTGATAGTACTTATCCTTCAAGCATTCGCACAGGGAATTCGCTCACTGAACAACAATTTTTAGCATGCGCGCAGCAGTAAATTGTCTGGCGCCCCCTACAAATAGCAGTGGGGAAAGTTCTTTCTACAGACAGCATACCCCGCACCGCGCCAGACACACCCACCACCCGTCGGATCGTCTCTTGCAAAAATGCGTTGCGAAATCAATATGTATCATTTGCAAAAATCTGCGGATGTTCCAGAATGGAAGCATGTGAACATCAGCCGGAATAGCGTAGTAAATACAGCGACTAGGCTACTGGTTGGCCGATCCGGGTTTCGAATCCCCGTCAAGACCGGCTCTGGGGCCCATTCATCCTCCTCTTCAATGGAGTTCTTTCTTGGGGATAAAGCGATTAGAACGTGAAGTTAACCACTCACCTCCATCTGGTGCCGAGGTTAAGAAGGCGTGGAGTTATGTCTGCTCCTCCTCTATGACTTCGTGGCTTGAACAGTAAAGCTGTTACGAGTATGTTATCATATAATGAAGTTGAGACACGGAAAAAGTGATAAGGATATTGGGTACTGAGTGCAAAATACGATAAAGACTTGAAAGAAGCTTGATCCAGTCATAGATTTCCTTTGCAAAAAGTAACACAGACCTTGAATGAATGTCCGCCCGTTTGGCTGTACATTCTTCCCACATTCAACAACTGCTTGATAACTGTGCGATTTAAAACTGAAAGATTAACATTATCTGATATTACTTTCCGAATAACTTACGCGTAAAGATAAAGCAATCCCATTACAGGCCTCGACAGGCCCAGAGGGTTCCAGGAGGCTGAGGTTCCAAGATTTCAAGACAATCGGCACATGAAGTTGGTAATGTTGTCAGCTCTACGCACTGGCAGCCTTTACCCCCCAAAGAAATATTCCTGGTACTTATTTCTATTACAGGCTGAGTCAACCACAGGGCCATAGTGCGGCTGGAAGGATTAAGTCAAGGAAAAATTCCAATGAAACCATCGGGAATCGAACCCACGACCTTCCGACTTGTAGCGCAGTGATTCAACCAACTGCGCCACCGGGTGCCCCAAGTTTCATATAAAACAAAGCCCAATTGTGCAGAATAATTTCGTGCGAAGACACACAGACAACTGCAATCTGGTTTTAAGTGACGGTCTCATATCATAAAAATGAAACGAGGTGCAGGGATAAAAAGATTTCTGGTTCTGTGAAATGTGAATGGCGTGATAAATCGTAGCTGCAGTGTGGAAATGATAAAACCGTGATAGCGAGATCATAGGTTGGAATTACAGAAGGGAATAGGACGCCTAATGGCTGGTGATAACCTCACAATACCTTTAAATTTAAATGTAGTTTGTTCAAGTTCGTACTAAAAGTGAATGAAATTAAAGTAAATACACCTCGTGCGTGTCGTTCACTGCAATATGACTCTCCGAGTTTTCGGTGGTGCGAAATTCTGCACAGTGTGCAACGGTCTAGGAGACCAAGTTGCAAATATGTACATGACATTGAACACTACTAATTTGTTTACAAAACACTACGCCAGGCAGCACTTCACTGTAATCAGCCGAGATATTTGAAGCATTCACAGCCCTGAATGGCGTCTTTTTGTGCCTGACGCCTGCGCCGTCTGGTAGCTGAACGGGTAACATAAGAAGAAAATGCTGTTCTTCATTGGTGTCACATCCTACGTAACTTTACGTTTTTTTTAAAGCGTGCACTGTGATATAGCTATATAAAAAGAACCAACAAAATGCACTGTTTTTTACAGCAAGGTTTTAATTTAATTATGGTGTCTTAGACATATCATGTATATTGGACCGTGCATCATTGTGATAATTGAAGAATAAGAGACCAACTTGATATCACTAGTTATTATGTTTTATTTCACTTATTCTATGCTCAACATGTTTCGGACATTAATACATCCATCATCAGGAGCCTGCGACTTTTCTATTGTATCACCACATTGGTCGTGTAGCAGACTTCAGCCTGCTACACGGTTACCACCCCAACCCAGCCACACCGAAACTCGAACACACATCGAAACAAGAACACACGACCAATGTGGTGATACAATAGAAAAGTCGCAGGTTCCTGATGATGGATGTATTAATGTCCGAAACACGTTGAGCATAGAAGTGAAATAAAACATAATAACTAGTGACATCGAGTTGGTCTCTTATTCTTCAACTGTCTTAAGACATGTTTCGAACATGTCTAAGACACTACAATTAAATTAAAACAGTGATGTAAAAAAGTGTGCATTTTGTCTGTTCTTACTACATAGATACTCTACGAAACACAAATTACTTTCTAATATTTCCATAAACAGCCTAGCACATGCCGACCGAGGTCGGCTACTTGAAAGCACGATGGCTGCGCGGCTACCTTGGTGTTTTCGTGGGTTTCCTCAGTAACCCCCCCCCCCCCCGAACGTGCCGCAGAGTTCTTTTAACGCTGCTGCGACAGCAACAACGTTATTTCTCGCCAGCTCCGATAAATCCAGTTTATCGTCTCACAAAAGCCGACACGGTCAGAAGGTACACTGCTGGTGCCAGGATGCTTCACCAAGAGACTGTGAAGTTTTGGAAACTGTCGGCCGAGATTGTGCTGAATCTCACAGATTTTAGTTTGCTTAACGCTGATCCTAAACCTCGCAATTGTCCTTATAATAAAACCAACTAGATGCACTAATATCTCAAATTTATTTTTGGAGTAGGACTCTACATGTTTCGGACAGTTCCTCTGTCCATCATCAGGTGTCTAGCGCAGTCAGCAAAACCCGTATGACATATACCTACTGCTGTGTGTGCAGTGCCAGACTCCTGATGTTGGACAGAGAAACTGTCCGAAACATGTAGAGTCCTAATCAAAAAATAAATTTGATATATTTGTGCATCTCGTTGGTTTTATTACAGGAACTTATCACGATGCCCGGTCCTCTGAATGTCGAAGTCACAGCTGTCCTTCCGCTGTTTGTGCTTCGGTGGCTAATGCCTCCAGCATGGACAGCGGCATATTCAATGGAGGGTCTGGTTGGATTAAATATTTGTTAAATTAATTATGCTAATTATAGATACTATAATTATTTGTGTGTTGTTATTTTTAACGTGTTTATGTATGCGGTTAGCTTTATTCATTTGTTTTCTCTTATGTTCTTGTGCCGTGTATGAGATTGGCCTTTTGGTTATTCTGTTAGCACAATAATAATAACTAATTGAATTAAAATGAATTGAATTGTATTGTTATCGCCGCCGCCGTCGTCGTCGTGTGTTCTTGTTGCTTATTCGAGGCGCAGGCAACATAATCACTGTCAAATGATGCAAAACTCGTCTGTGGGTAGGCGGAAGTGCCTTAGGCCCTTTTCTTAAGAACAGTCAGCCTTGCGAGAAATCACACTTTACTGTCTTTCGTATTTAATGACATTATTTGATTAACTAAGTGATTTGTACTCCTCACCCAATATCGTGCGGGTGATAAAATCGAGAAGAATGAGATGGGCTGGGCATGTGGCGCGTATGGGTGAGGAGAGGGGATGTATAGGGTCTTGGTGGGGAAACCGGAGGGAAAGAGACCACTGGGGAGACCTAGGCGTAAATGGGTGGATAATATTAGGATGGATCTCCAGGAGGTGGGATGTGGGCATGTGGACTGGATTGGGCTGGCCCAGGATACGGACGGGTGGCGGAGGCTTGTGAGTGCGGTAATGAACCTTCGGGTTCCGTGAAATGCGGAGAATTTCTTGACTAGCTGCAAACCAGTTAGCTTCTCAAGAAGGACTCT